>Ga0208863_1000259_pt1 | contig 64813 bp, 68 predicted proteins | sample RifOxyD3_FD_184040 | JGI IMG/M metagenome (GOLD analysis project Ga0208863, IMG submission 184040) | Soil microbial communities from Rifle, Colorado - Rifle Oxygen_injection D3 (SPAdes) | ecosystem: Environmental > Terrestrial > Deep subsurface > Rock core/Sediment | place: Rifle, Colorado... | reverse complement strand
CAAAAATTCTTATATTAATGTGTGATAGAATTGCAACGAAATTGCAACACTAGGGATGTATAATAATGAATTTTTCAACAATTAAAGGGAAGCTGACAACACTCGCTATTATTGCTTTCATCAGTTATATGACATTGGCATACTTAGCCTACTCAAATAACAACGATGCCAAAAAAACGGCTGAACGGATGATCCTCCTAGGTGAAATCAGAACGCATACGAACGGTGCTATGATGGACCTAAGAGGGTTCCAACTCTTGTATGATGAAAAGTTCACTAATGGCTATAGCGAGCACAACCAAAAACTACAAAAGAGTATCGAAGAGCTAAGCAGTATCACGCGCTCACAAGAGAATAAAGATCGCTTAATAGAGATTGCAAAGGATCACAAAGAGTGGGTAACACTCAATGAACCGCGTGTAAAAATTATTAATGAAAATGAAAATTTAATTCATGATCCAGAATTCATTTCCAGTGCAGATGGGAAAAAACTACAAAGCATTACCAAAGAATCAGCAGAAATTTATACCAAACTAATGGCTGAAGAGAGTGAACTTGTTGATGAGATGAAAAAGAAAAATATTCAAACACTCGATGATAACGCCCATATTTCTGAAATCATTGTATTTATAAGTATTCTCATCGTTATGGGGATATTTTTTATGATTATCAAATCCATTGCCGCTTCTATCAGCAAACTTGAAAAAACGATGGAAACCGTCGCACAAAATCGTGATTTTACCGGATCAATTCAAGTCGACGGAAATGATGAACTGGCACAAATGAGCCGAAAACTCAATGATTTAGTGAGTGTCTTACGTCAGGCATTTCAAGGAATTCGTTCCGCTTCAAGCGAAAACCTCTCTGTTTCGGCTGAACTCTCCGCTACAACCCTTGCTATCGGAAGAGCTGCAGAAGAAGAGGCAAAAATCGTTACCCAAACAACCGTAGAATCAGATCGTATGAAAGAGGCAATGAAATCTTCAGCGCTTGAAGCACAAAGTGTACGTGAAAAAGCGCTCAGCACACGTCAAAGCCTTCAAGAAGCGCAATCGGCACTTCACAACACGATCGAGCAGCTTTCGCTTACCGTGCAAATGGAAGGGGAGATCAATGATCGCCTCAACTCGCTCTCACAAGAGGCGTCACAGGTTAAACAAGTCCTTACCGTCATTGCCGATATTGCCGATCAAACCAATCTCCTCGCTCTTAATGCCGCTATCGAAGCGGCACGTGCGGGAGAGCACGGACGCGGCTTCGCCGTCGTTGCCGATGAAGTACGCAAACTCGCCGAGCGAACCCAAAAAAGCCTCGTAGAGACCAATGCAACGGTCAATGTCATCGTTCAATCGATCAATGATATCACCGATCAAATGAACCATAACACGAAACGAATTGAAACACTGGTAGAAGCCTCAGCTGAAGTCAGTGAGCATACCGAAACTGCTGTTGTAGCATTAGCCGATACCGTCAATGCTATTGAAAAGCTCTCGAATGACACACAAAATAATGCGACTACTACGGAATCGATTATCCATAAAATCGGTAATATTAATGAATTATCTACCTCTAATGCCCGAAGCGTTGAAGAGATTGCCGCAGCGGCAGAGCATCTCCATCAAATGACAGAGCAGCTTACCTCTCAGATTTCTGTATTTAGAACATAGCCTCTCGTCTGATTCCCCAATCTTTTGGGGAAAACTTCTTCTTTACTATCTTTTTCTTAACTTCTATGTAATGAAATTACACTCTTTGAGATGTTGAAACAACGCCGTTTCGGCCGTTTTCTTTTACTCTGTAGAGTGCGGCATCCACTCGTTTAACACACGAGTGAACCTCTTCGAATGGGATAAACTCTCCCACTCCGATACTGATGGTTACAAATCCAATTGAGGTAAATGGATACTCAGCTACACTTTTGCGAAGGTTCCATGCTACTCTTTCTGCTTCGTCCAAAGAGGTATGGGATAAAATAACAATAAATTCTTCCCCTCCCCATCGTCCGATAGTATCGGTTTGGCGCAATGATTTTCTCATCACCTCCGCCAATTTACGCAGCACATTATCTCCCTCTTGATGTCCCAATGTATCGTTGATATTCTTAAAAAAATCGACATCGATCATCATAATACAGCAACAATAATCCTTGTATCGGTTGACTTTATGCTGCTCTTCATTCAGTTGTTCATCGATTTTTTGACGATTATAAAGTCCTGTCAGTTTGTCGGTGGTAGAGAGTTGGAGTAAACGAGAGTTATACCGTTTTAAAAGTACATATCGCCATACAAAGGCAACCAATAAAAGAGAAATAACAAGTAGTATCTTTCCGATTAAAGGACGATCTAACCACGCTACATGCTCAATCGTTGATGTCCAGCGATTGTAACTTGTTTGCATGGTCAACTCATCCAACTCTACCACGAGTTTTTCAAAAATAGTATGCAGTAGCGGTTCGTCATTGCGTACACCAACATGCAATTCATCTTTTTCTTCGAGGCGGGATGAAACCTTCAGACTTCCGGTGTACTCTTTTTGAATATACGAAGAAGTGACGACAAGATTATCAACATAACCGTAAAGTTCGCCGTTTTCAACTTTATTCAACCCGTCACTAACCGATTCTACTTCAACAAACGTAAGAGTCGGATAGAGCCTTTTTAAACGCTCAAAAGTTGCATACCCTTTTACGACCCCTACTTTTTTCCCACTCAATTGATGGATACTTTCGGTAAACGGTTTTTCCATTGTCGTTACCATAACAAGCGGAACAGCTAAGTAGGTCGATGTAAATGAGAGATATTTTTCACGTTCAGGTGTTTTAGCCGCCAATGAGAGGATATCACACTGACGGTTTTGTGCACGCGAGAGTGATTCGTTCCACGTAGCCGTAGGTATCAGTTCGATAGGAATGCCGATTTTAGATTCAAAACTTTTCATAATGTCTGAAGCGATACCGATGTGTTTCCCCTCACGAATCGCCTCAAGCGGATACCATTCCGGGTCAACACACATCGTAATTTTTTTCTTTTGAAGAAGATATCTTTTTTCAGCGTCGCTCAGTTGAAATGCACTCTTGAGAATATCTTGAAATAAAAACTCTCCTAACTTCTGATCACTTTGAAGGATACCTGCATAAAGAAGTTGTTTAAAAAGGCGCTGGGTAAGTTCTCTGTTCGTTTCACCGATTTTATACAAATCGATCATCATCAACTTTTTGATCTCTTGTGCTTCATATTTAAGTGCATCATGAGATTTTTTTACCCCATATTTCCGTTTTAAAATATCAATGATCTCATCCGAGTGCTCTAGGGCATACTTCCAGCCCCGATTCGTGGCATCAATAAACTTTTGCCCGCGCTCTGAGTGTTCAACCGCTTCGTGATAAGAAGTGAAAAGATTTCCCGCATTCACGACAAAACCATACGCTTGCGGATCAATAATATTATAAGCAATTTTAAGCCGATCAAGCTCATACAGCTGGTTTGAGCGGTACGCACTCATCGCATCGACTTCACGATGGACAAAAGGGTCAATGCTGAAGGTTTGATTGACAAAACGGCTATTGTCGGAGGTTATATTAAAATGGGTGAGTAAAAGGGATAATGAACTGTGTTTAAATTCATTATTTGTCCCCATAATCGTCTTAGCGATCAAATCAGTGGGATTTTTTATCCCTTTTTGAGTGATTAAAACCAATGGAGAGTGTTGAAGATAGGTTGCCATAAGAACTATAGGCTGAATACGCCCTTTCTCGACAACGATACTGCTGTTATAAATACCGTAGGTAGATTTGCGGCGCAATACATCCGATACAACATCGATTCCGGCATGATATTCACGCAGTTCGACATCCAGCCCTGCTTCGCGATAATATCCTTTCTCTTTGGCAGCAATATATCCGGCATATTCAAATTGGTATTTCCAATCCAGCTGAACCGACACTCTCTCGAGATTAGCACCTAGAACAGCGCTAATAAATGCTAAAAAAAGGATAAAAAATCGTATCATCAAAGGCTTTCCATACAGTCTTTAAAATTGTACACTGTTTTATCGAAAAAATTTATCTTAATGACGTCGATCGTTATCACGTCGCTTTGGCTCGTGACGGCCGCTATCTCGTTTTTGAGTCGGCTTTCCGCCTCGATCGCCGCCGCCGTTTCCACCACGGTTTCCACCGCCGCCGCCTGCTCCGCCGCGACCGCGTTGAATCGGTTCGGCTTTGATAGATGGATCAGGCTCGTACCCTTCCACAATAGTGCTATCAAGCTTTTTATTGATCAGTTTTTCAATCCCGCGCAGGTAATCGGCTTCATCAACACACACAAGAGAGATCGCTTCCCCTTCGCATCCCGCACGTCCGGTTCTCCCGATACGATGGACATAATCCTCCGCGATATTAGGAAGCTCAAAGTTCACGACATGAGGAAGGGCATCAATATCGATACCGCGCGCCGCAATATCGGTCGCGACGAGAACTCTGACACTGCTGCATTTAAAATCGTTCAGCGCTTTGGTACGGGCAGCTTGGCTTTTATTACCATGGATTGCGGCTGCGGTGATACCGATCTTTTGAAGGTATTCGGTGAGTTTGTTCGCTCCGTGTTTGGTACAGGTAAATACGAGAACCTGTTCCCATTTGTTTTTACCGATCAACTCACCCAAAAGGGCACTTTTACGTTTACAGTCAACGAGGATAACGCTTTGTTTCACAAGCTCGCTGGAGGTATTGCGGCGTGCCACTTCAACCTCAGCAGGATTACGGAGCAACGTGCTTGCCAAGGTTTTGATATCGTCCGAATAGGTTGCGGAGAAGAGGAGATTTTGTCTCGCTTTCGGGAGAATCGTGATGACACGGCGGATATCACGGATGAATCCCATATCGAGCATTCTGTCCGCTTCATCAAGGATGAAAAATTCAACGGCACTCAAATCAACCGTCCCCTGCCCGACATGATCGAGTAAACGTCCCGGAGTGGCGATAAGGATATCGATTCCGTTACGTAACATCGTGATTTGGGGATTGATCCCTACTCCGCCGAAAATAACGGCACTTTTAAGGGGAAGATATTTGCCGTAAATTTTTACACTCTCGGCTACCTGTGCCGCAAGCTCACGCGTCGGGGTAAGGATAAGGGCACGAATTTTACGATGCGGTTTTGAGGTCTTTTTATCACTCAAAATTTGGAGCATCGGCAAGGTAAAGCCGGCTGTTTTACCGGTACCGGTCTGAGCTCCTGCAAGCATATCACGCCCTTCTAAAATAAAAGGGATGGCTTGTGCTTGAACCGGTGTAGGGGTAGTGTAGCCTTGATCAGAAATTGCTTTGAGCAACGACGCGTTTAGATTTAAATCGGTAAATGTCATAAAGGGGTTCCTTTGGTGGTTAGGCCCAACCAAAGTCGTAACTCAGGACGGTTTTAGGCGAGGGGAAAAATAGGATATGGAAAGTGCAATTAAGAGCAAGTTCGTAAGCAGTGCCAACCGTAGGCACAAATATTTAATCGTATTTTATCACACCTATACTACATTCCATCTTCAAACAATAAACTTCTTTTAATCACCGACTTTGAGCTCTTTACGCTATTGATTCCGCCGATGCCGTTCATCACGCATTCTTTGTTCCAAATCAGAAAGACTGATCACATTCTCGGTTGTAAGATCAAAATGAAAGTGAGAACATGTCAAACCGTTTTGAGTCAAAAGCTCCGATTTTTCATAGGTTCCTTCCGGAAACTCAAAAGATTCTTTTCCCAATATTACAAAATCATTCGCATGAAGCCGAAAAAAAGTAAGTCCCGGAAAACTTTCCCTTATCGCTTCTGCGACATCCGCTAAAAGTTTATTCCCCTTATCCCATCCATGGGCATCGTTATACTCTCTAAAATGGTGTAAAGAGACTACATTGATACATCGATACAAGTGGCTGTAACTGTTTTTCAAAAGGATGAGATCAAGATAGCGCTGGTTGTAAAATCCGGTTACCGGATCTTTATAAAAATAGGCGAACCGTTCCTCTTCGAGTGTGTTGGTAGGGAGTTGGGTGATTTGCTCCTGCACTTTTAGATGTTGCAATGCTTTGCGGGCATAAGGGACGATCTCCGGATCAAACTGAGCGCCGCTGAGCGATTCGATCTCCGCTAATGCTTCTTCCACATTTTTTCGACCTTTGTAGATTCGGCTGGTTGTCATCGCATCGAATGCATCGGCAATAATCATGATCTTGCCTAATTGATGAATTTCGGCGCCTCGGAGTTTTTGGGGATATCCCTCCCCGTCATAACGTTCATGATGACTTTTGATAATCGGCACGATACTATCGAACATCGGAATTTCACTCAGCATCTCAACTCCGACATTAACGTGTTCTTTGATCAACTCCCGCTCAAGAGAGTCCAAATGGCTAGGTTTAAGCAAAATACTGTCCGGAGTAGCAATTTTGCCGATATCGTGAAGCAGTCCGGCACGATAGATTAAATCACACTCTTCGGAAGAGTATTTCATTTCAACGGCTATTAATTTTGAATACTCTGCAACCCGCTGTGAATGTCCCGCCGTGTAACTGTCACGACTCTCTACCATCTTAATAAGCCCTAGAAGCGTTTTTTCGTAGTAGGCAATTTTTTCCTCTTCTAAAAGGGTGCAGGCCTTCACTTTCATATCGACCAAGGTTTCAAGATGGAGACGATACTCTTCGTTTTCACGTCCTTGCATGATTTTAGATACTGTTTTGTAGAGCACTTCGATAATTTGGGTATGTTGAACCGGTTTGAGGATATAGGCATCGATTCCTAATTTAATCGCCTCTAGCAAATATTCGCTTTCCGTGTACGCGGAGGTGATCATCATCTCTTGGAACGGATTGATTTTTTTGATCTCACCCAACATCTCGATTCCGGTCATTTTCGGCATCATAATATCGGTGATGACAATATCAAAGGTACCGTTTTTATAGGTTTCAAGCCCCTCAAAACCATCGGAACATACCACTATATGGGGGAAGATTTTTCCTAAATACTGTTTCATCTCCTCTCGCAAATTCATATCATCTTCAACGTACAAAATCGTAATATCTCTTCCTGTTTCACGGAGAAATTTAAGCTGATCAGAGGTACTCAACGAATTCATATTTTCAATCCATAAAGTTCAGAGCAGTGTTCTTCGCCCCCTTGAACCTCTTCAAACCATTCTAAAAATCGCTTAGCGTTTTCTCCATGAAAGAGCGATCCATGCTGCGGAGCGATAGTGGAAACGTCATACGCGCGTACACATTCGACCCACGCACGGCAAAAACGGTTCGACGCCATGTAGCGGCTGTGAAACCCCTCCAAAAACGGACGGTGTTCCTCAAAATCATCAACCCGCTTATTCAAGTTTTGGGGAGATGCGATTGCGGCACCGATATCACCCGAAAAGAGGATTTTTGAGCGGCTGTCGTAGAGGGAGAAATTTCCCGGCGAATGTAAAAAATGGGCAGGGATAAACTGCAAATAATCGCTCCCGAATTTTATCCTAGCTCCATGATCTTCCAACCCTATAATCCTATCCATATCCATCAAACCGAAATGGCCCATAAATCTCACCCACAACTGAGATATAACCAGTTTGGCAGAGGTGGCGATACTCCACTGATTGATCGCACCGGCAACATCGGGGTCTTGGTGGGAAAAAAAGATGTATTTGATTTTTTGCGGATCAATATGAACCGATACGGCGGCGTAGAGCTCGCCGAATATCCCTTCGCTTCCCGGATCGATCAAAACAGCACTCTCATTCTGGATTATCAAAAACTGATTGACCGACAGCGAGTAATCTTGATGATCTTCATCTTCAAGGCTGAACATAATACATTTGTGATTGCCGTCATTGTAAAGGAGTGTTTCATTTTTCATATTGGATTCCTTTAAACTCACGGATTAAGACCATTTGCCGTTTGGCGATGTAGTCGATAATATTTTTTTGTCCTTGAGAGCTTAAACTGAAAACAAAAACAACTTCGAAATGACGATTTCCTTCAATGATCCGAAGAACCTCTGCTTGTGTGTTGATAATGACCGGACGCACCCCAATCATAATAACAATATCCAAAACGACCAGATGTTTTATCGCAAATCCGGCAGGCAGGGAAGGAAATTGTATCCTGATACCTCGCAGTGAAACATCCAATATCTCCAAATCAGCATCAAATTTACGCCCTTCATACAAGACCGTTACCCGTATGTTTTCATCAGGGGTAACCCGTATCGTATCACGACGGGTCGGAGAAGTTTCGACCAGTCGATAGTGCTCAAATAAAACGCTTTGGTCATCAAAATCAATCCGTTTGATCCCATCTGCCATAATCGCCATCGGAAAAAGCTCTGAGGTAAGGTAAAATATATCTTCGTGCTGCATCGCCTTGAGCTGAACATAAGGGGCTTTGACGGTAACGCTTCTCTTTTCAATACTCACGACTAATCCGTCATTCGAAATACTCAGCCCTTTGTACAGGTTGTGTACTTTAATCTTCGCACCGCTTCGCATCGCCATCTCGAGTAACCCGCGCACCATTTTTTCATCTTTAGCCAACTCTTCGCGCTCTGTCGCATTGGTATCATAGAGTTTGAGAAGCCCCAATTCCGTCACATCATTCAATGAGAGGACGGCATACCCCTCTTTCTCGGGAACACTCTGAAACGTCAGGATAAAATGGTGTGATACCTCTTGCAAATCTTTGATCTTAACGTTAAACAATCTCCCCGGATGAGAGGAAATGTGTTTAAACCATTCCATCTCGTCGTGGTTGTAGACAAAACTTTTATGCTCTAGAAGAATCTCCCCAAAAGAGGCAAACTGTTTACGAAGCGTCTCGATGTTAGAAACACCGAAGAAATCGAGACAAGGCTGATTCGCAATGACCACATTACGCTCATGCAAGAGCAACACTAAATTATTTTGGTAGTTAAATACGGCATGAAGATTGATATTAAAAATTTTACGATGCAATGCTTCGGTGAGCGTTTGGGCACATCGGGTGAATGTTTCAATAAGATTGTCAATTTTAAGGGGTTTGATCAGATAATCGAAAATACCGATTTTGATCGAGCGGTGAAGCAATTCAAGCTCATTATGTGCCGTAGTGATAATAATAAGTACGTCATTGTCGATTTTATGTATCGCTTCACCCATACTCAATCCGTCCATTTTGGGCATATTGATATCGGTGATGACAATCTGGGGACGATAGAGTTTAAAGTATTCGAGCCCCTCTTCTCCATCATGCGCAGAATAGACGGTATCGAAAAACTTTTTAAATAAGGTAGTGGCTTGAGTGTTCAGCCCTTCATTATCTTCCACATAAAGAAGAGAATAAGAGTGCAAACTGGCGCGCACCTGTTTGAGCGCATTCGGATCAACCATTATTTTTATCCTTCAGAATATCGCATAGGGTAACAAAAAACATCTTAAAGGTCTCGTAAAGTATAAAATAATCAATACACTGTTTTTTACGTCATACTTTCTTGTACTAGATCCATTTTTCCATACAGAGGTAAAAAAGAGTGAGCACACCAAACCATTTCGATACTATAGCCGATGTTTTCAACCGTATCTGGTATTTTTCGGATGATTACAAAGATTTTGTCATCTCCCATATCCGTCATGATCTAGCCCTCACACACGATGATATTCTCGCCGATATCGGAGGGGGAACAGGGAGTTTTACGAGTCGTTTGGCAAATGAAGCACAGCTCTTACGTGCATACTGCGTTGAACCCTCCTCTGCGATGTGTGAAGAGGCGGCGAAACTGAGCAATGTGAGCGCACTCTGTTTTGATGCCCATTCGTTTTTAGCTTCCCATACCCCTTTTACAAAAATGCTCTTCAAAGAGGTCATTCACCATATCAAAGATCGTGATTTATTTTGGAAAACCGTGTATCAATCTCTACCTCATCATGGAAAAGTCCTTATTATTACCCGTCCTCAAACTATTGCTTTCCCCTTTTTTGAAGGGGCAAAAATCGAATTCGCACGTAATCAACCCTCCCAAAATCTCCTTGAAAATGAACTAAGAAAGGGAGGTTTTTCCCTCTCAACCTATCACCGAAGCCATACGTTTACAATAGCAAAACAAGATTGGTACACGATGCTTCGCCACCGTTTTATGTCCGATTTAGGCGCCTTCAGTGATAAAGAGATTGAAGAGGGGATAGTCGAAATCGAACACAATCATCCGGAAGAGAGTATTGACATTATCGATAATCTTATTTTTATCATCGCAACAAAAAAATAATTCTGTGTTATCATTTTTACTATGATACATTTATCCCCCGAAGCACGGCTAAGTATTATCCTCCCCAATACGAACAAAGCCTTTTCCGAGGCACTCAAAAATGCCACCCCCGAACAACTCGAAACGCTCAAAGAGGCCAAAGATATCAAATCTCTCCTCACCTCCGTTTTTCAGGATAAAACCACCGCTTCCAAATCGGATCACGTCCTTCTCGATCTGCTAAAAAACTCTACGGCATTTAAAACAATGGGAAGTTTCAGCGATACCCTTCAATCACTCGTAAACGACGTAAAAACCTCTTCCGAGCTAACGTCGAAAACCGCTCTGTTGGAAAATTTTCTCAAAAATGTGGTGACACTCGATGCCAACACTCTAAAAAGTCAAATTGCCTCCAGCGGTGTGTTCATGGAGTCCAAATTTGTTGCCGCTTTGCAAAAACTCCCTGACCTGATCCAGAACCTCGAGCAGCTCAAAACAGCTCTCTCTAAAATGCCGCAGAATGAGGCTAAAAGTATCCACGCTCACATCAGTGCCCTTTTAGATACGCCGAATTTCTCAAAAGCAAGCCAAAATCTTGACACGGCAACGCAACTGAGCGAGGGGATAAAAAGAATCTCTGAATCGCTTCAAAAACTCCTCTCCAAAAGCGATCCCCTCTACTCCAACGAGGTCGCAATTCTCGTCCAAAAACTGGATCAATCGAGTGTTATTCAAGAGTTAAAAACGACCCTTTCCCAGATTTACGGCTCCCTCCTCTCCAGCAACGCTCCGGATACCAATGCCCTCCTCGACTCGATCGAAAAACTCCTCAAAAATATGGGAAACACCCCCTCTGAAGATCTCAAAGCGTTTACCCATCAGCTCCAAAGTGCTATAACCCAAGGGGACACCTCTAAAGAACTCTCATCACTGCTGAGTAAGCTGAATGCGTTTACCAATCCCAAAGAGCTGGTTACCGAGACATTTCTGCAAGAGTCGATGGCAAATGATGTGAAATCGGCGCTCCTCACCCTCAAAGGGGACCTCACTCTCTCAAATGATCCCGCATCTTCGAAACTCTTGGAACAGACCGAAAAACTCCTAACCCAAATCGACTACCATCAGCTCCTCTCCCATCTGAGCTCCTCCAACTCCATCTATTTCCCTTTTGTGTGGGATCAGCTTCAAGAGGGGTCGTTGGCGTTTAAAAAAACAGCCGATAAAAAGTTTTACTGTGAAATCAATCTCGTACTGAAAGAGTACGGTGAACTCGATCTTATGATGGGGCTTTATGATGAGAATCAGCTCGAAATCCAAGCCCACACCGAGAAACCTGAGCTTAAAGCCCTTATCCACGAACATATCGCCGATTTGCGTACAATGCTGATAAAATCAGGTCTCACCCCTAGATCGATTCGAATTTTCGAGAGAAACGAATCCAAAACGCCGCTCAATGAGAGCTATGCTTCTTCGGAAGGGTCAGATTTGGGATTTGAGGTAAAAGTATGAAAAAAGCGGTGGCCATGCGCTATGACAGAGAGAAAGAGAACGCTCCCCGCGTCATCGCCAAAGGTAAAGGCGAGAGTGCGGAGAATATCATTAAAATCGCACAGCTCCACAACCTTCCCATCCATAAAGACGAGGATTTGGTGGAGCTGCTCAGCAAAGTGGAACTAGACCGCGAGGTTCCCGAAAAACTCTATCTCGCGGTGGCTGAAGTGTTTAGCTTCATCTATAAGATCACGAATCAGCGATAAATATATTTTAGTTTTATGCGTGGAAACGTCCGATATTTTGATTCAATCCATCCGCTACGTTAAAGAGATGCTCAGCCGTTGTTGCGATCTCTTCGACACTTCGTGCATTTGCACGGGAGAGATCGTTCATCGCCGCAAGTCTTTGTGAAATCCCTTCAACCTCTTTAGTGTTACTATCCGCATCCACGACCAATTTTTTAATCGCTACGCTCGTTTGATTGACAACACCCGACGTCTGCTCAATTCTCTCACCGACCAGCTGTGATTTTTCTCCGAGTTTTTCAATACTTTTGGCATTTTGCTCCATTTGTACCGATGCCTCTTCGATAGCGGAGACGATGAGGGAGATCGTTACATCGGTTTGGGTGAGACTCCCCTGTGTCCGCTCGGCAAGCTTTCGTACCTCATCCGCAACAACGGCAAAACCACGGCCATGTTCCCCTGCCCGCGCCGCTTCGATTGCCGCATTCAGCGCCAATAAGTTTGTCTGATCGGCAATATCACCGATAACGGAGAGAACCTCTCGAATTTGGCGTGCATTGTTCGTCAGCTCGTGAATTTTCACTGCAAAAGCGGCTTCCACTTCTACACTGTGATGAATCATCTCGATCATCGACATCAATTCATCACGCGATATTCGGAGCATTTCACTGGCTTCAACAACCTCTTTGCACGTTACTTCATTATCCCGTTTCGCGAGAGCTAAATGGGCAATAATCTGTTCCGTACTTCGGTAAATTGCATCCATCTGACTCGCTCCATCCTCCATACGTCGCCCGATCGCAATCGATGTTTGGGATAATTCCGTCGCCACTGATGCATTCTCATTCGACGCTTGTTTTGCATTTTGAACCATGGTTTGAATCGTTGCGATAAACGAGTTGATCGATCCTGCCGCTTGTGCAGGTTCATCCGCTCCGCTAATCGCTAAACGCTTAGTCAAATCCCCATTGCCGCTGGCAAGTTCTTCTGCCATAGATTCCATCATCGAGAGTTTATTTCCTATAGAGCGTTGTATCCCTATCAGAAACGCCACTACTATCACGATTAAGAGGAGAATACCTATCCCTTTTTTAATCACTACATTTAAAAACTCATTATCAACGTCATCAACATAGACTCCGCTTCCGACGATCCATCCCCACGCAGGAAATACACGTACGTACGTCAGCTTCGGCAACGGAGTTTCGCTATCGGGCTTAGGCCACATATAGGTTACATACCCCGCTTTCTCCTCTTTAGCTACCTTGGCAAATTCAACGAAAAGGTGTTTCCCCTCCGGATCTTTCATGTAGGAGAGATCGGTATTGTCCAATTCAGGTTTAATAGGATGCATAATCCCCTGAACCTTATCGTTCAAAATAAAAAAATACTCTTTCTCGTTATAACGAAGACTTTTAATGTGTTCCTTTGCCGTATCTTGAGCTTTTTCTAAGCTCATACGCCCTTCACTCACTTCATTTTGATAATACGAGAGGAGAGAACTTACCGTGTCAATCTGAGTTGTAAGCATCGTCTTTTTGGCATCCATCAACTCTTGTTTTGTTGATATAAACGAATCAATCGCGACCAACAATAAAGCCAAAGAAACCAACAGTGAAACCAACATTAATTTTGTTTTAATCGTTATATTATCCATCACCACACCCCTTTTCTAGGAAATACCACATTTATTATATATGCGAATTATAGAACCTGAATATAGCATGAGTATAGCAATACTGATAAAACTATTTAATTAATCGTCAATAAGTATAATTTATTTTTAGATTGAATTAATATTATCCTCTTCGACAATGTAATCTTCCAAATCGATCATCTCGTTATCCAATATGGGGTCCAGTGCATGTATCCCATAGGGACGTACGGAATGGCGATCTTTCGTAATCAGCGGATGCCAAGCGGGGAGCGGTTTACCGTGATGACGTAAGCGATATGCGCATGTATCGGGGAGCCAGTCGTACTCATCTACCCGCTCAATACTTAACCCCATACACCCATCTTCCCGATCAAAGCGGTTGGCATAGTCACTGCATTGCCCCCCCTCAATATCGTAACAATGGCACGCAACACGTGTCAAATAAATAGGGGCATTATCGTCATCTTCATCCTGAAGACGATTCAGACAGCATAGTCCGCATCCGTCACATAAGGCTTCCCACTCCTGTGGAGTTAATTCTTCGAGTGTTTTCGTTTCCCAAAATGGGGCTGTTTCTTGTTGTTTCATAGTAGAAAAATAGCATATTTGGGATTAAAATCGCCCATTTGGAGCGTTATTTGGATATGATGAGCAAAATATAAAGGATAATTTATGGATAGTACCGAACAAACATTAGCAGAACAGTTACGAGAGAGCGCAGACTCAATCGGAGGAAAAAACTTTTTCCTCACCCTCGCTGAGACGATCCGCTCTACTCGTGAGGGTATTATCGTCGGTGAAAAAAAACAGATCAACTACTCCAGCGGGACAATGACATGGAACAAAACCCTCCATGCCGATAACTGGAGACTTTTGGTAGAATCGGCAAAAGTACGGACGAAAGACGGCAATATTCTCCTCTCAGCAGAGGACAAACGACACAAAAATATTCTTAACATGATCCGTACCCTCAAACCGCTCACCTTTACCGTCACACCGACGAATAGCGCCGATGGCGAAGGGTTTAGCTTTAGTGCATTGGAAGTGATCGATGATAAAACAACACGGATATCGCCGCTCTTTAAAGCGATGTTTGTCATGCCGATGGATGTATTGAAAAAGAATATGGGGTAATTGGGTCACTCTATCTATATTTTTGTAACGTTGTGTTACTAATATGCTATAATTTTATTGATACCAAAAGGAAGACGCGGTGAATCTCTCGGCCGTACCGCCTTTAATTAGGAACGGGTCTTAGAAGGGGATGAGAGTCCTTCGCCTTTTGATTTATTCATCCTATAAAATTTCCCCATTTCTTTTATTACTATAATCTTTTTTCAACACTTTTTCTTATATTAATTCGTTCTTGTTCATTTGCTTTTAAAGCTTCAACTTGTTGGTAATTCCATTCACCTGTATAACAATATTCAATCCAATGAGCAATACCGCATTGCACTTTCTTGATTCTTAAATTGTAATGGAATTGCTCAAGAAAATCTGGTAATGGGTTATGTACAGGGTCAATGATAACAATTTTTAAGTTACTATTTAAAACCATTGCATTCGAAATTCTATTATTGATATGTTTATCTCCAAAACCATATCCAATTATTGATAATTCATCCAAAGTTCTCATTGCATCATCAAATATCAATAGCTTTTCTTCTCCATCTTTTGGATTAGTTGTTTTTGAATATTTTTTTCCACCTGTCAACATTGACTTAACAATAATATCAAGTTCACCATCTGAATTAGTAATAACACGATCTTTACCTGAAGGTTCTTTTCTTCCACCGTGATAATAAGCCATATTTTTAACTTTCATAAAATCAACCATCAATTCAAATGAAGATTTTTTATTTAAAGTCTGATTACATATTATCGATCGATCTTTATACTCTAATTCACTTAATCCACCATGTAGTTTAACAAGGTTGATACCGAATTGTCCTTGATAAAAATTTTGATTATTTTTTGTTAGTTCACATCTTTTTGAATAAGTGAGAGAAATAGTCTTTCCCATTTCATTATTACTAATAGGAAAAGAAATATTCCCACTATCTCCATAAGTTATAGGAATATTTAAATCAACGGCTAAAGCTTCCAAATATATATCATGATTTAAAGTAAAAACCCAAGTTTCCTGATCTGAAAGTAACTTACAAAAATTAGAAAACCACTCTCGATTTTTACAATATAAACCTCCAAATGAAATTTCTTGATAAGATAATAATATAGAATGGATAATTTCATAAAAAAAACTGAATAGATATGAATATGAATCTTTATCAGACAATGTTTTATTTGGAAATTCTTCTAATTGTTGAATATCTGCTAAAAATTGTTCATAGTTTTTTGGCTTATAATCTTTTTCGTTCTTATTGTTTTGATTTTCATTTTTATATTTCAATAATAATGTTAAACATTCTAATATTGTTTCTTGATTTATTGGTCGCTCTGCTCCGTATGGATTATTTTGAGATAATACATGTACCAAATTTTGTATACTATACTCATTGAATGGAGCAAAAAAAATCTCTGTCAATTCTGAAGCCAAAGGCATACCAAAATCGTAAGAGAAACCTGCTCCTAATAAAAATCCTTTTTTCATAGTTGTTTAATTATCTTTCTTTCTTTGTTCATAAATTCCATAAAACTATATACCATCACATCAATGCTCTTATATTAATATCTTTAAAAAATGACAAATTCTGTGCCTCAGTCTGTGTGAAATAAAAAATATTATAGCGGAAAAGAGGGAGGGGAGAAATCGAATTTGTATCTAAGATCCCGTATCGAGTACGGGATGACGACGGGGAGGATTCCGTTACCCTTCGACTGGCTCAGGGTGAACGGTTGCATACAGAATAGATAGTTTACGCGTGCTTTAAGAGTTTTTCAATAATCTCAATGTATTTTTCCGATTCATTCAAATCATCGTGGATGATGGAATATCGACCCTCCACAGCATAATCACTCAACTCGATCAACATTTCTATATCATCTGTCAATACAATACCGTTTAATCTGCATATATCAACAAGCTGTTCAATGTCATGGCTTTTCGGAAAAATGATTGCGTGTTTTGAAAGGATCGATTTTAAAAGTTTTTCGGCACTTTGTTGCAATTCAAAATATATTTTTTCGATGTCAATATCGATCTTATCTTCGTTAAACGCTTCTAATAGATATTTTGCACTGTTGAGATCGACAATCGCTTTGTACAAAAACATATCTGTACTGTTTTTGATCTCACTTTTGTTCATACAGAACTTTCCCTTTGTGCCTCGCATCGTACAAAGCAGTGTTAATCCAGTTTTCATCACTGTGGGACAAATAGTACTCTTCGTTCTCTACGAGAATATCTTTTGCAATGACAATATCTTTAAGCGCATTACGGATTTTTGATTTTTTCTCTATTTTCGTTCCGGCTGATTCGGTGATAATGCAAAGATCCAAATCGCTCTCTTCGCTCGGAGTCCCATAGGCATAACTGCCGAAAAGGATGATTCTTTTAGGATTGAGCGGTTTAAGTTTTTCGACGATTTGAGGTTTTAATGCTTCTATATCGATCATTGCACCGACTCCTTCTAAAAATTTGTTATAGAATTATTATATCGGAAAATTGGTACGAGGTGTAAAAAGTAAAAAAAGGGATTGTTTAAAAGGAGAGAAGTGGAGCGGGAAACGAGACTCGAACTCGCGACATTCAGCTTGGAAGGCTGACGCTCTAGCCAACTGAGCTATTCCCGCATCACTGGTGAAATTATACTACCCAAACCCTTAATCATTTATTTGTTTAGCTATTTGTTTCTGTATAATTCATCCTATTACTTTTATCAAACGAGCAATTTATGAGAACACAACGTGTACCGTTCGGCCAACAAAACCCCGACAAAAAAGATGCCGTCTTTCTAGCTATCTACGTCGATGCGATCTCTCCGTGGAGATACTTCAAAGACGATATGCAACACCTCAAATGTCCGGCTATTATTATGATTGATCGTTGGGATGGACGGATGGGATTTCCCGGGGGGACGGTTAATGAGGGGGAGAGCCTTCTCGAAGCGCTGGTACGAGAGACCAAAGAGGAGATCGGGATCACGATCAAACCCTCTAAAGTCCATCCGATTGCAAGCCATGAAACCCGTATCGTTACCCATCTTTACGGACTCAAAGTTCTCGAAGCGGAGTTTTTGCACATTTATTACCACATCCTCAGCAACTTCTCCCGCTCGATCCTTCTGCACGCTTATGAAGAGGGGGACAATTCCCATTTTATGTCGGAGATTACGGGGATCAAAATCGTCCCTCTCCTCCAACACGAGAACAAAGGGATCAACCGTTTCATCGAAAACTCTTTTGCGGGTTCATCCAAAGAAGACCTCGATGTACTACTCCGTGAGGTATTTGGGATCGAGCTTTAACGAATCCGCTTGCCGACGATGTCCCCAAAGAGCAAGACATCCTCTAAAATCGCTTTTTCACACAGCCCCTCGGAATCGAGGTTAATCAACAATTCCCCCTGAGCACTGCTGAAAATGCGGTCGTTCAACACCACTTTTACAAAATCACCCTCTTTCATCTTGAGTTTCTCCTGCATTTTAGTCAATGCCTCATCACGGGGAAAATTGATATCGATCCGACCATCTTTTTTATTCCCGCCGACAACATAAAAAGGGCGATCTTTCCGTATTTTCATATGATTTTTGAAATTGAAAAAAAGGGAGAGGACATCTTCGCTCGCGTAAAATTCATTTTTCACTTTATCCCATTCGTCACTTTGGATATTCTCTCTCCAAACGGTCTTATTCGGATGGTCAAACGTATAAATTTTGGTCGATTTTTTCGAATCGGTTCGTCTTATTTTGATGTATTTTTGAGGTATTAGCACCCCATCGACGAGTGATCCGTGGCTTTCGTAGGTTTCGACACGGTTATTGGTAAGAAGTTTGGCTATTCCGCTGGTACGGGCTTCGATTCGGATGCTGTAGGTTTGATCCTCTTTGATCTCGAAACGGGCATCGGCAACCCCCAACGCTTCAAATATCCCATAAGAGACCTCATAGGTTGCACTAATGACTTTAGCACTTGCTATCTGTGATACGATCGCGAGGATTAAAAAAATATGTTTCATCGTGCAATTATAACAAAAGAGCACTGATGCTCGCGATCTCATCGGAGCGTAATTCGAAACTGAAAATATCCAAATCTTCCGCGATATGCACTTTGGACGTCGATCCGATCAGCGGAACGATTCCTATCTGATTAAGGTAACGATAGAGGATCTGTGCTTCGGTTTTGTTGTACTCTTGAGTCAAGGCAAAAAACTCTCGGCTTCCGAGAATATGGGGGTTGGCGGTCAAAGACCAAAAGCTCTGATAGACAATCCCCATCGCATCACACCATTGCCGCAATGCGATATCGTATCCGCTATCAGCGTAAAAACGGTTTTGTACGACAGAGGGTTTTACCTCCGCATCGCTATAGAGCCGTTTGAGCAGTTCCAGATCATAACAGTTGCTGATGCCGATTCGGTGTGCTGTGCCGCTGTGGGCAATCTTCTCCATCGCACCCCATACTTTGAGGAGATTGGGATAAGGAAAGAGCGGTGAGTGGAGCACCAGCGAATCGACATACTCACTCTGAAGATTATGGAGTGAGGCGGAAAATGACTCCTCTACCTGCAGTTCCAAAGGGGCTTTCGGATCATAGGGAATACGCGCGGGATCTTGCCCTGCGAGAGGGGTAAATTTCGTCTGTACAAACAGCTCTTCGCGCTCTATCCCTAGAGATTTCAATCGCATCAAAGCTTCCCCTACCCCCGCTTCATGGTAGTGTTTGGGCTGACATGCGGTGTCGATCCCTCTAAATCCGCTCGTAACCGCCGTCTCTACCAAATCTGCCGTCTGCTCTTTTTTCCATGCCGTGCCGTAGATGAGGGGAGGTATCTTCATGCGGTGCCCTTTTTGAAATCTTATTTTCACCATTATAACTTACCTAAAAACTTCTCACAGTTACTTTTTACGGGTACACTGTCGCTTACTTTTTATGTCAGGATACTCTGTGACTCAATTTATCATCTTAGCCGTGGTTATAGCCCTTTTTTACTGGCTCTCCCGAAGCTTTTCCCAAAACCAGCATACCTACTCGAAAAGCCAATTTTCGGGGTTTAAACTCACCAAAGAGAACCTCGCCTACAGTGAACTGGGTCTTTTTGTCGCCCTTAGTGCCAAAGTGGCCAAAGCCGACGGTCGGGTCGATGAGCTCGAAGCGGAGCTGGTCAGTAATATGTTCAGTGACATCAGCGCCCTTTTCCCCAATCCCGAAGCAACCAAAAAAATGCTCAAAGAGATATTCGATGAAGAGAAAAATGCTCCGCACAATATCGATCCGGTAGCACAGGCGCTCTATAAAGCGTTAGAGAGCGACCCTCACAAACGTCAAAAGATGATGGAATTTTTGATCCATCTCAGCTACATCGACGGAACGCTCAGCCACAGTGAGGAGGAGATGCTTCGAGTGATTGCCAAACATTTGCACTTTAGCGAAGCAGATTTTGCCTCTATGCTGGAGCGTTTCGGCTCACATCACCGCCACAGTGTCAAAGAGAGCTCAATCGATCAAGCCTATACCCTCTTGGGACTCACGCCACACGCTACGAACGATGAAATTAAAAAAGCGTACCGAGCCCTCGTTCGCGAATATCACCCCGATATTATCAAATCGCAAGGGGCATCGGATGAGTATCTCAAAGAGGCGACCGAAAAGGTACAAGATATCAATGCCGCCTATGAGATGATCAAAAAATCGCGCGGAATGTAAAGGAATTATATGGACAAAAAACGACTGCTTAATATCGGATATTGGATACTCTTTATCGGAATTCTCGGTTACGTGGCCTACTCAAAAGGGTGGATTCTCACCAACTTTGAATCGATCTCCCCTGCACAAGCCCAAGAGATGATCCAAAAAGAAGAAAAAGTAACCCTCATTGATGTCCGAACACCCGATGAGTTTATCCAAGAGCACATTGAGGGGGCAATGCTTATTCCTCTGCAAACACTGGATAAAAATCTAGGGTTGATCGCCAATGTCAAAAACCAAAAGATCATCGTCTATTGTCACAGCGGAAGCCGAAGCGTTGCCGCTTCACGGCTCCTCGCCGACAACGGATTTACTCCCCTAAACGTCAAAGGGGGGATTACCGAGTGGAAAGCCCAAGGGCTTCCTACCCAACTAAAGGAATAGAGTATGTCATTATCAGAGACCCAAAAACAGACCATCAAAGCCTCCACCGAGCTTTACCGCTCTGAAATCACCCAGATCAATAGCTGGATTTACAACGAAGCCGATGATGAGCGGTGTGATCAGCTCTATCTGCTCCGAGCTCTCTGTAGTATCGAGCATGGAAACCGTATAGGATTGTTCAATGACGACGAGGCTTCTGAAGAGTACTTCGAAGAGGTCGCGAAAGAGGTGAACCGCTATTTCCATGAAAAAGATGATGCCGAACTCTTCGATGATATTTCCATATTGGAAGATGATGTCAGGGAGCGGTATTTTGAAAATCCAGCGAAAGAGAAGCAGGCCATTTTAAACGCATTAAAACTCAGCTTTTAAAAAGCTATCCGATTACGCCCCTCTTCTTTAGCTTTATAAAGCAAACTATCTAAACGGTTCAGAAGTTCTTCGGAGGATTCATCCTTTTGAAGAGCCGCAATTCCAAATGAACAAGTAATTTGCCCCACACTTGGGAAACTTTCAAATTCAATCGTTTGCCGAATGATCTCTGCAACACTCAATGTCTCTTCCAGCGAAGTATCCGGCAATAGAATAATAAATTCTTCTCCTCCCCAGCGGGCAATAATATCACTTTTGCGAAGCCGCTGTTTCACCAGTACGGCAATACGTTTTAAGGTCTCATCACCGATGAGATGCCCAAAACAATCGTTGACCCGTTTGAAATGGTCAATGTCGAAGAAAATAACTCCGAGAGGTTTTTGATCGCGGCGGGCTATATTAATGGCATATTCAAATACCATTGTAAAATGGAGCCTGTTGGCAACACCGGTCAACGGATCCGTCATAGAGCGCTCTTGTATCGATGAAATGTCGGTAAAAATAACAACGAACCGCTTCTCTTCGTGAAACTGCAATACAGAGAGTTTCACCTCAAAAATGGTCGTTTTACCCTCCATTGTAATTTTAACTTTATGATGGATATGGGGATGATCAAAAATATAGTCGCTCCACCGCTGATCATTCACCATCGGCAAGAGATACTCCTGCGTATCTCCCTCTTCAAAATATTCACAGACACATTCGTGTTCACGTTTAAATGCAGCAACATTTGCGTAGTGGAAATAGGCTAAAAAGGTTTGATTCGCGGCAATAAGGCGATGACCGTCCGTAACAATAACAGGAGAGGGGATAGCATCGAGAATCGTTTGATTGTAGGCTTCATGAAAACTCATTTTTTCAGCAACCTTATCATACACCCGACTAATAACCATCCCTAAAACTAAGATCAATACCAAAGCGATCAAGGCGGTAGCTACAATCATCTGAAAGACATGGCTTGAAAAATCAGGAATCGCTTGGATAAACATCACCGCACCGATCGGCTGACCCACATAATTTTTTACGACAATAGTTTTCATCGTATACGTTTGATTCGCATACGTGATAACACTATTTTCAAACGTTTGATGCTGACTTTTATAACTCTCAATCAAAGGGAGAAGTTTAGAAGAGACATTGATCGCTAACATATCGCCGATACGGAGGAAATCGCTGATCCCGCTCAGCACTCCCATATTTTTTTCATGGATCATAAAAAAAGATTGATAGCCGGTATAACGGTTTATTTTATCGGTGATGTAGGAGGCATCAATCCCAAATTCAACCGCCCCTAAATAGACCCCTTGATCCATCACCGGAGTGAGTATCCGAAACGCCAATCCATTTCGCCCCTCTTCGAATCCGTAGACTACTTTATGCTCTCGATGGATATGCGCTACCATAGAACGCTGTGAGGCAATAGGGTCGCCGTAAACATTCGGTTGGTGCATCCGAAGGAGTGATGTCCCGTTCGCGTTGTGAAACTGCATAACGCTGAGCATCGGATTCTCTTGATGCATTACTTCCCAACGCGGAGCGATCAAATGGTAGAGTTCATCATGATTTTTGGATCGAAATGCGTTTAATACCCCCTCCGTTTTTATATTCGCTTCAGCACGTGAGACATAGAATCGGACGATATCGTGAAGTGTCTCTTCATAATTGAGGCGGACACTTTGATAGACATCCGCCATCCGTACATCATATTGATCTCTGTCATGAAGGATGCTGTAGGTGGCTACAATCGTAGCCACCCCCAAAACAACGGAACTGAGTACGAGTAATATTTTAGTTTTTAGACTCATACGTTTTCCTCTGTTCTTGGTGTAGTACACCGTAATTCAAATTCTGCTAACGGTAACAGAATTATACTATCTGTATTCCTTAAAAAATGAGATAAATCCCTTAGGTATGGTTGAGAATAAATTGCTTTAGCTCCTCTATTTTCAAAGGTTTGGCGTAATAATATCCCTGTATTTCATCACACCCCTCCTGCTGTAAAAACTCAAGCTGCTCTTTTGTCTCTACCCCCTCGGCAGTGACGGAGAGTCCGAACGTTTTTGCCAACGCTATAATCGCACGTGTAATAGCAATCCCCTCAACCGATCCGGGAAGATCATCGATAAACGATTTATCTATTTTGAGACGATCAACGGGGAGTTTTTGAAGATAGCTTAGAGAAGAGTAGCCTGTTCCAAAATCATCGATAGCAATTTTCACCGCAATCTCACGCAGCTTACTCAAAGTCAAAAAAGCTTCCCTTGCATTTGTTGCAAGATAGCTCTCGGTAATCTCTATCTCAAGCCATTTCGGATTCATATCTGTCTTCTCAATGATCGAAGAAAGAATTTCAAAAAAATCACTATTTTGAAGCTGTAGTGACGAAACATTGACCGCAAAATAAGGTAAAGTATGACCTTCATTGCGTAATTGCATAAAATCGTTACACGCTTGTTGTAAAACCCAAGAACCGATCGGAATAATCAGCCCCGTCTCTTCCGCCAATGAGATGAAACGATCAGGTGTAACCCACCCGATAAGAGCACTGTTCCACCTGATCAATGCTTCAATGGCAACTATTTTTCCGGTTGATGCAGAGACTTTGGGTTGATACACTAGGGTAAACTCATCCCCTTTCTCAACTGCAGCTTTAAGGGCATTAATTCTCAGAGTCCGATCTTCAACGATACTCGCCAACTCCTCGGTAAAAAAGCAATAGCGGTTACGTCCGGTATCTTTTGAACGGTACATTGCCAAGTCGGCATTTTTGAGCAATTTAGAAATCGTTTCTCCGTCATCCGGAAAAAACGCTATCCCGATACTTGCCGTAGTCCGGATTTCATGAACGCCACAGACAAACGGAAGATGAAACGCATCCATAATTTTTTCCAAAATCGGCATAGCGGCAGAGTTCTCATGAAACCCTTCTATGAGGATATTAAATTCATCCCCCCCGATACGTGCCAGTGTGTCGGAAGTTCGAAGAATATTGACTAAGCGTTCGGCAACTGCTTGTAATAGCAAATCCCCAATATCATGCCCAAGAGCATCATTAATCTGCTTAAACTGATCGAGATCTAAAAAAATAATTCCGAGCTTATCTCCGTTACGCCCTGCCAAATCAATACCGTGCTGGAGCATCGTATTAAACAATCGCCGATTCGGGAGATTGGTAAGGGGATCGGTATTGGATAGATCTTCGAGCTTTTTTTGGGATGCCATCAGTGCATTCTCACGTTCTTGAACACTCAAGGCTAGACGATTAACATTTTTAGAGATACTCTCCAATTCATCACCGGTATGGATCACCTGCATATCGGAATAGTCTTGACGCTCAATCTTTTCGATCTGACCCATGAGCGAGTTCAGAGGCTGAGCAATGCTCCGTTTAAAAATACTTTGCAAAAAGAGAAGTGTCAGCAGCGTCATTGTCGTAATAAGGGCGAAAAAAGCGATCCGATTTTCCTGAAGTGCTAGTTCCAAAGATGATTTATCGAGTGCGGCGGTAATGACGACACCCCCATCCAACGTTGCCATAGTGAGAGAACCTAAAAAACGGTTCTCTTCTTCACTGATGATCATCTCTTCTTTTTTTGAAGCTCTCTTATTTGATATTTGACTCCCTATTTCAATACCTAAATCACTTGAAAGCAATTGAAAATAGGGTTTTGATATGTATCGGGACATCTCGATATGGGTAATAGTTTGATTGCCCTCTTCCACAAAAAGACTTTGATGCGATTTGATAATCAGATCATTATCATGGCGATGATAGGTTATCACGCCACCCTTTGCAAGATATTTTTGCTTATAATAGGAAATATGTTTAGCAGCAAAATGCAATGAGGTATTGGATGGCTGTTTCACATACTCATACTCATTTTCATAACGGCTGTAAGATACCGGCTTTCCCTCTTCAAACGACACGTAGGTAAGGTAATACCCTTGTGAGGTTTTCGTGACATAAGCGATAAGATCTTCTCTCGCATCGTACAAAGCGATATCGTTATTGAGCGATATTTTAACCCTATTGAGGAGCTCTTCCGCTAACCGTTTTTTCTCTTCATCCAGCAAGATAGCATCGTAATGCTCTTTGTCCTGATAGGTATTAATCAGCTCAACCGATGCTAGAAACGATTCATCGTCTTTGATAAAAGCGATCCCTTTTTTCAAATCGGCTTCGACAATGCCAAGATCAATATGCAGACGATGAAACGCATATTCAATTCGCTGATGGGCGGTTTTTACAAAATTTTCGCGTAAAAAATAATCAAAATATACCCCTGAAACAAGAAACATCACGGCCGTCGAAGCGACTAAAATAAGCGCTAGTTTGGTTTTAAGGGTAAATGACCTGAACAGTGTTGTAATCATTAAAAAATCGGCATCTCTTTCTCAACATTCTCTTTCGTAATAAGTTTAACCGGAATAACGATATGTTTAGGAACACTCTCACCTTTAAAAATTTTCAAAGCGGTCTCAACCGTTTTTTTGCCACCCAACGGGAAAAGAACCGACCCGCTCTGTGTCCCGTTACGGATAGCATCCCGCGCTTCAGAGGTGTAATCACACCCGACAGTAATAATAGATGAGGGGTCGATAGTATGACGGAGCATCGCTGAACGTGCGCCGCTGAGCATACTGTCACTCTCCGAAAAAATGGCGTCCACTTTTTCCCCAGAAACGATCAGCTTCTCCATCTCGACAATGGCATCTTTACGAAGATAGTTTCCCGTCCGTTTGATAACACTAATCCCTTTATGTTTAGAAATCTCATCCATAAACCCTTTGGAACGCAATTTCGTAACATCGGCTTTTTGAAGCCCTTCAAATAGGAGAACTTTCCCTTTTCCCCGTAAGCGCTGAGCGATGTATTTTGCCCCCATCTCTCCAATTTTAAGGTTGTCAGAGTTAATGAAAGTGGTGTACTCATTCCCTTGAATACCGCGATCAAGGATGATCACAGGGATACCGCTTTTCTCTGCTTTGGCGATTACGGGAACAACCGCTTTTTCATCATTGGTACCCACAACGATCACATCGACTTTCGAATCAATAAAACCGTTAATATGACGGATAAGTAATGAGGTTTGCCCTTTCGCGTCGGAATAGATAAATTTCACATCAGGGTGTTTAAGCGCGGCATCACGTACTTCATATACTTGCGCTTTACGAAAATCATTCCCCATTGTATCTTGGGCGAACGCGATAGTTTTCGACTCTGCATAGACCAACTTCGCAGCTATAAAAAATACCAATAAAATAAACTTTTTCATTACTTTCTCCTTTTAATAGTATAGCAATTTACCACCAATATTCGAATTGAACCCCTACATTATCACCGTGTGTCTGATCGGCATAATACTCACCCCCAACAGAGCCTCTTGCATTCTCCGACCAATCCGCATGGGTATAATACAAACGGATCACTGGACGTTTCCAAACCCCTTTTTCAAGTGCCGCTTCCAGTGCGACCGTGCTCTTAATCACCGTATAGGTTTGATCTCCCTGCTCGTCTTTTACCCTATCGATCCCCTCTTCGAGGAGAAAGCGGCCGTTACGGTGAAAAAACCAATAGGGTCGGATACCCGCCGATACCCATGTCTGCTCCGTAGAGGAAAAATCATTTTCACGCCGTTTTTCATACACGACATTGCTCATCATCCCCCATTGATCGTTTTCAAAACTGTTATAGTTTATAAAACGCCACGTTTTGGCATCTTCAATCCCTCTGCCGCTGGAGAGAACCGCATCCACAAATCTCTCTTGCCGATACGGTGAGACACTTCCCGCACCCTTAGCTACCCCTTTGCCGTAAAAGAGGGCACTGATATTCTCCCCCTCCATACCGAAAAGATCTCGGATAATTTTCGTATCTTTGTACAGTACACCCACCGCATACCCGTCCATAGTCGGAATACTCTGCGTTGCGTTAAACTCTTTCGAATGAAGTGTCATCTGATTTAAAAATAGCGTCCACTCTCCCCGCTCCATGGGGATAGTAAGCCGAAGATCGTGACTATCCAAAAGGACTTTTTCCCTCTCAGGCACAGTTGAAGGATCAAGTCGATCGAAAATATAGCTGTACGAGAGTTTCCCATACCCCAAATCAAGGTTACGAAATCCGACTCCGTCTCCGCTCATGTTTAAGAAAAAATAGTCATTCATATGGCTGTCGTACCGCTCATAAAAACGGCGTCCGATCCAGAACGAAACGGAGTTGTCAAAAACGGCTGAGAGTTCGGAATAGGCTTCATCGAGTTGAAGGTATTCGATGTTGTGGTTATTGGGTCCGGTAAAAACCGGTCGAATTTGGTTATGGAGGATGACGCCGTTATCGAAGCGGAGGGTGTCATAAAGTCCCAGTTCAATCCACGTCTCACACTCATTTCCGAGACGATATTTGCTCCCCGCTCCGGGGGCTTTGAAACAAACATTTGTTTTTTCATCATCTAAAGTGGTTTGAAGCCGTGCATACCCTGTTGTACCCACACTATTCTCAACACTCCAAACACTGATACAGACACTCAATACTAAAAGAGAGATTTTTTTCATTGTTTCCTCCGCCTCTTTTTTGACATATCAGATATATTCTACACCAATTGTCTATTAAATATTCTCTTTTACTTAAAATTATTAGATTAAAAAGACACTTTAAAGACACTTTTTGATTACAATAGCCACCATGAATACTCATCACATAATTAAGCTTTGCGACCGATGCTACTGGGATACCGCTACCGAAACCGTAAAATTTCATAATGAACTCGTCTCTTTAACGTCGAATATGACAAAAGTTTTGAAACTCCTTATCACCAATTACAATAAACCGATCAGCAGCATAGACATATTTTTTCATATTTGGGAAAACTTTGAGGACGAATATAAACCTAGAAATGTCCGCAACTTAATCAGTAACCTACGCAAACGGCTTCCCTGTCTTTCGATCGTCAACTATTACGGCGGAAGCTATATGTTAAAAAAGAATCGTGATAGCCATCCTGTATTTACCGAGAATTTAATTGAGATTCTCGATCAAGCCAAAAACGGTATCACGATATCCGATCCCAATCAACCTGACAATCCTGTCATTTACATCAATCACGCCTTTGCAGACGCGTTTGGATATACCCCCGAAGAGGTGATTGGACGAAATTGCCGTTTTTTACAGGGGGATGATCGTGATCAGTCGGCACTCGAAGAGATACGTCAAGCGATACAAGCCCAAAAAGATATCACGGTAACCCTCCGCAATTATCACAAATCGGGAAAACTTATCTACAACGAAGTGACAATCAGTCCTATCTTCGATAAAAAAACACACAAACTAAAATATTTTCTTGGGGTACAAAAAGATGTTACCGCAATCCAACAATTGATACAGCAGATTAAAGGGATGGTCTAAACTTATGGCAAAAAAGAGACATCCCACCGATGCGTATAAAAATTTAACCATTGTCGGAATCGGTGCAAGTGCGGGAGGATTTGAAGCCCTCTTAAAATTTATCCAAAATATTGAACCCTCCGAGAGTATTACGTATGTCATCACACAGCATCTCGATCCCAAACAACCTACGATGTTGGGGTCACTGCTCCAAAAGTATTCCAAAATTCCGATCATTGAGATTACCGATACGATGGAGCCGTTGGGCAATATTATCTATTTTTGCCCCCCTAATTTTGACCTTGTCATCGAGAATAGCCAATTTTCGCTCTTTGTTCCACCCCTAAAACCCTACCCTAAACCCTCGGTGAACCGCTTTTTTAAATCGCTCGCCTTAGAGAAGAAAGAAAAAGCGATCGGCATTATCTTAAGCGGTACCGGAAGTGACGGAGCAGAGGGGATTGTAGCGATTAAACAAAGCGGCGGAATTGCCCTCGCCCAAAATGAGAAAGCGAAATATTTTTCAATGCCCAAAGCCGCTATCGACACCCAAGCCGTCGATGCGGTACTCCCTCCTGAACTCCTTGCGCAAGGGATTATTTACGCTATTGACGATCCCACCTATTTTGATCGTCATTTTGATGTTCTGGACAATATTGACAAAGTTTTCAGCCTACTCAACCAAAAAGGGGAAGTTGATTTTAGCGACTACAAAGAGGCGACCATTCATCGCCGTCTTGAGCGTAGAATCACGGAGACCAAATCGGAAAGTGTGGACGAGTACATCGCGCTGTTGCAACGCTCTCCGGCTGAAATACTGAATCTGAAAAAAGAGCTCCTCATCATCGTCACTTCCTTGTTTCGTGATAAAGAAGCATTTACCGCAATCGACGTCCATTTGGAAAAATTGCTCATCAGCAAACTCGACAATACGGTGCGAATATGGGTTGCGGGGTGTGCTACCGGAGACGAAGCCTACTCCATCGCTATTGTCATCACCGAACTCCTTAAAAAAATGGAGCTCACAAAAAAAGTGACCATTTTTGCCACCGATGTCAGTGAAGAGGCAATCGATGAAGCTCGAAGCCGAAGTTTTAGTGAAGAGGAAATAAGCCACATCGACCCTGAGTTGATTAAACTCTATTTTGTCGAAAAAAATCACCGCTATACCCCCACCAAAGCGATACGGGACATGATCGTCTTCTCCAAACACGATGTGATTAAAGACCCTCCGTTTTTAAATCTTGATCTTGTCAGTTGCCGCAATCTCCTCATCTATTTTAATCCTGACCTTCAACAACGGGTACAAAGTATTTTTTATTACGCATTGCGCTATCAGGGGCTCATGTTTTTAGGTTCCTCTGAAACCATCGGCACATTGACCAATCTGTTTTCGATCATCGATAACAAATATAAAATTTATCGTAAATCCAACGACACCGGAGTTGTCGATATCGAAGCCCTCGCCTATTTTCAAAAAAAAGAGTTCAAGCGGGGATCGAAAAAATTACGGGATGAAGTGAACAGTCTCGATGTCAACAGCTCGATCAACGCCGCAGTCACCTCATTTTTTGCCGTTAACGGGATTGTCGTCGATACCAACGGTACTATTTTGTTTTTCAAAGGTGAGAACAAATACATCTCCAATCCGCAAGGGCTTGTCACCAATGATGTCTATCGACAGACCTCTGATTTTTTACGGTTGGATTTGCGGGCAACACTCAGTGAAGCGATCCGAAACGAACAAGTGGTCGCTTCGAAAAAAATCCGTATTCTCCCCCTCGCGGATGAGCGTAACTATGTCATCATCACCGTTTTTCCGTTGGGGCGTAATAAACTCTCGGAAAACAGTTTTTTTATCACCTTTGATGATATCAATGAAAAAGAGAGTTCACCGCTCCTCACCTATCAGCCCCAAACCGTAGACGGGTATGATTTCAATATCCTCGAAAATGAACTCTCCGCCCTCAAAGAGCGGCTTCAAATCACCATAGAAGAGCTCGAAACCTCCAATGAAGAACTCCAAAGTACCAACGAAGAGCTTCAGTCCACGAATGAGGAATTGCAATCTACGAATGAGGAACTGGAAACCTCCAATGAAGAGCTTCAAAGTACCAATGAAGAGTTGCGTACCGTCAATGATGAGTTCGAGCACAAGAACAATGAACTCGCCTTTGTCAACGAAGCCCTGAATAAAGTGGTGGAGGTAATTAATACCGACGTGTTGATCTTGGACAAAAATCTCGATCTTTTCCTCCATACCAAAGGAGTTGAGAAGTTTTTTGAGATCAATTACACCAATCGGATCAATCTCAGTGAAATCATTATCCACGAACATTTTCCGATACCGAATCTTTTTGAAAACATTAAAAGTGTCGTACAAAACACCAACGAAGTGCAGTATGACTTGACCATCGATCACCGAATATACTGGTTCCAAATAAAACGGATCAATCTCTCCAACGACGATTACGGGGTCATCATAAGCTTTACCGACAAAACAGATATTATCCGCAACCAAGAGCTGATGTTCCAACAGTCCAAACTCGCCAGTATGGGGGAGATGATCGGCAATATCGCCCACCAATGGCGTCAACCGCTCAATACCCTCGCCTTAAATCTTTTCGGAATACAAAAAAAATTCGAAAATCATAGTATCGACGAGAACGCATTTAACACCTTTGTCGAAGAGTCCCAAAAGAACATTCAGCACATGTCCGCCACCATCGATGATTTTAGAGATTTTTTCAGTCCCAACAAATCGAAAAAGATTTTCTCACTCCATGATGTCATTGAAAAAACGATCTTTTTTGTCAAAGACACCTTTGATCATCACGGTATCACCATTCAAAATGACCATCAGAATGATGCGCAGATTCATGGATTTGAAAATGAATTTGCACAGGTATTACTCAATATTTTCAACAACTCAAAAGATGCATTAATCAAAAATAATACCCCGGAGGGGAGCATAAAAATAACCTTTGAACAAGAAGCTGAGATTATCAATATTCTCATCACCGATAACGGCGGAGGGGCATCTACAGAGGTAATTGCAAGGGTATTTGAACCCTATTTTACGACTAAAGAGAAAAAAGAGGGGACAGGAATCGGATTGTATATGTCAAAAATGATTATCGAAAACAGTATGGGGGGATCAATCCAGATGCTGCCATTTGAAGGTGGAATGATGACAAAAATTTCTTTACTCACGGTGCCGTATGCTTAAAAAATTCACCCTTCTCTATGTAGAAGATAACGAAGCAACGATTGATGCTTTTATCGGAGCATTTCAGGAATATTTCAAAACCATTTTTGTCGCCCGAAACGGTGAAGAGGGGCTTGCTCTCTTTGAAACTTCTCGCCCCGACATCGTCTTAACTGATCTTCAAATGCCTAAAATGGGTGGATTGGAAATGATTGCACGGATGCGTGAAATATCTCCCAATCTGCCGATCATTATCAATTCTGCCTTTAGTGATACCCATTTACTCCTCAAAAGTATCACTCTGCATGTCGATGATTATATATTAAAACCGACCGATCCACACTTGTTACTCCAAGCTTTTGAAAAAGTGGCTCGCGTGTTGAATCTCGAGAAATCGCTGGTACGCTCACATACGATGATGCAGACGATCATCGATGAAATACCCGATCCTATCATGTACATTGAACTTGATTTCAGTGTCAGTATGATGAATAAAGCGGCAAAAAAGTTAGGGGGAGAAGATGTCAATGCACTACTTCCCAAATGTTATAAAATATCGGATAATACAAGCGGTGCATGTGCAGAAGGTTCCCATCTCTGTCCGATAGAGCATGTTTCTAAAACGAAAAAACCCTCTACTCAACGCCATGTGCATACCGATAAAAAAGGGAAAAAACATCATATTGACGTTGCTGCTCGACCAATATTTGATGCCGATGGAATAGTCATAGCCTACCTCGAAATTCGTCACGATATCAGTAACTATCTCGATATCCAAAATAAATTACTCCACAAAACAAAAAAGCTTACTCATATTTCGATGCATGACTCTTTAACTCATTTGCCTAATCGCCGTCTTCTTGCCGATCGAATCGATCACGCGATTGAGCGAAAAACACGTTCCGGCGGAGAGTTCGCAATCTTTTTTATTGACTTAGACCATTTCAAAGAGGTTAATGATACGTTAGGACATTTGATCGGTGATCAGCTTTTGATTCAGGTGGCCAAACGGATACGAACAATGACCCGTAAAGGAGATACGATCGCACGTAACGGAGGAGATGAATTTGTCCTTCTCATCGATGACGGAGTATCAAAAAGCCATTTTACGACCGTAGCTGAAAAAATATTGAAACTTTTCGAGACCCCTTTTCTTATTCAAGGAAATGAGATTCTAAGTGCATGTAGTATCGGGATCAGTATTTTTCCCCAAGACGGACAAACCGTTGAATCCCTTCTCCATCATGCCGATGTCGCTATGTACACCTCTAAAGAGGCAGGACGCCAGCAGTTTACTTTTTTCTTACCCACTGCTGCCGTTTGAATCTAAACCGTACATACCTTATTTTTTCCGGTAGTTTTAGCATGATGCAGCTGCGCATCGGCTTCGCTCATCGTATCGTTCAAAGAATTATCATGTTCCAACGCCGCCCCGATAGAAACCGTCAAAAACACCTCTTCTCCCGATGCAAGTACAAGAGGTGTCAATGCTATTCTTTGTCGAATACGTTCTAAAATTTCAATCGATTTTTCACGGGTCGTTTCTTTTAAGACAAGACAAAATTCATCTCCTGTAAAACGTGAAACGACATCTTGATACTGTACGTTTGAGCGAAGTAGTTCAGAAACGTGAATGATCATCTGATCTCCGATATCGTGTCCGTAACTTTCATTGATACTTTTAAAATTATCAATATCGATCATCGCCGTCATAAACTCTTCATCTCGATTGACCGCTTCGATAAAATAGGGTTCCATCACCGTAAAAAAGTGGCGCCGATTGTACAATCCCGTCAAAAAATCGCGGCTGGAATAATGGGTAATCGTATCGATATTCTCCAACGCTTCAATCGCATTGTTTAACCGACATGAAAACTCCTCTTTGCTGAACGGTTTGTTGATAAAATCGTTCGCCCCTTGTTTAAGAAACATAGCGGATACATCGGAATCTTCGGTGGAAGAGAGGACAAAAATAGAGAGCTGATTTTTTGTATACTTTTTGCGAACCGCTTTGGTAAGTTCCAGTCCGTCCATCACCGGCATATTGTAATCGGTGATAATGATTTTAATATCGGGATTCTCTTCCAAAATCAAGAGAGCCTCTTCTCCATGAGCGAGTGCATACACTTGAAAAAAGAGATTTCCCACCATTTTTTTCATCCGATTTCGAAACACCGATGAATCATCCACCACCATCACTTTATGATGACGATTTTTGAGGAGTCTTTTGATAATATCGATTAGGTAGTCGATATCATGAATTCCCCCCTTATAAATATAATCGATAATATCTTTTTTTAGCATCACTTTACGGAACTCTTTATCGACACTCCCCGTCAAAACGATTGAGGGGATATTTTTTTTGAGCATTACATCAACCACTTCCCCATTGGGGGCATCGGGAAGATTGAGATCAAGAATCGCTAAGGTATAGCTATATTTTTTACTAAAAAGCTCTGCTTCTGAGAGCGAATACGCCACATCTATCTCTATTTTTAGTTCACTTTTTACTTTTAAACTGATCAATTTTGCCAATGTTTTACTATCATCCACCAACAAAATACGTTCAACTATTGTTTTATTTATCATTTGAAATTACTCTTTCTCTTCAACTTTTTTATAGATCGCTTCGACGATGGTATTGCGTCCTGAATGTTTGGCCTCATATAGGGCATTATCAGCGAGTTTAAGAACCCCTTGAACGCTTGAGGATTTTAAAATATCAGGGTGGTAAAGCCCTCCGCTAATCGTGCATTGCATCGTTTGATCACTAAAGATAAACGGATGTTTTTGAACTCCCAAACGGATAGATTCTGATTTTTCAATCGCCTGCTCTCGCGTGATACGATTAAAAATTATAACAAATTCTTCCCCCCCGGCACGGTAAACACTGTCCTGAATACGTACACTTTCCAACATAATTTTTGAAATTTCACACAAAACAAAATCACCCGCATCGTGCCCATAGGTATCGTTGATTTTTTTAAACCAGTCAATATCGAGCATCAACACAGCGTAAGGGAGATGATTTTTTTCGTATTGAAAAATCAATTCTTCGAGATCACGCTCCATATTGAGCCGATTTTTAAGCCCCGTCAACGGATCATGTGACGCCAATTGCATCAATTTCAAGTTAGCATGCTCCAAGCTCATTGTTCGAATTGAAATTTGCTGCTCAAGATTTTCATGATCCCAAGCCACCTCTTGAAACAATTCACGAATTTTATTGGCCATAGGCTGAAAAATAAAAATCACTTCCAATAGTAGCGTCATCAGTGTTACCAGCCACACTATTGATTCTAAATTATCAATTGCGACGATATTGGCTTCACCCTCTTTTTGATACTGTAAAACGGCACTGTTTAGATCATTTAAAAGGGGGTCGGAGAGCTCTAAAATTTCTCCTAAAAGAGTCATTGATTCATCTTGGGAGTGTGCGTTACTTAGACGTATTGCTCGATCAAGATACTCTTCAACACGCCTTTTAAGCAATGTCTCCCCATAATAAAGCGAATAGATGGAAGGGGAGAGTTCTACCTGCACACCCTCTTTCAAGCTTCCGGAGGAGAGTGCTTCGTTGGCTTTGCCCATCTCCTCAATAGCACTCAGCAATTTAGCTCGGATGGTTTCACTGTCCGAGTGTACCCCATCCGCATAAACACGCAAATAATACTGCTGAGAATACGAGGCAATCCGCTGTGAGAGCATCCGCTGTTTTCCTGAGATATTGACAACCAGTGCTGTCGAATCACTCGCTTTTAGGGCAAGATTCAAGACATAATAAGCACCGCTTGAGAGAAGTGCGATAAGAGAGATCGCAATAATATAGCGCTTGGTGAAACTCGATTTAAGTTCTTGAGCTTGCATCATTCCCTACTCTTCCTATAGATTGCATTAATGATAACTCCGATAGTCTTAAACCGTACTGACCACCCTGTTTCGTCCCTCAGCTTTAGCTTTATAGAGTGCATCATCCGCACTTTTAAGGAGGGATTCTTTACTCACAGCATCCCCGACTTCTTTAAAAGCCATTCCGACACTGACACTAACAACATCAGCCGCAGAGGAGTATTCATGTGTCATTTGAAGAGCCTCAACGGCTTTTAACAGAGACTCAGAAACTTGCTGTGCCCCATCTAAATCAATATCTTTGAGTAAAATAATAAACTCCTCACCCCCATAACGGGCGATGATATCGCTGGGACGCTTGAGACTGTTTTTGAGTACTTGGGCTATCGCTATCAAACATTCATCCCCCTGTGCATGCCCATAATGGTCGTTGTAGGGCTTGAAGTGATCAACATCGATCATTATCACTGCTAGCGTTTTTTTCTCTCTGAAAGCCTCTTTATAGTTTTTTGCATACATCTCATCAAAAAAGCGGCGATTCGCAATGTGGGTGAGCCCGTCAATCATAGCAAGCTCTTTAAGCTGATTGTTTTTAAGGCTCAACGCGGCATTCGTCTCTTCGAGTTTCGACTTTATCTCACGAAGTTCCTGATTAATCAAAACTTGTTCCGTAATATCTTGTACGGTTCCTCTGGAAACAGTAGGGTTCCCCTCCGAATCATACTCGGTATCTCCCACCTCTCGAACCCACTTGATTCTGCCGTCTTCCATCAAAAGGCGGTGATCGATCGTATATTTTTGTCGGGTAATCAGTGAATATTCATACGCTCGGTTAACACTCTCCCGATCATCTGGATGGATGACATTCAAAAATGCGTCGTAGGAAGCTTCAAAGCGGAGTCGATTGATCTCAAAAATACGATAAATCTCATCCGACCAAAACAAATGATTGTTTTGGAGGTCAAGTTCCCAACTCCCGATATGGGCTATTGATTGGGCTTTTTTAAGACTTGATTCACTTCGTTGCAGTGTTTCTTGCAACATTTTTTGCTCTGTAATGTCCCGAAAAACGATGATAGCGCCATCATCCGCAGAAGCTACGGTGAGACTTACCGGAAAGTAGGTACCGTCATGTCGGATCAAATACTCTTCACCGCTGCGGGTTTGACGGTCTTGCAATGTCATGTATATAGGACATTCAGACTCATCATACACTTCATGAGTGACTTTGTGGTGGTGAAAAAGGGCATGCTGATCCTTATTCAGTACCTCATTTTCACTAAATCCGGTCATCTTCAACGCCTGAGCATTGATCCATGTACATTTGCCTTCATGATTGACACCGTAGACACCGTCTCCGATATTAAATAGGAGCGATTCAAACAGTTTTTTTCTCCGCTGCTCACGTGTATAATAGATCAATACGAACAGCAAAGCCCCGAGTGAAACAATAATCATCGCCTTATAATGTGCCCAAACATCCGAAAAAATAATTTCGGGTGTCTGATCAAACGGTGGGAGACGCAAATGACGGGCAAGCTCTTCGACTTCCAGATAATCAGCCGGTAGAGAATAGCCGTAAATCCCCGCTTTTTTAATCGCTTCATTCGTCGGTTGAAGAGAGTAAAGGGCTGCAAGGAAGAGTTTAATATCTCTCTCTTTGGCATGAGGAAGGGCAAAAACAGGCCATTCCGGATAGAGTTGCGTTGATACTCTGTAAGGGTGAGTCGCCACTTTTTTTTCGTTAACGATTCGGATATCCCCTGCTTTGATATCACCGCTCTCTATCATCTCTTCCAAGATGCCATCACGGATAAATCCAACCTCAGCTCGACGCATTAAAATCTCTCGAACCACCTCTTGATGAGAATTATAGGTCTCGATAATTTTATTATTATGCTTGTTGATATGAATATCTTGTTGATGGAGTTCATATACCTGAGCTCTGAACCCCCCCATATGTTTCATACTGGGTGTTAAGATTGATTTACCCTTTATGTCCTCAAGGTGCTCAATCTGACTCTCAGGGCGTACAATTATTACACCTCCCAGACGGCTGGAAGGCTTTCCCTCCTCGTTGGCACTGATAAGGGTAGCAATCGCACCGCTTAGTGCGTACTGATGACGGACAACGAGGAAATGGGTAGGATTGGTGGTGGCGAGATCAAGCTGATTTTTGGCAATTTTTTCGTCCATCTCCTCTTGAGTCAGAACTTCCAAAACAACCCGATTATCGAGTTTTTCATTCAGATACTCAACCAGCGGCTGGTATTTTGCTCGGGTCTTTTCATGCCCCATATAGGCAAAAACACCGAATCTGATCTCATCTTTAGCCGATGCGGAGATAAAACATAGGAATACTGCTAAAAAAGGGATCAATCTCTTCATACTTAGGCACTTTTTATTTGATTAGGTAATACTACCCTATCCTCACTGTAATCCCATTAAAATCCACGTTTATCGATACCACAGCCGCATCATCGCCGCCCCTAAAAAAGCATAAGCGGCCTCCTCGATTCCCGCCATCCAAAATCCCATTGCCCCCAGAGCCAAAATAAGCACCGTAGCGAGAGGTGCGGTTGCGGCACGAAACTCTTTTTTTATCATCTCATACTGCAGCGGTGAAAGTTCTACACTCAATTCCCCTTTGCTTGCACGCTCAATCATATGGCGAAACGCATTGATATCACCGGGGATACGTTTGATCTCATCGATCACAGTTTCAAGGATCGAATCCTTCATCCCTAACGCTCTGGGGATATTCTTTTGGAGGATCGGGAGGATATCTTTGATCCCGTTAAAATTTTCGATATAGGTAGTCCCTAACCCCTCGATGATGGCACTGACTCGGAGGATATAAATCGCCTCCTGAGGGAGCTTAAAGGGGAGGTTTCGGGTCTGTTCCAGTACTTCAAACGCCAGTTTCTGCATACTGCCGCTATCGAGGGCATCATTACCGAAAATATCGAACATCCGCTCCGTAAACTCGGCAAGCTCAGCGGAGGGGGCATCGTACGCCACCGTCCCCAGACGTTTTGCTGCACTTACATAGCTCTCAAAATCCCGTTCATTCGCCGCTTTTATCAGTTCGATAATGGCGATACGGGTATCGTTAGGAACCCGTTTCACCATCCCAAAATCAAGCAATACGAGTTTTCCCGCACCGTTTACCAGCAGATTTCCCGGATGGGGATCGGCGTGAAAAAACCCCTTGACCAACATTTGATCGGTATAAAAACGTACCAGCTGGTCGATCAGCGGTTTTATATCGAGTCCGTGCGAGAGGATCGCATCCCGATCATCAAACCGCCACCCCTCTTCAAAGCTCATCACAAGCGCATCATCACAGCTCAAAGAGGGATAGCCAATAGGGAAAAGTATGCCGGAGTCTTTGTAGAGTGACGAAAACTTCTCCAGATTGCTCCGCTCATGACGCAGACTGCACTCTTGGACAATCATCGATGAAAACTCCGCAATAACCGATTCGATGGAATGGCGGGTCGTATGGGAAAAAAGGGGGCGAAAAAAACCGTTAAACAGTGACAAGATACGGATATCGGCACGAACCCGTTTTTCGATCCCCTCACGTCGCAGTTTCACGGCTACTTTCGTCGTCTCATCTATCCATGCGGCGTGGACTTGACCGATCGATGCCGAAGCAATAGGAACAGAATCAAAACGGATAAACGGTACGGTAGGAAAAGCTTTTGCCATGACCCGCTCATACGCGGCTTGGCTCATCGGAGGGAGATCATCATGGAGTGTTTTGAGGGCATTGAGGTACGACTCATCGAAAAAATCGTTACGGGTGGCCAAAACTTGCGCCAATTTGATAAAACTCGCCCCCAGCTCCGTAATAGTGGAGGCAAGTTTATCGGGGCTGAGCGAGGAAACCCCTAAAAACGTCTCCCTCTTTTTTATCAAAAGATAAAACGAGAGCAAAAGACGAAAAACGCTCCAAAGACGTCTCGGTGAATACAATGAACTCACGATCGTAGCGCTTCGATATCCTTTTTCGTTGCAATTCCGAGTTCTTCAATCACCTCTTTGATGGCAGATTTGAGTTCCTCTTTGAGACGTTTTTCTTCGTCTTCCCCTTTGGTTTTAAGACTCTCAAGAAAACTTTTGGTATCGGTAGTGTTCAATTTTCCTTTCTCTTCAAGCTTTTTAAGCTCCTCTTCAACTCTCTCTTTGAGCAACAATGCTCCACCCATTCCTGTATACAATAACTCTTTTAACATAGCATGCTCCTATTCTCGTAATGCACTATTATAGGCCTAAATAATGAATATCACCCCTTAATTTTTGAATTAACTCCGAACTGCTAGGGATTTTTTCATTAAAAACCGTTTATAATATATTTAAAAGAGGGGTGACATGCAAAAACTTATAGATCATTACGGTGTTTCCTTTTTGTCCCTCCTCGATCGCCTCAATGAGGGGGTTATGATCCATCGGTGTGATACGACGATTTTGTATGCCAATAAAGCCGTATCGGATATTCTTGGAGTGCCGCTGAATGAAATTATCGGAAAAAATGCAGCCGATCCGGTATGGAACTTTAGCGATGAAAATCTGGAACCCTTAAGCGTTGAGGACTACCCGATCCAAAAACTTCTTCATTCCCATCAAAGCCTTGTTGATCAGCTGGTGGGTATCAGGTTAAGCGACGGAACTCTAAAGTGGGCCGATATAAACGGTTCCTTTATTGCCGAGGAGGGAGAAGATCCGATCGCACTCCTGTTTTTCAGTGATGTTACCGATCGAAAAAATGCTTACGATGAGGCGGCGCTTTTCAAACATCTCGTCGATGTCGTCGATACCGGTATTACGATAACCGATCCCTCTTTGCCGGATAATCCTCTCATCTACGTCAACCGCGCTTTTAGTGAAACGACAGGGTACAGCTTTGAGGATGCGGTAGGACGCAACTGCCGTTTTTTACGTGATCAGGAACCAAAACAGCCCTCTATGGGAAAAGTATATGATGCCCTTCAAAATGCAAAATCATGTGAAGTCGAACTTCGAAATTACACAAAAGAGGGGAAACTCTTTCATAATCTTCTCAACATTACCCCCATGTTTGATACTAATAATAAACTAAAATACTTTATCGGGGTCCAACACGACATCAGCCACCAAAAACAAAACCAAGAGAAACTGGCCAAACAAGCCCTCTACATTCAATCCATCCTTGATGCCCAAGAGAATATCGTATACGTCACCGAAAACAGCTCCATCATCTATGCCAATCAACCCTTTTTCGATTTTTTTGCCGTTGCCTCGCTAGAAGATTTTTTACAACACGAATCGTGCATTTGCAGCCGTTTTTTGCAAAACGATCTCACTTTTACCCCCTCTTCTATCGAGGGAAAAACATGGATACACGAGATACTGGAACTGGAAAAATCCAAACGGATCGTAGCGATGAAATCATCCTCAAATGAGAAACGATTTTTTAGCCTCTCGGTCAAAGAGTTTGTCAGTGAACGCTACATTATCACCCTAAACGATATTAGCCAGTCTCTTTTACGTGAACTTTTTCTAAAAAACAAAGCCTACCATGATCCGCTCACCGGCGCACTCAACCGTCAATATTTCTACGATTATTACGATGAGAACCGTCAAAACATCACCTCGTTGGGGATCATCATGGTCGATTTGGATTATTTCAAAAAGATCAACGATACCTACGGGCATGGCATTGGAGACGAAGTTCTCAAACAGGTTGCCGATACAATCCAAAATTCGATCCGTAATGATGACACCCTTATCCGATGGGGAGGGGAAGAGTTTATCATTCTGATCAATACCGCTAAAAATAGCCAGCTTATCTCGATTGCCGAGCATATCCGCCGCAGTGTCAGCGAAATAGTTTTTGAATCTCTCCCCTCTATCACTACGAGCTTGGGAGCTACCCTCCTTTTAGAGGGAGAATCGTTTAAAACAGCCATAGAACGTGCCGATCAAGCGCTCTATAGTGCAAAAGCAAACGGAAGAAATAGAATAGAGATAGTTAACGGTTCAGAGGATTCAATATCTGCCGATATAGATAAGACTTCATAAAAAGGAGTACACAACGATGGATTCAATCAACTCGAATATGGGAATGGGGCCTGAACTTTACGCGATGAAAAAAGCGATAGACGTTCAAAGCCAATCGATTCTCAAAGTGCTAGAAAGTACATCACCTGCTTCCGCACAATCAAACACTGCTTCCGGAGCCGACCTGACCGGTCTGGGACAAAATCTCGATATCAAAGCGTGACGTGCAGCCCTCGGCGGCTGGGTCACACTCCCCTATAAAGTTTCTAGCACCGTATTGAAACGTTGGACAAAAACCTGCTCAAATATCTGTTGGGCAATAACCCAGCGATTTACTTTTGAATTCAACATCACGATCAAACAATCGTTTCCGTCTTTTTTCGCACGGGCAATTAGACAAGGCCCCGCTTTAGAGGTGTACCCCGTTTTAACCCCTACCGCGTATTCATAGCGGCTTAAAAGTTTGTTATGCGTTTTAGCAACATATTTACGATTCGTATTAAGACCGTAATAGACAAATTGATTTTGCCGCGTAATATCGTTAAAAACAGGATTTTTAATCGCGTACTCCGCAAGTTTGAGAAGATCTTTGGGGGTAGAGTAGTGACTCCCGATATCATAGCCGCACGGGTTGGTAAAATGGGTATTTCGCATCCCTATTTTTTTGGCTTTTTCGTTCATCATCCATGCAAAATTTTTAACGTTTCCCCCCACGGCATACGCAATCGCCATCGCCGCATCGTTATCGGATTTAATCATCGCCGCTTTTATCAGATCTTCGAGGAGGATAATCTCCCCCTCTTTGTACCCCGCGACCGTAGGCTCGACTCGAATCATCTCAGAGGTGATGAGTACGGGACGATTTAACCCCCCTTGTTCGATCGCTAACATCACCGTCATAATCTTAGTGAGACTGGCAGGTGCGACTCGCTTTAGTGCCTCTTTGGAGTAGATCACTTCGCGTGTTGTCAGATCTTTCACAACCAGCGCTTCCACATTGAGTTTGGAGAGTTCTTCTGTATCGATATCGGCGTAGAGAGAAGAGAATAAGCAAAAAGTTAAGAGAAAGAGATATCGATACATTAAAGACCCAGCCGTTTTAATCATTGAAACATTTTAGCATAAGGTTGTACGATTTTAATAACCGCTCCCTATTATCGCACCGCTAATGAGTATATGGGTTAGGAGTGCTACCCACAGTACCCCTTTGAACTTTCGCGTTTTATGGTTAAAGAGTTTCTGAGCTGCCAAAGAGCCGACACTCCCGCCGAGGATCGTGAGGAGAAGGAGTCTGTTTTCGCTGATACGCCGTTTTTTATGAATCGAGAGGTATTTATCTATCCCGAATGTAACAAAGGAGAGGAGATTAAGAGTGATGAGTATTGCAATGAGGTAATTCATAAGAGTATTATACGTACATAATGACCGTTTTTTACCTCTCTCTAGGAGCTTATGCACATGAAAACACTCTACCTCATCCGTCACGCCAAATCAGACCGGAACGACCCTAGCTTGAGCGATTATGATCGCCCCTTAAACAAACGGGGGATGAATGACGCTCCGTTAATGGGATCGATTCTTTTAAAGAGCGGCATCCACCCCGACCTCATCCTCTCCAGCCCTGCTCTACGCGCCAAAACCACCGCGATAGCCATCGCCCAAGCCCTATCCTATCCGACAGACTCAATCCGCTACGATCACGCCCTCTACGCCTCCGATGTCGAAACCATCCTCACCCTCATCCGAGACGTACCTGTGAGTGTCGATACCCTTTTTGTGTTCGGGCATAACCCCGAGTTTACCGAATGTGCGAACCTTATCATGGGCGGCAATATCGACAATATTCCTACCTGCGGGGTTGTGGCGATGCGGTTGAAAAATGATAGTTGGGAGAGTATCGGTGAAAATTCGGCGGAACTAAGAGGGTTTGATTTTCCGAAAAAACATGGGTGAAGCAGATTTTATTTTCAAATTATATGATACAATACTTATATCATATGAAATAAAAACTATATCAATATTTTCAAAAGGAGAATAAATGCTTGAAGCACTGTTCGGAACTAAAAACCGTGAGCTTGTTTTGCAATTTATCCTTGTATTTGAAGAGGGATATGCAAGAGAAATCGCCCGTTTTTTTGACGTTACACTCCCCTCTATCCAAAATCAGCTCGAAAAGCTCGAACAAGGTGGAGTATTAATCAGTAAGATGTCGGGTAAAACACGCCGCTATTTTTTTAACCCTCGATATGCTTTTTTAAATGAGCTAACGGCTTTATTGGACAAATCACGAGAGTTCTACGATCCAAAAACCAAACAGATGCTGACCCTACAGCGCAAACGCCCTCGTAGAGTTGAAAAACCGTTATGAAATCGATCAAAGAGATGAGCATGATGGAACTTGGCGGTTTTTTGTGTGATGCGTTAAAATCCAATGATATTCCCGTCGTCCTCTCAGGCGGTTCATGTGTCGAAATCTACAGTCGCGGTGAATACACCTCATACGATTTAGACCTCATCAATCAATACAATACCCAATTCAAAAAGATTAAAAAAGTGATGGAAGAGCTAGGGTTTAAAGAGAAAGATCGCTATTTTGTTCACGAGGAAACACACTTATTTGTCGAATTTCCATCCGGTCCGTTAGGAGTCGGTGATGCCCCTGTTACAGATATTGCTGAAATCGATACCGAAGCCGGAGTGCTTCGATTATTAACCCCTACTGACTGTATCAAAGATCGATTAGCTGCCTATTATCACTGGAGAGATGAACAAAGCCTCCTTCAAGCACTCTGGGTAGCTCAGCAGAACCCTTTTGATATGCAAAATATCGAGACATGGTCAAAAAAAGAGAAATCGGAAGATAAATTTAAAAAATTTGTTGAAATGCTAAGAGAAAGTGGGTCACGAACTTAGCGGTCATTATTTCGAAAAAGTAGCCTGTCCCTTTTTTCTTTTTTATTAAAGGTTCAAGCAGGATTTTAAAATAGCCTATTTTACGAGTTTTTATCAATATCAATAAAATAAAGGTACATTATAGTTATCTATGCAGTAAAATATTTACATTTCCCACCATCTATTTTCATGCATCCATCTTTGCCTTGAAATAATGGGCAATTAATATGGACGGCTTGTTTATTGTGCCGTGTTAATTGGAGTTTGTCATATAAAGCCATGCCTTTTGAGTTTAAAAAATCTCTAAATATTTCACACTCGGCTTTATCTGTATGGATCACCGGTTGAATATGTTTCATGACCTTGTACGTCGCTACAATTATAGTAACTGTCCAAACCCATAATCCTGCCAATCCTTGCCAAGTGAGAGAACTTAGAAACTTTAGAATATCTTGGCTATTTAGATCCATTGGATTTCTCTTCTATTTTCTGTGTTGCAACGCCAATGATGCTTTCTAAATGCTTTTGACGTTCGTGCCTTGTAATGTATAAATCCTTTAGTAGTATCTCAATCAACCCTATAAGCAGCTGTGCTTCTTCCGGTTCAACATCAATAATCAAATCAATGTCTTTTTCCATGTGAGCGCCAATATTGCCAATTTTACGTACAGCATCAATAGCTTCCCACGTTAATGGATCCATTTTATCTTTAATGCCATTTATCTCATCTATTAAGCGTTTTTCCACTACACCAAAATAATCTCTAATAATTCCTTGTAAACACCGTCTCGAAAGTGTTGCTGACGCTTTAGGGCTCAAATCTCGTATAAGACATGCTTCATTGTAATCAGAAATAATTACATTTGGAATGTAATCCGGGAATGGCTTTGCTGATGAATTAGGCTTTAATCTCCATGTTAAAAGAGGAGACCCATGTTTTTGTGACCTTCCGGCAATACTTATTTCTTTAAAAAGATATGCATCAATAGAATATTCTTTACAAGCTCCATTTGGACATACAATTACATTGGTAATTAATCTCAGAGCTTTGTCTTTATTGCCTTTCTCAAAAGAATGATAATCAGAAGAGAAATTTTCATGAGTTATGGTCGCATGTTGATTACAATAAGGGCATATCCAGTTAAATTGAGTCATTTATTTTCTTCTTTTTTCCCCAATAATATCTTATCTTTCCCAATATTCACCTCAGCATCAAAAAAAACATCAGCATACAAAAAGCAAAAACAAAAAGGGGACAGGCTACTTATTCCTCTTCTCCACTCCACTCATTCTGATTGAAAATACCTAATATTACAATATCCTCTCCATCGATCAGATAGGGGATAGTATAACCTTTGTGGATTAATTCGCGGTTACCATTCTCGGTCGGTCGACCTTTGCGGGGATTATCGATCAAAGTTTCGACAAAAGCTCTAATCTCTTCGTAAAAGCTCCGTGCACTCTTAGGATTGCTGATAGCGATAAACTTCGTAATAACTAAAAGTTCTTGGTTGAAACGTTTGCTTCGATTAACTCGCACGCTCGTCTAATCCGTTTAGAAACTCTTCTATCTCTTCCCAACCCTCATTCCAAGGAATGGTCTCCATTTTTCCGCTTTTATACTCTTCGATACGGCGTTTAACTTCATCGGCATACCACGGCTTCGGGTCTATGGTGATCGCTTCTTCTGGCAGAGCACTGAGGAGTTTTAACGCTTCCTCGGCATAAAGGTCGTTTACTCGTATTGTCATAACGTCCCCTTTTTAATGTATTGAGAAAATTATAACACGCTTTAGTGTATTTGAATTTAGGTGTGAATGATTTAATTGAGGATATGTGATGAGTGTGTGGTGGGTCAAGCAGGATTTGAACCTGCGACAACCCCGTTATGAGCCAAACGTACATAATTATCTTATATGATATTCAGCTCTACAAAGCCCTATTTTACGTTAATATAATTCTACTTTAATCTATGTAAAACTATACTGTTATATCAAAAGTCGGTACCCAACTCGGTACCCAGTTTACAAAGAAAGTGTATTGCAATTATGGCTATAAATAGAAAAGATTATCCCAACAAAATAGAGACTGGTCTAAGCGCAAATAATGACTACACAATCTTTTTATATCGCTTCATGTACGAAAAAAAAGAATATAGCGGACTAATCGATTTAACTGACAAATCAGCCTGGGGAAAGAAAGATCGGATCACATTCGCCAAAGGCGAACTTGTACGAATCAAAAATGATAAACGCGATTCCGTTTTCAATACAGAAATTACACTTGCAGCATATATGGATGAGTTTTGGAAGAATGTACCCGAGGGAAAATATAAGTCAATTCGCCAAAGCCACTATGATCGATATGTGAAGCCTCATATCGGAATGAAAAAGCTTGTTGATCTTCGTCAAAAGCACATTGAAGATGCACTGAAAAAACAAGAAGAAGCGAATCTCTCTCCCCGTACTCGGAAACAAACAATGGAAGTTTTGAATCCGGCAATGAAAAAAGCCATTGCAAACCGCATGATTCAATTTAATCCATGTGACGGAATTAAAATCAAACTCCCTACGACCAAAAAGATCGTGGTCAACGCAGCATTAACGTTAAATAAAATCCATACAGCAATCGAAGAAGAGTTCAAAGGAGATCCTTTCTACCATGCCCTCTTCCTATTTGCACTGCAGGGAAGACGCAGAGGCGAAATTATTACCCTACGCTGGGAAGATATCAACTTCGATGCAAACTATTACGTCCTACGCAAAACAAAGAACAATGAAGAGCAAAAGATCTTTTTGCCGGAACGGATCAAAGAGCTACTTAATCAATTCAAAGAAAATGAGGGGTGGGTATTTCAATCTCGCCGGACCGGTACTCACCTCGTTGATATCCGACGCGTTACAGATCGAATGAAAACACGGCTTGGAGATCCTAAATTTGGAGTCCATTATCTCCGGAATGTAATGGTGTCGGCGATGGCCGAACAAGGCTTGGAAAGTATGCACCTCTCCGGGGCACTTGGACACAACGATCCGAATACAATTAAAAAGTATCTGACGATGAATTATTTGAAGAGTTCAGAGAAAGCCAGTGAGGTTATTGATGTTATTGTTGAAAAGGCTAAGAACTAGATTGATAGAGAATAGTAGGATGCATTCAAATAGTTTTCTCTTTAGCGTGGTTATTACCACGCCATTTTATAAACCTCCATCTTTGGCCTTGGCGATCGGTGATATCGTGATAATATCTCCAAATGATCTCGTTTTCCTGCCAGATATTCAAGGTGCTCTTTGCCTATACGATAGGGAATTGACTATTATTTATTATTAAAAAAGCCTAGAAACCAGTCTGCAATGTTTCTTTTTTTCTCTACTTTTGGATTGTTGTTGTCCAGACTATCCTTTGTTTTCTTATGCATATAAGCCCGTTCATTTTTAATTTCGGCAGACTGACAAGCATTGATTTCATCTTTACCCCATGAACCGGCCCACTCCACCTTGTCGTTCCTGATAAAGTAATGTGACTTACAGGCAAAGCGCCAGTTTCCAATAGAAGGAGAGAGAGAAACAGTCTCTCCATTGAAGGTCATATTCCAGTCTACGGGAGAGATGGGGGTTATCACCCTCTCTCCGCAGCCACATGCGCATAAATGTGTCGCCGTTTTGTATTCGATAGAGATGTATAATACACCTTCTTCCGGCTTGGCCGGGATAAACTCTACAAACTTATGCGTCATCATCAATCTCTCTTCCTTGTTGCAGTGTGTCAATGGTAAATGTCGTCATCCCGACTGGCGTACTTTCGTTGTAAAACTTGGCGTGTTTTTTCCACATGATCACAGCCATAGCTGCATTGATGGAGTTAAGTTCCGCGATCTGGATGTTCGATTCGTAAAGTTCTTCATCCGGATCGACCTGACCGATCCATGACCGGTGTTTCTTGCGCTTCTCATTCGTTACAGCAACGGTCCTCACTTCCCCGAGGATCGTTCCCTGAGGAGTTGTCTGTACACCCATGCCGACATCCACATAAGGGATGTCTTTGCTTTCCAGGTAGTCGAAGATCAGCTTTTTGACGCTGCCCTTGTCTACTGCGACGAAAACGAAGTTTAATTCCCCAAGCATCGTTATCGTATTTTCGTCGATATCGACGGGGTGTGCCTCGATGTTTTTGTGCATATTGGAGTAGACGCCTTTCAGGTACTCCACCTTGGTTGGCCGCTTTTCTAATATCTCTTTGGACGGTGCACCGGGTGCTCGGAATGCGTTGTGGTTGTAAAAGATATCTGAATCGAACAGATGAATACTCTGAACCGGTGTTTTTGCAATACTGTCCAATATATAGGAGCCGGTTCCGCCGACTCCTATGATCCCGATGTGATAGGGCATCAATTTCTGGGATATCTCAGAGATGTGTGCCCGTTCACTGTTCGTGTCGATGTAATTGAAAACACTTTCCCATTCAAGAGCCCCGCCTGTGGCGGTACTCTTCGCGGTAGCAGTTGGGTCGATAACCAGCGCTGGTGACATCAATGCGGTTATGTATCCGATCATTTTTTCATATTCACTACCATAGTCATTCGGTGGTTTTCTTGAAAATGAATAGCTAGTTGTGATATGATTGGCATGTTGAACTGATGATACTGTATGTATCATGTCTAATTGTTTCCCATTATCGTCACATGGTTTTTGACCCTGAAAGTGTATAACGTGCTTCCCGGCATTTCGTTGATACACGGCAGTATTTCCCGATACTGTCAGGGTAGAAACCAAAACACCTCGGTCCACTTCTTTTCTCTCATTTACATACGGAATATCTTGAACAATCAGCAAGCTTTCATACATATAGGCATTGTAGCCATCAGCCAATAGCTTATCAAGATCCGTGATATTAGGATTTGTTGGTTGGAGTGACATTGAACACCATCCCATCTTTAATCGGTATGCAGTCACTTGGGTCCATAGAGCCCTCCGCATTTCCGTGTCCTCTGTCGTATTTCACAATATATGGATTGTTTGCATCGTAAGGCAGGTTTTGAAGCTGCAATATGTCTTTGTAGCAAAGTTTGTGTTGGTCTACTACAACTTGTACTCCGTTGATGACGATACTGTACTCTTTGTTTTGGCCAGGGGCATCGTCGAGATGGCCTTTTACGTGATCTTGAGACATTTAAACTCCTTATTGTTTATGTCATATCATTAAATGATGGTTGTCCATCAAAACCTCAAATTCTTCCCGAAAACTCTATCAACACTGCTGATAAAGTTTTACGATAGAATAATAATAAATAACCCCCGTGAAAAAAAACACAGGTATCATTTAAATCATGGAAGTATTAAAAAATGCCATATTCAGACTATAAAACTGACGAAATTATTGTTGATATCCTTGAGCGGATGTCTTCAGGATCTCCAATCACTATAAGTATGTATGCAAAGCCAAATAGTAATTCAAATAGAGAGACAATTATCAAACACATCAAGGAGGTGCGTGATTTATTCAATGCGGATATAGATTATGATAGTCAATCAAAAATGTGGAAAGCTGGAAGACTAAACTTTTTGGATGATTCACCATTATCAGCCCAAGAGGCTGTCGTTCTTGCAGGGATTAAAAGAAACGCCTTTCATTACGGAAACACACTCGATAAAACAGTCATTGAAATTGCTGACTTCTTTCAGGAGTGGAAGCATGCCGGTATGTTTCAAAACTCTGCTGTCGAAGACTTTAAAAAATTCATCTCAGAGATCAAATTGGTTGATACGGCTGAGTCGCGTGGCCAATATGTAAAAATTGCATATCGAAAACAAATAGGGGTCGAAGAGCGTACGGTCATCCCACTGAGAATCGCAAATATGGAGTATTATTGGTATCTTATTGCTATAGAAAAAGGTAAAACAAATCCGGATGATATTCGTAAATATGCACTCCACAATATTGACTATATTGAGTTAGATGAACAGGTTTACAACCCTAAGTTTCAACAGGATATGCGCGAACTCGTCAAAGATATCCACCTTGGTATGAATGCTTTTTATAAACCATACAATGCAATAAAAACGGTCACACTCATGATTCCTGAGAGTTTTATCCATTTCCTTGAGCGTTCCCCTTACTTTTTATTGTGGGAAATCAATAAAAACGAACCTGCAGTTGTTATCCAAACGAATTTCGAAGAAGGCAAACCCGAGCAAAATACCCATTATAGAAAAGTGGTGGCTCCATCAACAGATCCTGAATATAGAGATATTATCCCGTCGATTCAAAAGTATATGCCCCTGTTTATTGTTCCAGATCTTCCGGAAAATAAAGAGCTGATTCTTCATTTGAGAAAAGGCTCAGAAAGTTACGCCACTAAAAAACAAAAGCTGGAAAAAGCTTTGCAAGAGTGCTAGTTATATATAATCTAATAGAGACTGCTTAGATATTCCGTCGATTAACGCTATCTGCTTTACTCATTGTTTTGTTTTTGATGTTGATTCATTTTTTCCAATTCACACACTGCTTTTTTCAGACCGAGCTGTGACGAAAAACACTCTTGCCATTGTTCGAGCAATTTATCCGCAAACGTTGAAAAATCGGGATGTTCTTTTTTGAATTCATCAATCTCTTCTTTCGCTTTAGCAACACCCGATTCACATTCATCAATAATTTCATAATATCGTTTATCAGAAATTTTACAAGTCATTTTGGCAAAATTACTGTAAGTCTTTTCTACCCACCACTTTCTTCCGCCAGACAGCTTTAATGCGGGAACGTCTTTTGGCTTGTAAACCGTGGTTGTAACAACATCATAAATAGGGGCCATACGGCATTTCTCCCCATTCCCCTCATAGACCAAGCCGAAGTTTTTAAGGTGTGCATCACCATTTCTCAGGAGATGATTCATGATCAACGCCTTGAGCAATTGTTCCAAACTTTCAGAAGAATCAGCTACCCCGTTTTTTAGAACTTTTGCAATATCCTCATAACTACCTTCGTATTTAGCATCGGTGCCTTTCGAGAGAATCGAACACATATCTTCAAACCCAAGGTATCTATCTTCATGGATATCAAATCGCTTCATAATAAACATTTTCCGGTCATTTGACATATAGAATGCTGGTACATCAAGACCGGCATGGAGACATGCCCTCATGCAAAAATATTCATTTGCTGCAAGCTCAGGATATTCTTCGGTCCATGCTTTAACAATCAAGTTCTCAAGCTTCAGCGTATGTCTATCCATTGCTTCGATCAAGACTTTCGGCTGTACTCCAGATATCCCGGATTTTAGAGCATACGTCTCCATCAGCGCTTCGAAATAATCTGCCTCGGCCGGATTGAGAAGTTCGCTGATTTCGATTTGTTTATTTCGGGGACCGGTCGATTTTTGAGAACCGAATTTAATGCGGCCAAGCATGTGCGGTCCGACCAAACCGAGCAGCCCCATGTCGTCCATTGTCGTTACTTTTCCAAAGTGCTCTTTGATCTTATCTTTCAATGCTCCTTCCGGGAGATTCATTTGAAAGGATGGGTGTAAAACGCCCGGAAGCGATCGCCAATTCAGCTTATTTGTAGGCATAATCAAAGAAACGAGTTCGGATGGTGTCTGATAGGTAAAATCATATATCAGCCCGTCTTTTGACAGTACACCCTGCTTTATACCGTTTGTATAAACATCGAGCTGTCTGATATCAGTATCTTGTGCCATTTTGTAGTTCCTCCATGGTCAATAATCTCCCTTTCGGTACAATCTCGATTTGATATCCGAGGCTGTCCAATAAATTGATGATTTTTGAGATGCCAATATCTCCACCTTCTCCTTTTTCAAGCCGTTCAATTGTTTTTGAGCTGCAGCCTGTTTTTTTCCCTGCAACAACCCTTGAAACCTTTTTCTCTTTTCTCAAAGAGTAAAGGATGTCGCTAATATCGCTGAAGTCAGTTAAGTACATTCGTTCCATAGTTCAATCCTTATACATATTTGTCTAATTGTATCATATAATTTTAAATATTTAGACAAATATGTATATATTTTGCAAAACCGATAGCATTTTTATTGCCGATCTTTCTGCTCTTCATCGAGATTTTCATACGATTGCCCCAAAATACTGTAGCAATCAGCCCTGACTATTTCTCAATCCAATTAGAAAATGAAGAGGAATTGGAAAATTATAATACCGGCATGCAGTTAAGATCATTGCCTTTTCTGATATTTTCCTTCATTAGAGAAGGTTGTAGTACCGCATTACTTTCATGGAATTTTTTAAACCTGAATTCCAATTCTTCATCAACTAGCTTAATGTGTTCACCATTCCCAGATGTATTCAGTTTTTCAAGGGTAGTGTTCTCAATTTCCAAGAATACACGTACTAATTCTGAAAAAGGTGTTTTATGGTCTATATGTAAGTCCTCATTCTTCTCTATTAGATTCCCTGAAATGGCACATTCAATCGGCAGGATGAGCTTTCTACGAAAAGCAAAAAGTTGATCCCGAACTGCGAATCGTAGTGCTTCAAGAACCTCACTTCTCTTCGTCGGTCTTTGGTTCGTAATACATTTTTCATATGAGAAGCGATCTTCTGTACCATCGATGCGTACTACAACGAAACTGTTTCCTGATCCTTGCGCATTTTTCACAACCTTGAAGTGTTTTATTCCAGGACCTATTTTGCTTTTGGCTGAAGGGTGCATATGAAGCAATAACGAAAGTTTTTCTGTCATTTCCTGATTTGTGATGATATGGCTTTTTGCAGTCTTTAGATAGCTTGATATTTCACGGATAAATTCACTTTTCGTTGGGTATTCGTAATCGCCTAAGTAGAACTTCATTTTTTGCCTAACCTTTAATATGTTTATCTGCATTCACTAGAATGACTACCTTCGAGTAGACACGTTTTAGTCTCATCAATTTTCTACATTCTCCCAATACATTGTGATTGGTGTATATTGTTGTACTTCATACTTCCCAAATGGAGAGGCTATATATGCTTTACACGCTATTTCATCTAGATTATTTTGACAAGATGATTTGAGTAGTTTGAGAGTAGCTTCAGATACTTCTTTGTGAACCATAGGTATTCCTCCTCCTTTATCTAAATCGTTGATAATGATATTTTTCATTTGTCTATTAAAATGCTGATTTTTATCAAATACACATGATATTTGAGCATCTTTAAGATATCCTCTGTCATGATCAGGATATACGGTTCCAATAACAAAACACCCTTCATATTGACCAGAAGTGATCTCTAGACTGATAGGGTTCTCTTCGTAAACCATCATTTCAGATGATCCGGTTGTGAAGATGGCATTTCCTTCTTCAATCGCATATGATGATGTACATGCAATAAATAAAGCCGATAATAAAATAAATACTTTCAATCTTTTAACCATTTTGATCTTGCCTATCTTTTTTTGGAATCAATTATATCTCATTAAGCCGATTCTTCCGATACGACTGAATGTTTCTCGATCAATCTTTACTTATGCACAGTTATTCCCTTCTTGAATATTACATGCTACTCATAATTATTCTAAGATCATTAATAGCAATTACAAAATTTCTTCCATCCTCATCATCAATCTTTTGAAAACCAAACTTATGTGCAAAACTGGCAGATTTTTCGTTAGTTGCCTCTATAACTATGTAATCAAATTGATATTTGGAACTACATTCTATTAAAAAACACAGAAGTGCTTTCCCATATCCTTTACGCTCTTTATAAAATCCAATTCTAGCTATAGTTAAATTTTTTGGGAATTTTGTTGAATAGTAAACCCCATTCCATCGTAGATATATATCAAATTTTTTAGAATATGCACAAATAGTTGCATCAATAGCATGAGAGTAATTTTTTTTATATTTGAACATAGTTTTTAAATAGCTATTTAAATCTTCACAGAAATACGGAATACTTTCTTTTTCCATTCATTCACACCATTTATTGTTAGCCGGAGTGCTAAAACTCGACAAATCTATCCTTGAAGAAACCCAATATTATCATTATTTTGAAGATTTTACAGCTTTGAAAACTATATAAAGCGTCATAAGTGGAGCTAATACTACACTCATAGCGAATATTAAAAGATACACAACTGTCCAGAAAGCGGAAAAGATGATCACCATCGACAAATCAGCCATTGCCGAAGACCCAGGGCGATTTCCTCTTGATACACCTGATGCAATAATTTCTGTTTGAGTTTTTGCTTCTTCTGCTAATTGTTGCATTTTTGAATACCCGGAAACACCTTTAATGATACCCAAAATACCGGCCAAGACAACAGCCATATCGAACAAATTATCGTAGCCTTTTGACAACGTACCCATGGCAATAACGACATAAATAGCTGCCAGCCACATTAACCCTGTAACGGTGCTTTGGTATGCAAGAGTCCCGTTTAAAAATTTGTTGAGAAATTTTTCTTCTTTTTGGCGGGCTTGTGTTGCTTGTTGTTTAATAGTGGCAGCAATAGCAACACCACAATTGGGACATGTTGCAGCACTATCAGAAACTTGATTACCACATTCAAAACATTCAATTAAAGCCATATAACCCCCTAAAAAATTAAAAGGCTATATTCTACTTATCTTTGCTAAAAAATAGCAAAAAGACTCAACTACTTTCTAAGCCGATTCTTCCGACACAACAGAATGTTTCTCAATCCATACATCAATTTCTAGGCGATCATATCGCACATATCCACCAAGTTTTTTGTAGGGAATGAGCTTCTTAGATCGCATCTTATCCTGCCACTTTTTGCCGAAACCGTACTCTTCGAGGAGTTCATCGGGGGTAAGGAAGCGTTTTTGTGAAGGGCTCATGCAACCCCCTTACCTTGCTGTAGTTTGCAAGATTCATAAAAAGCAATTTCGAACAACATAGGCGTTATATTGATCCCAAAATCTTTGACATGATCAGTCGCAATTTCTTTGCATTTTTTTCGATTTTTATGTCCAAAGCTGCAAAAATCATTGTACAAATCATTCAACGGCTTCGACCACATATTCATAAGGCTTTGCCATTCCACAAAATTGTTTGATTCATCTGATCTTGGATCTTGCAATTCGCTCATGATTGTCTTTTTAAAAGCGATCGGACTTTTAATCCCCTCTCCCGCCATTCTGAAAAGCAAATATGCCTCGCGCGCGTTACCCCCCATATCTAACTCTATTCTCTTATCTCTTATCTCTGTCGTTACGTTTTTGTTACACGGCGTTACATCGCCGTTACATTGTAACGCTGGTGGTTCTAACTTGCGTTTTTCACGCAATTTTCGAACGCGTTCAGCACTATCACTCTCAGATCCTACAAGCTGAGTAACAAGGGGGAGTAAAAAACGATTATCTCCAATTGATTCGATAAAACCGACCATACGCATGAAAGATAGTGCAGCCTCTACGTTAATAACCTCCTCATCAAGAAACAAGGCAAGTTCTTCATGCAAAGTTTTTTCGACGATCCCCTCAAATTCAATCACTCCGCCTTCTTTAATGGATAGCAGCATAATCTTTTGCAAAATGATTGTATAGGTATCTCCGCCGGCCATTTTGCGAAGTTTTTTTATTTTCGGGTCGCTAAAAAAATCATCTTTCAACTTAAGCCAATAATACTTCTTCGAAGACATCTCACTTCCCTTCATTTTAAACATATCGATAACAGTTAAGATTATATCAGTATGATATATTTATGTCAAGATATTATTGATTTAAATATCTTATTGATATAGCTATATACAACAAATACACAAGGTTAAGAAGATAAGTACAAGACTTTTACTCGACATTATCAAAGATAAACTGGTGAAAAATTCATTATAAGCTTTGCCTAACAAGGGTCTTTGATTGTCAGCTCTTTATTTAGGTGCTGTGCATTGTAGCGTTCGATCTCGGCCAGTGCTTCTTGAACATCTGTTTTGTGGGGTGCAGCGGCAGCGTATTGTTTAGGTCTATTTTGCTCTAATCGCCCTTTGTATACCTCGTTACGGCGCTCTACCGCCGTCTTGTACGGCTCTTTTGTACTTCGTTTGTAACTCAATGTTTCCCGCTGCCGGTGAGCGATCTTTAAAAGATCCGAATCTTGATGATCAATCGCACTGTGAAGCTCGGCGATCATATCGACGAGTTGATCGGTTTCCTCTTTGGCTTTGACCGTGAGCTGCTCTACTGCATTGGCGATCTTCGGAGCGACTAACCCCGCCGAGAACGTCGGAGTCTCTGGAGGTAAGACACCGACTTGGACGGCGATGTCTGTCACGGATTTGTCTTTTTCTGCATTTTGAGCTTTTAAACGCTCTATAACGCCTTTTTGAGATTCAATCGTATTCTGAGCCTCTAAAAGTGCATTTTGAGCTTGTATAGCTATTTCTGTGCTGTCTGTGAGCTTTTTTTCGAGTTCTGCAATCTTTTGAGCTTTTACTTCGTCGTCGGCAGTCTTGTTTATCTCTGTATTGAGCCGGTGAAGCTCTTTTTTCTGTTCGACATCGAGAGCTTGTAAAGAGGAAATTCGCTTTTGAGCTTCCCTAAAATTGTATTCGAGTTGCTCAATTTGACGGTTCTTTGCTCGGATATTCGCACTGATGCCTCCGCTTTCGAGGAAATTGGAGACTTTTTCATTCCGGACGGCTTTGTGTTTTGACTTAACCTCTGTGACGTTTCCACGCTTGTCACTTTTTTTCTCCGGCTCATATTTGAGTTTCAATACTCTAGCCGCCGTCTTGATCCGGTCATTAAGCTCATTGTGTTTCATCCGGCCAGTCTTACCGATGTCGGGATTGAACATTGAAAATTTGACGTGGGCGTGGATGTTGTGGATCGGCTTGAAATCGTTGATATCCACTTTCTCGCTGAATTCTTCACCCTTTGGTCGGTAGTCCGATGCATGGGTGATTGATTCTGCTAATGGTACGATGTACCATCCGTCCTCTTTTTTGAGTATGTCTTTTGTCGGGTAGTAGGTGATTCCGTTCTCGTCCTCGAAGTGTCCCTCGTCACGATGAATCGATAACTCGGTGACGTAGTGGCCGCCATACTTGGCAGCCAATTCGTCGAATACCTTTTGAACATCGGCTTCGGTATGGTGAGCTTCGATAGAAAGAACGGTCTCTTTTATGAGTGCGTCCTTTTGCTTCTGCTGCATCTTTTGTCCGGTCGTCTCTTTATACTTGGCAGCTGCCAATTCGAGGAAGTCAGAATCAGAGTACCGGAGATCATAGAAGTTTTCGGATCCGGGGAGCGTACCGATGAGATACTTCGGTTTCTCTTCCCGGCTATTGTGAGCCGATGAATGAGCACCGGCGGCAGTGACTGAAAATGTAGCGGATCGTGGCATTTTTTCTCCTTCCCGTATGAGCTTGCGAATCAAGGGAACAACAAGTACCATTTATGGTGCGTAGTTGCAACTACGCACCCCTTCGGAGTTCGTGTTGAAATTGCACCGCAGGCGGTACAATTTGAAGTCTTCCCTCCGCTCGCAAGCTCTCTGTGGGGAAGACCGTGGGATGAGATGGATCGATTAAAATTTCAACTCAGTCGACTTTTTCGGATCCATCTTTTCAAGTTCGGCCAGTGCTTCTTTGACGGTTTTGTTTTCGTCGGTGTCTGTAACAAAATCTTTGATCACAGCCATTGCACTTTTATGATCGATCGCAAAATCTTCGCCGGTCATTTTGATTTTGTAAGCTGCCGCATTTTTCATGACGGCATTCATCAGAGAAAATGAGTTCTCGACGTCGGCCGCCTCTAAGAAGTCGGCAACTCGTCCGAGCTGCAGCAAAATATCTTTTGCCTCTTCGTCCGGTTCTTCGACCTTTTCAAAGTATTCAACGGCTGCGTTGAATTTCAATTCAAGCATTTTCATGTTCATCGATGTCGATCCGGATCCGCCTCCAGATCCGTTAGAATCTGCTATAGGGTTTTCGAGTAAGGCGATCATTTCTTTTAGGATCTGTCCGCGCTTTGCTAACCGTTCTTTTAATTGTAAAATTTGGGCTTTTTCCATCTTTTTTTCCTTTATATACAGTATGTTTTTTTTGTTAAAACTATTTGATTGTTCTGTACTGAAACATCAAATTCGTGAAAATTCGATTGAACATACCAAAACAGTGATGTCGTTATCTTTTCGGATGATGGCATCGTATCAATGTGTAAAAAAGGCATGTATTTAGCCATTGTAAACACGACTTCATCAAGAATTTTAACAAAGTAGTTTGTCTCGATCCGCTGCACTTTAATGATCATGTCGGCGGGAACTGATGGGAACGAAGATACGCACTGATACGTTAAGTTTGACGTATCGACGTCTTGAAACAAGATTTTTGAGATAGGTACTTCATAGAGTGAGATTGGAAACGGTCCATTTGGGTGAGACGCTTCTAAGAAAGCGAGATTAATCAAAATTTCATTTTTGTAAGAAGATCCCGCGAAACTTGGATACAAATTACGGGAAACCATTGCAAGCGTTACAAATATGATTAAAGAAAAAATTGATTTGATCATAAATTTTTCTCTTTGATATGCTGTGCCACGGCGTCTCCCTCTTCTGTTCTCGGTCTCAAAACATACATAGCCGGGAGACCCTGATATTTTGTATAATAGGGAGTCCCATTTAAATCGAAACCGGTATCCGCGATCGCTTCTAAATGGAGGCCGCAAAGCAAGTCGCTCACGAGGGTTAGTGCTGCGCTGTCCGTGCTAGTCATTAATTCTTTGTGTGCCTGCGCGATGCGCAACTGTTTTTCCTCATTGCCCGAAAAAAACAATTTTGCTTTTTTGAGAGCTTCTGACATTTTATTTTTTTGGTCTTCCGTGAACATTGGATCTCCTTTTCTTACTCAGCCGCGCGAGCTTCGCCGTATATTTTCCATTCCCCGCCCTCATCTTTGAGCGTCCACACAGTTTTTTTCTCAAACGCCCCCTGTAGAGACATATTGACAACCACTTCCACCGTTTTACCGTCCTCACTCATTTTGACCGGATCGTTTGTTAGATCAAGTTTAAGACCCGGAACCGTCAGGTTATTAATACCAGTTTTCTCATACTGCTTCAAGTTCTCTGCAGAGCAGTGGGTTTTAAACTCTTCGACGTTATTGGATAACATAGCTGAAATCACTTTTTGCATAGTTTCTTTTGCTGTTTCCGGAGTCGTCTTATCAGCACATCCGCTGAAAATAATTGCTGCAGCTACTGCAGCGGCCATTAAAGTTAAGATTTTCATGTTTTCCCTTTTTTATTAAATTGCAAATCGCATAAACAGCATCATTGAGATCACTGAGATCCCAAATATAATTAAAGCTCTTTTAATGAGCCACCACACTATTCTTTTAGTATCGATCTTAAACATACTAGATCCCCTTTGTCACTGTTGAAATTTTGTTTGCGATTGCTTCACCTCCGTTTCCATCGGAATTAATATTAAAAAGACCAAGCATGAAGCCGGGCAATTTAAGTATTACGCCCGAAATTAGAAAGGTTTTTGTGATTGCGACTGCGATAAACAGCACACCTTGAATCATCCCGGCTTTCATTGCGGATCCAAGCCATTGCCCCCAACCGTCTAACGGATTATCTGTTGTCCAATTTGTTTTATCAAGTACCGAGTTGGCTTGTGACATCATTGCAAGCTCTTGCGTTGTGATCATCCCACTTGAGATTGACTCGAATAACGCCGCACCTTTGACAGCTAAGAACACCGATATCACAATGAGCATTGGCTTAAAGGCAATTCCTACCCCTTTGACCACGAATTGTAGAATATTAGCTTTTGCGTTTTCGCCGAAAGCATAAGCTGCGGCGAATGGGATCGACAACATATACGCAAAAACCTCAATGTACCACCATGCTATAACTACTGCAGTAACTAACATTGGGATAATATATACGAGTGATTGCACCATAATCCGAGCCGCTTCAGTTGCTATGTAATATGGTGAAATGTTTTGCATAATCACTTTTCCAAGTGCAATAGACTTCATTACACCTGCAACAGCAACACCGCCGACAATTGATACGCCGGCAGAGAGAAGCCCTCCGATTACGGGGACTGAACTTGCAGCACTTGAAGCTGTATCGACTACTTTTTCAGCTCTAGAAGCAACTATCTCCGCTGGAGCAGCCGCAATAGAAACCAATGCTTCTGATACACCATTGAATGTTGTATAAACACCTGTAGCACCTGGAACGAATAAATATGCCGTTCGTTGTGTAAACGACTCGATGGATCGTGAAAAACTGAAATTTTGATATGAATTTTGAAGCTTCTCGAAACCGGTTGCAGAAAAATCGAATTCAACGTTGTCCCACGCACTTTTGTCGATTTGTGAATCGATCATCGACGTTTGTGATTGCATTGCTTGTTGCGCCGGTAAAAGGGCAATCGATGTCCACCCCATCGTAATATTTTTTTGCATACCACTTGAAACAATGTATTTGAGCTTCTCTTCGCTAAACTCAGTTAATTTTTTGAAATAGGCTTCGAGTTTCGGTTTTTGAACCAAATAATTACGATATGCGCCTTCGGCAGCAGCACACGTTTCTACGCTAAAATAATTTGGTCGTGTATTGGTATTTGACCCGTACTGATCCATACGATTTGGCACATACGCATATTCAAACTCGGCGCGGCTACGCCCGACTTCGGACGGTGATGGGGGGAAGATTAAATCCGATTCCCCTTTTCGTAGCTCTTTAAGCTCTGCAATGTTGTAAGACTGCATACAGCTGTCTAGAATGTCTTTATTAATACTTGCTTGTTCTTGCAGAAGAACAAACCCTCTTACTTTTTTTTCAAGGTCGTTTGCAGTGCTCCCGGTGCTGCTTGAAATCTCTTTGATCGAGTATTTTGCATTTGCCACATGAACCTTATTGACGAGCCCGTTTGCCAATGTTGTGCTATTCGCAACACACCATGCAAAAAGATCTTGCCCCCTTGTTGTCAGGGAAGAGGCGGGAACATATAGTATAAAGAAGAGTGGCAAGCCCATTGCAAATCTATGTGCGACCTCTAACCCACTCGTTCTTGTCGTGACTTCGGAATCTGTCCCCTTTGCCAATGTATAAACCATAAAGTCGCCGCCCAAATATACCAATGACAAAAATATGAACCCCCATACAATAAGCATTTGTGCTGATAAATATGGATCTTCAATCTCAGCAATAAAATCGCCGAAGAAACTATTTGCAGTTTTCTTGTCGGTTTGAAATGTGAAATCATCCAAATATTTGTCGCTGGTTGTTTTCTCTTCTGACGATAGGCGAGCAATTTTTGATAATAGCTCACCTTATCTTTGACACGATCTTCGATCACTTCAGGACGCAAACAATTTGCATCTGATGTAATTTTTCCAACTCTCCCGTCTCCATCGAACGATCCAGCACTGCCAATATTCCATGATACTTTCATATCTTGTGAGACGTCGACCGCAGATTCCACATAATAGTCGTCTGATGCCAAAGCCGGTTTTTGCCCAAGGGCAAAAGAGACGATACTAGCACAGTTTCCGGTGAATTCAGGAGCTACAGCCAGCGAATCGACGTTGCGAGTTGTATCCGCTGCGCCGAGCACCGTTGTGGTGATAATCGCCAAAATTAACGATTTCATTGTGCTGTCCGCCCGGTGATTCTTTCGGAGATAACTTTACCGTCACGGAAAACCCATGTACCGCCCATGCGATAGCCCTTATCCCACGGGTAAGTAATCGTTTTTGTCTCCGTGAAAGATGGTGTAATACCTAGCGTATCATTTAATTGTTGTGTTGCTGCCGGCAAAACTTCTTTTTTTAGTTCGATAACGATCTGAGCCGATCCGTTCTGCTCTGCTTGATGCTTCATCGCTTGCATATCTAGGTATTGTTTCTGTTCACTCATATATGCCGTATGTTTCTGATGTTCACGATAAGATTCAGCGCCGCTGTAAGTCAGACCGGCCAATCCGATGAAGCCAATCAACGCAGCAGCAATCTGAACATTACGTTTGATTTTCGCCGCAATTTTTGTTTTGTGTTTTTCAAGCTCTTCTGATCTGCAGCTGAAATAGTGGCCAAAGAATTTTGGCAAGCCATTGATCCCTACTTTTTGCATGAAATTCCACTCTTTAGCTGCGATAGCTAAAACAATCTCATATGCAACAATCGCCGTCAATATGCCCATGTAGCTTTTCATCAAAAAGGCGAGTGTCATTGTCGGGATCCCGATGATCGGCACGATAGCCGTAACTATTAAAGCAACTACGATCTTAACCTTAGGATCAGCAAGGCGGTATCTTTGCCATACAATGATCGTAAGAGCAGCCATAATTAAAGCGACTTCATTTTTAATTGAAATCGAATAATCGTTTGTTACAATCGCAAGAACTGGAAGAAGATATTTGGTGAATTGAAAAAGCTCAAACTTACTAACTACGTAAAATTTTTGGGTGTATGCTTCCCCATTGATCAACGTAGTGATTTTTTTTGTTTCGGCATCTAATGTCGCGTCTTTTGATCGCGAGAACCAATACAACGAAACACCGTCAAATATTTTGATCTGCTTATTCATCTTTGTCCCCTAAATATTTAGCAATATCAATCAGTGACCATTGCAATGAGCGCCCAACTCTTGTTTCAAGCGGCGTCACCATCTTCCCCTCTTTCACTCTCCGTTTCAAAGTTTGCGTTGAAATGTTTAATTCAGCTGCAACTTCAGCTGTATTAAGTACACTACAGTTGTATTTTTGATACAATTTGTTATATACAACTCCCATTTGTCCTCCTATTTTAGTCATTATGATATATTTAATTATATCGTTATGATATATGTATGTCAAGAGATTAATTTAAATATCTTCGTGATATAGTTACATACAACAAAGACACAAGGTAAGAAGATGAGTACAAGGCTTTTACTCGACATTATCAAAGAGAAAACCGGAATAAAAACGGATAAACAATTGGCTGAAGAGCTTGAAATCAAATATGGTGCATTGACGAACTGGATAGCACGCGACTCTTTTCAATATGAGCCAATAATTATTTTTCTACTGAAAAAAAATGTCGATTTAAACAGCGTATTTAAGCCTGTATTGATGCCAGAACTTACAGAAGCTCTAATCGCATATCGAAATAATGATCTATCGAAGGTTGGTTATATTCTACCAAGACCACCAAAATCGAATGCAGAAGAAGGTGTTGAAATTGACGCTGCCCAAACAGCTGGAGAAATTGAAGAAGCTTACATATACATCGCTAAACATGGCGGCCTTATACAGTCACAGGAATTAAAAAATACGCTTACAGGAATTATTGCTATGTTCAGGGAAAAAGCCGATGAAAAAAATACCTAACTTGTCCTGGCTACGGAGCATCAAAAACTGATAGTATTTTCTTAGCGCTTACCTACACTATTTCACTAGGGGGGCTGGGGGAAACCCCCAGAGAGGAGCAAAGCGACGGGAGAACCCCCGGAGGGAGGGCGGCAAAGCCGACCCAAGAGAGCGAAGCCTCTCGCACTCAAAGCCCCGCGAAGCGGATCCCCTGAAAAGACAAGGGAACACGAAAAGCCCGTATTTTCAAAACTTCCCTAAACTCTTCGACCACAGCTAACGCGCTACCGCTTGTTTCCCCGGCACGTTTCCCTGCGGGAACTTTCGCGCCGTGGCATTTATAATGCTACTTTTTTAGGGTTAAAAGACGCAATACATATATATTTAATAAAAATACTCATTAAAATATGACAGTTTTTTGTTACATGAAGATCAAACAATTATTTTATTGGTTTAGTACGTTATGCCATAAATTGAATAGATAAGACCCATTTAAAGACGAAAGTCGGTACCTAACTCGGTACCCAAACAAAAATACCCATAGTTCATATGATAGAAAAACAGCTTGAAAGTACGTTATGCAGGAGATTTGGAGGTGGTGGGTCAAGCAGGATTTGAACCTGCGACAACCCCGTTATGAGCGGGGGGCTCTAACCACTGAACTATTGACCCATTTTTGAAAGAGCGCAATTATAAACGCTCTTTGATTAGACGAAGCTTTTTTTACCCGTATCTCCGTAAAGATATCGGAATCGATAGGCTAAGAGGTTTTCCAAAATCGCCAAAATGACCATAAAGTTCACAAAACTGCTCCCTCCGTAGCTAAACATGGGGAGCGGAACCCCGACGACGGGGGCAAATCCGATCGTCATGGCGATGTTAACCGCCATATAAA
>Ga0208863_1000258_pt1 | contig 64865 bp, 70 predicted proteins | sample RifOxyD3_FD_184040 | JGI IMG/M metagenome (GOLD analysis project Ga0208863, IMG submission 184040) | Soil microbial communities from Rifle, Colorado - Rifle Oxygen_injection D3 (SPAdes) | ecosystem: Environmental > Terrestrial > Deep subsurface > Rock core/Sediment | place: Rifle, Colorado... | reverse complement strand
GGTGCGGTCGGCGGTCTCATTTTCCCTCAGATCCCAACGCAACAGGCTGCCGGTATCGGTGCCGGCAAAGAGGGCCTCGCCTTTCTCGTCCAGGGTGAAAGCGGTGATCCTGCCCGGCAGCTCCTCGGCGAGCAGGAAGGAAAAGCTCTCCCTGGTCTCGTTATCCATGAGGTCGGTGGTCACGACCTCGTGGTCGATCTGGAAGCGGTTGTCCGCCAGCAGCGCCACCTGGGTCAGCCGCCCTTCGTGGCTGCGGGCTGCCAGGCTTTTGACCGGGACCGGATAGTGGCGGGCCGGATATTCGCCCATTCCGATTATCTCCGGCTGGACGGTGCGCCTGCCGTCTTCGGCATAGAGCAGCTTGAAGTCCACCTTGGCCACGGTGACGCGGTTATCCTCCCAGAGAAGGGTGAAGACGTTGCTCTTGTTGTTCTCGACGGAGCGAATCTTTGCCTTGCGCTCCGAGGCGGCGGCCTTGAAAAAGGGTTTTCCGGAGGCGAGATCGTAAAAGGAAAAAAGCCCGCTCTCGTCCAGGACGAAGCCAATCTCCTGGGTATTGTCCATCCCCACGGCAAGAACCGGGGCAAGCCCAAGGGCTGCGGGCAGACGGTGGCTGACCTCGGCCCTGGCCGGCTGGAACAGGGGCAGGGTCACCCGGACGATGAGGACCAGAATGGCGATGACGCTGGCGATGACCAGCAGGCCGCCCATGGTGATGGCCCTGGTGGCGAGGCGATCCTGGCGGCGGACTTTTTTGATGAACTGTTTGTCGAGTTTCTGCATGGGGATGATTTTCCTTGAAGTCGGCCAGGCAAATTGAGCAGCAAAGCAGCGGCAGAAAATTCCCTTGGCGGGGGAGGGTCAGGGAGAGGGGGAAATCCGAAAATCCTCCGAGATGCTTACTTGAGCTTGGCCAGCTCTTTTTCCACTACCTTGGCAGGCAGGGGCAGGTAGCCGTCTTTCACCACCACCTCCTGGCCGGCCTTGGAGAGGATGTATTTAAGAAACTCTGCGGTCTGGGTGGGCAGCGGCTTGTTCGGCTCCTTGGCCACATAGATGTACAGCATTCTGGAAAGCGGGTAACTGCCGCTCAATACATGTTCATAGGTGGGTTCCTGGGCCGGTTCCCCTTTCTTTTTGCTCAGGGCCAGGGCCTTGACCCCGGAGGTCATGTAGCCGATGCCGGAGTAGCCGATGCCGTGATTATCCTCGGTGACGCCCATTACCACCGAGGCGGAGCCGGGCTGTTCCTTGACGGTATCCTTGTAGTCCCCCTTGAACAGAGCCTTCTCCTTGAAATAGCCGTAGGTGCCGGAAGCGGAGTTGCGACCGTAGAGGCTCATGGGCGCCTGCTGCCAGGCGCCGGTGAGACCGACCTGGCCCCAGGTGGTGATGTTTTCATTCAGGCCGCCCTTGCGGTTTTTGGAAAATATCGCGTCAACCTCCTGCAGGCTCAGCGCCTTGAGCGGGTTGTCCTTGTGGACATAAACGGCCAGAGAGTCGAGGGCCACGCCGATTTCGGTGGGAGCATAGCCGTATTTCTTGGTGAAGGCGTCGATCTCCTCGGCCTTCATCTTCCGGGACATGGGCCCGAGCTGAGAGGTGCCGGAAAGAAGGGCGGGCGGGGCAGTGCTGGAGCCCTTGCCCTCGATCTGGATGCGAACATTGGGGTATTCCTTGCGGAAGCCTTCCGCCCAGTAGGTCATCAGATTGTTCAGGGTGTCGGAACCGATGCTGTCGAGGTTGCCGGAGACGCCGCTGACCTTCTTGTAGGCGGGGGTTTTCGGGTCCACCTTGACATTCTCGGCAAAGGCGCCGGTGGCGGCGACGGCGACCAGGCAGCCTGCCAACGCCGCCCTGGTAAGAGTTCTGCTCAAAAAGCTCTTCTGGGTCATCATGGTGTTCTCTCCTTAAAGTGGGTTATGGATGGCGGATGCCGGCTTGCGGTTCTGCCGTTAAGTTCTGATCCCCACTATGCTCTCTGATTGTTAGAGTTTTATTAGGGTTTCATTAGGAGATGAACAGAAGATGAAGGCGATAATGGCTCATTACATCTGGCAAGAGGAAAAATGGCAGCTCTTTACATGGCGGAACGATGCGCTAATAGACGCGCTCAGCAGGTGCAACTTCAAACAGTGAATGTCAATCGGCATTGAAAATTGACCCACCATCGGCGTCCAAAATTGACCCACCTCAGGCAGTATTTTTTAGTTAATAATCCTCGTTCTTATTCTCCAGCTTTCGTTGCCTGTTTCGATTATTTTGCAGTGATGTGTAACTCTGTCCAGAAGGACAGTGGTCATTTTGCCGTCACCAAACACCTGCGGCCATTCTCCGAAGGTTCGGTTGGCGGCAAATTCAGCGTCAACCGGTTTTACAACACCCTGAAAAGTATGGCGGTGAAGTGTACCAAAAACAGTCTTTACGAGTATCTCGATCACCTGACCGACGCCTACCTGCTCTACCGGGTTCCCATCCACAGCCATTCCGAAAAGGCCCGGATGCTGAACCCGCCCAAGATCTACACGGTAGATACCGGCCTGCTTAATGCCATGACCTTCCGCAAGTCCGCCAACAATGGCCCCTTGCTGGAAAACCTGGTGTTCATGCATCTGCGTCGCAATGGCTATGAGATGGAATATGTAACCACCCGGGAAGGCAACGAAACTGATTTTTTTGCCCGCCACAAGGCCTCCGGCAAGGTTATCCTCGTCCAGGCCTGCTGGGATATGACCGAGCAAGACACCTTCAACCGGGAACTGCGGGGCCTGCAAAGCGCCATGCATGAATTGGCCATCGATTTCGGGACAATTGTCACCTGGGATGATGAAACTGAGCTTGCGGGTAATATCAGCGTTGTTCCTGTCTGGAAATGGCTGCTGACCTTTTAACTTCCCATTTCTCCCAGTCCTTGCTTGACACTATTTTTTCCTTCCATTAGACTACCTTCCATCGTCTTTGCCTTGTTAAAATCAGATACCCGCAGCTTGACAACCTCTATTTCCGAGTCGGCCATGCCTCCACCAGCCCTTCGTTTCCAGAATATCAGCAAGGGCTACGGAGCCTCCCAGATCCTGCGCGAGATCGACCTGGACATCGCCAGCGGCGAATTTTTCGGGCTGGTAGGCATGAATGGCGCTGGCAAAACCACCCTGATCAAATGCCTGCTCGACTTTTGCGCCCTGGATAACGGCAGCATCGAAATTTTTGGCATCAGCCATCGCCTGACCGAAGCGCGCCAGCCCCTGGCCTTCCTGCCCGAACGGTTCATGCCGCCATATTACCTGACCGGCATGGATTTCTTGAAATACATGCTGAAATTGCAAGCCCTGCCCTATGACCAGGCCAAGGCGGAAACAATGCTGCAAATGCTCGACCTGAAATCCTCAGCCTTAACCAGTCCGGTGCGGGCCTACTCCAAAGGAATGACGCAGAAGCTCGGCCTGGCGGCCTGTTTCCTGGCAGACAAGGACTTCTACGTGTTCGACGAACCCATGAGCGGCCTTGACCCCAAAGCGCGCGCCTTGCTCAAATCCCGCTTACAAAATCTGCACACCGCAGGCCGCACTTTGTTTTTCAGTTCCCACGCCCTGGCGGACGTGGAGGAGATCTGTGATCGCATGGCGATCCTGCACGAGGGCAAAATCCGCTTTGTCGGCTCACCTGCGGACTGTTGCCGTAAATTCCAGGGCAACACCCTGGAACAGGCCTACTTAAAATGCATCAGCTAAAGGCTGAGGATCGGGCAACAGCTTAATAACGTGACAAAAATCGCAGAGGAGCAAAGACAACATATTGAAATAAAAAGATTAAAACTTTGCGACCTTGCACCTCTGCCTTAAAAAATGAGCGCTTACGAGTCCATCAAGGCTGAATAATCAAAGTTTTTTTTACAACCTGGATAAATCATGTACCTGGATCATTTTGGCCTTAGTCAGCCGCCTTTCAAAATCACGCCAAACACCGGCTTTTTCTATATCGGCGGCAATCGCGGGGCGATTCTGGAGGCACTGCTCTATGCCATCATCCATGGCGAGGGGATCGTCAAGGTCACCGGCGAGATCGGCAGCGGTAAAACCATGCTCTGCCGAATGCTGGAAAGCCTGTTGCCGAAGAATGTGGAAGCGATCTACCTGATCAACCCCAGCCTTAACCGCGACGACGTCTTTCATGTCATCGCCAGCGAACTCAGGCTTCCCACCCTGGGAAAGCGCCCCAGCGAAACCCTCCACCTGATCCAGGATTACCTGATCGAAAAACACGCAATCGGCAAACAGGTGGTGCTTTTAGTCGAGGAGGCCCAGGCCATGCCGCTGGACACCCTGGAAGAAATTCGCCTGCTTTCCAACCTGGAAACCGCCCATCACAAACTGCTGCAGATCGTGCTCTTCGGCCAGCCAGATCTGGACGAAAACCTGGCCCTGCCCCGAATGCGCCAACTCAAAGAGCGAATCACCCACAGTTTCACGGTGCCGCCGCTTACCCCTGCTAATATCCCCGAATATCTGATGTTCAGGCTGCGCGCCGCCGGCTACCATGGCCCGGAGATCTTCAGCCAGGGCGCGCTCAAACTGATCGCCGCCGCTTCCATGGGCGTTACCCGCCGGATCAATGTTCTCGCCGACAAGACACTGCTCGCGGCATTCTCGGAAAACACCCACAACCTCCGCTCCAGACACGTCAAAGCCGCGATTAAGGACTGTGACTTTGCTGTTCTTGACCGCAGCCTGCCGTGGCAGCGACTCTGCTTCGCCGCTGCCCTGCTTGGCCTGGGAATAGTCATCGGGATTGCCTGGCAATATCTCGCGAACCTGCCGCGCCATACTGAGATGAGTGCGCCGCAGGTCATTCAAACAACATCTGCGCGCGCCGTTCAGCCTCCCCTTCAGGAAAAATCCCTGCCTGTTTTAGTTCCAGCAGCCACCAGCCACAGCCTTCTGCAACAAAAACTCGCTGCCACCCAAGCATGGCTGGCCAAAGAAGACGATGGCAACTTCACCGTGCAATTGATGCTGCTGAGCGATACCGATACGGAAGCACAGATAGAGACCGTTTTGCAAAAACTGGCCAGGGAAACAGAGCTGGCAAGAATTTATGTTTACCCTACCCGCATCACGCCAGATCATCAATTCATCAGAATAACCTTCGGCAGCTTTTCCTCACAGGAGCAGGCCCTTGCCGCCTTTGCCAAATTGCCCGCCGCTTACCAGCGCAATGGCCCCATCCTGCGCACGGTAAAAGGCATCAGACAGGAAATTGCCAACCAGTAGAAGCGTTTGCAGAATTTACAGGACTTTTTCAAGGAGAGCAGAGCTTTCATATTTTTTAAGATTGATTTTAAAAATTCCAAATGGTAGCAATTAAACATGAATAAAATAATGATCGTCATCGCAAGTTGTTTGCTGCTTGCCGCATGTGGCACACAGCCGGTCACGCCCTCAAGCGGCCACCTCAGGGATGAGCCGCGACCTGCGGGAAACATCCCCCAGCCGGTGCAGCAGGCTGCGCCGCTGCCCCCGCCCAAAGCCACCCCCAAGGCGGAAACCTACAGCGTAACGGTAAACAATGTCGCGGTTCAGGAGCTGCTCTTCGCCCTGGCGCGGGACGCCAAGGTTAATATCGACATCCACCCCGGCATCGAAGGCGCCGTCACCCTCAACGCCCTCAACCAGACCCTGCCGCAGCTGCTCACCCGCATCGCCAGACAGGTGGACATGCGCTATGAACTGGACGGGCCCAACCTGGTCGTCATGCAGGACACGCCTTTTCTGCGCAACTACAAGGTGGATTATCTCAACATGGCGCGGGACGCCACCAGCAACATCAGCATCGCCACCCAGATCGGCACCACTGGCAGCGGGGCTGGCGCAACAGGCGGCGCCTCGGGCAACAATAACTCCACCACCTCGGTCACCAACACCTCCAACAACCGTTTCTGGGAAACCCTGGTGCAAAACATCAAGGACATCCTGCGGGAAACCGACAAGGTTCTGCCCGACAGCTCTGCCGCAAGCACCACAGAACAGCCCGCCAATTCAAGCCCCACCGCCCCCACAAAGCCGTCTGCCAACCAGGCGGACAGCCAGGCCGGCAATACTGCGACAACTCCGCGCAGCACCTTCCGTGAAGCCGCCTCCGTCATCGCCAACCCGGAAAACGGCCTGCTAGGGGTACGCGCCACCAGCCGTCAGCAGGAAAAGGTTCAGGAATTCATTGATCAGATCATGGCCAGCGCCAAACGACAGGTCATGATTGAGGCGACCGTGGTCGAGGTAAGACTTTCCGACCAGTATCAACAAGGGATCAACTGGTCCCAACTGCATACCAATCCAACCAGAGGTTTCAACCTCAGCCAACGCGCAGTCGGCACCCTGCCGTCGGGCATAAATCCTGGCGTATCACAAGGCCTTCTCACGATTGGCTACATTGACCAGACCTCACCACTCGGCAATATCGCCGCCTCCATTCAACTTCTTGAATCTTTCGGCAATGTCAAAGTACTGTCCAGCCCCAAAATAAGTGTGCTGAACAATCAAACCGCTCTGCTCAAGGTGGTGGATAACAAGGTTTACTTCACCATCGAGGTCACCATCACCCCAGCTACCGCTACCAGCGCCCAGTTGATCGTTTATACCACCACCGTCAATACCGTGCCGGTGGGGTTTGTGATGAGCGTTACCCCTCAGATCGATGATACAGATACGGTTACCATGAACGTGCGACCCACCATTTCCCGAATCACCGGTTACGTCAACGACCCCAGCCCGCCTCTCAAAGATGCCGGCGTAGTCAGCCCGATTCCGGAAATACAGACCAGGGAGATGGAATCCATCCTTAAGGTAAGCAGCGGACAAGTAGCGATAATGGGCGGACTGATGCAGGACTCTGTCGACAATTCCAAGGATGCTATTCCACTTCTGTCCAGACTGCCTTTTGTCGGCGATGCCTTTTCCTATCGCAATGAAGCCAGCACCAAATCCGAACTGGTGATCTTCCTACGCCCGATTGTGGTCAAGAATGCAAGCCTCGATGGCGATTACCGAGCCTATCGCAACTTCCTGCCCGACAAAAAATTCCTCCATGATCCACTTGATACCACGACCAGGCACCTGTTTGAACCAGTCGAGACGGAGACTGCCAAACCATGAGCCTGCTGATGGATGCGTTGAAAAAATCTGAGCGGGCCAAACAGAAGCAGGATGGCCAGGCCAGTGAAACCCTGGCGATGCTAAGCCCGTCAGAAAATCCAAGCGAAGAGCCAGGCCTGCCGCCAAGAGGAGATTCACCTCCCAGGGCTGAGGAAAAAAGGGAAGGCCTGACTGTTGTCGAGGATGACAAGCCAATTGCCATCCCAGAGTTAACGCTCCTTTCCAGTTCGGCAACAGCAGACCTGTCCCTGTCTGCCGAACCTGTCCCGGTTATGCAATGTCCGGAACCAGCCCCCTGCGATAATCTGGAAATGTGGGTTGATCTGGATGCCAATGCCAAGGCAGCTGACAGTTCGCGCCAGCTTGCACCCGAGCCGGAACGCAAACCAGATCTTCCTGCCCCGGATGACAAAAAGGTTGCCGAAGCCCGGCAAAAGGCCAAATCGATATTCACCGCCAAGCAACCAGCCCGCAATAATGTCCGGCTGCTTACCGGCGCTGTTGCGGCTATTGCGCTCGTAATTACCTTTAGCGGCATTTATTACTTCATCTCCAGCAGCACTTCCACTCCGCCACCCCCCATGCCTCCACAGGTTGCCATCCAGACACCACCACCAGCTGACACGGTTGCAGTCGACACGCCAGCAGTCAACATGCCAGCCAGCAACAACCTCACCCCCGGCAAGACAGAGCCGCTCCCGCCTGCGGCCAACGTGGCGCCCGCGCCAACAATCCCGGCCCCACCCAAGCTTGACACTGCTGCCTCAGCAAAGGCCATAGCTGCAAGCGCCCCGCCTCCATGGAAAAAACCTGCTTCTGTGCCACAACCTGCTAATCCAGCCATCCAGATCAGGCAGAGCAAGGCCACCCATCAGCTCAACCCCATGATCAGCAAGGCCTATCAGTCATTTCTGGCCGGCGATATTGACACGGCGCAACAGCAGTACAGCCAAGCCCTGCAACAGGAAGCGAACAACCGCGATGCCTTGCTGGGACTGGCCGCCACCGCCCTGGCCAGGAAGCAACCGGAACAGGCAACCGCCTACTATGCGCAACTGCTGGAGCTTTCCCCAACTGATCCTGAGGCTATGGCAGGACTGGTTGGCCTGCAGGGGCAAACCGACCCGGTGCAAGGCGAAAGCAACCTGAAAAAGCTCCTGCTCCAAAATCCCCAGTCTGCCGCCCTCCACTTCGCCCTGGGAAATATGTACACTAAGCAGTCACGCTGGGCCGAAGCACAACAATCATATTTCCGCGCCTACAGCAACGCGCCGAACAATGCCGATTATGCCTTCAATCTCGCCATCAGCCTCGATCATCTGGGACAGAGCAAACTGGCGCTTGATTACTACCAACGCGCCCTGTCTCAGTCCGGCCCGGCGAATTTCGACCAGGCTGCTGCCAGAATCCGCATCCTGGAACTCCAACAACCGGCAGGCAATTAAACTACATGGCCGAAAAACCTAAATTACCCCTGGGCAAGCTGCTGGTTCTCAAAGGCGTCATCAGCGAGGATCAGGTACGCATCGCTCTGCTTGAGCAGAAACGCACCGGCGAACAGTTGGGCAAGCTGTTCATCAAGCTTGGCTTTGTTACTGAGGCCACGGTGCGCGAGGCCCTTTCCGAAAGCCTGAACCAGCAAAGCGCCGACCTGAGCCACATGGTGGTGGATGCCGATGCGCTCAAGCTGGTCTCCAAGGATATTGCCAAGCGTTACAGGCTCTTCCCTCTTGAACTCGACAAGCAACACTTGGTGCTGAAGCTGGCGATGTCCGACACCAACAATATCGTCGCCCTGGATCAGATCCGCGCCCTGCTCGGCCAGGAAATCACCATCGCCCCGATGCTGTCCGGCGAGGCGGAAATCATGCGGGCAATCGACCAGTATTACGGCTTCGAACTGTCGATTGACGGAATCCTGCATGAAATCGAGACCGGCGAGATTGATTATCAGGGGATGAACACCGTTTCCGACGAATATACCCAACCGCTGGTGCGCCTGATAGACGCCTTGCTGGTCGATGCGGTTCAGCACGGCACCTCCGACATCCATTTCGAGCCGGAGCAATTCTTTTTGCGCATCCGCTATCGCATCGACGGCGTGCTGCGGCAAATCCGCAGCCTGCACAAAACCTACTGGTCGGCCATGGTCGTGCGCCTGAAGGTAATGAGCGGCATGAACATCGCCGAAACCCGCGCCCCCCAGGATGGCCGGATTTCCATCACCTTTTCAGGCAGACAGATCGATTTTCGCGTCTCCGCCCAGCCCACCGTACACGGCGAAAACATCGTGCTGCGAATCCTCGACCGCCAGAAGGGCATTGTCCCGCTGGACGGCCTCGGCCTGATTGATGATGATCTGGATCTGCTCAAACTCATGCTGGCCAGGCCGAATGGCATCATCCTGGTGACCGGCCCAACCGGCAGCGGCAAAACCACCACCCTGTATTCCATCCTGAACCACATCAACACCGAGAGTGTCAACATCATGACCCTGGAAGACCCGGTGGAATATCCGATGAACATGACCCGCCAGACCTCGGTCAATGAAGCCGCGAAAATGAACTTCGCCACCGGTATCCGTTCCATGATGCGGCAAGATCCAGACGTCATTCTAATCGGCGAAATCCGCGATGAGGATACGGCAGAGATGGCCTTCCGCGCAGCCATGACCGGCCACCAGGTATATTCCACCCTGCACACCAACTCGGCGGTGGGCGCCATTCCGCGCCTGCTCGACATCGGCATGCTGCCCGATATCATGGCCGGCAACATCATCGGCGTAATAGCCCAGCGCCTGATTCGCAAGCTCTGCCCACACTGCAAGCAACCCTTTCAGCCAGAAGCGCTGGAACGCCGCCTGCTTAATGTCACCCCCGAAGAAGAACTCACTCTCTTTCGCTCTGTCGGTTGCGAAATCTGCGAATATCAAGGCTACAAAGGCCGCCTGGCAATCATGGAACTGCTCAAATTGACCCCCGATCTGGATGAACTGATTGCCCGCCGCGCCACCAACCGCGAGTTGATCAGCATGGCGCTGAGTCAGGGCTTCCGCCCGCTGGTGGACGCCGCCGTGCGCTATGTGCTGCTTGGCTCCACCTCACTTGAGGAAATTTCGCGCGTAGTGGACTTGACCGACAGACTGCACTAAGAGCTTGTCCGGGAATAATATGGACATATTCAAGCTGCTTGAGATTCTGAATTTTGAGTAGTTACAATCGCCGCGTTCGAAAGATGGCCCGAAAATGAAAGACAAGATATTCATGTTATTTCCAGACAGGCCCTGACGATGAGCCTTTTCTCTTACCAGGCCATGGATATCAGCGGCAAGATCGTTCGCGGCAGCATAGACGCGGCCAATTTCTCTGATATTGAGTTGCGCCTGAAGCGCATGGATCTGGATCTGATCGAGTGCAAGCCCGCCAGGCTGCAAACCTTCAGCCTGGGCAAACGCTCGATCAAGCGTCCAGACCTGATCAACTTCTGTTTTTACATGGAACAACTCAGCAGCGCCGGCGTCCCGATGCTGACCGCTTTGGCCGATCTGCGCGATGGCCTTGACCATCCGCGCCTTCACGAAATCATCTCCGACCTGATCGAGAATATCGAAGGCGGCTTGCAGCTCTCGCAGGCGATGCAACTCCACCCCGACACCTTCGACCAGTCTTTTGTCAGCCTGATCGCCGCAGGCGAACACAGCGGTGAACTGGCCGAGGTATTTCACAGTCTGACCGAAACCCTGAAATGGCAGGACGAACTTGCCTCGCAAACCAAGAAACTGCTGATGTACCCGCTTTTCGTTGGCACTATCGTCCTCGGCATCACCTTCTTTCTCATGATCTACCTGGTGCCGCAGCTCGTTGGTTTCATCAAAAACATGGGCCAGGAGCTGCCGTTTCATACCAAGGCCCTGATTTTCGTCTCTGGCATCTTCATCAATTACTGGTATGTAATTATCATTACTCCTGTGCTGGCTTGGGCCGCCCTGACCATGCTGATCAAGGCAGATCCGCGCGCCCGTTACAAGGCAGACGAATGCAAACTCCGGGTATGGCTGATCGGCCCCATTTTTCGTAAAATCATCCTGGCCCGCTTCGCCACTTTTTTCGCCCTGATGTATGCCGCAGGCATCAGCATCCTCGATTGTCTTGAGCTGTCGGAGGCCATCGTCTCCAACAAGGTCATTGAAAACGGCCTGCGCCGCGCCGGCCAACTCATTTCGGAAGGACAGAGCGTCACCGCCAGCTTTCAGAGCGTCGGCATATTCCCGCCTCTGGTGGTTAGCATGCTCAAGGTCGGCGAAACAACCGGAGCGCTGGATACGGCGCTGCGCAACGTCAGCTACTTTTACAACCGCCAGGTAAAGGAATCGATCGAGAAGGTGCAAACCATGATCGAACCGATCATGACCGTCACGCTCGGCATCATTCTGGGCTGGATCATGATGTCGGTGCTGGGCCCGATTTACGACACCATCAGCAAGATCAAGATCTGACGGGAATAAAAGAATGGGCTTATTCCACAAACAGCTGCTCTATCTGACCAACGACCAGCTCACCGCCTGCCGGTGGAAAAATGGCAGTCCCTCTCACCTCCAGATTTTCCCTAACGACGAAAGCGGCTGGGCAGACTTTTCCCGGCAGCTTGCCAAATCGCCAGGCACTCCGACCTGGTTTCTAGCCGACCTGATCGAGGAAGATTTTCAGCGAACCACCCTGCCGCATGTGCTGGGCAGCTCCAGGCTGGCGCTTATCCAGCGGCATTTGGATCAGCTGTACCGAGACACCCCCTACCGCCATGCTACCTTGCAGGGCCGGGAAGATCAGGGCCGCAAAGATGACCGGATGCTGTTTTCCGCCTTAACCAATGCAGAACTGCTGAAACCATGGCTAAGCGAGATTCTGAAGCAGAAAATACCGCTGGTTGGCATTTACTCTCCAGCGCTGTTGAGCGCCCTGTTGATCAAAAAACTTGCTCTTGTCAGCGACAATCTGTTGTTGGTCACCCATCAGTCCAACGGATTACGGCAAAGTTTTCTCCAAGGGTCAGAACTTAAATTCAGCCGTTTGACCTCACTGAGCGATCACACTCCATATACCGTGGCCAACACGGCCGCCAGTGAAGCGACCAATACCCAGCACTTTCTGGCAAACTCCCGTCTGTTGCCACGCGGCACAACCCTGGAGGTCGTGATCCTGGCGCACGATAAACTCTTGCCGCAAATAAAATCGGCTTCCCGGGACGTACCTGACATTAACTATCGTTTCATCGACCTGGCAGAGGCCGCAGCCCGACTCGGCCTGAAAAATCCAGGCTCTGTCACTCTGTGCGACTCGCTGTTCTTGTTTCTGCTCAATCACGCCGGAAGCAACCAATATGCGCCGAAAGAGCAGACCCGCTTCTTCCGGCTGCGACAAGGACGACACCTCCTCTATCTCTTAAGCGTCTGTTTCATTACAGGAGGGTTGCTATGGACGGGAGCGAACAGCCTGGAAACCATGCGGCATTATCAGCAGAACCGCCAGATTGATCGGGAAGCCCGTGAAGCCGAGGCACAGTACCAGGCCATCGCTCATCGTCTACCAACCACGGCGGCAACTCCGCAAAGAATGAGCGCCGCCGTCACCATCGAACAGATGCTTTCCCGCAATGCGGCAGCCCCTGCGCAACTGCTCGGCATAGTCAGTCGCGCGCTCGAGACGCTGCCGCAGATCAGCCTCGACCGGTTGCACTGGCAGGTCGAGACTGAACCAGAAGCAGAACAGGCGTCACCGGGCACGGTTGGAGATCAGAAAGCGACACCCAGTGCCACCCTGATCGGCATCCCCAAAAAAAGCAAGCAGGTTCTGCTGCTCGAAGGTGAAGTGACCCCGTTCACCCACGACTACCGAAGCGCGCTGAAAAGCGTGCGTCTTTTCGCCATCGAGCTTGGCAAGAACAAACAACTGAAAGTGGAAATCACCAGCGTCCCCCTGGATATTGCCCCAACCACCAAGTTGACCGGCAAAGCTGGCCATGAAGACCCAGACAGCAAAGCCCGGTTCAGCCTGAAACTGACCCTGAGCCCAGAGAGCTGAAAATGCCCCCAAGCAAAGCCAACCATCAAGATCCGGCCATTCAACCAGGATCAGGGCAGCCTGCGAATAAAAATGCCCAGGGCCGTTTTTTCATGCCGGGTGATTTCCCGCTTATCCGCATGGCGATCCTGGTCTTCGGCGCAAGCCTGTTGCTAAGCATGACCCTGGTCGGCGCCAGCAGAGCCATCATGAGCAGACAGCAGAATGCCTTGATCCAGGCACAGGCACAACACAGCGCTGCCCTCGACAAACTCCGGCAGGTGGAAGCCGACAATCAGGCAATCCAGAATTACCAGGGCAAATATCTGCAATTGTTCGAGCGTGGTTTTATTGGCGAAGAAAGACGCCTGGAGTGGATAGAAAATATTAAAGCCATCCAGAAGAACCGGAAACTCTTCCCGATCACCTACGAAATTGCGGCCCAGCAGGTTTTCCAGGTTGCCCCCGAGGTTTCGACCGGAGATCTGGAACTGCACGGCAGCGAGATGAAATTAAAAATGGATCTGCTGCATGAAGGAGATCTGCTGAATTTTCTGGATGACCTGACCTCGGCAGGGCTTTATACTGTGCAGGAATGTATACTCAAACGAAGCGATACCCTGGCAGAAACCCCAATATCGCCCCGACTTGCCGCCGAATGCACCTTATACTGGCTGACCCTCGGCGAACTGACCAGCAACCAGGAACAAACACCTCCATAAAGGCGGACAAACATGACACGCCTGATCTTTCTCCTGATGATCGTTCTTCTGTCTGGCCCTGCCGTCAGCGCCGAGGCGGAGCCAATCGGCCGCCTGTTTTTCCGCGCGGCTGAACGAGCCCAGTTCGACCAGCTGCGCAATGACAACGCCCTTGAAAATGCCAGGGCCGGGCGGCCAGCCCAGACCGAGAAATTCAGCCTGAATGGTCTCGTCCGCCGCAGCGGCGGGAAAACAACGGCCTGGGTCAACCAGATGCCGCAGCGCGAAAACGAGAAACAAGAGGTTACTGTGCTGAAATCTCCCGCCAGATCGCCCTTCATTCCCCTGAAACTCCCCTCTGGCAAACAGGTGCGTCTGAAGCCGGGGCAAACCTTTGACACCCTCAGCGGCAAGGTGCGCGAAGGTTACGAAACACCAGTACCCCCCCTGCCCGCCGAAGACTCAAAATAGATGAACTCGCAAAAGGGGAAAATTCACAGCCTCGCAACACTAATTCAACCTGTTACCAACGAATACCCGTTGTAATCGCGGCGTTTCATCGGCATTCTGCCGATGATTGACAACGATTTCAACCAGGTAAGGGAAGTCCATGACCGCACCCACCCAACCGGAACGCCTGCCCAACCGAGAACGCGGCTCCGCCCTGCTCATCATGCTTACCATTATCGGGATCGGTGCGGCTTTTCTGCTGGTTTCCGCGCTCAACAAGGCGATGCAGCAGATCGAACAGGACAGGGTCACCACGGCAGCGCTGGCTCAGGCCAAGGAGGCCTTGCTCGGGTATGCGGCGACATATCGGGATACTCATCCAGACACGGGAGGAAACCTGGACAAGGTTTTTGCCTTTCTCCCCTGCCCGGACACCAATAACGATGGCCTTGGCGATCCTCCTTGCGGTCTCAAGGATGTCACGGCAGTTGGACGCCTGCCCTGGAAAGAACTCGGCTTGCCGCCGCTGCGCGACAGTGCGGGAGAATGCCTGTGGTATATCGTTTCCGGCCGGGCCAAGAACAATCCTCCTGCGGACGCACTGAACTGGGACACCGTCGGCCAGATTGAGGTGCAGGATGCCTCAGGCCAGGTGCTGGCGGCGCAGAACACCCACAACACGCCCTGGGCAGTTATCATTGGCCCGGGCGGCGTGACGGGCGCCCAAAGCCGCACCTCCGCAGGGATAAGCGAATGTGGCGGCAGCAATACCACTGCCGCCTACCTCGAAGGCCTGACGCTGAACCCGGCGGCAGGCGGCGTAAGCACACTCGTCCTCGTCACCAGCGACAGCGCCAAGAACATCGCCAACCCCAACAACGACCGTGGTCTATGGGTTACAAGCCGGGAAATATTCGAGCGGGTCAAGAAACGCAGCGATTTCGCTGCCGACATCAATACCCTGCTTGCCGACCTGAAAACCTCTCTCGATGCCGCCAGCTCCCCCCTTGTCACCGCCTTCAACACGGCATCAACGGCTGGCTGCCCGGTAACGGACAGCCCAGCCAACCAGAAAAAGGATTATTTCCGCTGCTACTGGAACAACAACCTCAAGTTCGCGGAAAGTTCCGGGATTACGGTCAACGGCGCATCCTGCGAGGCCGTGCTGATCTTTAGCGGTGAACGTACTACCGGGCAGACCAGGGTGAGCCTGGCCGACCAAGCCAATAAGAGCAATTATTTGGAGGCGCCCAATCTCGCTATCTTTTCTGGCGCAGGCGCCTACAGCGGCGCGACCGGCTTCACTCCAGCCTCCGCCAGCGCTGACCTCGTATACTGCATCAAACCCGTAAGCCCCCCGCCGCCACCTCCTCCGCCGTCAACACCGCCCATCGTCGGCGGCGCCTCCTTCACCTTAAACGCGGCGACAATCAGCGGCACCTACGTTGGAAGCAGTGGAATCAACACCGGGGTAACGACTATTACCCTGCCTGGTTCCCCGGCACTGATCATTACCGCAACCGGTGGAACTATCGGCAGAAATCAAGGCGGGGCCTCCACTAACGCCATCGGGGTCTATCAAGGCAGCGGCGGCGCACCCAATACCGCCCTGCAAACCGGAGAGACCCTGTCTTTCAGACTCAACGGCTATACCGCCCAGAAATTCGGCCTTACCCTGTACGGGTTCACCGCAGGAGAACAGGCCCTGCTCACCTTCAAGAACAGCGGCGCCATCGTGGGAACTTATACCGCGACAACCATAACCACAGCCAACATCAACCCCGGAGGGGTGTTTGACGAGGTTGTGGTTCAGACGGTCGGCGCTTCGGCTTTCTGGGTGCAGACCGTCAAATTCTGCGATGCGCTCACCTCCTGCTGAGCAGCAGGGCGCAATAACCAGCCATTGCCCGGTGTATGTTTCGTTGCAACAGGGAGAAACAACATGAAGATAAATCAAGCTGGTTTTACCCTCGTAGAAATGGCCATTGTCCTGGTGATCGTCGGGCTGCTGCTGGGCGGGTTGCTGATGCCGCTGGCCACGCAGATGGAACAGAAACGAATCAGTGAAACCAAGAAAGCGATGGATGAAGCAAATGAAGCCCTGCTTGGCTTTGTCGTCCGCACCGGCTATCTGCCCTGCCCCGCAATTTCAGCGACTAATGGCCTGGAAGACCGGACAGGTTCCTCCTGCACCGGAGGCAAAAGACAGGGCTTTCTCCCCTGGGCAACTCTTAGCGTCGCAAAACTGGACGGCTGGAATCATCTTTTCCGTTACAGTGCGACTCCGGCTTTCACCGACAGCGCCACACTTTTCACCTTAAGCACCCCGCGCGATATCACGATCAACACCCGAGACACCGCCGGGACGTTAAGCAACCAGTCAGCCGCCAACGACATCCCCAGCGTCATTATGTCGCATGGCATAAATGGCCTGCTGGGCACAACCGAGGCGGGAGTTTTAATAGTGAACACCTCGGCCACCAACCTTGACGAGGTCACCAATGCCAGTGCCGCCGGCACCTCCTTTGTCACTCGAATAATTAACAAAAACACGGCAGCAACCGGGGGGGAATTTGATGATCTCGTGGCCTGGCTCTCACCAAACATTCTTTACAACCGCATGGTTTCCGCCCAGAAGCTGCCATAAACCATGACTAACGAGCCCCACGACAACCAGCGGCAGCGGCCCGTAAAAAAAATCATCACCGGGGCCGGTATTTTCTTGATTCTGCTGGGATACCGGCTGCTGGCCATCCAGCCGGAGACCGAAGCCACGGTTGCCATAAAACACGCCTTTCTTGGCATAATAGCGATAATCGTCGGCGCCACGCTGTGCTTCAGCGCCATTTTCCTCAATAAATGAGCCGCCAATGATCAGACAAACCCGCACCATCGCCTTTTACACCCTGCTTGAAGCCCTGCGCAACCGCCTGATGTGGCTGGTGGCGCTGGTCGCCCTGACCGGCATTGGCCTCAGCGGTTTTCTGGCTGAAATCGCCATCACCGAGAGCCGCCAGATTCAGATCGCGCTGCTGGCGGCTTTTTTGCGTTTCTCCGCAGTCTTTCTTCTCGCCACCTTTGTCGTGACCAGCATGGTGCGCGAATTCAACGACAAGGGGCTGGAACTGGTTCTGGCTCTGCCCCTGCCGCGCGCCGGCTATCTGTTGGGCAAACTGGCAGGCTTTGCCGCACTCGCTCTGGTACCGGCGCTCCTCTTCGGCCTGCTCACCCTTTTTTTTACCCCCCCAACCCAGGCCTCTCTCTGGACTCTCTCCCACATCGGCGAGCTATGGATCGTGGCCGCTTTCAGCCTGCTCTGCGTATTAACCCTCAATCAGGTTATGGCCTCCTTGAGCGCAGTCATGTTTTTCTATCTCCTGGCACGTGCCATCACGGCAATCCAGTTGATCGGCAAAGACCCGTTAAGCGAGAGTACCCTGTCGCAAAAGGTGATCAACTTCATCATCGAGGCCATCGCCACCCTCCTGCCGCGCCTGGACGACTTTGCCCGCACCGAGTGGCTGGTTTATCACAACGGCGACTGGGCGGCCCTCCCCCCGCTGCTGGCGCAAACCGCCATCTACCTTGCCCTGCTGACCGGAGCGGCATTATTTGACCTCTACCGCAAGAACCTCTAAGCATGCGCGAACGTCCGATTTCCACCGTGCCAAAACCTGCTCTGCTGCTCTTGGCCTTGGGCCTTGGCCTGCAAATAGCCTGGCATTCCAGCCAGCCGCCAAGGCTGGCAAAGGCTGAGAACCTGCCGCCCCCCCCCTCCCTTTCCGCCTTGCGTCTTGCCAGCCTTGGCGAGCCAACCGCCCTCGCCAAGGCGCTGATGCTCCATCTGCAGGCCTTCGACAGCCAGCCCGGCATCCACCTCCCTTTTAGTAACCTTGATTATGACCGGGTGCAGGAATGGCTGACGCGAATACTTGAACTCGACCCGCCGGGTCAGTACCCGCTACTCGCGGCCAGCCGGATCTATGGCGAGGTGTCAGATGAACCGCGCCAGCGGCAGATGCTGGATTTCATCTACCAGAAATTTCTCGACGACCCCAACCACCGCTGGCCCTGGCTGGCGCATGTCGCCGTCATTGCCAAACATCGGCTCAAGGATCTGACCCTGGCGCAAAAATATGCCCGGGCCATCCGTCTTTACGCCACCGGCAGCGAGGTGCCTTTCTGGGCAAAGCAGATGGAGATCTTTATCCTGGAAGACATGGATGAGCTGGAAAGCGCCAAGGTGCTGATCGGCGGTCTGCTGGCAAGCGGCAAGATCAGCGATGCGCATGAAATCCATTTTCTTGAAAAACGCCTCAGGGAAATAGAAGCAAAGGCAAGGTGAGGCCAGCTCAGAACCAGATTCTGCTGGCCAAAAACAGAAAAGATATCTTGCAAAAAAAAAATGCCCTGTGCTATCCTTACTCAGCTGGTAAATTTCAATCTGTAAATTTCAACATTTCAAGGAGGGGTTCCATGCAAAACAAGAGGCTCAACCAATCCGGTTTCACCCTGGTGGAAATCGCCATCGTCATGGTCATCATTGGCCTGTTGCTGGGCGGGGTGCTGAAAGGACAGGAAATGATCGAAAATGCCCGGATCAAATCCATCGTCAATGACATGAACGGCGTAGCCGCCGCCTACAACAGTTACGTAGACCGCTACCGCGCCATCCCCGGCGACGAAACCCTGGCCACCATGACCGCCCGGGGCTGGCCCAATACGGTCGGCGGCAATGCCAACGGTGTTCTCCTCACCACTGTTGCCCAGACCTTCACCAACGCTGGCGAACAGCCCGCAATGTGGCAAGCCCTGCGGGCTTCCGGCATGACCACCGGAGCCCCGAATGCGGTGGGCGTTGCCGCTCTGCCGCGCGCTGGCACCGGCGGCTTGATTGGCGTAACCTCAGATCCCCTCGGCGTCTATGGCCAAACCGGCATCTCGGTATGTGTCTCGGGAATCACTACCAAACAAGCCCTGGGCCTTGACACCACAATTGACGGCACGCTGCCGGCCACCAATATCGGCAACAATGCCAGTATCGCCCGTGGCGCCACCGGGGCCGCAAACCCGCTGGCCCCCACAACCGCAGCACCTGTAGGCACAGCCTACAATACAACCACCGTCCTCACCCCCTGGACCATGTGCCGCACCTTATAAAACAGAACCTCCCCTGATATAAACAAAAAAGCCGGGCATCCAGCCCCGGCTTTTTTGTTGGCGCAAGAAAGGCCGCGCGACAAATATTCTCCGGGTAAATCCCAGATAACCGGCAGAAAGAGGCACTGTCCTTTTTTCAAAAGCCGCTTTTGATAAATTGACTTTCCTGAAAATTCCTTATACTGTTGGACAGTCCTAAAAATATTGTCGTTACTCAGGAGCTGCAGGCGGCAACAGTTTATACTCTCAGCAGCAATAAAAAATGGGGATATGGGTCATGCCTGGCTTAGTATATGCTCCGTCTCTTTTTGCCTTCAGCCTTCAGCCTAAACACCTTGGGCAGTTATGAAGCACCCACAGATACCAGGTAATCAGCAGACCATGACCACGCCAAAACAACTCAGCGCCAGTCTGGAAGACTATCTGGAAACCATCTTCCACATCATTGCCGAAAAACAGGTGGCCAGGGCCAAGGAGATCGCCAGTATCCTCAAGGTCAGCCGCTCTTCCGTGACCGAGGCCTTCCGCTCTCTGGCCCAGAAGGGTCTGATCAACTATGCCCCCTATGAGGTGATTACCCTCACCGCCGCCGGGCAGGAAATGGCCAAGGATGTCATCCTCCGCCATCGGGCGCTCAAGGATTTTTTTATCAAGGTTCTGGCCGTCAGGGAAAACATCGCGGAAGAAGGGGCCTGCAAGATTGAACATGCCGCGCCCAGGGAAATCATCGAACGGCTGACCCAGTTTGTCACTTTCATTGAGCAATGCCCAAGAGGCGGCAAAGATCTTATCTCAGGATTCAGCAAGTACTGTCAAACCGGAAAAACCGACCAGAAATGCCGGGCATGCATTGCCCACTGTCTTGAAAAATAAATAATTACACAACCAGCAGGAGATACTCAAGCAGATGGACGGCCCCCACATTGAAGGCTGGTATGAACATCCCAACCTTGGACTGATTCGTATTTTCCTCAAAGGCAGCAGCTGGGTATTTCAGTGTTATACCCATAACGGCCAGAAGGCGCTCTCAAAGGAGCGCCCTCTGGACATCTGGACCTGGGCCTTGAGTGAGCAAGCAACCGGGGATTACCCTGCTGACCTGTGACCTCCCCCCCAAAAATCAGGAAAGCCGGGCCAAGGCTTCAGTCAGCCGCTTCATTCCTTCTTCGATGGTTCCCATGGCAGTAGCAAAGGAGAAGCGGATAAAGGCATCCGCCCCGAAGGCCGCGCCCGGCACCGTGGCCAGCAAGGCCTCCTCCAACAGATAATCCGCCAGATCAACCGAATTAGCCATCACCTTCCCCTGAAAATTTCTGCCATAATACGCAGAGACATTGGGAAAGACATAAAAAGCCCCCTTGGGCCGCACACAGGTCACCCCGGGAATGGCGCACAGAGCCGCCATAATGAAATCAAGCCGGGGTACAAAGGCATCCCGCATCATAATCGGAAAATCCTGCGGCCCGCTCACCGCAGCCAGCGCCGCTTTCTGGGAGATGGAACACGGGTTGGAGGTGCTTTGGCTCTGAATCTTGTTCATGGCCGCGATAATCGGTTTTGGCCCGGCAGTATAGCCGATGCGCCAGCCGGTCATGGCAAAGGACTTGGACACCCCGTTGAGCACCAGGGTCTGGGCCGCGAGCCGTTTGTCCACATTGAGGATATGCGGCAGCTTGCCATCGCCGTAGACGATGGTGTCATAGATATCATCAGAGATTATCAGCCAGTTGTTGGCCAGGGCCAACCTGGCCACCGCCTCAAGGGCCTGAGCGGAAAATACAGCGCCGGTGGGGTTGGAAGGGCTGTTCAGGATAATGGCCCTGGTCTTCGACGTGGCATAGCGGGTGAGCAGCTCCTCGCTCAGGTCAAAATCATTCGCCTCTGAGAGCGGCACCTCCACCGGAGTGGCGCCCGCCAGCAAAACGATGGGCGGATACGACACCCAGTACGGGGTTGGAACCAGCACCTCATCGCCGGGGCCGAACAGGGCCTGGGCCATGTTGTAGAGACCATGTTTGCCGCCGCAGCAGACCTGAATCTGGTCTGGCTCATAGCTCCAGCCCTTGTCCTGGGCCAGGCGGTCAGCGATTGCCTCCCGCAGTTCCGGAAGGCCAGGCACTGCGGTGTAGCGGGTGAAACCTTCGTCGATGGCCTTTTTCCCGGCCTCGCGCACATGAAGCGGGGTGTCGAAATCCGGTTCACCCACGCTGAAATTAAGGATATCAGCGCCAGCCGCCTTCATGGCCTTGGCCTTGGCATTCACAGCCAAGGTGGGCGAAGGCTTGATCTGCTTGACTCGTTGCGCAAGACTAATTTCCATTTCCATTTTCCTTTCTTGTCATGGCGTTGGCAAAAAAGCTCCGGCAGGCATTCGCCACGAAGCCAAATTAGTATAAAACAGTCTTCAAGGTCAAACCCCTGGCAGGTGCGGTTGCCCCGGCCAGGGCTCGATCCCGGGCCATCATGATCCCCTGGAAATCATAGGGTGTCAACCGCCCACGGCCCACAGCAAACAGGGTGCCGACAATGTTGCGCACCATGTGCCGGAGAAAACCATCTCCGGCAAGGGTAATCCTGTACAACTCCGGACAATTCTCATCTTCGGCAAGGTTAGCGGCAAAGATGGTTCGCACCGCGCCCCGGCCGCCGACAACCGACAGATCCCGGGAGCCAGCCCCCTCAAAACTAGTAAAATCATGGGCGCCAATCAGAGCCCCCAGGCATTGCCTTACTGCCTCACAGGCAAAAGGGCCCCTGACCTGGGCGGCGTAGAGCCGCAAAGAAGGCGGCATGATCCCGGCTGTGGTGAAGGTATACTCATACACCTTGCCCGTGGCCTTATAACGCGCATGAAAATCGCTGGCAACCTTCTCAGCGGCAAGCACCCGAATAGCCAAGGGCAGCATGCTGTTCAGAGCCTTAACCAAGCCGGAAAGCGGGAGGCGCGCCTCGGTCTGAAAATTAGCCGTCATCCCTTCGGCATGCACCCCGGCATCGGTGCGCCCGGCCCCGTGCAGAGTGACCGGAGCCTGGGTCAGGCGGGCAAGAGCCTCTTCCACGGCCTGCTGGATGCTGGGCTGGCCGAGCTGTCTCTGCCAGCCAGCGTAATCAGTCCCGTCATAAGCCAGGATAAGCTTGATATTTCGCACTGCGTTCAAGGAAAAAGAGGAACTATTCTCAGCCCGGTGTTCTCCGGAAAGCCGCACATGAGATTCATATTCTGCACCGCCTGGCCCGAAGCGCCCTTAACCACATTGTCTATAGCGGACAGGATGACAACCCGGCCCGTGCGCGGATCAAACCTGAGGCCGATATCACAGTAATTGCTGCCCCGGAGATACTGGGTCGCCGGATACTGACCAGCCGGGCAAATCCGGACAAATTCCTCAGCGCGATAAAAATCTTGATACAGCTCGGTCAAACCGGAGAGCGCCTTGCCTGCTTGCGCGTAGATCGTACTGAGAATGCCCCGCGACATCGGGAGCAGATGCGGGGTAAAGGAGACCGTCAGCGGCCTGCCGCACAACTCGCCCAGCTCCTGCTCGATCTCCGGAGTGTGCCGATGCTCGCCCACCTTGTAGGCCTTGAAACCATCCGCCACCTCGCAGTAGAGCGCCCCTGTCTGCGCCGCCCGCCCTGCCCCGGAGGCCCCTGATTTTGCATCGATGATGATGCTTTGCGGCTCAACAAGCCCGGCCTTAAGCAACGGTGCCAGGCCCAGAATCACGCTGGTCGGGTAGCAGCCTGGATTGGCTACCAGCTGCGCCTGACGAATCTCCGCCCGATGCAGCTCCGGCAGACCGTACACCGCTGTGGCCAGCAAATCCTTGGCGCTATGGGCCTGATACCATTGCTCATAGACCTGCGCGTCATGGAGGCGGAAATCGGCAGAAAGATCGACAACCTTCTTGCCCGCAGCCACCAAATACGGCACGATATCCATCGCGGTCTGGTGGGGCACGGCGGTAAAGAAAAAGTCAGCCCGCTCGACCAAAGCCTCAACCTTAAGATCTTCACAGATGATCTCCACCCTGCCCTGCAAGCTGGGGAAGACCTGGGAAAGGGACTTCCCGGCGTATTGCCTGGAAGTGGCCACGGTCAGCTCTACTTCTGGATGATTGCACAGTATCCGGGCAAGCTCTGCCCCGGTGTAGCCGGAGGCCCCGACAATGCCGACTCGTATCATTTTTTTCTCCACTCAGCTTGCAACCATAAGGCTGGCTGACACAGGCCAAAAAAAATCAGGGGAAGAGCGATAAGCGCCTTCCCCTGATGAGATACACAATAGTGTCCGTGATATTGACAAGGCAATACCAGGCAACGATTAACGCTTGGAGAACTGAAACCTAGCCCGGGCGCCCTTCTGACCATATTTTTTCCGTTCTTTCACGCGCTGATCACGGGTGAGAAAACCCGCCTTTTTCAAAGCACCCCGATGCTCGGGATCGACAACCAGCAACGCCCGGGAGATCCCGTGCCGCAGGGCCTCGGTCTGGGCGATCTTGCCGCCGCCGGTCAGGGTCGCCAGGATATCAAACTTTGCCGCGGTGTCAGTCAAGGCCAAAGGCTTTGAAATCTTCTGCAGGTAGTCAAAACCGCCGCCAAAATAATCAGGCACGCTCATTTTGTTAACCTGAATGTTGCCGGAACCAGGTTTCAACCACACCCTTGCAACAGCAGTCTTTCTTTTTCCGGTCGCGTAAAAACTATTTTCTGCCATGTTCAAGCTCCAATATCCTGTTTAAGAGAGCAGGACTTTATCGATCATAATTCCAGAGACTCAGGCTGCTGGGCGGCATGGGGATGCTCCGTTCCGGCATATACCTTTAATTTCTTCAGTTGACTCCGCCCCAAGGTGTTCTTGGGCAACATCCCGCGAACAGCCTTGCGCAACAACTCTTCCGGCTTTTGCGCCATTAAGGCCTTGGCCGTCTTTTCCTTGATGCCGCCCATAAAACCGGTATGATGACGATACATCTTGTCATCCCACTTCTTGCCTGTCAAACGAACCTTGTCCGCATTGACTACAATAACAAAATCACCCACATCCTGAAAGGTGCAGTAATTAGCCTTGTGCTTGCCACGCAGACGCGTAGCAATCTCGGAAGCCAGACGACCAAGCACCTTATCCTGCGCATCAACAAGCAACCACTTGCGCTCAATATCTTTGACCGGAGTCAAATATGTCTTCATTTCAATACCCTCGCAAAACGAAAAAAGAATACATCTATATAAGTCAAAATGGCCCGTTCTGCCATGAAAAAATGCAGACGGGCTGTCAGTCAAGACAACAGGCTCGCAAATCTGACCCGCCAGCAAAAACGTTGTCGAAAAACAACTTAAGATTATGATCCTGCCTGAATATGGAGCGGGAAACGAGATTCGAACTCGCGACTTCAACCTTGGCAAGGTTGCACTCTACCACTGAGTTATTCCCGCTCATTTTCAACATGCGAAAAACGCCAGATGTATAACAATGCGGGAAAGGGTTGTCAATAAAAAACCGGCATACCCATTATCTTTTTGTCCCTTGCGCCCTCAGGCCTCCAACTGTTTTCAGGGATGATCCTGAACTGACCGCAGGTAATTCCCGGACAATGAACGGGTCGCTGCTCTTGCAAATACCGAAGAATCAGGATAGATTATCAAGTTCGTTATTGATTGGCACAAGGCAGGAAAATCAGGAGGGTGTTCCTCCCAGGAAAAGGTACTGTATATGGAAGTGGTGCTTGCCAAAAACGCAGGTTTTTGCATGGGAGTACGTCGGGCGGTTGAGACCACCCTCGACATGGTTCAGAAAGGCGAAACCACCATTACCACCTTTGGCCCCCTGATTCATAACCCGCAGGTTCTGAAACTGCTTGAGAAGCAAGGGGTAAGGATCCTCACGGAGATTCCGGATCAGGCCACCGGCGCCATAATCATCAGGGCGCACGGCATTCCCCCTGAAGAGAAAAAGAGGCTTGAGGCCACCGGGGCCATGGTTGAGGATGCCACCTGTCCCAGGGTTCTCAAGGTACAGGCCATCATTGCCAGGCATAAAAATGAAGGCTTCGCCACCGTGATCATCGGCGACCGTGACCATGCCGAGGTGGAAGGGCTCAGGGGCTATGCCGGCAATACCGGACAGGTGGTGAACAGCGAGGCGGATGTCGCGGCCCTGCAGCTTGACGGGCCTTACATCGTGGTCAGTCAGACCACCCAGGACGAGCGTCTTTTTGAAAGACTCAAGGAGATGATCCTGCAAAAATATCCCGGAGGCGAGGTGTTCAACACCATCTGTGATTCCACCCATAAACGGCAGGAGGAGGTTCGGCTGCTCTGTCAGGAGGTCGAAGCGCTGGTCGTTGTGGGTGGCAAGACCAGCGCCAACACCAAACGGCTGGGCGAGATTGCCGAAAGCCTTGGTTGTCCGGTATTCATGGTTGAGTCGGAAACGGATCTTGAACCGCAGGCCTTCAAGAGATACGCACGGATAGGCGTTACAGCCGGGGCCTCCACCCCGAACTGGGTGATCAGCCGGATTGTGGAAGTGCTTGAAAACATGACAAAAGAGGGAAAGAAGAATGCTGAGCTGGTTTAAGCAGAAACTCGGCAGCGCCCAGGATCTTCAACCGGAGCAGAGCCCTGGCTCGGAGACAGCCACGCCTGTCGCTGCGACTGAGGGAACAAAGGCCTCGGGGCAGCAGGAGAACGAGGCCGGTTTTTTTCTCCGCCTCAAGGAAGGGTTGTCTCGAACACGCAAAACCTTGGTCAGCCAGATTGACACCCTCTTTCTTGGTAAGAAGCAGATTGACGCCCAACTGCTTGAGGATCTGGAAGAGATTTTGATCATGGCGGATATAGGTACTGCCACCACCATGGAACTTCTGGAAAAAACCAGAACGCAGGTCAAGCGCCAGACCTTAGGCGATGCCCAGGCTCTCAAAGAAGCACTGAAAGAGATGATCCTTGGCTATCTGCTCAAGGCGGATCAGCCCGCAGATCCTGCCCTGCCACAGCAAGGCCCTTTTGTCGTCATGGTGCTGGGGGTCAACGGGGTGGGCAAGACCACGACCATCGGCAAGCTGGCTTATAAGTTCAGCCAGGCAGGGCAGAAGGTTCTGCTGGTGGCCGCCGATACCTTTCGGGCTGCGGCCAGTGAACAGTTGCAGATCTGGGGCCAGCGGGTCGGGGTAGAGGTTGTGGCCCAGCAGGCCGGGGCTGACCCCTCCTCCGTGGTATTCGATGCCCTGAATTATGCCCGGCCCCGCAATTTTGATGTGGTGCTGGTTGACACGGCAGGCCGGTTGCACACCAAGGTCAATCTCATGGAAGAGCTGAAAAAGATCAAGCGGGTCATGGATAAAAAGGTTCCCGGCGCGCCCCATGAGATTCTGCTGGTGCTTGACGCCACCACCGGTCAGAACGCCATTTCCCAGGTAAGACTGTTCAACGAGGCCGTGGAGGTTACCGGCTTGGCCCTGACCAAGCTTGACGGGACTGCCAAGGGTGGCATTGTGATCAATATCTGTCACGAGTTCAATATTCCCCTTCGGTTCATCGGCATCGGGGAGCAGATGGAAGATCTGCGCGATTTTGAACCCCGCGAGTTTGTCGAGGCTCTGTTTGCCGAGGGTGAGGCTTAGAGAATGATCGTCTATCGTCAGCATAAACCGCCTGGCTGTGGCGGGTGTTTACTGGTTGCCGTCCTGCTCCTTCTGGCCCTGGGCGGCGCCCCTCTCCTCTTTAATATCCTGGGGTTTATTTTTTTCAGCGGCTTATTTCTTGTCATCATGGTCTTTGTCGGGATCTGGGGCTTTTCCCAGTATATCCGGCGGATGGCGAGCCGCTATGAGCAATCCCAGACAGAAGGCCACAATCAGTTTGTCTTTCTGCTGATCAATATCCTGATCCGCATCGCCCAGGTGGACGGGGTGGTCACCAAGGCCGAACTTGGGCCGATCGAGAATTTCTTTCGCCACCATCTCCGCTACAACCAGAGCCAGATGTACTGGGTGCGCGACCTGATTCAGGACGCCCTTGCCAGCAAGGCCTCCCTCGAAGCCCTGCTTACCGAGTTCAAGAGCCATTTTGCCTATGAACCCCGGCTGATTCTGCTGGAGCTTATCTATCAGGTACTCTACACCAATGCCCAGGTCTCCCCCCAGGAACTGGCCATGGTGCAGACCATTGCCGATTTTCTCGAAATTACCGCCTATGACCATCACGCCATCCGGAGCAAGTACGTCAGCGGCGGCCGGGGGCGGGCCTTCTCCGGTCAGGTGAGAAGTGAAACCCAATACTATGAAATCCTCGGGCTGGCTCCGGGAGCCTCGGCTGAGGAGATAAAAAGCGCCTACCGGAAACTGAGCATGCAGTGTCACCCGGACAAGGTGGCGCATCTGGGCGAAGAGTTTCGGCGGGTGGCAGAGGAGAAGATGAAGGAGCTGAATGAGGCCTATCAGCATCTAAAAAAGACAGCCTGAGCAGATGGTCGGCCATGAACATCCTTGTCCTCGAGCCCTATTACGGCGGCTCGCACAAAGCCTTTCTTACCAGCCTGCTTCACCACCTGCCCTATTCCTTTGACCTGCTGACCCTACCCGCCCATAGCTGGAAATGGCGGATGCGCCTTGCGGCCCCGCATTTCGCCGGGGTTATCGCTAGCGATTCTCGCTACAAGGCCAAGGGCTTTGACCTGATTCTCTGTTCCTCCCTGGTCGATGTCGCTGCCCTGCGCGGCCTGCTGCCCCAAACTCTGCGCGACGTTCCCTGCCTGACTTATTTCCATGAAAACCAGTTTGCCTATCCGGTGCAGTTGACTGAGGCGCGAGATGTGCATTTTGGCCTGACCAATCTCACCACGGCTCTGGCCGCAGACAGGCTCGCCTTTAACTCGCAGTATAATCTGGATTCTTTTCTGACTGGCTGCCGGGAGCTTCTGGCAAAGATGCCGGATATGCGCCTGGCCGGTTACGAGGAGAAGATCCGCGCCAAGACAACCATCCTTCATCCTGGTCTGGATTTTGACCAGATCGACTCCTGCCCGGCCAGGAGACAGACGGGCCAAGCGCCGGTTCTGGTCTGGAACCACCGTTGGGAGCACGACAAGAACCCGGAAATGTTCTTCCACACCCTGTACGAGCTTGCAGAGCTTGGGGTTCCCTTTGCTCTGCTCGTGCTGGGAGAGTCATTCAAGGCTAGGCCACCGGTCTTTGCCCAGGCAGTCCGTAAGCTTGCCGGACGGATTATCCATTTCGGCTATGCGGAAGATCGGCAGGAGTATTGCCGGTTGCTCGGTCAGGGGGATATTGTCGTTTCCACCGCCAGACACGAGTTTTACGGTCTGGCGGTTCTTGAGGCGGTGCGCGTCGGTTGTCGGCCACTGCTGCCGGATCGCCTCTCGTACCAAGAGCTTTTTGCCCCGGAGTTTCGCTATGCGGATGGAGAGTTCGGCCAGAGACTGGCGATGGCCATGGAGGCTGGCAGGCTGGCGGCAGATGAAGCGCACGCCCTGACCAGCCGGTTTTCCTGGCCGGAGCTGGCTGGCAGCTACCGGCAATGGTTTGAGTCGTTAGGATAGCAGGCGGATCAACAAGGCGGGGATTTGCCAAAATTTTTCGAAAGAAATTCACAGTCAGCCGGGGAAAGATCAAAGCGGATCTCCGCCTCTCTAATCACCGCCTCCCGTTTTTTCTGCGGATTAGTGAGCAGCTCTTCGCTCATCCAGCAGATGGCCTTTTTCACCTTGTCGCCGCCGGCCGGCAGTCTGCTGCTGCAACCCATCTTCACTCTCCTTTATACCGGTTTGCAACTATCCAGCTTGATGCCGGAAAGGAACGCAAATCGCGAAATGTAACTATTCAGCAGTGCCGCAGATGCGCGTGTCAACCGTCGGCAGCAGTGCCGATAACGCAGATATGGTGCTGATGGAAGTTACACAAGCTTCATCATAATCCCACCCAGAGGCGGAACCGAGACCAGGATATGGCAGGGGGCCTCGCCCAGAGGCTCGGCAATGGCCTGCTTGCGATCCGGGTTATGCACATTGCTGCCGCCGAATTCGGCGCTGTCCGTAGAGAGGATTTCCTGATACCAGCCTGCTGTCGGCACCCCGAGTTTATAGTCATGCAGCGCCTGGGGAGTGAAGTTGAGCAGGCAGACCACATGCTCAGCAGGATCTTTGCCCTGACGACAAAAAGCAATGATGCTGTTGTCCACATCCTTGAAATCCATCCACCTGAAGCCATCGTAGGAAAAATCAATCTCCCAGAGGCTTTTGTTCTCCTTGTAGACCATATTCAACTGGCGGACAAATTTCTGCAACTGCTGGTGCAGGTTGTCCTGTTCGGTCAGATGCCAATCCAGGCTCACCTTGCAGTACCACTCAGAGATCTGGCCGAATTCGCCGCCCATGAACAGGAGTTTCTTGCCCGGATGAGTCCAGAGAAAGAAAAAAAGCAGGCGCAGGTTGGCGAATTTCTGCCACATATCCCCAGGCATCTTGAAAAGCAGGGAGCGTTTGCCATGCACCACCTCGTCATGGGACATGGGCAGGATGAAATTTTCGGTAAAGGCGTAGAGCAGGGAAAAGGTGAGGACGTTGTGCTGGTATTTGCGAAAAATTGGCTCCTTGCCGAAATAGCCCAGGATGTCGTTCATCCAGCCCAGGTTCCACTTGTAGCCAAAGCCTAAGCCGCCCCAGTCCAGGGGCTTGGAAACCCCATAGAAGCTGGTTGATTCCTCGGCAATCATCAGGGTCTCGGGATAGCGGCTGTAGATGATGGCATTCATGTGCTTGATGAATTCGATGGCCTCGATGTTTTCCTTACCGCCATGGACGTTGGGCACCCAGTCCCCTTCCTTGCGGGCATAATCAAGGTAGAGCATGGAGGCTACCGCATCGACCCGCAGGCCGTCGATATGGAACTTGTCCATCCAGAAGAGGGCGTTGGCAATGAGGAAGTTCTGCACCTCCTTGCGGCCATAGTTGAAGATCAGGGTGCCCCACTCTGGATGCGCGCCCTGCCGGGGGTCTTCGTGTTCATAGAGCGCGGTGCCGTCAAAACGGCTTAAGGCATGGCCATCGGTGGGGAAATGAGAAGGCACCCAGTCGAGGATAACCCCGATCCCCTGCTGGTGGCATTGATCCACAAAATACATGAAATCCTGGGGCGTGCCGTGTCGGCTGGTCACCGCAAAATATCCGGTGACCTGATAGCCCCAGGATTCGTCCAGGGGATGCTCCATGATGGGCATCAGCTCGATATGGGTGAAGCCCATTTCCTTGACATAGGGAATCAGGTAGCAGGCCATCTCCTGAAAGGAAAGCATCCGCGCAGGATCAGCCGGGTCGCGCCGCCAGGAGCCCAGATGCACCTCATAGGTAGACATGGGCTGCTCATAGCTTCGCAGGCTTTTCCGCCCGTTAATCCAGGCAGCGTCATTCCAGGCATAGCCATCAAGCCCCCAGACAATCGAGGCGGTTTTGGGCCGGATCTCCGCGAAGAACTGAAAAGGATCGGCCTTTTCCAGCAGCGCATTCTGCTGGGTTTTGATCTCGAACTTATACGGCTCTCCCTGGCCAATGTCCGGGATAAACAGCTCCCAGATGCCGGAATTATCCAGAACACGCATCTGATGAACCCTACCGTCCCAATAATTGAAATCACCCAGAATGCTGACCCTCCTGGCACTTGGCGCCCAGACCCGGAAGATTGTCCCGCTGATACCGTCAAGGGTTACCAGATGAGCGCCCAGGGTATTGTAAATCTCATAATGGGTGCCGTTGGTGAAAAGATAACGGTCGTACTCGGACATCTGAGGCAGAAAACGGTAAGGATCCTTGAAGGCATGCCAGGTCTCATCATGGAATACCGCTTCATACTCATAGGGAAAAGGCGCGCGGCAATTGCTGATGACAATCTCGAAAAAGCCTTCCGCTCTTGTCTTGTACATCTCCTTTCTTTCCCCGTTGGCGAGCAGCCAACAGGCGTTGGCATTGGGCTGAAAGGTTCTGACCACCGAGGAGGCGGTATCGTGATCAAGAAGATGGAAGCCCAGAATCTGAAAGGGGTCGTGGTGTTCGGAGGCAATAATCCGGTTTATTTCGGAATTTATGTCAGTGGTCATAGTCTCGGTTTCTGCCTGGTATGGGTTTTGGGGAATTCGCCTGTTTCAGCAAGAGTGGATAGGAGAATTTTAGCACGAATCACCTGGAAAACTCCAACTCTTTTCCTATGAGGGATTAGAAATGTTGTTTTTACAGGATTTCTTGACTGACAGCCTGGACAAATGCTAAGCCGTTGTTCATAAGTAACTTTGATCTAAATCAATGACATAAACGGCATAAAGGGCTATAAATGAATAAACTGAAAAGCACAATTTATTCATTAACAGCCCTTAAGTTACAAACGAATCTGAACCGGTCGCCGAAGGCGATCAGCAACCCAGAACGCAAACTTGAGACTCCCGCCCGGATGCTTGAAACCCTGCAAGGCTATTTCCTCATTGCCACCCCCCAGATGCCGGATCACCGGTTTGTCGGCAAGGTTGTTTATCTCTGCGCCCACAACGACGATGGGGCCATGGGACTGGTGGTAAATGAGCCCATTGCCGAGATCAGTCTGACGGATGTTTTCAAAAGCGCCAATATCCCTTTGCCGCAGGGCCAGTTACCGCCGCTGTATCTGGGAGGGCCGGTGGAGGTGGCAAGCGCTTTTTTCCTCTACAGCTCCGAGTACAGGGCCCCGCATTTTCTTGCGGTAAGCAAGACCGTCCATCTAAGCAGTGACCCGCAGCTGCTCTACGATCTCGCCACAGGCCAGGGCCCAAAAAATCTGCTGGTGGCCCTGGGCTGTTCCGGCTGGGGCCCGGGGCAGCTGGAAGCAGAACTCTCCATGGATGGCTGGCTGATCCTGCCAGCAGATGACGACATTATTTTTCACACGCCGGACAAGTTGCGCTGGCAGAAGGCGGCCCAACGGCACGGCATTGATATCGCCCTGTTCGGGGAGGTGGTGGGCTCGGCCTGAGTGGCCGGGAATTCAAACAAGGACTACGAAAAAATGACACCCATCTCGCAATTTTTAGGGGAAGAGGCCGACCTCGGCCCCAAAAAACGAATCACCATTCTCTCGGCCCCCCTGGCCTCCTCGGTGAGCTGGCTGGGCGGCACGGAGCTCGGGCCGCAGACAATCATCGACGCCTCTCCTGCCCTGGAGGTGTTTGATGACGAGTTGCTGTCCGAGACGGTGCGGTTGGGTATCGCCACCCGACCGGCGCCTGATTTTACGGCAATAACCGCCGCCGATGCTTGTCGGCAGATAAAGAAAGCCGTGGCCGAGGAACTGGCCGGGGGATACTTCCCGGTGCTGCTGGGCGGCGAACACACCGTGACCGTGCCTGCGGTTCAAGCCTGCCTGGCAAAATACCCGGATCTGCATGTGGTGCAGATCGACGCCCACCTTGACCTGCGCCAGGAATATGACGGCAATGAAAACAGCCACGCCTGCGTGATGCGGCGGCTTGATGATCTGGGCCTTCCCTTTACCCAGATCGGCATCCGCTCCTTTTCCAAGGAGGAATACCAGCTGATACAGGCCAGGGGCTGGCGGCCATTCTTCATGCAGCGGATTCGCACTGAGGCGGACTGGATCGCACAGGTCTGCGCCGGGATCAAGGGGCCGGTCTACCTCACCTGCGATGTGGACGGCCTGGATCCAGGCGTAATGCCAGCCACCGGCACCCCGGAACCGGACGGCCTGACCTGGCGGGAGACCATCGACCTGTTGCGGGCGCTTACCGCCAAGCATCGTATCGTGGGTATGGATTTTGTCGAGTTTGCCCCGAGACCTGGGGCGGAACATGCCGCCTTTACTGTGGCCAAACTGATTTATCGAACCCTTGGCTTTATCTTCAGATAATCCGAAAAGGGGGCATGTGAGGATACAGAGCCTCGCGGGTCGAACCGGATTGTTTGGCTATCTCGCTCATGCCCCGCGCGGGCAATGTCGCCCAAGGCTGCGGCCCGGAAGAATGCCAGTCGTTGACAAAAATGTTTTTATTCCTTCTGCCCCAGTCCCTGGGCGATGAATGACGCCACCAAAGAATTGATGCTCACCCCTTCCTGTGACGCCCTGGCAGTCAGCCGGGCATGGATGCTTTTGGGAACCCGCTGCATCCACTTCCCGCTGTAGGCATGGCCAGGCTCTGGAATCGCATCTCCGAACTCTCTGGCAGTTTCAAGCCAGGAATGCTCCGCATCCATCCCGTTGGCAATGGCCTCCTCGATGGTATTGCCGTCGGACATACAGCCGGGAAGATCAGGAAAGGTCACCAGATAGCCGCCACCCTCATCATTGGCAAGTGGCCGCACCTCAAAGGGATATTTGATTTTCTCTGCCATAATTAATCTCCTTCGACAAATTTCACAAACTGCTTGATATAAACAGGTTTGATTGGTCGGTGAGCAGGAACAGTCAGCTTGGAGCCATCCTCCCGGCGAAAGGTCACATGACTGGAACCAGGTTGCCGCCATGCGATATTGTGCCGCTTGGCAATAGCCTTGAGATTATCTATTTGCCAATCACCCTGCGGGTTGTTCTTCATTTGCTGGAGTATTTTGTCTACCGTACTCATGTGAACATGATACCACATACAGTATCATGTTCAAGGGGGAAAGATGCTAACAGAGGAAAGATGCCACATAGAGCAGTATCGCTAACAACCTGTGCGCAACGCCCTGGATTTTAAGGAAAGGGTACCTCCCAAGTGCGTTTGTCACAAAGCCAAATAATACGAACGCATCTTTTCCGCCATCAATAGACGGCGCTGCTTGAGAAGTTCTTCGTAGTCGTCCAGCCTCATCTCGAAGATCGCTTCCGGGATACAATTCATCCGCAGGTTCTCCTTCAGTACATCCATCTCACTGATAGCGCCGTATTGGATCGTACCACCGCTGCACTGCTTTGCAATTCCGTCAAAATAATCCTTGGGAGCTTTATTGCCGACCTTGATGTTGATCTCAGACTGCATATAGACGTAATTGGCAATCTGGTTGTAATCTCCACGTTTCAGGCCAGACTTCTTCAAGTAATCCCTGGGAAAGATATGATGAATATCTCCCTTATGGGTAATAAAAACCCGGGACACCCCCCCCTATTAAATTAAGCTGGCCCGCTGGTTATTCAGGGTTATGATTGCAGATCATTTGGCGATAGACCAGTATGTTTTGCAACACGCGCCAGCATTTTGGGATCGACTTCATCGCCATCATGAAAGGCAAAAACGAAATCAGGCCAACCATTACGAGCAAGTGTTTTATGCGAACCGGATTGTCGCTTGACTTGCCAACCCAGACGCAATAGCGCCGCGAGAAGATGCCTGGCTTTGATTGATGGCCATTGGCTCATGCCATAACTGGAATAGAAATGTTTATGGCAAAAGGACGACTTTCGCTACTTTCAAGCCGTTCAGCAATAACGCGAAGTGCGAGAACCTCTGCCTTGGACATTGCTTCCAGCGATGTCGCACCGTAAGCAAGGACTCCCGGCAACTCAGGGACTTCTGCCAACCAACGCCCATCTGATTCTTGTTCCTGCTCTATGGTGAAATTCATTTTGTCCTCCAGAAAAAAGTAGGGAAATCCTGCAGTTCCCGTTTTCTTCAACATGGGCTAAAGGTTTTTCTCTTGTGGCCAACTTCCTCTAACTGACAGAATCACCTTAGCAGAACTACATTGTCAAAATAAACAGAAAAAAACTGGAGTTCGGGTGACATCATCCTCCGGGCGGCAATCTCTTCAAGAATGTCTGCAAGGGGAAACACCTCCACATAAGAGTCTAATCCACTCTTGAAAAGGTGGCCATTTTTATGGATGCTGCCTCGCTCCAGACCAGGCCTTCAATGCTATCTTGGATGGCAGCTTCCGCTTTACCTCTACCTCCCCTTTTTTTCGCCAAACTGAAGTTCCGCGTCCGAGGCCCGGACATAAATAGGCACTGCCGTGGCCGGGTCAAGAAAAGACCCCTGCCGAAAAAGATGCCAGGCCGCAGAACCGATGGCGGCGGCCCTGGCAAAACAGATTTCCGGGGGAGCAAGATGGGCGTAATCCCCCAGCAGCTCCTTGAGCATCTGGCCATAGAGGGCCAGGCCATCGCCCACCAGCAGGGTGGGGCCGCTAATGAATTCCGGCAGGCGTTGGGGCTTGATTACCATGGGTTCGATGGTTTTTTCCGGGATTCCTTGCTGGTGGCTACGGTACAGGGCGGTGTAAATCTCGTTTTTCCGGGCATCAATCACCGGGCAGATGGGCAGGGAGGAAAAGGGGAACTGAATGGCGAGTCCGGTCAGGGTTTCCACCCCGATGAGCGGCTTTTCGGCGGCCATACACAGACCCTTGGCCGTGCTCAAGGCGATGCGAAGGCCGGTAAAGCTCCCAGGGCCAAGGCTGACGGCAATGGCGGCAATCTGGGGCCAGCTTAAGTTGCACTGGGCCAGGAGCCAGTTGATTCCGGTCAGCAGGCTGCGGGAGTGGTTGGCTGTGGTGTTGAGGGAATACTCGGCCAGGCAGCGCCCTTCTGCGACCAGGGCCAGACTGCCGCAGGTGGTGGCGGTTTCCAGGGCGAGAATAACCGGGGGCGAGGCGGCAGAAGACGGGGGCATTGCCTGTCTCAACCCCCGTTGCCGAGAAAACGAAAATCGTTGTAGAAGACAAAGAGCATCAGGGAGATAAGCAGTACCAGGCCGACCGTCTGGAGGCGTTCCCTGGTTTCCATACTCAGCGGCTTGCGGCGGATGGCCTCAACGGCAAAAAAGACGAGATGTCCGCCATCCAGAATGGGGATGGGAAAAAGATTCAACACCCCCAGGCTGACGCTGAGAAGCCCGGTGAAATGCAGCAGATTGACCCAGCCAGCCGCCATTTGCTGCCCGGCGATCTGGGCAATGCGGATGGGCCCCCCCAGTTCGCTGGCCGGGACTACCTTCTGGATGATCTTGACCACGCCTAGAATGGTAATCTTGATCAGGGTCCAGGTGTGCAGCGCTCCGGTTTGCAGGGCCTCGACCGGGGAGATTCTGACCAGTTCGTCCGCGACCCGAATGCCGAGCATGTAGCGGGTGTCAATCACCTCGCCAAAGATATTTTTGTCCTGTTCCATCTTTGGCTGGCCGGTAAGAGTCAGGGTTTGCTCGCCCCGCTGGACTATGAGGGTCACTGGCTTTGCGGCGCTGAGCCGGATGAGGCGCGCGACCTCATGCCATTCCGTTACCGGAGCGCCGTTAATGCTGAGGATAAGATCGTTTGCCGCCAGTCCGGCTTTGGCCGCCGGAGAATCCATGGTGACCCCGCCGATTCTTGCCGCCTTGACCGGCTGGGAAACCCCCATGACCGCAAAGATGGAGGAAAAGAGCAGAACCGCGAAAACAAGATTAAAGAGCGGCCCGGCTAAGACCACCAGGAAGCGCTGCCAGATGGCCTTATGCGAGAAGGAAAACTCTTCCTGATCGCTGGCCACCTCATCGGTGAGGCTTTCGCCGTACATCTTCACATAGCCGCCAAGGGGGAAGGCGCTCAACAGGTATTCGGTCTCGCCTACGGTGCGGCCAAAGACCTTGGGGCCAAAGCCCAGGGAAAACTTGAGTACCCGGATGCCGAACAGCTTGGCGCAGAGAAAATGGCCGAATTCGTGGATGAAGATAAGGGGGCCAAGGACGAGGATAAAGGCAAGAATAGAGGTCATGGTTTCTTCAGTTGGTTAAGGTTGGGTGTCCGGGCGGAAGCTCCGGGCTGAGAACGTCTTTGCCCAGGCGCTGCTGGGTCTGCATGCGCAGGGCTTCGATAATGGAGGCTGCCTGCATTCGGGCGGCAAGGTCGGCGTCAAGGATCGCGGTCAGGCTGGCCCCCTCTTCCCTGGGCAAGCGGCTCACTGTTTCCGCAACCACCAGGGCGATTTCCGGAAAGCGGATGGCGCCGGTGAGAAAGGCTTCAACCGCCACCTCGTTAGCGCCATTGAGCACCGCAGGCAGGCTGCCGCCCCGTTTGCACACCTGATAGGCAAGCTTCAGGGCAGGGAATTTTTCAAAATTCGGGCGGGAAAAATTAAGATCCACTGCCGAGGCCAGGTTCAGGCGCGGCAGATTCAGCCGCAGCCGTTCCGGATAGGACAGGGCATAGGCAATGGGGATCCGCATGTCCGGCACCCCCAGTTGGGCGACCACCGAGCCGTCCACGTATTCCACCATGGAATGAACGATGCTCTGCGGGTGGATGAGAACCTCGATGTCCTCGACTGCGATATCAAAAAGCCAGCGGGCTTCGATGACCTCCAACCCTTTGTTCATCAGGGTGGCGGAGTCGATGGAGATCTTTTTCCCCATCTCCCAGTTGGGGTGGGCCAGGGCCTGTTCCGGGCTGACCGCCCACAGATCGCGCTCGGCCAGATTGCGAAACGGCCCCCCGGAGGCGGTGAGGATGAGCTTGCTGACATCCGCTCTTTTTCCAGCCTCCAGCGCCTGGGCAATGGCGCTGTGTTCGCTGTCAATGGGCAGCAGATTCACCTTGCAGCGTTTTACCGCCGCCATGACCAGGTGCCCGGCGATGACCAGGGTTTCCTTGTTGGCCAGGGCGATGTTCTTCCCGGCCTCAATGGCTGCCAGGGTGGGGGTAAGCCCGGCGGCGCCGACGATGGCGGAAACAACTGTATCGGCCTTAGGCAGGGTGGCAATGGCGACATTGCCTGCTGTGCCGCTCAGGATCTTTGCCGACCAGCCGGGGGGCAGGCTCTGGGCCAGTTCTCCAGCCAGCCTGGGGTCGCCGATAGAGACCAGCTCCGGATTGAAGGCCTCGATCTGCTCACGCAACAGGCGGCTATTGGTGTTGGCCGCAAGCCCGACAATGCGGAGGCGTCCAGGAAACTGACGGACTACTTCCAAAACATTGCGGCCAATTGAGCCTGTTGAACCAAGGAGGGAAATATTTTTCATGCGTCTTTCAGTTCTTTTAAAAAATGACGGGCAGCAGAGAGTGCAGCCGTATGGTTTACTTCAAGCATAAGCCACTCCCAAAATACAGCAGGGAATAGAGCACCGGCGCGGTGAGCAGCAGGGAGTCGATGCGATCCAGCAAGCCGCCGTGCCCTGGCAGGAGGCGGCCGGAATCCTTGACGCCAAAGGCCCGCTTGATAACTGATTCTGAAAGATCACCTGCTGCGCCAAGGCTGCCCAACAGGAGGACGATCAGGCATAGCCAGAGCAGACCCTGCTCTGGCAGAAAAAAATGCCGGACAAGCAAGGCCGCGCCAAGACTGCCGACCAGGCCGCCGACAAAACCTTCCCAGGTTTTGCCGGGGCTGATGGCAGGGCAGAGCTTGTGCCTGCCGAATTTGCTCCCGGTATAAAAGGCGGCGGTGTCCGAGGCTACGATAAGGGCGGTGAGCAGCAGCAACCAGGCGCGGCCCTGCGGCAGGGCCATGAGCAGGATCAGGTGGGCGCTGCACAGGCTGAGGTAGAGATAGCCGAAGCCTGTGCGGCTGATAACCTCGTAGGGCTGGGCAAGGCTGGCGTACCGGGAAAGGGTGTAAAGCAGGAGGGCAAGCAGGGCCAGGCTCAAGCCGCAGAGCAGGGCGACTGGTTCACCGGCATAAGCGCCAAGCAGGGGAAACAGGCCAAAGAGGATAAGCGGCGCCTTGGCGCGCGGATCGAGCGCGGGCAGAACAATGGCCAGGTATTCGGCTATTGCCACGGCGGCCAGGGCGATAATGGCCAGCCAGAATAACGGGAATGGCCCCCGAAAAAGAAGTACCAGCCAGGCCGCGCTTGCAAGAACACCGGTAATGAGTCTTTTCATTTTGATCCTGTCACAAGCCCGTTCCTGCGGCCTATGAGCAATGCTCGGGTGTCTGTTCCGCCTGTTCGCCTGTTTTGCCGAAACGTCGTTGTCTTTGCTGGAATTCAAGAATGGCCGTCAGCAGATCCTGTTTTCTGAAATCCGGCCAAAGGATCTCGGTGAAATATAGCTCCGCATAGGATGCCTGCCAGAGAAGAAAGTTGCTCAGGCGGGTTTCTCCCCCGGTGCGGATCAGCAGATCCGGATCAGGCAGGCCCGCAGTGTACAGATGTTGTTCTATAACGGCCTGATCGATCGCCTCGGGGCTCAAAACTCCATCTGCACATTTTCGGGCAATGGCCTGCACCGCCTGGGTGATTTCACTTCTCCCCCCATAGCTTAAGGCGAGATTGAGGATCAGCCCTGAATTGCTGGCGGTTTCCCTGGTCACCCGCTCCATAACCGCCCGGACTTCCGGGGGGATGCGGTCTGTCTGCCCAAGGCAGCGCAGGCTCACATCGTTGTGAACCATGGTGGACAGTTCGCTTTCGAGAAAGGTCTTCAGCAGCCCCATGAGAGCCTGCACCTCAAGGGGCGGGCGTTTCCAGTTTTCCGTGGAAAAGGCGTAGAGAGTAAGGACGCCGATGCCAAGTTCCCGAACGGCGCGAACGATATCCTGTACGGATTCGACTCCAGCCCGATGGCCCATGAGGCGTGGTTTACCCCGCTGCTTGGCCCAGCGGCCATTGCCATCCATAATGATGGCGATATGACAGGGCAGAGCGGTGGTGTCTGGCTTAGGCTTGGGCATGGGAATTGGCTTCTAAACCGCCATGACCTCTTTTTCTTTTTCAGTCACGATCTCATCAATCTGTTTGATGAACCTGTCGGTGGCGTGTTGAGCCTCCTCCTGCATCCTGAAAAAGTCGTCTTCCGGAATTTCCTTGTTGTTTTTTTGTTTTTTCAGGGTGTCAATGGCCTCGCGCCGCAGATTGCGCACGGCGACCCGGTGCTCCTCGCCGATTTTCTTGACGTTTTTCACCAGCTCTTTGCGCCGCTCTTCGGTAAGCTGCGGAATGTTGATCCGGATCATCTTGCCGTCGCTTGAGGGGTTGAGCCCCAGGTCTGAAGAGAAGATAGCCTTTTCGATGGCGGGCAGGAGCTTGGTGTCCCAAGGCTGAATAACCAGCATCCGGCTTTCCGGGATGGTCACCGCGCCGACCTGATTAAGAGGCAGCGGGGAACCGTAGGCCATGACCTTTACCCCGTCGAGCAGGGCGGTGGTAGCCCGGCCGGTTCGGATCTTGGTGAGATCGCGCCTGAAGGCCTCGATATTGGTCGTCATTTTTTCGGTCAGGGCATCGATAATTTCACTCATTGTCCTCTCCCTGTATCAAGGTGCCGACCTCTTCACCGCAGATGGCCCTCTTCATATTGCCGGGGATATTCATGTCAAAAACCATGATGGAGGTGTTGTTGTCCATGGCCAGGGAGATTGCCGCCGAATCCATGACCTTGAGCCGCCGCTGCAGAACCTCGCTGAAGCTGAGCCGGGAAAACCTGACCGCATCCTGGTGTCTGAGCGGATCCTTGTCGTAAACGCCATCAACCCTGGTAGCCTTGCAGATCAGATCAGCATTGATTTCCAGGCCGCGGAGTACGGCTGCCGTGTCGGTGGTAAAATATGGGTTGGCGGTGCCTGCCCCGAAGATCACCACCCTGCCCTTTCGGAGATGGTGGACTGCCTTTTGCTGGGAATAGGGTTCGCAAACCGTGTGCATGGGGATGGCGGAAAGCACTCGGGCCGGGATGCCGTTTCTTTCCAGAGCGTCATGCAGGGCCAGGGCATTGATGACCGTGGCCAGCATGCCCATGTTGTCGGCGGCGGCCCGATCCATGCCGGCAGAGGCCCCGGACACCCCCCGGAAGATATTGCCCGCCCCGATAACCAGGCTGATTTCCACCTTGAGGTCTACAAGGGCCTGGATCTCTGCCGCGAGATAATCAAGCACCTTGGGGCTGATGCCGAAAGCGGCGTCGCCCATCAGGGCTTCGCCGCTCAGCTTCAGGAGAACTCGTTGGTATTTAGGGGCCGTCAAGGAATTATCCATGTTTTCCTGGTTAGTTATTGCCTTGGCAAAACAGGTTAGGCGCCAATCTGAAACCGGGCAAAGCGTTTGATCCCGATGTTTTCGCCCATCTTGGCCACCAGTTCGTTGAGCAGATCCTGGATGGAGAGATCGGGGTTCTTGACGAACTTTTGTTCCAAAAGGCAGTTTTCGGCATAGAAACGATCCATCTTGCCGCCCACCATCTTCTCGGCGATGTTCGCGGGCTTGCCGGATTCGATCGCCTGCTGGAGGTAGATGTTGCGCTCACGCTCCGCCAGATCTGCGGGCACCTCTTCGCGCCTGATGGAAACAGGGCTGGAGGCGGCCACATGCATGGCGACATTCTTGGCGAACTCGATAAAGGCGTCGCTTTTAGCGACAAAATCGGTCTCGCAGTTTACTTCCACCATGACCCCAAGTTTGCCGCCGGCATGGATGTATGTTTCCACCAGGCCTTCGCTGGTTGCCCGTCCTGCCCGTTTCTGGGCGACAGCCAGGCCTTTCTGCCGGAGCAGATCGACGGCCTTTTCCATATCGCCGCTGGTTTCGGTAAGGGCTTTCTTGCAATCCATCATGCCCGCGTTGGTTTTGTCGCGGAGTTCTTTTACCATCTGACTTGTAATATTCACGGTTTTACCTTCACCTTCTTATTGTAATATGGCAGCGTCTCTCGAGAGCAAAGTTCCCGGCCAGGCTCAGAAGAGTCCAGCCGGGGCGCGTTTTAGAGAGGCAGGTTTATGCGTCGCCTTTTTCGGCCGCAGCCTGGGCTTCGGTGTCCTTATCGGTGGCAGCCTGATGGGCCGTGGCCAGCTTTTCCTTGCCGCTCAAAACGGCCTCCGCCATTTTTGAGGCGATCAACTTGATGGCGCGGATGGCGTCGTCGTTGCCGGGGATCAGATAGTCGATGCCCTTGGGGTCACAGTTGGTATCGATCAGGGCGACCACCGGGATGCCAAGGCGGTTGGCCTCTTCGATGGCGATCTTCTCCCGTTTCGGATCGATAAGGAAGATGGCGGCCGGCAGCCCCTTCATGTTTTTGATCCCGCCCAGATTGCGATCGAGCTTGACTGCCTCTTTCTGGATCTGGAGGGCTTCTTTTTTATGATAATGGTTGATGGTGCCGTCTTCCTGCATGGCTTCGTATTTCTTCAGCTTATCAACACTGTTCTTGATGGTCTGGTGGTTGGTCAGCATGCCGCCCAGCCAGCGGTTGTTGATGTAATACATGCCGCAACGCTCGGCTTCTTCCTTGATGATGTCCTGGCCCTGGCGCTTGGTGCCGACAAAAAGCACGGTGCCGCCCTTGGCTGCGGTCTTGGCAATAAATTCGTAGGCCTTGTTGAAAAGCGGCAGGGTTTTGTCAAGATTGATGATGTATATCTTGTTGCGGGCGCCGAAGATGTAAGGTTTCATCTTCGGGTTCCAGCCCCTGGTTTGATGGCCGAAATGCATGCCGGCCTCCAGCATTTCCTTCATGGTAACGTAAGACATGGTGCTTCTCCTTCGGTTTTGGTTTGAGAGCCGTTATAAAATAATTAAACAACGGCCTGGCGTCCACCCCATCGCTCCAACCCGAGTCCGGGCACCAGAGGAACTTTTGCAGGGGTGTGTTTATTTTTTGAACCCGAATTTTTTACCACCAGAATTGATTTTTTGCAAGGAAGAAGAGGCCACCCCGGTTTTTTTATCGCAGATCTGGTCAGGGGGAAATTGGCTGGGCTTGGGGGGAGATGGCGGACTTAAGAAAAAACCTTGACGCCTTCGGGGAAAAAAGCAAAAGTCCCCTCTTTACTTCAGACAAGGAATTCCAGAAACAGGCATGACGAAAACAATCAGCCAGCTTTGGCCTAAGAAGATTCTGATCCGTTCAACCAACTGGATCGGCGACGCCATCATAACCACCCCGGCGGTGCGAACCATCCGGGAAAATTTTCCCGCCGCCGAGATAACCATCCTGGCCTATCCCTGGGTGGCGGATATCTTTACGGCCAGCCCCCAGGTAGACCGGGTCATGCTCTACGAGAAAATGGGCCGGCATAAGGGGCTGGCCGGGCTGTGGCGCCTGGGTCGCGAGCTTGCTGCCCAACGCTTTGATCTGGCCATCCTGTTGCAGAATGCCTTTTCCGCCGCCTTGCTGGCCCGGCTTGCCGGGATACCGGTTCGAGCCGGGTACAAGCGGGATGGCCGGGCTCTGCTGCTGACCCATGGCGTTACCATCCGGGAAAGGGTAAAGACTCGGCACCAGGTTTATTATTATCAGGAGATGCTCAAGGAGCTTGGCCTGCTCTGCGGCCCTCAGGAGCTGTTTCTTGCCCTGCCGGATTCCGCCAAGGCCTGGGCCCGTGATTTTCTTGCCGCCAGGGCAGGCCTACCGGTGGTGGGTCTTAATCCCGGAGCCGCCTACGGCCCGGCCAAACGCTGGCCTGCCGAAAGGTATGCCGGGCTGGCCAAGCGTCTCACTAAAGAGCTGGGCGCCACCCTGCTGGTTTTTGGCACTGCCGCTGACAGCGAGGCGGCGGCGGAGATTGGCGCGGCAGCGCCGGGGCAGGTGCATGATCTGACGGGCAAGACCACTCTGGCCGAGGCCATGGCCCTGATCGGCCTCTGCGATGCCTTTGTCAGCAACGATTCAGGCTTGATGCATGTGGCTGCCGCCCTGAAAACGCCGCTGGTCGCCATCTTCGGTTCTACCGACGCCATCGCCACCGGGCCGTTTGCCGCCAGGGTGGAGGTGGTGCAGAAAAAATTACCTTGCAGCCCGTGCCTGAAAACCCATTGTCCCCAAGATGATTTCGCCTGTATGCTTAAGATCGGGGTGGATGAGGTTTACGCGGCAACCTGTAGACTTCTGGCAAGTGAGGAGGAATGAACCATGCGCCCAGCCGTGTTTCTCGACCGGGATGGAACCATCAACGAGCAGATGGGCTACATCAACCACCTCTCCCGTTTTGTCATGCTGCCTCAAGCTGCGGCGGCCATTCGCCTGCTGAACGAGCAGGGGATTTTAGCGGTGGTGGTCAGTAATCAGTCCGGCCTGGCCCGGGGCTATTTCCCCGAGAGCCTGCTGGAAAAGGTGCATGCCAAAATGCGCGGGGCGCTGGCCGAGGCCGGAGCCCATATTGATGGCCTTTACTTCTGCCCCCATCATCCCGAGGCCAAGGAAGAGCGCTTCCGTCTCGTCTGCAACTGCCGGAAACCAAAGCCAGGGCTTTTTCTCCAGGCGGCGACTGATCTGGATCTGGATCTTGCCCGCTCCTATGTGGTGGGCGACCGCTGGTCTGATCTCAAGGCGGCGGCAGCAGTGCAGGCCAAGGGGGTTCTGGTGCTTACCGGCTATGGCCGGGGGGATTACGAGTACATCGGCCCTGGGCAGCCGGTGCAACCGGCATATATTGCCGAGGATCTTTATGCGGCGGTGCAGTGGATTGTGCGGGATATGGCGGGACAGTTTCCAGCCCGATGATTCTGGCTATTGGTGACGCTTCTTTTTTTCGGGAAATTCGTAGATAACCTCGTTTTTCTTGATGAGGCCGAATTGCCGCCGCGCCACATCTTCCAGATAGATCGGATCGTGTTTCAGCTTGCTGACTTCCTGTTGCAAGGCGGTATTGGCCTCGCGTAGTTGTTCATTCTGGATCAGGATTTCGTGGAGTTCCTTGGTCATCCCGTAGTACTTCAAGGCTCCGTATGGGCCAAATATCGACCAGGCGCCTGCCACAGAGATAATGAGTACGCTGTACAGCAGCGTTTTTTTTCGGTCAGTTCCGAAGATGTTCACTGACATGGCCGCCTGTTGCGAATGGTTTTTCCCGGTTGAGCCTGGGATTTTACAAGATTTTTTTCTTATTATTTCTGTTAGATAGCATAGAAGCGCAGTTCATGCAATCGTCTAGTTTGACGAACTTGCAACAACTCATTTTTTTAACGCCGAGGCGCAAAGGCGCAAAGTTTTAAGCCTTTTATTTAAGCACCTTATCTTTGCGCCTCGGCGTTTTAGCGTTACGTTTTCAACGTTATTACACGTCCATCTAGTTTCCCTGCCTGCAAAAGAAGACCGGGCGCGCACTTCTTCACAACTTTTTAGGCAGCACCCCCATGAAGCAAGACAACCGCCATCCCCTCCGCCATATCCTCAGCCTGCCCGTTATCGTCGCGGCGCTCGGCTACTTCGTGGACATCTACGACCTGGTTCTCTTCAGTATTATCCGGGTGCCGAGCCTCAAGTCACTGGGGATTTCCGGCCAGGCCCTGATCGACAACGGGGTCTTTCTCCTCAATATGCAGATGGCGGGGATGCTGCTCGGCGGCATCATCTGGGGGATTTTAGGCGACAGGAAGGGGCGGCTCAAGATCATGTTCGCCTCGATTTTTCTCTACTCCGTGGCCAACATCGCCAACGCCTTTGTTACCTCGCTACCCGCCTACGCGGTTCTGCGCTTCATTGCCGGGATAGGACTTGCCGGCGAACTCGGGGCCGGGATCACCCTGGTGGCCGAGGCCCTGCCCACCGGCATCCGGGGCTATGGCACCATGCTCGTTGCCTCCGTGGGCGTCACCGGGGCAATCCTTGCCAACCTCATCGCCAATGCCTATGACTGGCGCAAGGCCTTTATCATCGGCGGCGGGCTCGGCCTGCTCTTGCTCCTCACCCGGATCAGCATAGCCGAATCGGGCCTGTTCCAGACCATGCGCAAAAAGAGCGTCGCAGGCAGGGGCAACATGCTCATCCTGTTCAGTAACCGGCAGCGCTTTCTTCGCTATCTGAACTCGATTCTGATTGGCGTCCCGATCTGGTTCGTAGTCGGGATCCTGATCACCTTCTCCCCGGAGTTCGCTAAAGCGCTCGGCACCAGGGGGCCGGTTTCTGCGGGCAATGCGGTCATGCTCTGCTACCTGGGGCTGGTCTTTGGCGATATCGCGAGCGGACTCTTGAGCCAGGCCCTGAAGAGCCGGAAAAAGGTGGTCTTCCTGTTCATGCTCTTAAGCCTTGGCGCCATCGCCCTCTACTTTTTGCAGGGTGAACAGAGCCCCCGCTTTTTCTATGGGGTCTGCTTTGCCCTTGGCTTTACCAGCGGTTACTGGGCCGTTTTTGTGACCGTGGCCGCCGAGCAGTTCGGCACCAACCTGCGGGCCACGGTGGCAACCACGGTCCCCAACTTCGTGCGCGGCATGGTGGTGCCAATTACCCTCCTTTTTCAACTCTTCCGTCCGCACCTGGGTCTTGAGGGCGGCGCCATCGTGGTCGGGGCCATCTGTATGGCGGTAGGCTTGCTGGCTCTCTGTTCATTAGAAGAGACCTTCCATAAGGATCTCGACTATTATGAAGACCCCGGCCCCTCCTGAAGAACCAGCCTGGCCTTGACGATCCTGCCCGCTCAACACAGCAAGGAGCCATAATTTCGCATGGCGGCCTTTATTTCTTCAGCCACCTTGTTTCGCAGCCATTCCGGATTCAGCACCTCAACCTGCGCCCCATGTTTCAGGATCTCCATCATGATTTCCGCTTCATGCGAGACCGGAATGGTGCGGACCAAAAAGCCATGATCATCAACATCCTTCTGCCCCTCGTGCCACACCTCTTCCTTAACCCAGCGGGAGCGTTCCGGCGTAAACCGCAAGCTAACCTCAAACAGTTCCCTGTTCTGATAAATCCCGAAAGAATTCTGGAGGAGGAGCAGCCATTCCTCCTTGGCCCGGATAGCAAAAGCCGTTTCCTCGATCTGGCAGTTCGTCATCCGGCCCAGTAAAAAATCCCGCCAGTCATTGCGCAGCTGGCAAAAGGCGATCAGGTGCCAGTTGCCCATGTAGTTGACCATGTGGTGGGGTTCCACGGTGCGGATGACCTCGCTGCTGGCAGAAGGGGCTTGGTAACAAAAGGTAAGAAGATTGCCTTGCAGCAGGGCGGAGGTTGTCGTCTGGAAAATTTTCGCCTCGGTGGGGTTGATCGTTCTCCAGCGAAAGGAAAAAGCATCTTCTGGATGGGCCCGTCCAGGCAGATTGGCGGCCAGAAGAGAGCCAAGCTTTTGAGAAACCTGCGCCAGTTCATCGCTTAGGGAACCGGCGGAGGCATCAGAGATCAGCTTACGGGAGATGAGCAGAGCGATAAGCTCTTTTTCGGAGATCCGGGTCAGCGGCAATTGAAAGTCGGAATCAGAATAAAAATAGCCCTTCTTAAAATAATCGTATTCAAGCGGAGCCTGCAGGCGGTCGCGGAAATATTCAATACTGCGCTGGGCGGTCTTGCCGCTAACCTCAAACTGTTCCGCCAGTTGGGCCGCGTTGGGAAAGCGCTGCCTTCGCACCTCATGATCAAACCAGATAAAGCGCTCCAGAAAAAGCTGATCCCCCATGGCTTCCCTCTCCTGTATTTTTTTCTTAAAAAAAATCACTATGACGCTGGATGGGGGAGTGTAGCTGGTACTGTGGGTTTAACACAACCAAAAAGGAGGAGCGTCATGGGAAAATTATCCAGCTGCAACGACAGGTTCATACCGGCTTTAACCAATCACGCTAGTGCAAGAATGGGAAGTCGACGCATAAGCCATGAGGATGTGGCCGTCGTGATGGGTTATGGCAGAGTTTACCATGTCCGCGGGGCGGTAATCTATGTTATGGGCCGCCGTGAAGTAGCGTCCTGCCTCAATGATGGATTGTTAAGCCCCGGGATCAACGGATTGCAGGTGGTTTGCTCCCCCGAGGATGATACCGTGATCACCGTCTATCGAAACAAGGATTTTCGCGGTTTGCGTTGCAGAAACGCCAGGCAAGATTTCACTTAAAGGGTCAAAAAATGAACAAATATTTTGTCATGATGGTACTGTTGACGATCGGTTCTTCACAAGGCAGAGCGAGGGATTAATTATGACCCTGCAAGAAGGTGGATGATGCAGTTCAATCTTTTTCAGTTGGATATGCTCGCGGTAGGTAAAGGCTATCAATGCCTGGCCGCATTGGATTTTGTTGCGGCCAGGGAGCATTTCGCCAGAGTATTAGCTGTTTTGCCGGAGCATCACGACGCGGGCCAAGGTATGGTCGATGCCGGTTTCTGGGAGGAGCTCCTGGCCAAAGCGGCGGAGCAGACCGGAGAGGAAGCCCCGGTGTTCCTTTGGGAGCGGATCAGCATCTTCCCTTTTGTTGAGGCCGCCTGGGGTCATGATTTGCGAAAATCCCTGTTGCGGCGGCTGCTGACCATGCTGGATGACTGGCCGGATTTTTACCGGCCGCCGGATTTGTGCCGGGGCTATCTGTATCTGCAACTCGGCGAATATCGGGCAGTGGCTACGGCATTGCGCCGCTTGCTGGCCCGGCAGCCGGAAAACGGCCGCCTGTGGGGTTATCTGGGCGATGCCCTGTGGTCCGGCCGCCAGGGCGGTGCAGCCGAGGCCTATGCCCGGGCCCTGTTGACGGCCCCGCATCAGGTAGCGGCGGACAAGCTGCATAACGCGGAGCTGGCCGAGCTGATCCGGGAACATGGCCCGGAGATGGCGCCGGTGCAAGGTTTTCTGGCTGGCCTGTTGCCTCTGCCGGAGTTGCCGAAAAACCAGCCTCGCTCCCCGGCGGCGCAGATCTGCGAACTGTTGCGTCGGGCCGAACAGGCCCGCCACGCCGGCGACCACGAACAGACAATTACGGCCCGCCGCCACTTGCGGGAGCTGGCCCCGGAGACCTTGCGGGATTATCTGACCTGGCTGAAAAACAACTAAAGGTAGGAGTAACGCAATGAAAGGCGGATTTTCAGGGAGAGTGCTGATGCGGACCATCGGGGGTGGCCATGAAATCCCCTGGCCTGAACCATTGACCGACAACGGATTTGTGCTGCACAAGGATTACCGGATGAATGGCTTTTCCCTCACCCCCGGGGGAAAGCCGTGGTACGAGGTGCAGGATAAAACCTATCTTGCCTGGTTGGCCGATTACCTGCCAAGGCATCTGCCACCGCTCACCACCGAACAGCAACGGCTGGCCGATGATCACGCGCAAAGCGGCCGGCTTTCAGGCGCGCGGATCGGAGGCATAGCCGGCTGGTACGCAAGTGATGGGGTGGTCAGACCAACCACGGTGTTTCCGCCTGATTTCGCGGAGGCCGGGGATATCGAATCAGCACGGACAGGAGAAGGCGGTTATACCTACGAAGAGTATGTGGAGTATTACCAGGATGTTCTTGAACCGGACGAACCGCTCCTGACCAGGGAGGAATGGTTTCTCGACGAGTTCGGCTGGCTGCTGGCCAAGGAAGAGGACGAAAGACGGTTTGCCCTTTATTGGCCAGATTTTATCAGGCTGGACGAGGCCAACATTGTCTTCGGCAGAAACACCTTGCGCCACGAACCACCCGATGCCGGCTGGCGGATTTACCTGGCCCTGGTGCTGCGCGTAATTCCGGATCAGGCTGCCAGGATCAAGGAATTGAAGGATTTCTATTACCACTGGCATGAGATGGCTGATTAACGCGGGAAAGATTTGGTGAAAAACGGAACCCTGGATACCTGCTGCTCAAGGTGGTATGGGATGAAGGTGTGAGCGACGAAAACGAGGAAGAGTTGATGACGGATCAGACTAAAAAGCTGTGCCAATATACAGTTGACGAGGCAGTGGAGGCTGCCGGCCGTCATATCGCGGCCAGCGCGGTCAACTCGGCATCACTTGCCCTGGTCGGTAACCCAGCCAAATTGAGTGGCTGCTACTTGCCGGGGAAGGATCCCAAATTGGCTGACTATTGGTTTTTCTCGGCGCAGACCCAAGCCTTACGGGTTGGCTCCACACGGATCATCTGCTTGCGTAAAAGTGACCTGGAGGTTGTTTTTGACGAGTATTGTGATGAGTAGCGGCTTTTGCCGGGGGCTAACGATGAGGGCCTGAATATGATTGTACCGGTGGCTCTGAGCAACATGGGCATCCGCAGGAAGCGGCATAACGGAGAGTGGTGGTTTGCGGTTGATGATGTCCTGCGGCATGTTGATGGACAACCAGGATGGCGGGGGCTGCTGGCGGCAGATGAAGCGGCGGCTTGGGAAGGAGGGGGCGAGGTTGGGAGCTTGTGTCAGGGGCTGGCGTTTGCCGGGGCTGACGGTGCGGTGCGGCAGGTCGAGGGTGTCACCCTGGAAGGGGTTTTTCGGATTGTTCAGTCCGTTGCCACCCCCAGGGCGGAGGGGGCAAGCGGTGGCTGGCGGAGGTTGGGCGGGGAGAGAGGAAGCCGCAAGGGATCAAGACCGGTCTTGATTCGATTTTTGCCCTGCTTGGTGACGAGGTTGCTGCGATTGCCAACTGGCAGGCTGTTGGATAGGAAGACGGGAATTTCGGCCGCAGGGCAAAATGCAAAAAATGCATAGTGCAAACCCGTAAAATCCGCTTGCCCTTTGCAGGCTTGGAGGATCAGTTGTCTGGAATTTCCGGATAACTGCTGGGGAAAGGGGATCTACCTTTCAGAGGGCTATCTGGGGTGATTCGGAACGGAGCAGATGGTTGCAGGCAGCAACCCTGCTTCGTTGAAAGCAGTTGTTGCAAAAAATGCAACAACTGCTCACGGGGGCAGTGGTCAAGTCGTGACACTGTGACACGGTTTTGCCGATCAGCGGGGATCAGTATGTGCAAAAAATGCACATACTGCCATCGACGAAAATAAACCCCCTACCAGTTTTCCCGATTATCACCCAGGGCCGGGATGGACCTGCACCAATTGCTTGACAAGATTGAGGAGTTGGATGAAAAATCGATGCCGATGCTTGGCTTTTCGCCAGATGAAATCTTTTAATCCGGGAAGCATCCCGTATTTTCTCCTGAGTTGGTAATAAAGGGAATACTTGAGCGGAGCCTTATATGACGCAGGAATCGCAGAGTGACAAAGTGGCGCTTTTTGAGGGCAAACGGATTCGCAAGGTACTTTATGGGGGGGAATGGTGGTTTTCACTCATTGATATCATCGAGGCATTGACAGAAAGCAGCATCCCGAAGCGCTACTGGAGCGACTTGAAAAAGAAACTGGCAGGGGAAGGAGCAACTGAAACGTACGAGAAAATCGTACGGTTGAAGATGCCCGCCCCGGATGGCAAGATGCGGCTCACCGACTGCGCCGACACGGAGACCATGTTCCGGGTTATCCAGTCCATACCGTCACCGAAAGTTGAGCCGCTCAAGCGATGGCTGGCGCGGGTAGGCAAGGAACGCATCGACGAGATCGAGAACCCGGAACTCTCCATGGAGCGCATGCAGTTGCTCTATGAGAAAAAAGGATACCCAAAGGAGTGGATCGACAAGCGGATGCGCGGCATCGCCGTCCGCCAGGATCTGACCGGAGAGTGGCAGAACCGGGGAGCACGAACCAGCCTGGAATATGCCATCCTGACCAACGAGATCATGCAGGGGGCTTTTGCTTTGCAGGTCGATGAATACAAGCAGGTGAAAGGTCTGGAGCGGGAAAATCTGCGTGACCACATGACCGACATCGAAATGATTCTGACCATGCTGGCCGAAGCAACTACCACAAAATTGCACCGTGATCGGGATTCACATGGCTTCGAACCGCTCCAGAAAGATGCCCGGGAAGGCGGCAACGTAGCAGGGAGAACCCGCCGGGATATTGAAAAGCGGTCAGGCAAAGCGGTGGTGACGAGCGAGAATTACAAAGAGTTGGCCGGCAAGGGGCAAAAGAAGAAATTACGGGAGTAATCCCTTGGCGGGAAATCGAGAATTCTGGCGCCGGTTGTCCGGACAGGTGTGGTATAGTGCCGCATCAATTGCTTGGCAAGATTGGCAAGATTGGGGAGTTGGAGGGGCGCTTTTGGCAATGAGAAGAAAAAATGTGGCTTTTCAAGACCTGACCCTCAACCAGGAACGTCCGATGGAGGCTAATAATGAATAAAGAGCAGGCCCTGGCGGTTTTTGAAAATCACCAAATTCGCAGGCTGTTTGACGAGAAGGCGGAAAGGTGGTTCTTCTCGGTGGTGGATATTGTCGCGGCGCTGATTCAGCAACCTGATTATCAGGTTGCCCGGAAATACTGGAACAAGGTGAAAGAACGGCTCAAGAAGGAAGGAAGCGAGTCGGTGACAAAATGTCACCAACTGAAACTTGAGGCTGCCGATGGCAAAAAATACCTGACCGATGTTGCCGATCCGGAAACCTTGCTCCGTCTGATCCAGTCCGTACCCAGCTCCAAGGCTGAACCAATCAAGCTCTGGCTGGCCAAAGTAGGCTATGAAAGGATTCAGGACATGAGCGACCCGGCCCGCTCCCTTGACCGCGCCCGGCAATATTGGCAGCAGCACGGCAGAAGTGAAAAGTGGATTCAGCAGCGGATGATGGGGCAGGAAACCCGCAACAAGCTGACCGATTATTGGAGCGAACACGAGATTAAGGGCGAAAACGAGTATGCCATCCTGACCAATATCATCCATCAGGAGTGGAGCGGGGTTTCGGTCAAACAGCACAAGGAAATCAAGGGAATCAAAACCCAGAACCTGCGCGACCACATGAGCGAAGCAGAACTAATCTTTACCGCTCTGGCAGAACTCTCCAGCCGTCAGATCGCCGAGAGTGTCGAGGCCACCGGAATGGTCGAAAATGCCGAAGCTGGTAAGAAAGGCGGCGGGATTGCCAAAAGGGCGCGTCTTGAACTGGAAGAAAAAACCGGGGCCAGCGTGGTGACCGGGGGAAATTTTCTCCCCCCCGCAGGCCGGGGAAAAAAGAAATTGGGGAATCATGCCGATGAGTAATGATGAATTTTTCCCGCCTCGCCCCAGAGTGCGCCCCGCCATTTACGCCTATGAGGACACCAACCCGCAATACCGTGGACTGCTCAAGATCGGTTATACCACGGTGGATTTTCAAGCCCGGGTGGCACAACGGGGGTCAGGTTATGACGAATAAAGAAAACACGGCTATCGTGTTGCGGGAGGAAAGCCTGCGAAGTCTTATCTACACCGTGCGCGGGATGCAGGTGATGCTGGACAGGGTTCTTGCAGACCTGTACCAGGTAGAAACGCGTGCGCTCAAACAGGCGGTAAAAAGGAACATCAAGCGATTTCCGGATGATTTCATGTTTGCGCTCGATGAATCCGAGGTCGAGATGCTGGTATCACAATCTGTGATACCTTCGAAACGGGTGTTGGGCGGAGCCATGCCGTTTGCCTTTTCCGAGCATGGAATAGCTGCCCTATCCTCTGTGCTGACCAGCGACCGGGCCATTGAGATCAACATTGCAATTATGCGCGCTTTTGTCGCCATGCGCCGGTTGTTGGCGGCCAGCGGCGGCCTGCTTCAGCGCATGGATACCCTGGAAAAACGGCAGATCACCCATGAAATCAAGACCGACGACCGCTTTGACAAGGTGTTCGACGCGCTGGAAAGCAAAGACCTGAACCCGACCCAGGGTATCTTTTTCGACGGCCAGATCTTCGACGCCTATGTTTTTGTCAACGACCTGCTGCGCCAGGCGAAAAAATCCATCGTTCTGATCGACAACTATGTGGACAACAGTGTCCTGCAACAACTGGCCAAGCGGAAAAAAGGCGTCAGAGCAACGATCCTCACCAGGGCCATCGGCAAGGAGCTGGCGCAAGACCTCAAGAAACACAATGCCCAGTACCCGCCCATCACTATTCACCAATTCGCCGACAGCCACGACCGCTTTATGATTCTGGACGGCGAAAACGTCTATCACCTCGGCGCATCGCTGAAGGATCTGGGCAGAAAATGGTTCGCCTTCTCGAAGATGGACAAGGCCGGGCTGAAGGTGATGTCAATGGTGGCCGCTATTCTGGAAACCCGGCCATGAGCGTTGCCGAACTGAGCGAACGGCGGCCAGAATGGGGAGGATTGTGATATTTACGCATAGTATGCAACAACGTCACCAAACTTTTCACAAGACCGATCTTGAGATGGTTTTCTCCATGCTGGATGAAGCCGCCACTGCCGCGATTGCCTGTCGACAGAATGCCCAAGGGCTTGATGATGACGGGGGCGCGGCTCGCAAAGGGAGCAGGATTGCCGGGGAGGCGCGGGGGAGGCATTTTTTGCAATGCTGTCATTAAAAAGATATATCGTATGTGATGTGGAGACCTCTGGCCTGTCGCCAAAGCACGGTGGCAGGGTGATCGAGATCGGAGCTGTTGCCTGTGAAGAAGGGCAGATTGTGGAAGAATTTGGTACGCTCATTAACGTTGACTGTTCCATTCACTGGGCGGCGGAACGTGTGCATGGCATCAGCCGCCGGATGCTGGCAGGTATGCCGGAGCCAGAAGAGGTTTGGCGTGCTTTTCAGGTATTCATCGGTGGATGTCCAGTGGTGGCCCACAATGCCACTTTTGATGCCGCGTTTTTGCGCCACGAAATGACCATGCTCGGGATGCACATGAATAATCGTTTTTTTTGCAGTCTGGCTTTGAGCAGAAAATGTCTGCCGCATCTTCCCAACCACCGCCTTGCCACCGTGGCGCAGCATATTCTGGGTGCCCTGCCACCAACCATTAGGCTTCATAGAGCCTTGGACGATGCCCGGCTGGCGGCAAAAATATGGATGGCGTTGGATAGATGATGAAAGATTCGACTGCATTGACGAGAGTTTGGGCGAAAACTAGCATGCACGATGATGCGAAGTGGCATCCCCTCATTCTCCACCTGTTGGATGTTGCTGCCAGTACAGACGCCATCTTGGCGCGTGAACCGGCAGCAACTCGCAGAAGAATGGCCGCGATCTTGGACTTGAAATGGGAAGACGCTCAGCCATGGCTCTTGAGTGTCATTGCCTGTCACGATTTGGGCAAAGCCTGTCCTGGCTTCCAATGCAAATGGAAAAATATGACGGGATTACAACAGCCGCGAAGTCCTAATACCGATATCAATCACGCCTTCGTGAGCCAGATTTCTTTGACAGGATGGCTACAGGAGATGGGTTGGCCTGATGATCTGGCGGAGTTGACGGCCGATGCTGTTGGGTGTCACCACGGTGAACGGGCCAATCCAAGTACACTCAACAATCTGGAGGGTGATAGGCGAGCCCTTGGCGCTGATGGCTGGAGCGAAGCGCGTCAGTACCTTTGGGGTGCAATACTGGAGGTATTTAAGCCTTGCCTGGTTCCAACCAAGGCAACTCTGTCCGGCCCTGATTTTATGCTGCTATCTGGACTGACGAGCTTTGCCGACTGGATTGGCTCCAACGAAGAATGGTTTCCATTCGGCACAGTCGAGGACTGCGACGACTTGGATGGGTGGTTTAAAAAGCGCCGGATTTGTGCCGACCAGGCCCTGGACGCCATCGGTTGGGCACCCCGAACCCCGCTTTCTCCTGAGCCCAAGAGCTTTGAGCAGGTTTTTGGCTTTACCCCTCGCCCCTTGCAGCAGGCTATTGCCGATGCCCTAACCGGCTTGCCGGAGCCTGCCATCCTGCTGGTGGAAGCTCCCATGGGCGAAGGCAAGACCGAAGCGGCCTTCTTCGCGCATCTGGATTTGCAGCGGCGTTTCGGGCACCGCGGCCTTTATGTAGCCCTGCCGACCAAGGCCACCGGCAACGCCATGTTCAAGCGCACCCTCAAATTCCTGTACAGCCAAGGCGCGGACCGCAAGCTAGATCTACAACTTTTGCACGGCGCGACACTCCTCAACGATACCTTCCAGAACCTGCGTTTCACTGGCATCGGCGATCCTGAAAAGGGGGGCGAGATCCGCGCCGGCGAATGGTTTACCAGTAAGAAGCGAGCGCTTCTTTCCGAATATGGGGTGGGTACGGTGGACCAAGCCCTACTCCCAATCCTGCCGGTGCGGCACAACTTTGTCCGCCTCTGGGGTCTGGCGAACCGGGTGGTGGTTTTTGATGAAATCCATGCCTACGATGCCTACACGGGTACGCTTTTGGAGCACTTGTTGCGCTGGCTTCTGGCCTTGGGCTCATCGGTGGTGTTGCTTTCTGCGACCTTGCCGCCGTCCATTCGCCGCAAACTGGCAGAGGTGGTCAGTGCGGATCTGCCGGAGCAGGAAATGCCATACCCGCGTCTTTCCGTTTTCCGCCCCGGCGCGGTCGAACAATTCCATTTCTCGGCCGATCCCACCCGACGCCAGACTCTGCGGCTGCAAGGGATTTCTCCGGAACTGCCAGCAATACGGGCCGCTCTGGATGAGCAGCTTGCCACAGGCGGCAAGGGGCTGGCGCTGGTCAACACCGTGCAGCGTGCTCAAGACTTATATCGTCTCTTTCCCGAGGGTGAATCTCTGGAGCATGAAGGCCAGAGAATTGGCAAGCGCCTCGCCGATGGGACGGAGGTGTTTCTTTTCCACGCCCGTTTCCCGGCTGACCGGCGTCAAAAGCGCGAAGATCATGCCTTGGCGGCCTTCGGCGAGCATGGGGAGCGGACTGGCCGGAAGATTCTCATCGCCACCCAGGTGGCCGAGCAGAGCCTTGATCTGGATTTTGACGTGATTGCTACCGATCTTGCACCCATTGACCTGGTGCTGCAACGGGCGGGGCGTTTGTGGCGGCACAAGCGGGATAAGACGGAACGCGGCGGTGTCCCCGAACCGATCCTCCTGGTGGCTGGACTTGCCGGTGACGAGCCGCCTTCGTTCGGCAAGCCCCTCTGGTGGGGTGCGGTGTATCGCGAGGATCTGCTGTTGCGTACCTGGTGTCTGCTTCGGGAGCGACAAGGTCTGATGCTGCCGGATGAAATCGACACCTTGGTGCAGGCGGTGTATGAGGATCAGGTGGATGTGCCGGGATATTTAAGGGAAAGAATGGACATGGCCATGATGGCAGAAGGGGAAAATTATGCGCGCCGGGGGCAGGCTAACCAGGCGATTATCGGCTTCCCTGACGATGCTTCTTGGAATGACCCTGCGAGATTTGTTCTGTACGACGAAGATTCACCGGGGGTCCACCGGACCCTCATGGCCCAAACCCGACTTGGCGAAGACTCGGTTGTCGCCATCCCGTTATGGCCGGGCGACGGCTTTACATCCGAAACCCAGCCGGGCTTTGAGCTCTCAAAGCAATGGTTCCAGCGGGCCGTGAGCCTTTCGCGTAAAGGGGTGGTCAAAATACTTCAGGCACAGGGTGTGCCGAAAGGCTGGAAGAAATCGCCGCTCATGCGTAACTGCTTTCCGCTGGTGTTGGATGCCGAAGGACAATGGACAATGGACGCAACCGTAAGGCTGGATGACGATCTGGGTGTGGTGTACGAAAAAAAGGAGGCAGAATGAGCCGATTCAACCTGATTGACGAAAAATGGATTCCAGTGCGGTTCCCCGACGGCACGCGCGACGAACTGGGAATAAGCGACACCCTGTTACGGGCCGGGGAGATTGCTGCCATTGAGGATCCGTCACCCTTGGTGGTGGCGGCCCTGCACCGTTTTCTGCTGGCAGTCCTTTACCGGGCACTGGAAGGTCCGACCGACATCGACCAGGCCAAGGCCCTGTTCAAGACAGGTCTGCCCGGTGAAAAAATCACTGCCTATCTGGAAAAGTGGCGGGATCGGTTCTGGCTGTTCGATGAGAAGTATCCGTTCGGGCAGATACCAACGTTCAAACCCAATAAATGGAGAGCCTGGACAAGCCTCGCTGTTGAGCATAACGCTGATACAGCAAAAGTTCTTTTCGATCACACCAGCGAGGCCGAGCCTGGCAGCATTAGCCCTGCTGAAGCTACAAGGTGGCTGTTTGCGACTCAAACATTTGCGGTTTCCACAGGGAAGAGTGAGATTTCCCATACTGGTACTGCGCCGTCGGCTGGTTCAATGATGGTTATACCCATTGGGTTGAAGCTACTAGATACGCTGTTTTTTTGCCTAATTCCGCAAAACAGAATGGTTATGGGGGCAGACATTCCAATATGGGAAAAGGAAGCTGAATCAGTGGAGTATCTGAAGACAAAGATCAAGGTGATCGACAAAAAATCCGGAGGCGATAAAGACCGAACAGTTGAGAGAGAAGCTACAGGAGTTGTCGATTTATACACATGGCGAACGCGTGCGGTTATTTTCAAAGAATCTTCATCCGGCCATATTACCAATCTGGGATTTGCGTCTGGTGTGGGGTACAAAGAATCGCTGGATTGCGATCCAATGCTTGGTTACACCATTAAGGAAATCTCGGAAAAAGGTGCCAAGGACAAGGTAAAGAGGAAGTTTTCCGTTCAGTTTGAGGAGAAGGGGGTTTGGAGAGATTTCGATTCTCTGCTCCCGGATGAGACGAGACTCGCCCCGAAGGTAATAGAACATGCTGTGGTATTGACCAGGAAGGATCGCAACCGATTTCCCCTGGGGGTGCTGGTTGTAGGGCAAAAATATTTTCCACCCAGGCCGAATGTTGCTTTTTGGAGAAGAGAATTCTTTGTCCTCCCTGAGGCTATTTCTGGGGATCGCAATATACGTCACGAAATTCATGAACTCCTTGTTGACGCTAATAATGGGGCAGATGTTTTGAATAGAGCCTGTGAGGCCTTCGCCAGGGACATGCTAGGGCATGGGACCAGAAAGGTCGAAAAGGCCGATGTCATTAGTTTTGTTGAACAAATGTCGGTCCCTTCCTTCTACTGGGCTGTCTTGGAGTCACGTTTTCACGAAATTCTGAGCGAATACACGTTAGACCGCGACCCCGATGATATCCGCCACCAGTGGTTGAAATCCGTTATGGATGCTTTGGCGCAAACCTGGCGACAACATAGTGCGTCGGTAGCCTCGGGGGATGTCTGGGCTATCCGCGCCTTGGTGAAGGCTGAAGGTTTGATTCTTCGCAAACTGAATGAGTTGAAAGGTGAGATCAAGAAACTCGAACCACAGGAGGAGGTGGCATGACCGGATTTATCGAGTGGCTGGAAGGACTCAATAAGAAAGACACCAAGGTAAGGGCGGTGCTGCGGCGAAGCCTCGCTTTTGATCCCGGTACCTTCACGTCGGCCTACCCCTATGTGGAACCATTCGTGAAGGATGAAGACAATTCCTGGCGTCGAAAGATGTACTATCTGGTGGCCGGCCTCTGGGCCGCACACTGGCGGGAGGGGCGGATTGGGGCGCCGATGCCCATCGGCAAGGCATCGGCGGCATATCAGGCGGCAAGTGGTTCGACGAGTGTGGAGCGTCGTTTCGTCACCCTGCTGGATGCCGACCCCGACCAGTTACCCCATCGTCTGCGCCAGATGCTGGCGCTACTCAAGGATCAGGCCATCGACTTCGATGATCTGATCAAGGGTCTTTTGTACTGGAACGACGACCGGAAGCGCACCCAAAATGATTGGGCACGCGACTTCTACCGAAGCTGAATTGCGAAGCATCTACCGAATACCAAACCGAAAGGAGAACGGCAAATGAAGACCCTGATTGAAATTCATGCCCTACAGAACTTCGCTCCCTCCAACTTAAACCGTGATGACACCGGAGCACCCAAGGATGCCCTGTTCGGCGGCACCCGCCGTGCCCGTGTGTCCAGCCAGTGCCTCAAGCGGGCGGTGCGCGAGCATTTCAAAGGGTTGGTAAAACAAAACGAGCTTGCCTTCGATGATGTTGCCTACCGCACGAAACGGGTCTTGGATGCTATCGTAGCGGCCTTGGTCAAAAATAACCGGCCTGAAACGGAAGCGGCCGACAGAGCCCGTTTGGCATTGGCTGCCATGGAACTTACGGTGAAGGACGACGGCAAGAGTGAGTATCTCCTTTTTCTTGGACAGCGTGAAATCTCTGGAGTCGCCGATATCATCCACGAGAAGTGGGATACCATCACCCCCTCCGTGGCGACCCCCGACGAGGGGAAAAAGCCTGGCAAGGCCAAGAAACAGGCCGCCCAGAACGCCGACCCTGAATTGCGTAAGGCCCTTGATAAGGTGTTCGACGGCGGCAAGGCCGTGGATGTGGCGCTCTTCGGCCGCATGCTGGCCGACATGCCCGAGAAGAACCAGCACGCTGCCTGCCAGGTTGCCCATGCCATTTCGACCCATGCTGTGGAGCGGGAATTCGACTTCTATACCGCTGTGGACGACCTCAAACCTGAGGATAGCGCCGGGGCTGATATGATGGGCACGGTGGAGTTTAACTCGGCCTGTTTCTATCGCTACGCCGTGGTGGATTGGGAAAAACTCGTGGCGAATCTTCAGGATGACAAAGAACTGGCGGCCAAGGGGCTACGAGCCTTTCTGGAAGGCTTTGTGGTGGCCGAGCCAACCGGTAAGCAGAACACCTTTGCGGCTCACAATCCGCCGGAGTTCGTAGCCGTCTCCGTTCGCCACAACACCGCCCCGCGCAATCTGGCCAATGCCTTTGAGACTGCCATCCCCGTGCGGAAAGATGAGTCGCTGACCAGCCGGTCGACAGAGGCGCTTACTCAAAAAGCCAAGGCGTTGCAGGCGGCCTATGATGGCGAGGGAAGCACCTTTGTTCTCAATCTCACTGAGGCCAAGGTAGAAGGATTTGGCAAGAGTCTTCCGACGTTGAAAGAAGTTCTTGATAATGCCCTTGAGGCTGCTGAAAAGGAGTGAGCCATGCCCACGTTATTGCTTCGCCTGGTTGGCCCCATGCAGTCCTGGGGAACCACCAGCCGCTTTGACCAACGTGATACCGGCAAGGAGCCCAGCAAGTCCGGCGTTATCGGTCTTTTGGCCGCAGCCCTTGGGATCGACCGCGAAAAGTGGACGGATCTGGAACCGCTCACACGCCTTGCCATGGGGGTACGTCACGACCGGCCGGGTGTGCCCAAGCGGGACTACCAAACTGCCGGATGTGCCACCGGAGACACCATCATCAAAGCGGATGGGAAACCGTCCAAGGATGGGGTTGTCTCTCAGCGTTTTTATCTTGCTGATGCGGCCTTTCTGGTCGGGCTGGAAGGTGATGACCGCGCACTTTTGGATAAAGCCCATGCCGCCCTCCGCAATCCGCTTTGGCCCCTGGCCCTGGGGCGTAAATCCTATGTGCCTTCCGAACCGGTATGGCTTGAGGGTGGTGTTCAGGACGCCCCGTTGCGGGAGGCTTTGGCTCGGTGCCCCTGGATTACTTCTCCTCGCAAATGGGAAGAACCTCCGGAAAAGCTCCTGATCTCCTTCGAGTCCGAGGACGGTACCGGTGCTCTCAAAATGGACCAGCCGCTGTCATCGTTTGCCGAACGGCGCTTTGGAGTGCGGTTCGTGCGCTCGGAATGGATCCCTTTCCCGCAGGAGGTGGCCCATGTTCCTGCATAGGATACACCTTGACCCACGTTGCCGGGAGGCACGGCGCGACCTCGCCGACCCATACCAGCTGCATTCCACCCTGTGTCGGGCCTTTAGTGCGCCGGATAGTAAATGCCCTGTTGGCGAATTCCTGTGGCGGCTTGAACCGGAAACCGATCCTGCCGGTCGGCCCCGCATCCTTGTGCAAAGCCGGGCTCTGCCCGACTGGGCAGGCATCGGCGTCAAGAGCTGGCTGGCCCAGGCCGACCCGGCCATCGACTTGCGCGACCGGCTCAAGCTCGATTCGCTCAAGGTGGGTCAGCGCTTTCGTTTTCGGTTGCGGGCCAACCCCTGTGTGACTCGCAACGGCAAACGTCTGGGGTTGCTGCGGCTGGAGGAGCAGGAGGCATGGATTGCCCGAAAAGGGCAGCAGCACGGTTTTGCTCTCCCACCAATGGCCTCCTTTGACTTTGCCGAGGCGTCATCTGCCCGGGTTGATGTTCGGGTTTCTCAGGAGCAGATGCTAAGTGGGAAGCAGCATTCCGGCAATGGCATCCGAATTTATTCGGTACTGTACGACGGCGTTATCATGGTCACCGCTCCTGATACGTTTAGGGAGGTGTTACAAGCCGGCATTGGACACGGCAAGGCCATGGGGCTTGGACTTCTATCGGTAGCGAGGTGATGAGATGGAAAGTAAGCTGGTAGTCTTCAAGAATAAGGCAATTCGGCGGACTCTGCACAACAACGAATGGTGGTTTTCGATTGCTGATGTGGTGGAAGCATTGACCGATAGTACCGACCCTCGTCAGTACATTAAGAAAATGCGCCAGCGTGATCCTGAGTTGGAGGCCTACTGGGGTACAAATTGTACCCCACTTGAAATGGTGGCTCCAGACGGGAAAAAACGAGCAACGAACTGTGCCAACACCGAGGGCATCTTCCGTATCATCCAGTCTATCCCCTCGCCCAAGGCTGAGCCGTTCAAACGGTGGCTGGCCAAGGTCGGCTACGAGCGGGTGCAGGAGATCGAAGACCCGGAACTGGCCACCAACCGGATCAAGGCACTGTACCGGGCCAAGGGCTATTCCGAGGCCTGGATTGAGAAACGGATGCGCGGCATTGCTGTTAGGGCCGAGTTGACCGATGAATGGAAAAATCGCGGGATCAATGGAGAACCTGAATACGCTATCCTGACCTCGGAAATTTCAAAGGCCGCCTTTGGCCTTACGCCAACGGAATACAAAAACCTGAAGGGGCTGGCGCGGGAAAATCTGCGCGACCACATGACCGACTTGGAGCTGATTTTTTCCATGCTCGGCGAGGCCGCCACCACCGAGATCGCCCGCAGGCAGGATGCCCAGGGCTTTGGCGAGAACAAGATTGTATCCCGTAAGGGTGGACGGATCGCCGGGGAGGCGCGGGAAAAGCTGGAGAAGGAAACAGGCGAAAAGGTGGTGACACCTGAAAACTATCTGACAGAACCGGAAAGCCGGAAACGGCTCACAAGAAAGAAGAAAGGATAGCCCATGAGCGAACCGATCCTCCCCCCGCTCAAGCCCATTCCCATCAAGGATCGCATTTCCGTTTTGTTTCTCGAACGGGGACAGCTTGATGTTCTTGACGGGGCCTTTGTTCTGGTGGACAAAAACGGCGTCCGTACCCATATCCCGGTCGGCGGGGTGGCCTGTCTGATGCTGGAGCCGGGGATTCGGGTATCCCATGCCGCTGTCACTCTTGCTTCGCGGGTTGGTTGTCTCTTGGTCTGGGTAGGTGAGGCGGGGGTGCGGCTGTATGCTTCGGGACAACCAGGTGGGGCCAGGGCCGACCGGCTTTTGTATCAGGCAAAGCTGGCGCTGGATGATGCGGCCCGCCTGAAAGTGGTGCGAAAAATGTACGAGTTGCGGTTTCATGAAAAGCCGCCGGAAAAGCGAAGTGTCGAGCAATTGCGAGGCATCGAGGGTGTCCGGGTACGCAAGATGTATGAACTTCTGGCCCGACAATACAGAGTGTCATGGGTAAGGCGTAATTATGACCATACCAGTTGGGGCAGTGGCGATCTCCCGAACCGCTGCCTTAGTTCGGCCACAGCCTGCATGTATGGTATCTGCGAAGCGGCGATCCTGGCAGCTGGTTATGCCCCGGCGGTTGGCTTTATCCATACTGGCAAACCGCAATCTTTTGTGTATGATATCGGGGATATATTCAAGTTTGAAACGGTTGTGCCGGTGGCATTTCGTATCGCGGGCAGAAACCCTTCGAATCCAGAACGGGAAGTGCGGCTTGCCTGTCGGGATGCTTTTCGTCAGAGCGGATTGTTGAAACGTATTATTCCGACCATTGAGCAGGTTCTGGCGGCAGGAGAGCTATCGCCGCCAGTTTTCCCCGAGGAATCGGTGGCCCCTGCCATACCCAACAAGGAGCAAATGGGCGATGTTGGTTATCGTGGTTGAAAACGCGCCTGATCGCCTCAGGGGGCGTCTGGCTGTGTGGCTACTGGAGATACGGGCCGGGGTGTATGTGGGAAAAGTTTCCAGGAGGGTGAGGGAGATGATCTGGCGAACCGTCGCGGAGGGAATTGCAGACGGTAATGCCGTTATGAGCTGGGCCACTAATACCGAGTCCGGTTTTGATTTTTTGACGCTGGGTGCCAACCGGCGAATACCTCTTGAATTTGATGGGGTAAAGCTTGTATCGTTTTTGTCTGAAGCGGCATTTGCCACGGAAGAGCAGAACGATCACAAATAACAGGTTGAAAGTTGGTAGATTTTTGTTCTTTAAAAATTAAACGAATTTTCAAAGGGATAGAGGAAGTATGTTCCCCACACCCGTGGGGATGAACCGGGTGGACTTGGTGGACGGGGGTTTTAGGCATTATGTTCCCCACACCCGTGGGGATGAACCGGTTCCGCTGCTATAATCACCAGCAGAGGTATCATGTTCCCCACACCCGTGGGGATGAACCGGTACAACGCGGTGGAAATTGGCGGCGGAATGTATGTTCCCCACACCCGTGGGGATGAACCGGTAGCATTTCTCCCAAATAAATACTGGGTGTAATGTTCCCCACACCCGTGGGGATGAACCGATGGTGGTGGTGCCGTTGGTGGTGCCGATGTAATGTTCCCCACACCCGTGGGGATGAACCGGCGCGATCAAGCTGGATTTCTCCGGCCAGTTCATGTTCCCCACACCCGTGGGGATGAACCGTTGCTATTGATACTGCCACTCCTGTGCCAAATATGTTCCCCACACCCGTGGGGATGAACCGAGTTTAACAACTTGGCAAAAGCGCAAAATATAATGT
>Ga0208863_1000257_pt1 | contig 64875 bp, 54 predicted proteins | sample RifOxyD3_FD_184040 | JGI IMG/M metagenome (GOLD analysis project Ga0208863, IMG submission 184040) | Soil microbial communities from Rifle, Colorado - Rifle Oxygen_injection D3 (SPAdes) | ecosystem: Environmental > Terrestrial > Deep subsurface > Rock core/Sediment | place: Rifle, Colorado... | reverse complement strand
GATCGGACTGGTCAGACAAGTCCGACAGGTCAGACCAGTCCGATCGACAGTTCGCGGCCCATTTTTATCGCTCTGGATGTGGGCTCCACCATGGCCAAAGCAGTCATCGCCGACGGTCAGACCCTAGTTCCCTTGCTTTTCAAGGCCTATAACAACCATGGGGACACGATCGAGACGGTCAAACATCTCCTTCGCGACCTTGTGGCTCTGGGTCTTAAGCAACCCCGCGTTCAGCATATTGCCATTACCGGCAGCGCCCGCTATCAGGTGCAAAAGAGTTTCTGCGAGATCTATCCCGATATAGCCGATCGCGTCTCGGTTCTGGTCGAGAACTATGCCCATGCCCGCGGTGCCATTGAGCATATCCGCAACCATATCCGCTACTTGCATGGTAAAGGAGTGCAAGATCTTGATGAGCGTCAGGCGATTCTGGTCGATGTCGGTGGTGAGGATACCAAGATCTCCATTTTGGCTCTTGAGCACGAGGAGCTGCACGATAATGCCATGAATGTCAAATGTTCGGCCGGCACCGGCAGCCTGATGGACAGCCTTGCCGTGTTTTTCGGGATCAAGGATATTGGCGCTGCCGCTGCTTTGGCCCTCACGGCGGTCAAGGCCTTTAAGATCAATGCCACCTGCGCGGTGTTGCTCTGGGAGAATGCCCGGCGTCTGCAGGCCCGGGGCGAGCGGCTTGATGAGATTCTGGCATCGAGTGTCTGGGCGGTCACCGAGAACATGGCTCGCTCACTCTGGAATCAGATTGACCTGCCGGTCAACGCCGTGACTATTCTGGTCGGCCAGACCATGTTGAGCGATGCCCTGCCGCTCGCGGTTACCTCCCGCCTGCTCGAACATCTGCATGGCGAAACCTATGGCCTGGTGCCGCCTTATCCCGGTCATAACGCCTGCCTCGGCCTGATCCGCTCTTTCGGGGGGCGAGACCTGGCAGACGCCCCTCGCCTCGATTTTGGCACCTATCTCAGCCAACACTATGATAAGCGGATCATCAAGTGCCGGGGAGCAGCCTGTGGCGACCCGGAGGCGGTCTGCAATCGGACCCATCTGAGTTCAAAAGCCGGCGGTACCGGACAGTACAGCTTCACCCTGGGCGGTTGTTCGGCGATAAATGAGTTTCTCGGCCGGAAAGCCGACCGCAGCCGTCTGCCCATTGATCACTACCGGACACTCTGGCATGAGATGGATGCCCTGCTGCCGAGAAGTGAGGCCCCGAATCGGCTTGTTATTCCCCGCGCCTTTGTCCTTTCGGAGTGGGCCCCTTTTTTCGCCCATTTTTTTCAGGGGTTCAACATTCCGGTCCATGTCGACAACCTCCGCAACAGCGATGTCCTGGCCGGGCAGAAACATTTTGCCATCGATACCTGTGCCCCTCATATCGGGGCAGTCGGTCAGTTTCAGCGCCTGGTCGGTGAGGCCCACGGCTATATTCTGGCCCCGCAGCTTGAGTTCCTGCCCAGCGATGGCGGCGACAGTCTCGGCCGGACATGCACGACCAATCAGGGTGGTCTGGCCGTGGCGCGCACCATGGCCCTGATGGCCCAACCGGCAGCACGTATTCATCTCTTTTTTTTGACTATCAAGCGCGATGACCCGCGCTATCTGGCGACTAAGCTTTTCACCAGACTGGCGCCGGTTTTTCGCTACTACGGGTTGACTCCGGCCGAACAGGAGATCCAGGTGCAACTGGTTAAAACCCTGCGCTTTATGACGGAACGGCGGGTCGATATCCAGAATCGGGTGGCCGGCATCCTTGAGGAGGCAGCGGCCGGCGGTACTCCTGTAGTCCTGGTGGCAGGCCGGGAGTATATCCTGAACCCCGGTATTTATGACAGTCATGTCGGCAAGCTTTTGTACGACAAGGGTATGGTAGGCATTCCTTCGTATACCCTGGGACTCAGGTTGAACCCGGAGTTCCGGCATCTCTACTGGCGAAACCCGCATCTTCTGGTCAGCCTGGCAGCGGCGGCCAGCCGTCGAGAGGTACATCGCTGGGTTGATCATCCCCGTCTGTCCGAGGCCTTGCGCGTTCTGGAAGCGGCAACCCCTGCCGGCTTGCCTTTGGTGCAGGTTTCGACCTTTCGCTGCGGGCCGGACAGCGTCATCGGCCATCTGATGGCGGCGCTCTTACGGGACCGGCCCTTTCTGCGTATCCAGTCTGATGCGGCCATCAAGGAGTTGGCTCATCTTGAAAACCGGATTAATACTTTTGCCGGTCAGCTGCGGAAGATCCTGGAGAATGGGCGTTTCGATACCGGCGGCGAGACCTTTGCGATTGCCACGCTCGATCAATTGAGCAGTAGCAGCCGGCTCGATCCGGAGCATGATGTCCTCTATTTTCCGACGATGAGTGACAACCGTTTTGTCACAGCGGTGCTCCGTTCCGCCGGCTTCACCTGTATTGACAACTACGATGACGACGGCTACAGCCTGGCCCGCCTGGTGGCTCTTGGCCGGGCCAGCGTCGGTGACACGGTTTGCGCTCCACTGGCCGCAGTCTATGGTGACGTGCTTGAGGCTATTGCGGATTTTTCGCGGCGCAAAACCGAAAAAGACCCTCTGCTGGCCGGCAAGCGTCGCCTTTTGATCTTCAATAACAAGGGGTTAGGCCCCTGCCGGCAAGGCCAGTATGTCGAGGTTCATAAATTGTTGATTGCCCAGGCCGGCCATCTTGGCGACCGGCCCGGGGAGTGCCAGGTCCTGCCCGGGGATAGCCTGCTGCAGTTTGCGGTGGGCCGGGAGAATGAGGGCTTTAATATCGGTCTTGATCAAGGCGCCCTGTTACGCGGCTTTCAGGCGATTATCCTGCAGGGCGTGACTCATCAGCTTTACGCCAACGGCGTCCTGCGCTGTAAGAATTCGGCCGAACTTAAAGAGTTCATCGCGGCCTTCCGCGCCTTTAAACAGAGGCTTTTCAGATTGCTCGAAACAGGTAATGGTGATGACCCGAAATCAGGTCGTTCGGCGCTGCTCGCCCTGCTTATGCGGGTAAGCGGCCAGCCGGTCGCCGGCTTGATCAATCAGGAAGTGCTAAACGAACTCCGGCGATTCAGACGGACACATGACTGCCGGCCCATCCTTGAAAAAGGGCGTCTCAAGTTCCACATTGAAGGCGAGGTCTATATGCGGGTGGCCCAATTTGAGGAGGTCTTCAGGACGCTGCTCGAGATTCTCGGTTTCGAACGTTTTGCCCTGACTTACAGCCCGCTGTGGAGTTTCCTTGATTACAAGATCGCCGGGCAGAGACTACGAGCCGGCGAAGCGCTCCGGGAAGCAGTGCGCCGGCTGTCGGCTAATCCGCTTGGTCAATCGCTTGGCGAACGGCTACGACAGTGCCGTCATCAAGGCCGCCGCTGCCTGCGGGTCGGCCTGCGCCAGATGTTTTTCAGACATATCCTGGCCGCGCCCCTCTACCGGGCTGCCGGTCTGGCCCTCCCCGAATCGATGAGCACGGTCCTGAAGAGGGCGCGGCAAATCATCCCCACACTGCGTCCTGGCGGTGAACTCACCCCGTATGTCGGCGAAACCCTGCTTAAACTGCAACAGGGCTACGATCTTGTCTTAAATGTCGCGCCGGAGGGGTGTATGGTAGCCGGTATGGGAGAGGGTTTCAGCTCGGCGCTGCAGCAGAGTGCCGGCCAGGGCAGTGTCCAGCATCTCTTTTCCGACAATGGCGAGGTCAACCGTGCAGCTTTAGTGGATGCTGCCCTGAAGATTCTTGGTCCGGAGGGCTTTTACCGACGCTGAACGCTTATCTTGACTGCACTGAATTTTTACCTCTTCTCCTCCGTAAAATCCTTCCGTAAATCAATCCCGCATTTTTGAGAGCAGGTGCATTTTCTTATTGCATTTGATTCCAAAGTAGTATAGAATTTAATTAAATTATAGAATTATGGCATGCTAATTGTGTCGTCATAAGGTAGCTTGGATTTTTGCTCGTGATGGGCATTGGCAGAATCAACCGAAAGCTCGGGACTATTCAATTAATAATGCAAGGAGGAAGGCATGATGTACTCTGTGAAAGGTAGGAAACGTCTCTTTAACCTGGCCGCTGGTACGGTTCTGACCATGAGCCTCTGGGCGCCGCTGCTGGCCCAGGCCGACGAGACCCAGGATCTCCGTAAAAAGGTCGATGAACTGCAGAAAACCCTGGATGACGTGGACAAGCGTCTCAACAAGGCCGAAATGCATACAGCGACCGATAAGCTGTCGTTGGGCGTCGATTTTCGGACCGAGGCGGACAGTATCCACTACTCCGACATGCTGTTTGCACCATCGGCGTTAGTCGGCAAGTTTTTTATGCCCTTTACAAATGTGACTGATATGAATTCAGGTTTTAATGGAGTAAACCTGATCCAGGCCAAACAGATGTTGGCTGGCATGAAACAGTACAACCTAATTCCGGCGGCTGAGAAATACGATATCGATAACGATATCATCTATACCAGCAAATTCCGGTTGAATATGGGAGCTAAGATCAATAACAACTTGAGTTTTACCAGTCGACTCGCTGCCTACAAGGTGTGGGGCGACAGCAGTGGCACCAAATTCAACCAGGGCAGCCTGGGTGATGTCACCTTTGACGGCAATACCTCAAGCCTGCCGCACGGTGACACCCTGCATCTTGAACGGGCCTATTTCAACTACAAAAATCAGGTTAAGACAGTGCCGATCAACTTCTCGCTCGGCCGTCGGCCGTCAACCGAGGGCCCGCCGGCCGAATACGGCTTAAATAGCCTGGAGGCCGGTTCGCCGCTGGCCACCATCATCAACTGGCAGTTTGACGGCGCCTCGTTGTCCTTTGGCTTGGATGAGATGACCGGTGTCCCCGGCGCCGCTTTGAAGTTCTGTTACGGGGTTGGATTCGAGAGCGATTGGGGCAACAGCGGTTCCCTGAGCAGTACATCCTCTGTCAAGGATGTCCATTTGTTTGGTTTTATCACCACCCTCTTTGACAATGACATGACCAGCGCGGTGTTTAATTACGCCCATGCCTCGAATATTACCGACGGCTTTACCGGGCTTACCGTTATGCCGTTTATCGTCAAAAAAGAAGACAAGTTAAACGCTGCCGGGACCGGTTCCGATGGTGTCAACGAATACTATTTTGATACGAACCCAGGAGGTTATATCTCCCGGATGGAGCCCAGCACCAACATCGGCGATTGGGATGCCGCTTCCATGCTCCTGCGCAGCAACCTGGCTAATATTGATATGTTTCTGGCCGGCTCCTGGAGTCATACCGACCCATCCCAGATCTCGCAGAATCCCTTCTATGAGTTGATGGGCCAGGGGCTGTTGAGCTCAAACGGCCAACTTGAAGCGCATAACGGCTATAGCGTCTATGCCGGCGTTGTCATCCCGATGCCGGCTGATGCCAAGCTCGGAATCGAATATAACTGGGGGTCAAAGTACTGGTTTAACTTCACCGGTGCCGAGGACTCATTGATCGCCAGCAAACAGGCGGCCCGTGGCCAGGTGGTTGAAACTTATTATATCCAGCCGATCATTGAGAAGACCTTTTTCGTGAAAGTGGGAGCTCAGTATTTTGATTATGCATATACCGGCAGCGGCAGCCCGTTAGGAGCCCCGGTCAAGATCTCTGAGGCCAACGGGATGGATTCTCTCTTCCCGGTGGTTGACAAGGTATGGAACGGCTATATCTCGGCTAATGTGAGATTTTAAGATATGGGGGGCGGGCCTGGAGCCCGCCTCGTGTCAGGGCGGCCACAGGGGGCCGCCCCTACAAAACAATCCGGAACTGTAGGGGCGGTCCCCCCGTGGCCGCCCTTTCGGAGCATCACCATGGCAGAAAAATCATTTGTAAACAGCATCAAGGAAGACGCCGTCAGTACCTACCAGGCAGTATTCGGCAAGAACTGGCCGACTTGGTTATCCGGCATCTTTATAGCTGTTCTAGCGCTTTTATTTTTCCTCTGGCAAGGCCCGCTCGGCATTTCTGGTGGTTACCGGAACTGGGGCGATTGGGTCTATTACGCAATCGGTATCGAAAGCACCAGGCCGACCGAGCCATGGCTGCATACCATGTCGGTCACCAATTTCGGGCTGTTTTTCGGGGCTTTTGTTTCTGCGCTTTTGAGTCGGCAGTTTAAGGTCCGCAAGACTTCCTGGCTTGAATATACCAAGGGATTGGTTGGTGGAATGTTGATGGGGATCGGTGCCGCATTTGCAAGCGGCTGTAATGTCGGCGGTTTTTATACGGCCATCGGTCTGTTGTCCGTAGGCGGCTATGCCATGATGATCGGCCTGGGGATCGGCGCATACCTCGGCTTGCGTTATCTGATTTGGGAGATGGAACACATTTCGGTCAAGCCGGCCGCTCCGGAGGAACCCAGACAGGGCGGCATTGACTGGGCCAAGATTCAGCCCTGGTTCGGTTGGTTGTTCTTGCTCGTCGGGATTGCCGCTTTTTATATCTATTCTATGTTTGAAAAAACCCAGCTGGGGGGCCTGCTGTTCCTGGGTATTCTGCTGGGTGTCAGTATGCACCGGGCCCGTTTCTGTTTTGTCCGGGCCTTCCGGGACCCCTTTATGACCGGAGAGTCGGAGATGGTCAAGGTCATAGCCCTGAGTCTGATGGTCTACGGCTTGGGAAGTGCGGTCATCAAGTGGAATTATCTGCAGCCCGAGATGATGGGTGTCATTCATCCATTTTGGATCGGCAGCCTGGTGGGAGGAACTATTTTTGGAGTCGGCATGCTTTTAGCCGGCGGTTGCGCCACCAGCACACTGTGGCGGCTTGGTGAGGGTCATACCAAGTTGGCAATCGCTTTGCTTGGATTTATCTTGAGCAATCCGGTCACCTCCTGGTTTTTGCAGAAGAGCGGCCTTGATCCGTTACTCGGCAAGGGTCTCTTCCTGCCTAAGGTCGTGACCTGGTATTTTGCAGCGCCTATCTTTGTACTTGTCCTGGTTATCTGGGTTTTAGGGGCGCGTTGGAATGAAAAAACTGAAAAATTTGTTGTTATTTAATGGAGAGAGCGATGAAAAAGACAATGATGCTTGTTTTGACCATGATTATGGTGTGCGGATTTACAGCAGCGGTTATGGCGGCGGATAAGCCTAATGGTGACGAGCGGAAAGGCAAGTATAACTTTCGCCAAACCTGCCGGCAGTGTCACAAAGCTGGCGGTTCGGCTAAGGAGTTGGGTCCGGACAGCAAAACCATGGCGCAATGGCAGCGGACCTTTGAGAAAGAGAGCTATGCCAAGCTGGCCTGCAAGGCGGAATGGGACAAGTTGGCAGCCGCCGATCTCAATGACACATTAAGCTACCTTTACAACCACGCCTTTGATTCACCATCTCCGGCAAAGTGCAAGTAGTCCCCCTGCTACCATCCCTTGCCGGCGATGGTGTGTAGTACCTTCCTTCTTTACCTGTCTGCAGGGGTATGTGCCCCTGCAGACAGTGCATTTACCCCTGGGATCAGGCATTGAATCAACTTATCGATTCAATGCCTGATTTTTTTAAAAGCTACGTTTCTAATAAGCTGCAGCCTAAACTGCCTGAGCAGTTCCTCAAAACATAGTATTGTCACTTCCCAGTTGTTGAAACATCTCAAGATAGTCGCTGAGTTTTTCTTTGGCGCCTCCAGCGGCCTTAAAATAGAGGCCGTACTCGACTTCGCCGGTCTTGAGTGTGATGATCCGCGCAACCCTGGCATCGTTCAGGGTAATAATAGTTTCCATGTGCGAGTAAGGCAGGTGGAGATTGAAGGTAAGGATAGGGAGGAGATCTTCCTTGTTGAGCAGGAAAGTAGTGCTGATTCGAGCCCCTTCCAAAGAGATGTCTCTGACCTTGGCTTTTTTTACTCTCTGGCCGATCTGGGTCAAAAAGGAGACGGACGACTCCTTTTCCGGACTGAAGCGCGGGAAACGGCGGCGTTCAATCTCGAATAGTTCGGTCGGGAAGGAGATAACCAGATGGTCCGGCATATCTTTTAGCAGGTCAGCCTGGAAGCCAATGGTCGCTTTTTTGTGCTGGGGATGAATGACGATGACCGGACCGGCCACCGGGGTGAATTGCTCAAGTTTGTTAAGTATTACCAGCTGTTCGGCGGCCTTCAGCTCAACCTTTTCTATGCGGATTCGTCGGGATTGGGTCTTGCTTTGGAAAAGAGTAAGCGGAACACGCTGGACGCTCAGCGAGGCGAGTTCACGCCAGATTCGTGCGGGGTCGGAGGTTATTTTCTTTTTCATGATTCTAGCGGTTCTACTCTGATTGGCTGGTGTTTTTCGATTTCTGAATTGCGCCTAAGATCTCTTTTTGGATCTCCGGTTGCAGTTCCGACATGAGGGATCCCATTTTTCGCAAGATCTTTCTGCCTTCCGGGCTGCCATAGAAGTCGGCCAGGGTGTTCAACTCCTTGATAGTAAAATGGTTGACCAGACTGCCGAGCAGAAGGGCTTCAAGGCGTTTGACATCTATGTGGGCCAGCATGGCCTTGATAAAGACCTCGCGCTGTTCCTCCGGGACCTGTCGGCTCAGATCGTTAACGGCATCATTGATGATCCCGGCAACCGGGGCGATACGGCTATAACGTTTTGCTGCCTCCAGAAGGGGGGCGTTCTCCATCTCGGCAGCGGCCCGGACAGGAGACCAGCCGGCAATCAGGGCCAGCAGCGCTAGGATTAAGAGACGTTGCATCAGGAATCCTCATTTTTTAGTAAAGGTCAAGATTGATCGCGAGGCGCCGGAAAAGGGGAGGGCGGTCTCTTGCAGATCGCTAAGGGTAAAATGGTGTGCGGTTGTATTACGTAGCCACTCCTCGGTCTCAGTCAGGGCTTTTGGTCCTTTCATGCAGATTACCTGGCCGCCGGGACGGCAGAACGGTTCGGCAAGAGCAAGAAAATCGCTGATATTTGCAAAGGCCCGGCTGGTAATCAGAGGAAAGCCAATGGCAAGCAGAGTTGCCGGTGCGGTTTTAGTCAGGCGTTCGGTCACGATCTCGACGTTTGTAAGATGTAAGAGCCTGATCACCTGTTTAAGAAAAGATACTTTTTTGAGTCGAGGTTCAGCCAGGACGAATCTGGTATTTGGGAAGACACAAGCCAGGACCAGGCCGGGAAATCCGGCCCCGCTGCCGATATCGAGCAGGGTCTGTGAAGATTTTTGGGCCTGGAGGATGGGCAGCAGGGTCAGGGAGTCGAGGAAATGGTTCTCCAGCATCTGCTGAAAGGGGGCCGGGCCCACCAGATTGATTTTCCGGTTCCAGCGCTCGAGTTCCCGAGCATAGATCAGCAACTGGTCCGATACTTGTGCAGAGAGGCACTCTCCCAGGCGTTTGGCGCCGTTCTGCAGAAATTCGCGATCAGGCATGGCAGGTAGGACCGGTGCTGTTGCTTCCACTTTTACTCTATCCATCCTAAGGGGTTGCGATAAGTTAGAAGGGGGTCTGCCGAAAGGTGATTAAAAATTCGTTCCAGGAAAGAGTTTCGCGGATCGCCAGTTCACCCTTGGCCGAACCGCAGCTGATACCCTGGATGAACCCTTTTTCCACCCGGCAGAGGAAATGATCCTTGCCTTGGAGGAAGATGTCTACGAAACAGCTGGTTGTACTAAGGCCAAGCAGGGTGATGAAATCGGCCAAGGCCATACCTTTGATTGATTTTTTACCGGGCAGTTGGCCGAGGATGTCGAGAATATGCTTGGCAAGGGCGGGCGAATTGATAGGTTTAAGCAGATGCTGGCGAGCGCCAAGCTGTTTGATCCTGGCATGCATTGCCGGATAGTCAAAAGTGCTGATAACTAAGGAGGGCAGAGCTGGGAAATGGGTTTTTATATAGGCAAGCAGTTCAAAGCCATCCATCTCAGGCATCTTGAGTCCGGTGATCAGCAGATCGATCTTTTTTGACTCAAGGATACGAACCGCCTGTTTGCCGGTGGCGGCAGTCAGCATGAGAAACTGTTTCTCATGCTCGGTCAACTCCTTGGCCATGCCAACCACAAAGGATTGTTCGGCATCTACCAGGAGCACGGAGCGTTCCTGGTCTGCTGTGCCGTTGGTTTGATCGGTAAAGTAATCATCGACCAGAATTCCGTTTTTAAATGCGCAGGAACAGGGCTCTCGATCAGGGAGTGTTATTGCTAATTGAAAGTTTTTTCTGTTGAGCCTGATGACGGTAAACAGGGTCAGAAGAGAGGCGCTTCTCTGGTGGGGGTCAGGCTCACTCTCCGGAATATCCGGTATAGAGGATGTAGTGGTCTCGACCGGCTGCGGTGGAGGTTGGGGAACCGGAGAGTCCTGTGCCCATTGTGGAGGGCTGGCAGGCGGTTCTGTTTCTTTGGGCGGTGGAGAAGATATCGGGTCTGAGGTTGGTGCCGGTGATTGAGCCTTTTGTCCAGCCTTATTCCTGCCGAGGTGGGTAATTTTGGTCAGTTCGTCCAACTCCTGATTGGTGGAAAGATGAGCTCGATCAGCCTTGATGCCCAAAAGGTCTTCCAGAATATTTGGTATGGACTCTTTCATTTTTTGATCTCCTCGAGCCTGACCTTGATGGAAGCGGCATGGGCGGTCAGGCCTTCAAGCTCGGCAAGCCTGATGATATGGGCGCTGTCAGCGGCAAAAGCGGCGCGCGAGTAAGAGATCAGGCTTGATTTTTTGATAAATGTATCGACGCTTAACGACGAAGAGTAGCGGGCCGTGCCCATGGTGGGCAGCACATGGTTTGGTCCGGCGACATAGTCGCCGACTGCCTCAGGGGTGTGATTGCCTAGGAAGATGGCGCCGGCGTGCCGGATAAGAGGGAGCCATTCAAAGGGATTGCGGACCATGAGTTCAAGATGCTCGGCAGCGATCTGGTTGGCAATGCCGATCGCTTGGTGCAAGTCGTCAACAATCAGCATAACCCCGTGGTCCCTGATCGAGGTGCGGGCAATGCTTTGCCTGTCCAATGTTTTGAGCTGCAGCTCAAGCTGGTATACCGTCTCATGAGCGATATCCAGATGGGTAGTGACCAGGATGGCCAAGGCCAAAGGATCATGCTCGGCCTGGGCCAGCATGTCGGCGGCGATATAGGCGGGATTGGCTGTCTCATCGGCGATGATCAGTACCTCGCTTGGTCCGGCGATCATGTCGATCCTGACCCTGCCGTTAACCTGCCGTTTGGCCTCTGTCACATACTGGTTGCCAGGTCCGACAATGACATCGACCGGGGCAATGGTGGCAGTGCCGTAAGCCAGGCCGGCAATGGCCCAGGCGCTGCCGGTCCGATAGATTTCGGTGATGCCGATCTTCTGGGCTGCGACCAGCAGGGCCGGGTGGATTTTGCCACCCGGACCGGGCGGGGTGACCATAATTCGTCGTCCTACCCCGGCAATGGCTGCCGGAATGCCGTTCATGAGGACAGAAGAGACAAGCGGGGTCCGGCCGCCCTGGCCGCCGGGTACATAGAGGCCTGCGGCATCAACCGGCTGCACCAGTCGACCGGTGATCACGCCGTTTTCGCCGGTAACGATCAGGGATTGCTGGCGTTCACGTTCATGGAAGGAACGGATGCGGTCGATGGCAAGATCAAGGGTAGCCAGCAGGTCAGGGGGAACCTGGGCCATGGCCTCGGCCAGCTCCTGCTCGGTTACCCGCAACCGGTCTTTGCTGAAATCCGGATCGTCGAATTGGCGGGTGTACTGCAGCAGGGCGTTATCGCCGTTTTCCCTGACATTGGCGATTATTCCGGTTACTGCCTCTCGGCATCGATCATCGGCGCTGTGAAATCGGGCTTGCAGGCCGGCAAGCTGGCGTCGTCCTTGCTCCGATGCTGTATCAATAGGCGTAATGAGCATGAATTCTCCTGATTATGACTGACTCTGTTTCCTTTGCATAAAGTACAGTTATGTGCCGGGTTTTGCAATGAAATTACGGGCAGGATATTTTGAACTTGCAGGTACGCCCTGAACCGAGCAGGTTCCCCGGCCTTTTAGGTAGTTTCCGTATACCGTTCGGTCGTGGGGTAGCGTCTGCCATAGCCAAAGGCCTTGCTCGTTACCTTGAGGCCCATGGGCGCCTGTTTGCGTTTGTACTCGTTGGAGGTGATCCGGCGAATAACATCCTTGACTATGGCAAGGTCGAATCCTTTGGCTACGATCTCTTTTATGCTGCGATTCTCTTCCAGATAGGCGGTAAGGATCGGATCGAGGACCTCATAGGGGGGCAGGTCGTCCTGGTCCTTCTGGTTGGCCGCCAGTTCGGCAGTCGGGGCGCGCGTTATTGTCCGGCAAGGAATAATTTCCTGCTCGCGGTTGAGGTAGAGGGCGAGTTTGTAGACCAGGCATTTAGGGACATCGGAGATGACTGCCAGACCGCCGCTCATGTCGCCGTAGAGGGTGCAGTAGCCGACCGCCATTTCCGATTTGTTGCCGGTGCTGAGCAGCATATAGCCGAATTTGTTAGAAATGGCCATTAAGAGGTTGCCGCGAATGCGGGCCTGGATATTCTGTTCGGTGATACCGGGTTTGGTGCCGCTAAACAGTTTGGCCAGGGTTTGGAGTTCTGCCTCGAACAGTTCGGTTATCGGCAGGGTGTCAAAATGGATGCCAAGATTGTCTGCCAGGGATTTGGCGTCATCAATGCTGGCCTGCGTGGTGTAGGGTGAGGGCAGAGCAATGCCGAGGACGTTTTGCCGGCCCAGGGCCGCGCTGGCAATGGCAGCAGTGAGCGCCGAATCAATGCCGCCGCTTAACCCGAGCACAGCCTTGCTGAATCCGCACTTGGTCACATAGTCCCGCACACCCATAACCAGGGCTTCATAGAGGATAGCGGTCTCATCAGTCGTTTCGTCCGGCAGGAGAATCGGCGGGTTGGTATCCAGGGCTTCGGTGTCGATGATCAGCAGGTCTTCGGCAAATCGACGAGCCAGGGCCACGATCCGGCCCTGGCGGTTCATGGCCAGGCTCATGCCGTCAAAGAGCAGAGAGTCCTGGCCGCCAACCTGATTGGCATAGAGCAGCGGAGTTTGGTGTTTCAGGCATTGGTGCTGGAATATCTCTTGCTTGATCAGGATTTTGCCCAGGTTGAATGGCGAAGCGGCGAGGTTGATGAAAAGATCGATCTTGCCGGCAGCATCACTCAGTAGATCATTGACCGGGTCTACCGCATAGAGTCGATGCCGGAAAAACTCTTTGTCATTCCAGATATCCTCGCAGATGGTAATGCCGAGAACCAACCCTTTATAGGTAAAGGCGCGGCTCGCCGCACCAGGTTCGAAATAGCGGGACTCATCAAAGACATCGTAGGTGGGCAGGAGGCGTTTATGGGTTGCGAACAGGAGTTTGCCATCTTCAAAAAGGATGGCGCTGTTGTGCAGGAATTTGCCGGTGCCGGCAGTATGTCTGGTTATAACGCCGCAGAGCACTCCGATACCCCGGACCTGTTCAATAAGTGCGGCGCAGGCACTCTCCTGGTCTACCAGAAAAGAGCCGCGTTCCAGCAGATCCTGGGGTGGGTAGCCGCTTATTGCCATCTCCGGGAAAACAATGAGATTGCAACCCTGGTTTTTTGCTTTTTCGGTCTGTTCGGCTATCTTGGCAACGTTGGCCGTAAAGGCGCCGATCACCGGGTTTAATTGGCTGAGAGCAATTTTCATGTGACGAACTATAGCACAATCAGGCCTTGGGGCGGAGTTAAAAATGCAAAATGCAAAGTGCAGGATTAAAAGCCGGTTGCCCAAAGTGTCCGGAGAGGGTAAATCTCTGGCTGTAATTTTTTTGTTTTTGTATTTCGGACAGCGGTTTACAGTTTCCGGTTTACAGTTTTTATTTAAAGGTTTAGAAATAGCTATGAGTTTTGGCCCGTGGCCTTGCAAAACCCATCAACCTGAATCGTGAGGGATTATGAAAAAGTACTTCGTGCTGGACACCAACGTCTTACTGCACAATGCCGATGCGGTTGTCTCTTTTGCCGACAACACCGTAGTCTTGCCCATGACGGTCATTGAAGAGCTTGATAAGTTCAAGTCGCGGAACGATGAACTGGGCCGCAATGCCAGAAGGGTTGTCCGGCAGCTTGATCTGCTGCGCGAAAAGGGGCAGCTTGGCGTCGGGGTGCCGATGGATAACGGCGGGACCCTGCGCATCTTTACCGAGCGGGACAAACTGATTAATCCGGGCCTGGATCTGTGTGTGGCGGATAACCGGATTCTGGCCGTGGCCAATACCCTGCATGATCAGGGTGAGACGGTGATTTTTGTCTCCAAGGACATCAATGCCCGGCTCAAAGCCGATGCCCTGGGTATTGCCGTCCAGGATTTCGAGAAGCAGAAGGTTAATTTCGACGAGTTGTTCACTGGCCAACGTGAGCTTTTAGTGGCGGCCGACCTGATTAATTCGTTTTACAAAGATCAGGAGCTGGTAATTGAGGGCCAGGATTTTGTCCCCAATGAGTTTGTTGTCCTGATCGACGAGGTTGAACCAAAACATACGGCCCTGGCCAAGGCCAGAAATCAGACCACCCTTGTTCGTCTCAATGCCGATCTGGATACGGTCTGGAATATCAAGCCCCGCAGCAAGGAGCAGCGCATGGCTTTTGAACTGCTCATGGATCCGGCGATCGAACTGGTAACCATGGTCGGCCAGGCCGGCACCGGAAAAACCCTGCTCGCCCTGGCGGCAGCGCTTGAATCAACCATACGAGATCACCGCTATGACCGCATTCTGGTCTCCCGGCCCATTATCCCGCTTGGCAAGGATTTAGGCTTCATGCCCGGCAGCAAGGATGAGAAGCTGGCCCACTGGATGCAGCCTATATTTGATAATCTAACCTTCCTGATGGGTGATCACTACACCAACAAGAAGGAGGAGAGTGATTCGTCGGTCAGAGGCAAGGTTGATAAGCTCCTGCAGAATCATGTTGTCGAGATGGAGGCGCTTACCTATATCAGGGGCCGTTCAATCCCCAGGCAGTACGTTATTGTTGATGAAGCCCAGAATCTCACCCCGCACGAGGTCAAAACCATCATCAGCCGGGCCGGCGAGGGTACCAAGATGGTGCTTACCGGCGATCCGTACCAGATCGACAACCCCTACCTTGATTCGAGCAGCAATGGCCTGACCTATACGGTTGAACGGATGAAGGACCTTGCCCTGCACGGTCATATCACCCTCAAGAAGAGCGAGAGGAGTAATCTCGCGGCTGTCGCAGCTGATTATCTGTAGGGGCAACCCCCACTGGTTGCCCCTACCCAGTATTTCTTTATCTGTTTCCCCCATTTTGCCGATACGGTAGTCGGTAGAGGTTTTTTCTGTCCATAGGGTCCACGATGTCCATGTTGTCCAAAAAAAAAACGTGGACCCTATGGACAACATGGACATCGTGGACCATAATCCTCAAAAATAACAGGCCGGGCAGGGGGGGGTACCGATATGAAAATAGCGCAATCTGATGTGACGTTCGGCGCCAGCCGTTTCTTTAGTGAGGAGTACCAGCGGAGTGAATCCCTGCGGGTGACGGTTGGCGGCGCTAACCTTTCCGACAGTCAAGCAGCACATGCAACTTCGGGCGCGGCGGATATCGTCATGATCTCCAAGCAGGCGGCAGCCCTGCAACAACAGCGGAGTATGCAGGCGCAAGCCTCTGCACCAGCCTGCCAAGGCACGACGGAATCAGCTGGAGATTCAGGAATCGGCCCCAAGTGGGAAGCAATGCGTCGGATACTTGAACTGTTGACCGGTCGGAAAATCAGGATTGGAGAGTTGCGATCCTCCGGTGAGCAGGAGAGTGCCGAGCCTCCGGTTCCGGCAGCAAATAATTCCGCAGACGGCGCGCAGCCGCAGCCGGTTGGCTGGGGCGTGGCCTATGATTATCAGGAACAATACCGCGAACAAGAAGAGATGAGTTTCAGTGCTGCCGGCCACATAGTTACCGAGGACGGTCAGGAGATCGCCTTTAAGCTCGACCTGTTGATGGCCAGGGAATATATTGAGACTACCTCGATTGCGGTCCGGGCTGGAGATGCCGCTTTCGTTGATCCGTTGGTGGTTAATTTTGCGGGGAGTGCAGCTGAGTTAAGTGATATGCGTTTTTCTTTTGATCTTGATGTTGATGGTCAGAGCGAACAGATACCATATCTTAAGCCGGGCAGCGGCTATCTTGCCCTGGACCGCAATAATGATGGCGTTATTAATAATGGCAGTGAGCTGTTTGGCCCGACTACCGGTTCCGGGTTTGCTGAACTGGCCAGCTATGACAAGGACAACAACGGCTGGATTGATGAGAACGACCCGGTTTTTACTGACCTGCGCATCTGGATGCAGAAGGCGGATGGGGTCGGCTCACTTTTCAGGCTTGACGAGAAAAGGATCGGCACCCTGCTGCTCGACTCGGCCAGGTCGGAGTTCAGTCTGACCGGGGATCAAAACGCCCTGCTCGGCAAGGTGGCCCGGACCGGTATCTATCTGACTGGCGATGGCGGGGCAGGGACCTTGCAGGCCCTTGATCTGACGGGCTGATGCAAATTATAATCCCTGTGAATATTTATCCGCTCGCGGCAAGGAATATCGTGACAAATTAGATTTTTTGTGCTTAAACTATCAGTAGTTTTCCGTAAAAAGATAGTATTATCTTATGATTATAAACTAATTGCCGCCGCTATTCCATGCGATGAATCGAATCAAAAAATGCCTGAGCATGATTATTGCCGTTCTGCTGATGCTCTGCAGCCTGCTATCGCTGCCGCATTTTGCCGGCGCCGCTATTACTACCGCCAACTTTTTTTATTTCAATCCTGATTCCACCCACAGCAATCTTTTCAGTCTCAAGCAGATGATGGATACGGTTCTGGCCAAAAGCGGCATTACGTTTACCTTTCAACCATTTACCCGATTCCTTGATTTTGATCGGCAGGTAAAGGAGCAGCATCCAGCTCTGCTCTTTCTGCCGGAATGGTATCTCAAACAAGATGGTAACGACAAAAAATTCAAACCTTTTTTGATTCCGGTCTGCCGCGGGGTCACCACCTACCGCAAGGTGCTGCTCGTTGCCTCTGATTCGGTCTTGACTACAGAGAAGCTGGGAAATGCCACCATCGCCATGACCCCGGTTGGGCAGGCCGGCATGACCCAGCTTAACGAGGCCATCTTTAAGGCAAACGGCCTTGACGCTAACCGGCTCAAGTTTATTACCACGGTCAAGGATGCCGATGCCCTGTTCGCTTTGGCGCTGGGCCAGGTGCAGGCAGCCCTTATTTCACAAAACACCCTGGACCGGGTCGGTAAGCTCAATCCGCAAATCCTGCAAAATGTCAAGTCGTTGGCTGTCTCAGGGCCGCTTCCCATGCCGATGTTGTGTTATGCCGATGGCGCCATTGAGGTTGCCGAGTTAAAAAAAATACGGAATATCCTGTTGATGGGAAAACAGGATAAGAGTGTCGCTCAAATCATGGAGATCTTGGATATCGATGCCTGGCATGATCATATTACCCAATAAGCTCGTCCTGCTGCTGATCATCATGGCGACTTTTTTGCTGCCCGGATCGGGAGAGGTGTTCGCCTCCCCCGGACAAGGCTCGGTGGCTATTCTGCTTTCCGATAGCGACGAAGCATACCGGCAGCAGGCAACCACCTTCAGCGAGGATCTCGGCCTGCCGACCCAGGTTTTCAATCTGCATGGCGACATCCAGAACGATCCCGGCTTGAAGGACAAACTGCTCGCCGGCCAGCCCATCCTGATATATGCCCTGGGTGCCAAGGCCGCCTTTGCCGCCAAGCTGTGGACCAAGGAGCGGCAGGATATCCCGGTTCTCTTCGCCATGGTTTTGAACTGGCAGCGCTACGATCTTCTCGAAGGCAATAGCAATATAGCCGGTATTGCCGCCGAGATATCACCCGGCACCCAGTTTGTCAATATGACCATGTTCTCGCCGGCCGTGAAACGCATCGGCCTCCTGTACAGCCCCTATTCGGCCACGCTTCTTGTCCTGGCCCGGAAGGAGGCGGCTCAGCTCGGTCTGGAACTGGTTGCCGAACCCATTGAACGCTCCAAGGAGTTCCGGAGCGGGTTTAAAAAGTTGTCTGGACGGGTGGATGCTTTCTGGGTGCTGAACGATCCGGTCCTCTACACCCTGGAAAATCTCGGGTGGCTGGAGGAGCGTTGTCTTAAGGAAAAACTGCTCTGTGTCGGGCAGAATCAGAATCTCGCCAAGATGGGCCTGACCCTGACCGTCAATCCGGATGTGACCCAGATTGGAATTCAGTCGGCCGCCCTTGCCAGGAATATTCTTCTGCACGGCCAAAAAGTATCCGAGATCAAGGTCATGGAGCCACTATCCACTCAGCTCTTTCTTAATCTTAAAACAGCCGAGCGCATCGGTCTTGCCATCCCGCAGCAGGCCCAGAATATGGCCACAACTGTTTTGGGCCAATAACAGTTGTTCTTGGTGCGCACAGGCTTCGAACACACGCTAATCTCATCCCACCTATTGTCCGTCTGGACTTTTTCAAAAGTCGCCACTCCGGCGAAAACCGGAACCCAGAAGTTTTTTGTAAGGAACAGCATGGAGTGGTGGATTCACCCTATCTAGCTGTTATTACAAGAAATTAGTTGACAATATTACTTTTTTTCTCCTATGTTATGAGTCATCAGGATGAATGAGATAAAGCGAGGACGTCAACTGTTCAGCAACACAAATTTTTCTCCTGTATTGGGGGAAGGCAGGAATTAGTTGTTGCGTAGTTATTACCAAACATCCACGGGAGGGGGTAATGCGAACCAAACGACTTATCACGCTTTCAGCCTTTTTTTTCTTTTGCGGCAGCACGTTTGCTCTGGCCACTCAAGGGTCCACCAACGCCACTGAGCAAGAACAAAAATCCTTTGAGGCGATGTTCGGCAAAGGGCCCCAGGAAGAGGATGTCTATCGTACCGATCGGTTGCTATTGACCGCAACCAAGCATAAAGTTCCCCTGCGCAAGGCCCCGGCGATTGCTACGGTTATCACCGGCGACGAAATCAAGGACATGGGCGCCAGGAATCTCACTGATGTGCTTAAACTGATACCGGGCCTGGGAGTTTCAACCAACGAACATGGTGTTCTGATGTTTGAGGTGCGTGGTATCCGCACTACCCTTTCTGAAAAGATTCTGGTCATGATCGACGGCCATCCGTTGAATAACGTCTACTCCGGCAGCGCCCTTTCCTATGTCTTTGACGACCTCACCGTTGAAAATATTGCCCAGATCGATATGGTCCGTGGCCCTGGTTCGGCGCTGTATGGCGCCAATGCCTTCACTGCGGTTATTAATGTGATCACCAAGAGTCCTAACGACATCGGCGGCGGCGAGATTAAGGTGTCGGGTGGCAGCTTTGACTCCCGGAAGGTCAATCTCCTGGGCGGCAAGATCTTTGAGAACGGCATCCAGGTGCTGGGCAGCCTGGATTACTGGAAGACCAACGGCCCGAATCTGGAGATCAACAAGGACAGGCTTGGAAACAGGGGCGATGCGGACACTGAGTTTGAGAAAACCGATCTTTTTTTAAACCTCATCTATAAAGATCTGAGTTTCAAGGGACAATACATTGCTAAAAGCAGGCCGACTTATATTGGCTTTGCCTATGCCCTTACTGACGGAAGCTCTTGGCATTATGATAACTACTGGGGAGAACTCAGTTATCGTTACCAATTTTCAAGCCAACTCGCCTCGGCGATAAAGGTGTACCATGACTACCTTGAGCAGGATGCCAAGATTGTAATTATGCCCAATGTGATCGGTGAGCCCGCGCTTAAAGACAGAGCTACCGGCACAGAACTACAGGTTGATTATGATCTCTTTAGCGGCAATCATCTTCTTATCGGCGGCTTGTATAATAAAATTAGGCAGTATGATGTCAGGCAAATTGCCAATTTTGATCCTTTAACCAATGCGCCACTCCTCGGAGGTCTACAAGACGTCAGCGATATGTACGGAGGCAAAGGTAACCATAACAAGGATGCTGATCGTGAAATTTTCGCCACCTATCTACAGGACGAATGGGCGATTCAAACCGACATCAACCTGACTGCCGGTGTGCGCTATGATCACTACAGCGATTTTGGGGACACGGTCAACCCAAGGGCCGGACTCGTTCTGGGGATAACCAAACAGGCGGATCTCAAATTCCTGTATGGCGAAGCATTCAGAGCCCCCAATTTTGTCGAACTTTATAATGGCGGCAACCCGATTATTATTGGTAATTCAGATCTGCAACCCGAAAAGATAAAGACATCCGAGGTAGGCGTCACCATTCGAATAGTCAAGTCGGTGAACTTTGATGTGAATTATTTCTACAGCAAAATTAATAATCTCATTGACTGGGTTGACAGTACAACGCCGGGAGAACCCGCAGTATATCGCAATTTGAAGGACGCTGTGGTCGACGGCATTGAGATGACATTGATGGGCCAGTATTCCAACACCAGTTACTGGAAGCTATCCTATACTTATCAAGATCCTCGGGATGCGGATAGCAAGCAGCGGTTGCCGAATGTCCCTTCTAATCGGGCTACGGCCAGCGTCAACCACGACCTGACACGATACCTCGTCGCCCATGCCGATTTGCTGTGGACCGGCGCCAGACCGCGGCCGACTGGCGATCCCCGGCCGGAGATGCCGGACTACACCGTAGTTGATCTTAGCCTCACAGCCAAGGATTTCTATAAGGGTTTAGAAATCCAGTGCGCTCTGCATAATCTTTTTGACCAGCGTTACTCTGATCCGGATAAATCGGGCGCCAAGCAATTCGTCCCCGGCGATTTTCCCCGCGAAGGGTTCTCAGCCATGCTGAACATAAGCTATTCATTTTAATATGGCAGGGGGGGTATCGGTAATCGGAATATAATTTTTTTGACAGGAGCAAACTTACGTGACATCTGTCGGTATTACGGGTACAGGCATCTATGTCCCCGAGAAAAAATTGACCAATGAATGGTTCCAACAATTTCCTTTATTGCCGGTCGACGCCCTGCTGGATGATTCAGGTATTGAAGAACGTCATGTATGCGCACCAGGAGAAACCGGTGCGGACCTGGAGTCCAAAGCCTTGCTTGACGCAGTTGCTAACGCCGGAATATCTATAGAAGATGTTGAACTTATCCTGGTTGGCTCGGCTATACAAGACCAGCCCATGCCCGGCAACGCTGCCATGGTCCAGTTTAAATCCGGTGCAATTAATGCTGCCGCCATCAATGTCGAAAGCGCCTGCACCTCATTGCTTTCGCAAATGACCGTTGCTTATGGTTTGATTAAGGCTGGAGTTTATAAAACCATCGCCTGTATCGCCTCGGCAACCTGGACAGCAACAGCAGATTATACTGAAAAGAACTGTATGCTGCTAGGTGATGGGGCGGCAGCATTGATTCTGCAACCGGTCAGTGAGGGAAAAGGAATTTTAGGCGTTCATCTTGAGACGGATGGAAGTTGTTGGGGGGCGTTAGGTTGTAATTATCGACTGCCACGCCAGTTACTTCTTGATTATCAAGCTGGAAATTATCTGGGAGGGGGAAGAGAAAAAATTTATTTCTATGTTGACCGCAAGGGTGGTGGAGTAGACGAGATCAAAAAGACCGGCCCTGTCAAGACACCGCAAGCGATACGCAAGGCCTTGAATAAGGCCGGGTACTGTGAATCTGATCTTGATTTTCTGATATGTCATAACCCAACAGTAATACTCGTTGAGGCATGGCTGAAGGAATTAAACGTCAGTAAGGATAAGACGCATTTGACTATACAAAAATATGGTAATATGAGTGGTGCCTCGATAGGCGCCAATCTCCATGAAGCAGTCAGATCAGGAAAAATCAAGGATGGCGATCTGGTTGCCATGGGCGCACCTGGCGCCGGCTACCACTATGCATCTGTTGTCATGAGATGGGGCAAGTAATAACCACTTTCAGCTAAAAATGTTTATCCACTGTTTCTATACGGCTGTGGATGGGCGGCACTGCTTCACTATCGATCCAGACGTCAAGCACGGTCGGTCGACCGTCGAGAAAAATCTCTTCGGCCAGACTGGGCGTGATTTCATCCGGACTCTTGATCGTTATCCCCCTGGCGCCCAGGCCTTCGGCAATCTTGGCGAAATCAACCCGCTGGAATTCGGATGGAATGCCCTCGGGAATCGGGGTTTTGAAGAGCCTGCGGCCGTGGTAGACCATGCCGAGCATGGCATTGTTAAAGACAACCCAGATTACCGGTACGTTGTAGTTAACCGCGGTGGCGACTTCAAAGCCGTTCATCAAAAAACTGCCGTCGCCGACCAGAGTTACGATCGGTCGGTCCGGGAAGGCCAGTTTGGCGCCGATCGGTGCGGCTACTGCATAACCCATCCCGCCGAACCCTAGCGAGAGGTAGAATGAATAGGGCGCGTCTATCACCAGGTGCCTGATAGCCCAGGCCATGGTATTGCCCATATCGGTAAAAAATATGGTGTCCTTGGGAAGACTCTTCTGCAGGTCGAGAATCAGCTTTTGTGGATGATAGAGCCCGGACTTGGTAATAAAATCAGCCGGGTTACAGGAGATCGTTTTCTTTTTTTGGGCCAGGGAGACATCCTCCTTGCCGAAACAGGCCCTTTTTGCAAAGGGGGCGGAACCTAGTTCACGTTTGAGGGCATAGGAGAGTTCACTCAAGATTATGCGGGCATCACCCTCCAGGCCCATGGAGACCGGATAGTTCCTGCCGATTTCCTCGACGTCCACATCGATCTGGATGAGGTGGGAATTGGGCATGAGTCGCTTGTCCCAGCCGCTGGTCATCATTTCGTTGAAACTGGTGCCAATCGCCAGCAGAACGTCGATCTCATCATCATGCAGATAATTTTTAGCTGCCGGTGATCCGGCAAAGCCAAGCACACCAAGCGACAGGGGGTGGGATTCTGGGAAGACTCCCTTGGCCTTGGGTGAGGTGGCGACCGGGATGTTCAGGAATTCCGCCAGATCGAGCAGTTCGCGGGCCGCCCTGGACAGAACAACTCCCCAACCGGCGATGATGGCCGGTCGTTTGGCCTCGAACAGGATCTGGGCCGCCTCCTTGACGTGCTGCCGGTCGAAAAGACGGGCATCGGACCGGTAGATTGGCGGTTGACACCCCTTGGCCGGCCGCTTCATGACGTCGGCGGGCAGGCTCAGGTGGACTGGCCGGCTGCGGCCGCAAAAGGCGAGCCTGATCGCCTTTTCCATCATATGGCCGCACCGCTCCTCGTTGATGATCATGCCGCTGTATTTGGTGAAATGCCGGAAGATACTCGTTATATTGACGCCCTCGGCGCTTGATTCCTGGAGGGCGCCTTTGCCGAACACCGCAGTTGATACCTGGCCGGTCAGGGCGCAGATCGGGATGGAGTCGGCGTATGAGGTGGCCAGGCCGGTAATCAGGTTGGTGGCTCCTGGTCCGGCAGTCGAGCAGCAGACGCCGAGGCGACCGGAGACCCGGGCAAAGCCGTCGGCCATGAAGGCGGCGCCCTCTTCGTGCTTGGCGACAATCGGTTTAATCTTGCCGCTATTGTAAAGGGCGGTGTTCAGGTTTTCGATCGCACCACCAGGCACTCCAAAAATATGGTCCACTCCGGCCCTTTCGAGCATGGTGACAACGAGATCGGCGGTGGTTGCATCCGTGGCGGCGGATGGCTGTGAATTCCTCTCTCTGGCGAGGCAACAAGGTCTTTCATGGGCTCTCATGTTTAATTATTTCCTTACATAATCAGTCAATGTCATGGCCGATCATCCTTTCTCCGGTCAATTGTTTCCCTAATTTTTTTAGTCAGGGTCTGAGGGGTGAACGGTTTTTGTAAAAAGCATATTCCCTGTTTTACTGCATCTTCAACAAAGAGGTCTTGCGGGTAGGCGCTCATCAGGATCAATGGCAGGTGCGGGTAGTTGGCGCGAATCGCTTCCATTATCACCTTGCCGCCGGCTTCGGGCATGACGATGTCGGAGAGCACCAGATCGATCTCACTATGATGCTCGGCAAGGAGTTTGAGAGCCTTGCCGCCGTTTTCTGCTTCCAGAACCTTGTAGCCGAATGTCTCAAGGATGGAGACGGTTATCATCCGAACCGGGTCATTATCCTCGGCAACCAGGATGGTCTCCTTGCCTCTGCGGATGGCAGTCGGAAATTCCAGCTGGTCTCCGCAGGCATCCTGCTGGGCGCGGAGAAAATAGATATAAAAGGTGGTTCCCCGGTTGGGAGAGCTCTCTTCCCGGATGCGGCCTTTATGTTGCTTGATTACGCCGTAAACCGTGGAGAGACCCAGCCCTGTGCCCTGGCCCTCTTTTTTGGTAGTGAAAAACGGATCGAAAATCCTTTCCAGGGTCTCTTTCTCCATGCCGTGGCCGGTATCCTTAATGGCCAGCACCACGAACTCACCATTCAACACCTTCCGGTCAACATCGAACAGGTCATACTCCTTGATAGTTTCATTCCTGGTTCTGATGGTGATGGTGCTGTTGGCGTTTGAGGCATCTCTGGCGTTGACGGCAAGATTGAGCAAAACCTGCTCGGTTTGGCCAATGTCGCCAATTATGGGCCACAATCCCGGCTGCAGATCCTTGACCAGGTTGATATCGGAACGGATGAGCCTCTTGAGCATCTTGAAAAAGTTCTCAACTATCGTGTTCAGATCAAGTACTTTATATTCAAGCACCTGTTTGCGGCTGAATGCCAGAATCTGCCTGATCAGCGCGGCGGCGCGTTCGGAACTCCGCTGGATCTCAATCAGATTCTCCTCGAGCGGATTGCCGGACCGGAGATTAAGCATGGCCAGTTGGACATTTCCCATGATCGGAGTCAGGATATTGTTGATATCGTGAGCCACTCCACCGGCCAGCATGCCGAGCGCCTCCATCTTCTGGCTCTGGCGGATCTGGGCTTCGAGAAGCTTTTTTTCCTTGGCGACTATGCGGCGAGCGGAGATATCCCGGTCAATACCGCGGAAGCCGATAACTATGCCACTGTCATTAACAACAACCGTGGCGCTCGACTCAATAGGTACAGTGTGGCCGTCCCGCAACAGGCAGTCATGCTCGATGCCGTGAAACCCTTTCAGATTTTTGGCATTTTCCCCGAAGAGTTTTTCGGTCTGTCGAGCATCATCACCACTCAACAGCATTTCATGGTACACCTTGCCGATCAACTCCATTGGCCTGTAACCGTAAACATACTCGCTGACCGGTGAGCAATAGACAAACCGGCCGGCGGCATCGGTCTCCCAGACCACGTCACTGGTCGTTTCGACCAGTGTCTTGAAGCGGGCCTCCGACTCCCGCAGAGCGCTCTGGGAGATGGCCTCCCGGCGGGCGAGGTTCCACTTGGTGGTAAGCGACAGGGTCATTTGAATCAGCTCTTCCGGATCAAAGGGCTTGCGCAGGAAAAGCAGTTTCTCAGGGCTGCCGACCGCCTGGACAATCTCATCCCGTGACCTGTCCGAATAGGCGGTTACAATGACTATCTCAATGTTCGGGTCAATCTTACGGATCCGGACGGCAGTTTCCATGCCGTCCCAGCCCGGGGGCATTCTGATATCGATAAAGGCCACAGCGAACGGCTTCTCTTGACCATTATTGACCATTTCAAAACCATCCCGGCCCTGGGCGGCAAAACTGAGCTCAAAATCCGGAAATAACGGGGGTTCCTCTTCATCGTCCTTTCTGAGCAGGGTGGTAAGCCTTCGACCTGAGATAAGCCTGCCGTTAGATGAGGGACATAGAACATTTTGAAATGCCTGCCATATTTCGCGGTCATCGTCAATGATCAGAACTCGTTTGTTATCAATCATATGGAATCCTCTTTTCTCTCTAAAGGTAGCTTGATGATGAATTCGGCACCTTGCCCAAGACCGGCGCTGTGGGCAGTAATGGAGCCGTTGTGGGCGATCAGATAGTTGGCGCAGGAGTGCAGACCGAAACCGGAACCGCGCGCCTTGGTGGTGAAACCAAAGGTAAAGAATTTAATTTTTTCCTCTTCACTGAAGCCCTTGCCATTATCATGCACGGACAACCCGACATATTCCGGCGGGCCATTTTCTATAAATGTTCGCAACAAAAGCAGATTTTCGCCACTTTTGATATCATCCATTGATTCGTAGGAGTTTTTTAACAGATTAATGATGATCTGGATGAGTTTTGCCTTCTCTATCCTGATTGGCGGAATATCAGCATAGTCCCGGATAATCTTTATGGCGCGTTTTTCGAGTTGTTCGGCCAGCATCTTCAGGGAGTCTTCCACCATGGCGTTAAAATCAACGGATTCAGCCTCGGTGTTAAGCCGGGCGTAACGCAACTGCAACCTGATAATCCCTTCTATGTGTTCGTGTTTGGCCCGGATTTTAGTTAAGGAGTCTATCAGTTCGTTGTACTCCTCGGAAATCGATTTGGGCAAAAGATCGACAATCTCAATCATCTGCGCCCTTTTGTCGGGTGATACGGCTGGGCTGGCCTCGATCTCATTTTTAATAATTGTCATTATTTCATGAAGATGGATGCGGACAGGGCTCTTGGTCAAGAGTTTGAGGAGATGGTTGGTCGAAACTTTAGCCGGGGTCATGGCATTGCCGATATTGTGGAGGATACCCACAGCCATTTCCGCCATGCCGGCCTCGTGGGCCTGCTGCAAAAGATGGTCTTGTGCCTCCTTGAGTTCCTGTGTCCGGTCATCGACCTTATGCTCAAGGGAGTGGCTGTATTCGTCCAGTTGTTGATAGGAAGTTGTAAGTCGTTTGGTCATGAGGTTAAAGGCCAGGGATAACTCTTGAAACTCCTGGATGGGCAGGTCATCCTGGATAATTTCGTGCGCGAGATCGCCGGCAGCTACCCGGCGGACGCCCTGATTCAGAACCTCGATCGAATGGAGGAGATAGCGGGTGAAAAGCAGAGCCACGACCACCCCGATCAGGAAAAAGGCAATGGTCAGGCTCAGGAGATAGAATTTATACTCGCGCATCGCTTGTTCCCAGGCATTTTGGGCTTGTTGGATCTCCCTGTTAAACCGGTTGAGAGAATATGAACAGCGCAGCATGCCGATGAGTTGTGAACCGCTGTAAAGAGGGGTTATTGCCTCGATGATCAGGCAGTTGGTCAATTCGGTGCTCTCTGCGGTCCCGGTCCACTTGAGGAAATAGACTGGTCTTTTGGCCTGGGCAGGTGGTTTGGTAACCTGGAATTGTTTTTTGAAGAGGCTGGCGGCCTGGAGATCAACGGGGTCGGAAAGGGTCAGGCTGATTTTGTCTGATTCGCTGTGTGCAATTGCCCGGTGGTCTATATCCTGAATAATAATGTATTGGATCTCCGGATCATTTTCGACCAGGTTTTTTGCCAGGGTGTTCAGAAAGGTGAATTCATAGCCGGCGATCGCTTGTTCGGCGCTGATTGCCACGCTTTGCGCCAGCGTGGCGCTGCGTCTTTCAAGATTATCCTGGAGATCCTGGGTGATGCGAACCAGTTGCGCATCTCGGAACTGGGTCTGCTTGTGCAGAAAAAAAAAGCTGATCAGGGGAAATAGAAGACAGAGGAGAAAAAGATTCATTGATGTCAGATAGATACGGAGAGACGGTCGCCAGGTAAATGGTTTTCCGGCTTCTGCGTTTGTGGGTATCCTCAAGGATTTTTCTGACATCAGGCGGTCATTTCCCCAATTAAATTCAGCAGGTTATCGTGTATTTGGAGTTCGATTTTGTAGGACGATTCCATGTTGAGGCAGAGTCCTGAGCGTGATGGTGCAACCGACCACAATATGCAATCCATGCAGCAGTTGCAGTCATATTTTTTTAGAAAACTTTTGTATACTGTTATCCTGATTTTTTGGAGGAGTCAAGAAAAAGTTGTCAATCAAATCAAGGCCTTTGCTTCATCGCAGTGTAATATTTTGTAGGATTGAGCATTGATAAGGGATAAGGCTTGGCTTTGGGGATCATTGGTGAGAAAAAAAGAGCTTTCTAAGAAAATTTCCCTCTAGGTCATCAGGATTTTCTTGCAGTGTCTGAGAAGCGAAAATGCCAGTTCTTTCTGTCTGTAAGATGATTTTCGCTTTGAGCAGCTGCCGTAATGATTTATAGTGGTTTTTTTATTTCTAAGTCAGTCGTGTTTTTGGGCCTTTATAAGGAGAATAGCGGTGAAATTTGAACCGAAATGGATTGCCTGGGAGATCACCAGGCGTTGTAACCTGAAGTGTGTGCACTGCCGGTCTTCTTCGGCGCTTGAGGCGGGTAATCATCCGGATTTTTCCCTGGTCGAGGCAAAACGGATTATCGACGATATCACCTCTTTTGCCAAGCCGGTACTGGTCTTATCCGGCGGCGAGCCGCTTTTGCGGGTCGACGTTTTTGAGATCGCGGCCTATGGCACTGAGAAAGGGCTGCGTATGTGTCTGGCCACGAACGGCACCCTGGTGACCGATGCGGTCTGCGAGCAGATCAAAGCGACCGGGATCAGGATGGTCTCTCTTAGTCTGGACGGGGCCTCTGCTGAAGTCCACGATAACTTTCGTTCCATGCCCGGCGCTTTTAGCGGTACGATCAATGCCGCGAAGCTTTTCAAGAAACACGGGATCTCCTTTCTCATCAACTCGTCGTTTACCAAACGTAATCAGGAAGAGATTCCCAAGATTTACCGGCTCGCCAAGGAGCTGAGCGCAACGGCCTGGTATATGTTTATGATTGTGCCCACTGGCCGTGGCCACGATATCATGAACGAGTTGATCTCAAGTGAAGATTACGAAGAGTTGCTCAAATGGCATTATGAGATGGAGAAGCTTGAAGACGAACTGCTGGTGCGGCCAACCTGCGCGCCCAGCTATTATCGGGTAGTCTTGCAGCAAGCCAAGGAGCAGGGTGACGATTTCAAACGCCGGACTCTGCAGTTTTCAACCGGCGGCTCTAAGGGGTGTCTGGCCGGCCAGCTTATCAGTCTGATTGATGTCGATGGTAATGTCCTGCCCTGCAGTTATTTCCCGATGGCTGCCGGCAATATCCGTAAGCAGTCGTTTCAGGATATCTGGGATAATTCAACGCTCTTTAAGGAGTTGCGTGATTTTAAGAGCTATAAAGGCCGTTGCGGTTCTTGTGAATACGTTAATGTCTGCGGGGGCTGTCGGGCCAGGGCCTATGCGGTCACCGGCGATTATATGGCCGAAGAACCTTTCTGCGGGTATGTTCCCATGCGAATGAGGGAAGAAAAAAAAGAATAGGACCAGTCGGACCAGTCGGACAAGTCAGACAAGTCGGACCTGAACAATCAACCACCACCAACCGAAAAGGTTTCTTTTATGAATACGACATTTTTGCAGGCCTGTAAAGGCGAACCAGTACAACATACTCCCATCTGGATTATGCGGCAGGCGGGGCGCTATCTGCCGGAGTATCACAAGGTGCGGAGTAAGGGCACGTTCCTTGAGCTGTGCAAGACCCCGGAACTGGCGGCGGAGGTTAGTATCCAGCCGGTCGACATCTTGGGGGTGGACGCTGCTATTCTTTTTTCTGATATTCTGGTGCCGCTTGAAGCCATGGGCCTGCCCCTCGAGTTTCATGAGAAGCATGGGCCGCTGTTTCCTGAGCCGGTCCGCGACCGGGCAGCCGTGGACCGGCTTATTATACCGGACCCGGAGACGGATCTGAAATTTGTTATGGACACCATCCGCATCCTGCGTCGGGAACTTGCCGATAAGGTGCCGCTCATTGGTTTTTCCGGGGCGCCCTTCACCCTGGCTACCTATGTGATTGAGGGGGGCTCCTCCAAGAGCTACTTTCAGACCAAGAAGATGATGTATGCGGCGCCCGAGCTCTATCGCGCCTTGCTCGACAAGATCACGGAGTGCACGATCCTCTATCTCAAGGCCCAGGCAGCTGCAGGTGCCCAGGCCCTGCAGATCTTTGACTCCTGGGCCGGAGTGCTGGAACCGTGTGACTTTGCGGAGTTTGCCCTGCCCTATGTGAAGCGGATAGTGGCGGCGCTGCAAGGTTGCGGTGTGCCAATTATTTATTTTGCCAACAATGGCGCGACCCTGCTCGATCTGGCCAAAACCAGCGGTGCCGATGTTCTGGGGATAGACTGGCGCATCCCTTTAAGGGATGCCGTGGCAAAAGTTGGTCAAGGGGTCTCTTTGCAGGGTAATCTTGATCCCTGTGCCCTGCTTCTGCCACCCGATAAACTTGAAAAACGGGTAGCCGGGATCCTGGCGGAAGGCAGAGCAGCGCGTGGGCATATTTTTAATCTGGGCCATGGCATACTCCCCGAGACGCCGCCTGAAAAGGCTAAGCTGTTGGTGGAGCTGGTTCATCGGCTGTCCCAAAAATAGAGGCTGGTCCGTGGCCATTTTTCATTTTTGAATGTAGGGGCGTGTTGCATGTAGGGGCGTATTGCAATACGCCCCTACCAAATGGCCGGAGGCCGTTTAATGATTCCTTCAATCGACCAGTGTTGTGAATTGATGGACCAGTACAGGATGCTCGATAATATCCGGGCTCACTCTTTTATGGTGGCGCGGGTGGCAGCACTAATTGCCCATGGACTGAGGAAAGCAGACGTTTTTGTAGCCATTGAGCCGGTTATTGCCGGCGCCTTGCTTCATGATATTGCCAAGACTCCCTGTCTCCACAACGGCGAGAATCATGCCATTGTCGGTCGGGACATCTGTCTGCAGCACGGTCTGGATGAGCTTGCCGAGATTGTGGCCGAACATGTTGTCTTGCGTGGCGCTATTACCGAACTTGGCGCCAGCGCCAAGGAGATAGTTAATTACGCCGATAAACGGGTCCGGCACGATCAAGTGGTGAGCCTGGAAGAGCGTAAAGAGTATCTTGTCGGGCATTACGGCAGAGACGACCTTAAGCTTTGCCAGCTGATCCAGGACAATTTTGTGACGATTCGCTTGCTGGAGCAGCGGCTTTTTGTCCAGCTTGATTTTGGCCCGGACGATATAGCCGGGCTGGTTGCCGACCGGACAAGATGGGATGCTCTGCTGTTGCCCTTGGAGCTGTTTTTGTGACAGCCATTGACCAGCAGGAGAGAATCGGGGTAGTGCTGCTCAACCTGGGAGGGCCGGAGCGGCTCGACGATGTCGAGCCGTTTTTGTATAACCTCTTTTCGGATAGGCAGATCATCAGGCTTTCGCCGTTGCCGTTTTTGCAGAAGCCTCTTGCCCGTCTGATTGCCCGCCGGCGCGCCCCTAAGAGCCGAGCATGTTATAGCCGGATTGGCGGGGGGTCGCCGCTTACCCGCATCACCACGGAACAGGCCTCTGACCTTGCTGCTGCCTTGGCTGAACACGGTTCTTTTTTGGTGACTGCGGCCATGCGTTACTGGCAGCCCCGGGCCGATCTGGTTATTACCGCGTTGCAGCGGGCCGGAATCAGCAAAATCGTTGCCTTGACCTTGTATCCCCATTATTCAGTGGCCACCACGGGATCCTCGCTGGTGGATCTGCGGCAGGCCGTATCCACGGTTTCTCCGAAACTGCAATTGGCAGAGATCTCTTCCTGGCCGGAAGAGCCGGCTTATATCGATTGCCTCGCCGAGTTGATCCGTAAGGGGATAAAGAATTTTGGCGGCGCGGCGGTTGAACTGGTGTACAGCGCCCACAGTCTGCCGGTCAAGTTCATTGAGGAGGGTGACCCTTATGTTGATGAGTTGCGGAAGACTATCGAGGCCGTTGAAAAAATAACCGGCCTGCCCGGCCGGCTCTGTTTCCAGAGTCGCAGTGGGCCGGTGCGCTGGCTGACGCCTTCTACCCCGGAGATGCTTGAGACCCTGGCCGCAGAGGGCGCTAAAAACGTGCTTATCGTGCCCATCAGTTTTGTTTCCGATCATGTCGAGACCCTGTATGAGATCGACCAGTTGTATAAGGAGAGGGCAAAAAGTTTGGGTATGCGGCTTGAACGCACGGATTCGTTGAACACCTTGCCCGGTTTTATCCGGGCTCTGCAGAATCTGGTACTTGCTGCCAGCCGTCAGCACGGTTTTTTACCCTGAACCAAAAAAACAGGAGCCTTTTCCTGCTGGTTACGGAAAGGACTCCTGTTTTAAAAAACCGTATGATCAGGTAATTGTTACTTCACGGCATCGGCAAGCTTGCTGCCGGCCTTGAATTTTGCAACTTTTTTGGCTTTGATTTTGATGGGTTTGCCGGTCTGCGGATTTCTACCCTGCCGAGCGGCTCTTTTGGAGACAGAAAATGTTCCAAATCCGACCAGGGTAACCTTGTCGCCTGTTTTAAGAGCCTTGGCAATGGAATCAAGCATGCCGTTCAGTCCCTTTTCCGCAGCAGTTTTGCTGATCTCTGCAGCCGTAGCAATACTTTCTACTAAGTCGCTCTTGTTCATGCCTCTGTCTACTCCTTCCTTCTAGGTTGATCGTAAAACAGCGTACTGAAGTTGTACGCTACCCCCTCGCCTCGTATTGAAAAAATAACGTCTCATATCACTGAGTCAATCGCTTGCGAAAAAAAACATGACAGGAACCGGGCAGTTTTGCAAGGAAATTCGAGCATGGTTGCTATAAATTCGACGTTTTTTTTAGTTGTGGCTCAAAAAAAGCGCTTAAATCGACGATGATGCGAATCTGCGCATGCGAATACTGATCAGGATGGCTATGCCGAAAATGGTAGTGAACAGCGAGGATCCACCATAACTGAACAGAGGGAGCGGCATGCCGACAACAGGCATCAGACCCATAATCATGGCTAAATTTATGAATGCCTGCCAGAAAATTAGAGAAACTATGCCCACCCCCAGAAGAAAACCGAATTTGTCCCGTGAGGAAAGGGCCGCATTCAGGCAAAGGAGAAGGAGAAAAAGATAGCAACAGAGAAAGAATAATGATCCGAAGAAACCCCACTCCTCTGCCCAGACCGAAAAGGCAAAATCGGTATGGCGTTCCGGCAGAAAGTCGAGATGGCCTTGAGTGCCTTTGAGAAAGCCTTTGCCGAACTTAAGGCCGCTGCCCACGGCGATTTTGGATTGGGTGATGTGATAGCCTGCGCCACGCGGGTCGAGTTCCGGGTTGAACAGGGTGAGAATTCGTAACTTCTGATAGGGCTTGAGAACAAAGTTCCAGCCTAGAGGGATCATAGAGATACCGGTGCAGATCAAGGTTATCAGAGTCTTTTTTTTCAGCCGGACGAAAAGGGTCATGGAAACGAAGATGAAAACAAGCATGAGGGCAGTGCCGAGATCTGGTTGGAGACCGATCAGAATAGCGGGTGCGATAGTGAGCAGCATCGGGATGACGAGATCCAGCAGCGAAAAGCCGTGGCCGTTGTCTTTTCTATAGTAGTAACTGGCCAGGGAGATAATTAGAATGAGCTTGGCAGGTTCGGAAGGTTGCAGCCGGAAAAATCCCAGATTAATCCAGCGTTGACTGCCGCCAACCGTGGTTCCGAGAATGAGGGCGAAGAGCAGGACGATTAGGGTAAGACCATATAGGGGGTAGTTCCAGGAGAGCAGCTGGCGGTAGTCGACACTGATGATCATGACTCCCATGCCGGCGCCGATAATATAAAAGACGATCTGTTTGATGAACGCCGAGGTTCCGGAGTCCTGGTTTTGAAAGGTGGCGCTGTAGAGGTTGGCAAGCCCCATGATGATCACCATGAGCAGGGTGATTATAAGCGGCCAGTCAAAATTTTGGAGAAGTCGGCGATCAAAACGGAGCATAGGTGGTCCTGTCAGTCGGATAGTGGTGCGGGTTCCGGGGTCGTAGGTTTGGCATCTTTGGGTGCGTTCTTCGGGTTTTATATGGAAATAGGCTTTAAGGACCTGCTGGGCAATCGGAGCTGCTGCCGAGCCGCCATGCCCCCCATGTTCGACAAGAACGGTCACCGCTACCTCGGGTTTTTCGGCTGGAGCGAAACAAGTGAACCAGGCATGATCTCTATATTTATAAGGGATTGCGTCGGGAGAGAAACCCTTGTACTGGACAAGTTTGACCACCTGCGCCGTGCCGGTTTTTCCGCCGACTTTATACTCTTTTAATCTTGCTCTACCGCCGGTGCCGCCAGGTTCGTTCACCACCCCGACCAACCCGCTTTTGATCAGTTCGAGTGAGGAGGTGGAGCCAAGTATCTTACCATCCTCAATGGGTTGAAATTCGTTCTGTATATTGCCGGTCGTGTCCTTGATGGCCGCGACGTACTGCGGTCGGTACAGGATGCCGCCATTGACAACTGCCGCCATCATTCTGGTAAGCTGGAGCGGGGTGACCAGGTCAAAGCCCTGGCCGATAGCGATTGATAGCGTCTCTCCCTCCTGCCAGGGCTCCTTGTATCGTTGTCTTTTCCAGGCATCGGTGGGGATGAGACCGCTTTTTTCGTGTTCGAGCAGGATCTGGGTTTTTTTGCCGAGTCCCAGGCCGTTGGCATATTTGGCAAGGTTGTCGACGCCAACCTTCCTGCCGACCTGATAGAAGTAAACATCGCATGATTCAGCAATAGCACGGTGCAGACTTACCGTGCCATGCCCGCCTTTTTTCCAGCAACCGTAAAGTCGGTTGCCATAGAACAGGGAGCCGCCGCAGTGAAAGGCCGTATCAGGTGTAATTACGCCTTCGCTCAGACCGGCCAGGGCGGTGACAATCTTGTAGGTGGAGCCGGGTGGATACTGGCCTTGAATGGTTTTATTGACCAGCGGGGTCATTATGTCGGTAAGCATTGCCTGCCAGGACGTGGTGGAGATGCCGCCGATGAACTCCTTGAGTCGCAATTGCGGTGAACTGGTCATTGTCAGGATCTTGCCGGTATTGACCTCAATGGCGACTACAGAGCCGGCCTTGTCCGCCATGGCCTCTTCGGCCGCTTTCTGCATGCCGAGGTCGAGAGTAAGATAGAGATCGCTGCCCGGACTGGGTTCGAGCAGATTGAGCTGCCGTTGTTCAAAACCCTGCACGTCCACTTCAACTGAGCGCTGGCCCTTTTCGCCCCGGAGAAAGCCTTCGTAAAGCTTTTCAATGCCCATTTTGCCGGTCGGATCACCCGGCTGATATTTTCTTTCCTGTCCGGTATCAAGGGCTGCTTTGTCCCGGGCACCTAATTCTTCCTTGCTGATCTCACCGAGATAGCCGATGAGATGCGAGGCCATGTCCTGATGGAGATATTCCCTGGTCGGCAGAACCTCGATTCGGATACCGGGCAGGTCAAGGCGGTGGTTCTCAATGTAAACCAAGGTCTTCCAATCCAGGTCCTCCTTGAGTCGGACCGGCATGTGACGACCGTTTTCTGCTGACTTCCGCATTCGTTCTACAAGAGTTGTGATGTCTTCATGGAGGATTTTGGAGGTTTTTCGGATGGTTTCATCAATGTTGGGCGCATCTTCCTTATTCAGGACAACATTGAACTGCGGGCGGTTGGTGATGATTGGTTCATTGTTACGGTCATAAAGATTGCCACGCGGAGCGGCAGACCATTGGATGCGCACCCGGTTGTTTTCAGCCCGTCGGCGGAACTCTTCACCCTTGTGGATCTGCAGGAACCATAAGCGGACGACGAGGAGCGACATCAGAAAGATGATGAGACCAGTGGCCAGTTCAACCCGAAATTTCAGGTCTTTCAGCTCAGTGTCATCGATTTTTTTTATGCGGGGGTGCAGGGGAGGCATTGTTGGCAGGCGCCGAAGTTTCAGGTTGTAAAACGATGTCGCGATTGCGGCCTTATCGGGCCGATCGAGGATGATTTCACCTTGGTAAACAAAGCGATGAATCGGATAAACAACTGCCGCAATGGAATAGAAATTATTACGAGAATGAGGGCCTGCAGGAAAATTTCTCGCCATTGCCAGTTAAGCTCAGCGCCCGGCACCAGAGGAGTGGAAAGGATGAAAAAACTGCCGGACATGATAAAGTAACAGGTGACAATCAACGCCGGCAGGTGAGCGATTTCATTAACGATCAGGCGGCGGCTGGCAAGTTTGATAGCAAAGAAAATGAGTATGAACAGCAGGGGGTACATGCCAAGATAGATCCCTGAGAATATGTCCATCAGCAAGCCAAAGGCAAAGGCCAGAAGCGCCCCCCAGAATATATCCAGATCAATGGCAATGAAGATCACCAGGACAAAAAGTAGGTCAGGTTTTCCCATCCATGGCGGCAGCGTCTGGGCCAGGATGCACTGCATGACGAGAAGCAGGGAGCCGAGTACGAGAAGGATGAAGGCGAGTATCATGGGGTCACAGGGCCAAGGGGTTTTCGGCAAGGAGAATAATTACATATTCCAGACGATTGAAATCAACCTCTGAGGTCACCTCAATTTCCTGGAACATCCCACGGGGATTTTTGGTGACCTTGCTGACCTTGCCAATAGGCAGTCCTTTGGGAAAAGTGCCTCCAATCCCGGAGGTGACGACCAGTTCGTCAATTTTAATTTCGTAATTTTTCAAGACATATTCCAGGCTGAAGAAGCTGTTCCGTCCTTTGATCATCCCTTGCACCCTGGACTCCTGCACCAGAGCGTCAATCGCACTGTTCGGATCGTTAGCCAACAGAATTTTGGAGTAATGCGGGGCAGAATCCAGCACCTGACCGATCACCCCCTCAGCAAGCACCGCTGGCATCCCTTTCATTATGCCGTCACTGCTGCCCCGGTCAATGATGATTGTTTTAAACCAGATGGAGGGGTCTCTGCCGATGACGCGAGCTGTGAGGGTCGGGGCCGGCAGGGTCTCTTTCAGTTCGAGGAGAGAGGTGAGACGCATGTTGGTGGCGACTGCTTCCCGGTTTTTGTCGATTAATGCCTGAGCCTCTCTTAATTTTTCGGTAAGGAGCTGGTTCTCCTGCCGGACATTCCAGAGGGCGAAATAGTCCCGCCAGATAAAGCTTAAGCCTCCGGTGCCTTGGAAAACGGCGTGTTGGATTGTACCGAGGGTTTCCAGGGCCATGCGATGGTAGGAACTGAAATTGCGCCGGCCAACAGTTGAAAAAATCAGGATAAAAACGAGGGATAGAACAACGCCAAGTGCTAGAAATATTTGGAGTTTTTTTGACCCTTTGGACCTTTTCCTCATTACGGCATCCAGTGGATACGGTTAATGGTTATTTTTAAAACAGGTGAAAAATCGTGCCATTCCAGCCTCTTGCCATCGGCTCATTTGCAGGGATTTTGTCCCTATCACCTGATCATGATATCTTTTAATACTTCAATATTCTCTAACGCCTTGCCGGAACCCAGAACAACTGAGGACAAAGGATCTTCCGCAATGATTATCGGGAGGCCGGTCTCCTCCCGCAAACGTTTGTCCAGGTTGCGCAGCAGGGCGCCGCCGCCGGTCAGGACGATCCCCTGATCAACTATATCGGCGGAAAGTTCGGGGGGGGTTGACTCAAGCGCCATTTTTACGGCTTCAACAATGGCATCAACCTGTTCTGAGATGGCAATCCTGATTTCGTTGGCATCAATAGTCAGTGTTTTCGGCACACCCGATACCAGATCCCGTCCCTTGATGTCCATAGTGGCGTAAGGAAGTTCCGGCATGACATCGGCTATGGTGGTCTTGATGACCTCGGCCGTATGTTCACCAATGGCCAGGTTGTGTTTCCTCTTTATATAATGAAGGATGGCTTCATCCATTTTGTCGCCGGCCACCCGCACCGAATTGGAATAAACAATACCGGCCAGTGAGATAACCGCGACTTCCGTGGTGCCGCCGCCGATATCGACGATCATGTTGGCGGTAGGTTCGGTGATCGGCAGGCCGGCGCCGATTGCTGCGGCCATCGGCTCTTCGATAAGATAGACCTCGCGGGCTCCGGCTGATTCGGCTGATTCGCGCACGGCCCGTTTTTCAACCTGGGTGATGCCGGAAGGGACGCTGATGATGATTCTCGGATGCACCAGGGTGCGGCGATTATGCACTTTATTGATGAAATAGCGCAGCATGGCCTCGGTGACATCGAAGTCAGCGATTACCCCATCCTTAATCGGGCGGATAGCGACGATATTACCCGGTGTGCGGCCGACCATCATCTTGGCTTCTTTGCCTACGGCCAAGACCTTGTTGGTTCGCTGATCCATGCGGACGGCTACCACCGACGGCTCGCGCAGGACAATTCCTTTACCCTTTACAAAAACCAGGGTGTTGGCAGTGCCTAGATCAATGGCCAGATCACTGGAAAGCCAGCCAAGCAGTGAATTGAAAGGAGAAAACATAGTCTAAAAGTCCTTACTAGCGGTTGTTTGATACTTATTTATGATCAAAGATGTCGATTGCAACACAATTTCAACAGGAAATCGTGATAGTATACCACGCTTTTTGGTAGTGGCCAGGGTTAGTTGTACTCCCCGGATGATTTCATCAATCTTTTTCAAGAAAATGAATCGCGCAAATCTAACAGACTATACAAGGGTTCGCAAGAGAATTGCCAAAGGAAATGCGAGAGAAAAAACTTGACACTCCTCAGACCGTCATGGTATCAAGCCATGGATTTTGCATGTTGCAGCCTGGTTTATCCTGGCTTTTAGCCGCAATTAATGTGGCGTTTATTTGTGCTGTGGGGCTATAGCTCAGCTGGGAGAGCGCTTGAATGGCATTCAAGAGGTCAGCGGTTCGATCCCGCTTAGCTCCACCAAACATCTTTAGAAATATCCGAGAACATCCTGTGAACCCGCTACCCACAAAGGTATGCGGTTTTTTTGTTGTCTGCAGAGGTCCAAAAAAATCAGCAATTTGTTTCTCAGGATCAAGCGGCAATGGGCGAGATGCGTTCAAGCGCCACGGCTTCTGCCATGGCGGCGATTTTGAGATCGTATGAAATTTGCAGGCCCATCCAGAATTCCGGGCTTGTTCCAAAGTAACGGGCGAGGCGTAGTGCTGTCCCTGGCGTTACGGCGCGGCGTTCGCGGACGATATCGTTGATACGGGGCGCTGGGACGCCAAGGGCGATGGCAAGGGCGCTCGCGGAAAGCCTCAAAGGTTTCATGAAGTCCTCAAGCAGAATTTCTCCGGGGTGAATCGGCCTCTGTTGTGGGGCTGCCGGATCGGCAACATCGGTGAAGTCGAGTTGGGAGAGTTCGTTGCGGTTAATGGTCATTTTTATTCCTTCCTTAATGGTAGTCGGTGATTTCTACATCGAAGGCGTCACCGTTTTCAAAGCGAAAGCAGATACGCCATTGATCGTTAATCCTGATGCTCCATTGGCCATTCCTATCTCCTGCCAACTTCTCCAAGCGGTTCCCAGGCGGGGAGTGCAGGTCGTTTAGTGTAAGAGATTTATCTATAACCATCAGTTTTCTCAAAGCGGCCCTGTGCAACTCCAGGGGAAATATGCGGACACGGAACCCTGCAAATAGTGCTGCGGTCTGTTTATCGGCAAAGGTCAGAATCATGAGGCTATTGTATAACGTGACACGTTAAACCTCAAGCGTTATTTTTCGTATCACCTCAATTTATGTTCTTTTACCGGCCCCCTGTAAAGATCCTTTCAACACTGGATGGGAGTGTTTTTGTGTTGACAAATCTTTTAGTTGTTCGGTATTGGTATCTTTTAGGATAGGTATTGTATTTGTATAGTCCGGTCAACTTTTTTTCACTGGTTGCGGAAGCGAGTACCTGCTCCCAACAACAAACCGAAAGAGGGATAACATGGCCGAAACCGCCAGTCGCAGAGCAACCTATGATGATCTTTACAATATCCCGGAAAATATGATCGGCGAGATCATTGACGGAGAATTAATCGCCACCCCGAGGCCGTCTACGGATCATGTGTTTTCTGCATCAACCCTGGGGAGCGAGATATTATTCCCATATCACTTTGGGCGAGGCGGACCCGGCGGCTGGATTATTCTTGATGAGCCGGAAATTGCCTTTGGTGAAAATATCCTGGTCCCTGATTTGGCTGGTTGGAAAAGGGATCGTTTTGCAAAATCCAAAGACCATAACTGGATCTCGGTATCTCCAGATTGGGTGTGCGAGATTTTGTCACCTGGAACGTTCCGCCGGGATAAGATCCAAAAAATGCCGATTTACGCCCAATACGGCGTTCCTCATTTTTGGCTGGTCGACCCCATGGCCAGGACGTTGGAAACCTACAGGCTGGAATCCGGTAAGTGGACGGTCATGGGGGTCTTCGCCGACAACGATAAAGTCCGGGCAGAGCCGTTTCAGGAAATTGAAATAGAGCTGGGTAACCTCTGGTTGGTACTGCCCGAAGAAAAATGATGGTAGACTATAGTGCTGCGGTCTGTTTGTCGGCAAAGGTCAGAATCATGATGTTATCATATAACGCGCACGTTAACTAAAACAACAATAGGTGTGGCAGGCAGGGTTTCGATGGTCTTCCAGGCGGATCCATAAGAACAAGGCACTTCGTTCTTGACTTGGTTAAACCTGGCGGATAATATGTCGCCTTAGCATGGTATAAACATGCACGATGAGCTAAAAGACACCCAACTAGCACTTTTCTGCGGTGCTTTGGGCGGTACTTTTGAAAATAGAAATAATAAAGTGACGTGTTGATAAGTGGTTTTGATTTCCATGTGCTGGAGCATAGTTCCAGCACATAACGTCTCAAATGTCTTCAGGGAGGGCTTTACGGGTTTTTCTTGAAGTGTAAGCCTCTGGTGGCAATCTAGAACTGGCCTTCTTCTTGCCGCAGGGGCTTTCCTTTTTTTGCGAGGATCTCATGTCTTCAGCTAGAAAAATTGGTGATATCGGCCCTGAGCAGGGTAAACCTGTTTCAGATGAAGATATCCTGAAAGTCGCCAAGGAAGTGGTTGTCAAGTTTATTGAAGTCGGGCGGCTTTCGCCCACCAACTTTGATGAAACCTTCCAGGCCATCTTTAAATCCGTCCGGGACGCTGTCCGGTCTTAGATGTTCTCCAGTAATTCAGTGCTCCTCAATCCCTCTCTCAATCATATCCCTGCCCGGGTGCACCATATCCATCTGATGGGCGTCTGCGGCACCGGCATGGCGGCCCTGGCCGGGATGCTCAAGTCCGCCGGCTTTGCGGTCACCGGTTCAGACGCCAATGTTTATCCGCCGATGAGCGATTTTCTGGCCGGCCTGGGCATCTTGCTCATGAGTGGTTATTCGGCTGACAATCTTCTTCCCCGTCCTGATCTGGTGGTGGTCGGCAACGTCATTACCGTGAAGAATCCGGAGGCTCAGGCCTTGGCCTCTGCCGGCATCCCATATGTCTCTTTCCCCCAGGCCCTCGGGCATTTTTTTCTGCGCGGCAAGCAGTCGCTGGTGGTGGCCGGTACGCACGGCAAGACCACGACCTCTTCCATGCTCGCTACCCTGCTTGACCTTGCCGGTCTGGCACCGGGATTTATGATCGGTGGGATTGTTCAGTCCTTTGCCAGTAACCATCATATCGGGTCCGGCAACTATTTTGTGGTTGAAGGCGATGAGTATGATACGGCTTTTTTTGATAAGGGGCCGAAATTTCTCCATTATCAACCGAGAATTGCCATTATCACCAGTATCGAATTCGACCATGCCGATATCTATGCCGATCTTGCGGCGGTCAAGGTGGCCTTTGCCAAGCTGGTGGCACTGGTGCCTGAAGATGGCGCCATTATCGCCTGTCTTGATCACCCGGTAGTTCGCGAGATTGTCGGCCCGGCCAGATGTCCTGTTTATGGTTACGGCGAAACGCCCGGCCTGGCCTGGAGTCTGGCTGATCTTGAGGTGACGCCGGCCGGAACTGTTTTTACGGTTATGAAACAGGGCAAGATGCTCGGGCGATTCACCAGTGTCATGCCCGGCCGGCATAATGCCTTGAATGCCTTGGCGGTAATGGCTGTTCTTGACTTGGTTGGGGTAAATACCGAAGTTGTGGCCCAGGGCTTGCTGACCTTTGCCGGGGTAAAACGGCGGCAGGAGGTGCGCGGCACGGTCAACGGCATAACAGTGATCGACGATTTCGCCCATCATCCGACCGCGGTTCGTGAGACCCTGGCTGCGCTGGCAGCCGCTTATAGCGGACGCCGATTGATCACCGTCTTTGAGCCCCGGACCAACTCGAGCCGCCGGAAGGTCTTTCAGGAGGCATACGCCGGTGCCTTTGATCAGGCGAATATTATCTTGGTCCGTGAACCGGTGCCCTTGGCCAATATCTCTGAGGATCAGAGTTTTTCTTCGGCGCAACTGGTCGATAATCTCCGGAGTCGCGGGCTTGACGCTCACTGTTTCTCCTCAACCGACGCCATCCTTGACTATCTTCCCGGTATTCTGGCAACCGGCGATGTGGTTGCTATTCTCTCAAATGGCGGATTTGATAATATCCACAGCCGGCTGCTTGATCAGCTTGCTTCTCATCAGATATTATAGAAGCAGCTACCTTTTTTGCCGCTAATTCTCCTGTTTCATAGTGTTTATCTTTGTTTCTGATTGGTTCTTCTTTGCCACGTCGTCAGGTCATAAAAAATTTCCTGAATGACCATTCAGTATTTTCTTGACACCGATCTTTTATTGGGATAATAAACGTACGCTAGTCAGTAAGTATTCGGAACTCTTGAACAGGTGTTGCCCTTTACCCTTGCAAGGAGCTTGCGTCGTGGATCATCAGGCACTCTTCAGTCAAACCGATATACTCTATGTTGCCGCCTTCTTTCTGGGTGGTCTGGGTTTTGCCATCGGCCCATTCATCATCGCCCATCTTTTTTCCCCTCGGGGAACCCGGAACATCATCAACAAAACTGAGCAGGTCATCGAATGCGGCATGGAGCCCATTGGTGAAGCATGGATTCGTTTCGGCATCGTCTATTACCTCTATGCCCTCATTTTTCTCGCCTTTGATGTTGATGTACTGTTTCTTTTTCCGGTGGCGCTTGCCTATAATAAAGGGTTTGCGATCTGTGACTTTGTTGAGGTTGTAATCTTTGTCGGAATCCTGTCGCTTGCAATTGTCTATGCCTGGAACAAGGGAGTGTTTACGTGGGAACGGAAAATGTACAGCCGTCGATAGTCCAGCAGGTTGTTCAACTTGCTCAGCTGGATAATCTTCTTGCCATTGGTCGGGCGAATTCCCTTTGGCCCATGACTTTTGGTCTGGCCTGTTGCGCTATTGAAATGATGGCAACAGGAGCCTCTCGGTTTGATCTGGCCCGTTTCGGGGCCGAGGTCTTCCGGCCATCGCCGCGGCAGGCTGATGTTATGATCGTGGCCGGCACCATAAGCAAGAAAATGGAACATGCGGTTAAAACCCTCTACGATCAGATGCCGGAGCCGAAATGGGTTATTGCCATGGGCAACTGCGCTATCTCAGGTGGCCCGTTTGTCTTTGAAGGGCAGTACGGGATTGTTGAGGGCGCCGACAAGTTTCTGCCGGTTGATATTTACATTCCCGGTTGTCCTCCGCGGCCGGAGGCATTGATTGAAGGGATTCTCGAGCTTGAGGAAAAGGTAACGGGCACTCGCAGATGGCCCAGAGTAAAGGCAGGTTGAGACCATGAACCTTGAGAAAATCAAACAGGCGATGATGGCCCTGGCTCCGCAAGCCCCGGTCGTGGAAGCGCCGGCCGAGGTCGCACCGGTTGAGGGCGCTGAAGTTCCGGTTGCCCAGAAGGGTCGACCGGCGGTGCTGGATACCGATTATGCCAAGAAGGGGTTTACTCTCGATATCGAATTGCCCCCTGAAAATGTGGTCGCCGCCGCTGAGATCCTGTTTAAGGAAGGTCTGAGCATTGAGGCGGTTACCGGCGTTGACTGGATTAAGGACGGTCAACTCGAGGTGGTCTACGATTTTATTGACTGGCAATGGCATGGCCGGGTGGTTGTCCGCAGCCGGGTGCCGAGGGACAACCCGCAGATTCCCACGATATCCGAAGTATTTGCAGGCGCCAACTGGCATGAACGGGAGACGCATGATTTCTTCGGAATCAAATTTATCGGGCATCCGGATCTTTCGCCGCTCCTGTTGCCGGAAGACGCCAATTTCCATCCTTTACTGAAGGACTTCAAGGCATGAGTCATTTAGCGCAAACTCAGACGCAAGAGACCTTTGTTCTCAACCTGGGGCCGCAGCATCCGGCCACCCATGGCGTTCTGCGGGTGAAGCTCGTCATGGATGGTGAGTATATTGTGCATGCCGAACCAGTACTCGGATACATCCACCGCATGCATGAGAAGATGGGTGAGAATCGGACGTGGGCTCAGTTTATGCCCAATACCGGTCGGTTGGATTATCTTTCCGCCCTCTCCTACAACTTTGGCTATGCCGCAGCAGTCGAGCGGGCTGCCGGGATCACGGTGCCGGAAAGGGCTGAGTATATCCGGGTCATCACAACAGAATTGAACAGGATTTCAAGTCACCTTTTATGGTTTGGCGCTTTTGTTCTCGATCTAGGCGGTTTTACTCCCTTGCTTTACGCCTTTGATGACCGCGAACAGATTCTTGATCTGCTTGAATCTGTAACCGGCTCCCGCCTTACTTACTGTTATTTCCGTTTTGGGGGAGTCTACAACGATATCGACGACAATTTCGTCCCCGGTTCCCTGGCGTTTATCAAACGTCTCCGCGCCCGGATGCCCATGTATCACGATCTGGTCACCAAGAATATAATTCTAATGAAACGGTTGATCGGCATCGGGCCCATATCAGCCGAGATGTGCAGACGTTATGGCGCCACCGGGCCGGTTTTGCGCGGTTCAGGAGTACAATTCGACGTTCGTAAAAACGAGCCTTATTCCGTCTATCCCGAATTTAATTTTGATATCCCGGTTTATCACGAGTGCGACTCCATGGCTCGTTATATGGTGCGGATGGATGAGATCGAGCAGAGCATGCGAATCATTGAGCAGGCCTGTAATAAACTGCCGGAAGGGCCGATCATGGCTGAGAAGGCACCGAAGATTATCAAGCCGGCTCCCGGTGATTACTATTTCTCCGTGGAGGCTGCTCGCGGTTCTTTTGGCGTCCGGATAGTGAGTGATGGTACCAATACACCATACCGGTTGAAATTGCGGTCCCCGACCTTTTCGAACTTGAGTCTCTTTGCTGAGGCCAGCCAGGGAATGCTGCTGGCAGATGCCTTGGCTCTGATGGGAAGTCTGGATCTGGTTATTCCTGAGATTGATAGGTAAGGAGCGAGCAGATGGGTAATTATACTGAGCTGTTGCGGCTTCTGGCGTATTTGGTGGGTATTATCGCCTTCGCCGCCTTGAACGCAGCGTATCTTGTCTGGCTGGAACGGAAGGAAGCCGCCCATATCCAGCGACGTATCGGTCCCAAGGAGGTTGGTCCCTATGGACTTCTCCAACCTCTTGCTGATGGTATCAAGCTGATGACCAAACAGCTGATCGTACCGGCCGGGGCTGACGTTATACTATTCAAGGTGGCGCCATTGCTCATCCTGGCCCCGGCAATTGCCAGTTTTGTCACCATACCTTTTAGTGAGACTCTGGTGGCGCGCAACATCAATCTCGGGCTTTTGATGATCTTTGCCTTTGCCTCGTTGAATGTTATGGGTGTTTTGATCGGCGGCTGGGGCTCAAATAATAAATATGCTGTTATCTCAGCGGCCCGTGCTGTTTCTCAGAACGTCGCCTATGAAATCCCTATGCTGATCACCGCCATCACCATGGTCATGGTGGCCGGCACCATGAATTTAAACGAAATCGTCATGCAGCAGCCCAATATCTTTAAGTGGTACATCTTCCGCTTTACTGCGAGTCCGCTTATGCCGGTTGCCTTTCTGATCTTCTTTATCTGCTCTTTGGCTGAGACCAATCGGGCACCCTTTGACATGGCCGAGGCAGAGAGTGAGCTCGTGGCCGGAGCTTATACCGAGTATTCGGGAATGGGATTTGGTGTTTTCTTCATGGGTGAGTACGCTAACGTGGTGATCGGTTGCAGTCTGGCGACTATTCTCTTTCTGGGAGGCTGGCAAAGCCCCTTCGGAGTGCCGGCCGATGCACACTGGTCGTTGTTTTTGTTTAAACCTGGAATTTTATGGTTCCTGATTAAACTTTATCTCCTCTGCTTTACAGTTATCTGGGTGCGGTGGACCTACCCGCGTACCCAGTTTTACGGGTTGCTTAATCTTTCGTGGAAATATCTGATCCCCATATCCCTATTCAATCTGCTCCTTACAGGTGCCATGCTGAAGGTGTTTCAATCATGAGCGGCTATTTCAACGATCTGTTTAGCGGCACAAAGAGCCTGGCGGTTGGCATGGGCATTACGCTGAAGTATTTCTTCGAGCCCGTGGTAACACTCCAGTACCCCCATGAAACCTTGAAGATGACTCCTCGGTTCAGGGGACACATCGACCTGGTCAAAGATGAAGAGACCGGTGAGTCAAAATGTATTGTCTGCGGCATGTGTCAGAAGGCATGCCCTTCGGGGTGCATTACGGTAGAGGGCGAAAAGAAGGAAGGCGCCAAAAAGAAGACGCTTTCGAGCTATACGCTTGATTTTACCAAGTGCAGCCTGTGCGGGCTCTGTGTCGAAAACTGTAAACCGGAGGCCATTACCTTTTCAAAGGATTACAATCTGGCAGGACCTAGCAGGGAAGCCTATGTCTTTGATCTCGTAAAGCGAATGAAAGAAAGGTGTTCACCATGATTTCGGCGGATAGTCTGACAGAGTTGGTTTTTTTGGTGTTAGCCGGGATAACCGTGTTGGGCGCATTGATCGCAACCAATGCAAAACGCCTGATTCGGGCGGTTTCCGGGCTGGCTGTGTGCCTGATCGGGGTTGCCGGGCTCTATTATTTTCTCCACAGTCCCTTTGTGGCACTCATGGAGATGCTTATATACGTCGGCGCAGTTTGTGTAACGATAGTCTTTGCTGTCATGATGGCCGAACCCTTTCCAGAACGGCATGCCAAGATTAGTCCTTTGAGCGGTTATCTAAGTTTTGCCGTTGCCATCCTTGTGTTTGTCGGTGTTGCCGGTCTGGGGGTGAAAACAGCCTGGAAAGCAGCCGGCTCTACGGTAAACAGTGGAGCGCTTATTGAGGTTGGCAAATCATTGCTGACCACCAACAGCATGGTATTTGAGTTGATCTCAATTGTTCTTCTATTGGCAATTATCGGCTCGGTGGCTCTGGCTCGGGCCGGCAGGGAGAAATAATCATGAACTCGCAACTATTATATAACAGCCTTGAATTGTATCTAGTTATTGGTGCCTTACTCTTCGCCATTGGCTTTTACGGAATTCTTAGCGGTAGAACCTTTATCAGCATGTTGATTTCATCTGAACTTGTTCTTTCCGGTGCTTCGATCAACTTCATGGCGTTTAATCGTTTTCTCGCGCCTGATCCGACTGTCGGCCAGATCTTTACCCTGTTTATTATGGCTATTGCTGCAGCAGAAGCAGCTATAGCCTTGAGCATCATCATTGCTGTGTATCGGAATTACAAATCCATTGATACTGACGAGATGGTCGAACTTAAAGGATAGGATGAGGAATTAGGATCATGGAAATAGTATCCTCCTTAAAACCGGTGTATGCCTTGATGGCGGCGCTGACCGGTTGCATACTTGTGATGCTGAACGGCAAAAGACCCAATGTCCGGGAAGGGTGTTCCGTGGCTGCCGCAGTTATTATGTTCATGATTGTTGCATCCATGGTTCCGACGGTGCTGGCCGGTCAGAAGATTCTCTGCCCTCTGTTTAAGATTGTGCCCGGCGTCAGTGTAACGCTCCGGGTTGACGCCATGTCCATGATCTTTGCCCTGGTCGCTTCATTTTTATGGATCATTACAGTATTTTATTCGATGGGCTATATGCGGGGCTTGAACGAACATGCCCAGACCAGGTTTAACGCCTGTTTCGCCTTGGCGCTTTTTGGGGCAATCGGTGTAGCATTTTCAGACAATCTTTTTACCTTGTACCTCTTTTATGAGGTAGTCAGCGTCTGTACTTACCCCCTGGTTGCCCATCATCAAGACGAAGAGGGCTATGCCGGAGCTCGCAAGTACATAGTTTATCTTACCACTACAGCCAAAGGCCTGGTGCTGCCGGCTATGATTCTTATCTATGTGCTGACCGGTACGCTTGATTTTGCCGATAACATCAGGACCGGTATCCTGCCGGCCACAGCCAACGGCACTTTAGTGACTGTTCTCTATATCTGCTGCCTGCTCGGATTTGCTAAAAACGGTGTCATGCCGTTCCATAACTGGCTTCCCGGTGCTATGGTGGCGCCTACGCCGGTCAGCGCTCTGCTTCATGCCGTTGCAGTCGTCAAGGTCGGTGTTTTCTGCACAACCAGGGTCATGCTTTATGTGTTTGGCGTTGATTTGATGAGCGTTTTGCATCTGGGTATCGGTACCGCCTATTTCGTCTCTTTTACCATTGTCATGGCATCGGTAATTGCCCTTAGCAAGGATAACCTCAAGGCCCGGCTGGCTTATTCTACAGTCAGTCAGCTCTCTTACATCATTCTTGGTGTGGCGCTGCTTACACCAACCGGTATAGAAGGCGGGCTTGTCCACATCGCCAACCACGCTTTTTCCAAGATCACCCTCTTCTTTTGCGCCGGCGCCATCTACGTCGCCACCCATAAGAAAACCATTTCTGAAATGGGTGGACTTGGGCGGACCATGCCCTTTACCTTTGGTGCCTTTGCGATTGCATCATTAAGCATGATTGGCGCGCCACCTGTGGCTGGATTTGTGACAAAATGGAAGCTTCTGGTCGGCGCTATGGAGATGGATGCCCATTATTTCGGGATACTGCTGGTTCTGCTTGCCAGTACATTGTTAAATGTCGGCTATTTTGCGCCGGTGACCTATAAGGCCTTTTTCGGCAAAAGACCGGAAGGGGAGGTCTATGAGGGAATTAAGGAAGCACCTCTTGCCATGGTTATTCCGCTGATGATCGCAGCTGTTATTTCTGTGATTATCGGCATCTATCCTGACTTTATGATGGGCTTTGTAAAGGCGGTGATGCGATGATTGTCGAACTTATTGATTATTTGCGTGATCGGTTAAAGCAAATAGTTAAAATTTGTTACTGGGTTTTGGGCTTGCTGGTTCTGACCGACATAATTTTTGTCGATAAATCTCATGCTCATACCTGGATGGAAAAACTGATCCCCGGTTGGTGGGCGATCTTTGGTTTTATTGCCTGCGTGATCATTATTATCGTGTCAAAATGGTATGGCCATTTAGGCATCATGACCCGTGAGGATTATTATGACTGATTTCTGGCTTCATCCCTCCTTAATAATGATCATAGGAGCGCTTCTTCTGCCTTTTGTCCCGAGGTCGATGAAGAAAGGCTATCTGATTGCTGTGCCCCTTGCCGGATTCTTTAATGTCTGGTTGGGAATGTCGCATGGTATTCATGGTGTGGTTCAGTTCCTGGATTGGCACTTGATTTTTGGTCGGGTTGACCGTTTGGCGCAGGTCTTCGGGTATATTATGACCCTGATGTGTGTAATCGGGACCTGTTATGGCCTGCATGTTGAAGAAGATGCTCAGCATATTGCGGCATGGTTGTACGTTGCCGGTGCTCTAGGAGTTATTTACTGCGGGGATTATCTGGTTCTTTTCCTGTTCTGGGAACTAATGGCATTCGCTTCGGTTTTTCTAGTGTGGTTCCGCCGGCGGCCTCAATCCCCGGGTACCGGATACCGGTATCTTTTAGTCCATACTGCCGGTGGGCTACTATTGCTGGCCGGACTTGTTTTGCGCTACAAGGTAACCGGCGGTGATCTCTCTTTCGGCGCCATTGGCGTTGATAACCCGCAACTATACACCTATCTGATTATGTGCGGCTTTCTATTGAATGCAGCGGTTCCACCGTTTCATGCCTGGTTGCCTGACGCCTATGGTGAAGCAACGGTGAGTGGCGCTGTGTTCATGTGTGCCTTTACCACTAAGACAGCTGTTTATGTTCTGGCCCGCGGGTTTGCCGGCATGGAAATCCTGGTGCCGTTAGGCGTGTTCATGGCGCTTTACGGTGTTGTTTATGCGGTGCTTGAAAATGACAGCCGCCGCCTCCTTGCCTACCACATAATCAGTCAGGTCGGCTATATGGTCGCCGGTGTGGGAATTGGCACGGAATTGGCCATCAACGGTGTATGCGCCCATGCCTTTGCACATATTCTCTATAAGGGCCTATTGTTTATGGGTTGTGGTTCTGTGCTTTACATGACCGGCAAGAGTAAGTTCTCCGATTTGGGTGGCCTGTATAAAAAAATGCCGCTGGCTTTTGTCTATACCCTGATAGGGGGACTGTCGATTTCCGCCTTTCCACTTTTCAGCGGTTTCGTCAGTAAGTCAATGATAGTTGCCGCCGGTTTCAAATCGCATATGTTATGGCCATCCTTTCTGTTGACTCTTGCTGGTGCTGGTACATTTCTACATACCGGACTCAAGGTGCCATATTTTATCTGGTTCGGTAAAAATAATTGCAGCCCGGAGACTTGGGAAAAGGCTCAGGATCCACCAATGAACATGCAGGTTGCTATGATCGCTGCCTCGTTTTTGTGTATCCTGATTGGTTGCTATACGCCATATCTCTACAGCATGCTGCCGTATCCTGTAGAGTATAATCCGTACACCGCCTACCACTTATCTGAGTCTATGCAGATTCTGCTGTTTACTGCGCTTGGATTTTTCCTGCTGACCAAAAAACTGGCCCCGGAACCAACTATCAGTATTGACATGGACTGGTTCTACCGGATGGGCGGAAGAATTTTTCTTTGGCTGGCAAGTAAGCCCATTCAATGGGCCGACAACTGCGTAAGTGAGGCCTATAGATATCTTGGATTGATCCAGTTAATGACGATTTCTCAATTCTGGTCGTGGTTCGACTGGAATGCCATTGACGGCGTAGTTGATGGCGTGGCCAGTTCGGTGCGAACTTTGGGAGGTAAGGCCAGACAGATTCAGAGCGGTCAGTTACAATACAATATATTTTATGCAGTATCGATTATGGCGGTACTGCTTATAGCATATGTGCTTGCCTGAGTATGTTACGGATTATGCATGCCATGTAAGAGTTTTGTGAGTATCAGAAAATAGAATTGAAATTGAAAAAATATATTGCGAGTGGTACGAGACCATCAAAGTCATTGAGGTCATAAACGAATGGATTTTTTAATTCTGAATAATGGATTTCCATACTTAAGTGTGCTGATTTTTCTGCCGTTGGCAGGCGCTCTTGCCCTGCTGTTCCTACCAGGCGATAATACGGCACGCTGGGGCGCACTGATAGTGACATGTGTTACGGCGATTATCTCGCTTAATCTCTACAGCGGATTTGATCCTACCACTGCGAAGTATCAATTCGGTGAACACAATGCCTGGTTCCCCGCACTTAACATCTGCTATACACTAGGAATAGACGGTATCAGCCTTTTGCTCGTTCTGCTCACAACTTTACTCATGCCGCTGTGTGTGCTCGGTTCATGGAAGTACATTGAAAAACGAGTCCGTGAGTTCATGATCTGTCTGCTCATCATGGAGTCTTCCATGCTGGGAGTGTTTATGGCCCTCGATTTTGTGCTGTTCTACATTCTTTGGGAAGCCATGCTGATCCCCATGTATCTGCTTATTGCAATCTGGGGCGGTCCTCGTAAAACTTATGCCTCGATTAAGTTTTTTCTGTACACTCTTGCCGGTTCAGTCATGTTGCTTGTCGCAATTATCGCCCTGTATCTTAAGACCGGAAGTTTCAGCATACCAAACATGATGGGCAAGGCGTATTCCGTAGACTTCCAGTATTGGGTGTTTCTGGCTTTTTTCCTGGCCTTTGCCATTAAGGTACCAATGTTCCCCTTCCATACATGGTTGCCGGCAGCCCATGTCGAGGCCCCTACCGCCGGCAGCGTTGTTCTGGCCAGTGTCCTCCTTAAGATGGGAACTTATGGATTTTTAAGGTTCTGTCTGCCGATTACTCCTGTTGCCACCTATATGTTCATGCCGTATATCCTCTGGCTATCGGTAATTGGTATTCTTTATGGCGGTTTCACCGCCTTAGCTCAACAGGATATGAAAAAGCTAGTGGCCTATTCGAGCGTTGGTCATATGGGATTTGTGACTTTGGGGATCTTTGTATTAAATAAACAGGGTATAGAAGGGGCAATTTTGCAGATGATAAATCATGGCATCACAACCGGGGCACTCTTCCTCTGTGTTGGCATGATCTACGAACGGACCCATAGCCGTGAGTTAAGTAAAGCGACCGGAATAGGAAAGTACATGCCCATTTATGTAACTTTTCTTACATTTTTTTCTCTCTCTTCACTAGCCTTTCCAGGCACCAACAGCTTTGTCGGTGAATTTCTGATCTTGGTTGGTGGATTTGCCAAGTCTATACCCGTTGCTGCTTGTGCAATACCGGGTGCAGTGCTGGCTGCAGCCTATATGTTTCGCATGCTGCAGAAGGTCGTCTGGGGATCTGAACGTAATCCGGATCAGGCCTGGCTTAAGAGTATGGATCTCAGTGTCCGTGAAATAATTATACTTGCGCCTCTACTCCTTTTTGTACTTTGGATCGGGCTAGCACCAACGCCTTTTCTAGATGTTATGCATACCAGTGTGACCCATCTTGTCGCTCAAGTCAATGTGGCTTGTCTCGATTCGGTCCGTGTGGTGCAGGTTATGGGGCATTAAAATCCTGGAACTCCTGAAACGTAACGTAACCAATGCAAGGATAGATGGAATATGAAGCTCGCGTTGTTCGCACCTGAACTGTTTCTCTTGATGGGGAGCCTTGTCCTCTTTTTCTTGACTATTGGCAAGGATAAGGCACGGCAGTCTCGGAATGCCGTAATTGGCATTGCTCTTATAAATGTGCTTGTCTGTCTTTTTTCCTTCCGGGCAGAAGGCAATCTCTTCTACGATGCCTATCGAGTTGATCTTTTTTCACAAATTTTTAAATTGATGATCTCCGGAGGTTTTCTCGCTGTTCTGCTTTTAGGGCGACAGCTTAAGGGCGTGAGCGAAGATGTGCGTCCCGAATACTATCTCTTCATGTTGTTGAGTACGCTGGGGCTTGTCTTCCTGGTGAGCAGTGTTGAGTTGCTATCTATTTTTATTGCCCTGGAGCTCTCTTCTTTCAGCCTTTACCTGCTGGTGCCGATGCGTGATGACCGCCATGGCCTTAGGTATCAGATGGAATCGGCAATCAAATACATTCTTTTTGGGGTGGTCGCAACCGGTGTCATGCTTTTTGGCATGAGTTACCTGTTCGGGTTAACCGGCACTACCTATTTGAATCAGTTACTCCCTAAGTTGCATGCGATTGCCACCCAACCAGCTGCGATGATCGGTATAGCCATGGTTATGGGAGGTTTCTTTTTCAAACTGGCAGTCTTTCCATTTCATTTCTGGGTGCCGGATGTTTACGAAGGCGCTTCGAATGAGACAACCGCTTTTATTGCGTCAGTTCCGAAGTTGGGGGCCGTGGCCCTGCTTATTCGGGTTACTATGCTGGTTGCGCCGCAGGGACAGGCAGTTGTGGCATTGCTTACCATTTTAGCTGTCTGTTCTATGTTTTATGGTAATCTTATTGCCCTTGTCCAAAAAGATATCAAACGAATGCTTGGTTTTTCCGGCATCGCCCATGCCGGTTTTGTTCTCCTGGGTCTAGTTACACTTAAAGATACCGGTTATGCTGCTTCCATGTTTTATATTATCGGTTATCTGGTAATGATTATTGCCTGTTTTGTGGTTATTTGCACGGTCTCTAAAGAGGGTGAAAATGTCACTATTGATGATTTGAGTGGCCTGCACAAAAGGGCTCCTCTGCTGGCATTAACCTTGGGTGTCAGCATGTTTGCATTAGCCGGTATCCCACCCTTTGTCGGATTTATGGGGAAATTCATACTGCTGACCGGCGCCCTCCGAGAGGGCCATCTGGCTTTGGTTATCCTTGCTGCTCTCAATACGGCAATCGCTATTTATTATTATCTCTCCGTGGTCAGAATCACCTTCTGTGCCGATCCTGAGAATAGACCGCTTGTCAAGGTTGATATGCTCACCGGTATTGTCAGTGTAGTCCTCATGGTTATCATCATCGCAATGGGTGTGGCTCCGGCAGGAATCATAGATCTTGCGACCAGCGCCGTAAGTGCTATTCTCTGATAACTGTATCCAGATCAGAGGATGTTCTCTGCAAGTTTCTTGACAAGACCGGAAATTCCGTTATAGTGTTTTTTCTGTAGAGCGGACATAGCTCAGTTGGTAGAGTACAAGCTTCCCAAGCTTGATGCCGCGGGTTCGAGACCCGCTGTCCGCTCCAAAAATGGTATTGGCCCCATCTTTATGCTGGTGGGGGGGGATGTTTATATTTTTTCGGGTTGGGTTGTGTCCTTGCCTGTGCAATTGAAGGGACCAACCGCAAATTTACCTGAAAAACCCCATGGCGGGTCGATCTATTGTTCGATTGCTTGGGATGAAGGTGGGCTATGGCCCGCTTTTTTTGTTTTCTGCAAAGGGGTGGGTTGGTGAAACAGAAAGAGACCTCTAAAGAGACCTCTGGTATGAAGCAAGTTGTTCTGGATGCTGTATATCAGCTTGTGGAATCGGTACTTGCCGAGTATCAACTTGAACTGGTTGAGTTACAGTTCCGGAGGGAGTCGCATGGGTATGTCCTGCGGATTCTTATTCATAAAGAGACCGGGGTTACTTTAAATGATTGTGAAGCGGTAAGTCGGCAGGTTGGCCATCTTCTGGAGGTGGAAGATTTAATTGAACACGCCTATCATTTGGAGGTTTCGTCTCCCGGCCTTGACCGACCGCTTAAGACCGAAAAGGATTTTTTGCGTTACAGAGGTAAGAAAATTCAGGTTGACACAAATGCACCTATTGAAGCACAAAATAATATTGTAGGATCGATTGATGATGCTCGAGATGGAAATCTTTATTTACGTTGTGACACGGGTGTGCACAAGATCTCCTACGAGCAGATTAACAAGGCAAAATTGGTAATTGAGTTTTAATGAAATCGTCCGGAATTTGATTTCATTCTTGTAATAATGTGGAGAAAAAGCAATGTCTTCTGAGTTAAAGAAAATTTTAGATCAAATCAGCAGGGACAAGGGTATTGATCGATCTCTATTGATCGAGGCGCTTGAAGAAGCCGTATTGTCGGCAGCCCGTAAAAAATTCGGCCAGCGTCGCGATATGGAAGCCCGTTTCAATGAAGATCTGGGCGAGGTTGAGCTCTATCAGTTTCGGACTGTAGTCGAAGAGGTCATGGATGACCAGACCGAGATCTCTCTTGAAGAGGCAAAGAGTCTTGATTCTGATGTCGAGATGGATGATGATCTAGGCAGTAAGCTTGATAATGTTGCTGATTTGGGTCGCATTGCCGCCCAGTCAGCCAAACAGGTTATTATTCAGAAAATGAAAGATGCCGAGCGCGATGTGATTTTTGATCTCTATAAAGATCGAAAAGGCGAGGTGCTTAATGGTATCGTTCAACGTTTCGAGCGCGGCAATATCATTGTAAATCTTGGTAGAACTGATGCGATTTTGCCGGTGAGCGAACAGATTCCCAGACGATCTTATCGGCAGGGTGACAGGATTCGGGCGTATCTGCTTGATGTCAGGACAACCTCGAAAGAGCCGCAACTGCTTTTGAGTCGGACATGTAATGACTTTTTATCTAAGCTTTTTGCCATGGAAGTTCCGGAAATTGCCGAAGGTATTGTTAAGATTATGGGGGTGAGTCGGGAGCCTGGCTCACGGGCCAAGATAGCTGTGACTTCACGGGAGTCTGATGTCGATCCGGTGGGGGCATGCGTCGGGATGAAAGGCTCCAGGGTTCAGAATGTCGTTCAGGAGTTGCAGGGTGAAAAAATAGATATTGTCCCGTGGAGCCCTGATCCTGCCAGATTTGTTTCTAATGCTCTGGCGCCGGCTCAGATCTCTTTAGCTGTAGTTGATGAAGAGAAAAAAACACTTCTAGTAGTGGCTCCGGATGATCAACTCTCTTTAGCGATCGGTCGTCAGGGGCAAAATGTCAGGCTTGCTTCTCAGTTGCTGGGATGGCGTATTGATGTAAAAAGTGAGCAAAAGTACGCAAAAATGTCAGAGGAGGGCTATCAAACTTTACTGGATCTCCCTAACATGAATGATTTCCTTGCTGAAATTCTTTATGACTCAGGTGTGACTTCGGCGCAGGAATTGGCTGCCGCATCAATAGATGAGTTGGCAACTTTGAAAGGTTTTGATATTGAATCTGCAGCGCTGCTCATAGAGGCCGCAAAAACCGCGGGCAATGACTTGAAGAGCAATGGTGAGTTGCCTAATATTAGAAAGACACGGATCACGGCTGTTGCCAAGTCAGGTAATAACACGAGAGCAAGCAAGAAGTCTGCAGCTTCCGATGAATTTGACGCCGCTTTTACTGATGGGAAGAAAAACTAGATATTTCGAAAAAGTTGCTTGGGAAGTTTTGGTTATTGGTGTGGAATGAGCAGTCCCATCAGAACTTGCCTGGGCTGCGGGGCAAAACAGCAGAAATGCTTTTTGGCACGATTTACAGTTAATTCGGTGGGACTTTTGATTTTAGACTGCACGGGGCGACTTTCTGGTCGTGGTGCATACTGCTGTAAAAATGAGCTGTGTTTTTCACGTTTGATTAATAATAAGAAGCGGCTTATGCAGGCGCTGCGGGTACCGGATTTTTCGGTGAACAGTAAGTATGCTTTTGATGTGAGTTCGACCAAGGTAATCAAGGGCTGAAGGGATTTTCAGGAGTCAGGAATGAGTAAAATCAGGGTATATGAGTTGGCAAAAGAAACAGGGATGGATAGTAAAACTCTGACTGCCAAACTCAAGGATCTGGGGTATGAAGTGAAGGCTTATAATTCAGCCATTGAAGAAGAAGTTGTGGATGAAATCCGTAAAAAACTTGGAGTTTTGACCACTCAGGTTGAAAGGAAAATAATTCAGTCTAAAGGTCGGCCGACAATAATTCGGCGCCGGACACGTTCTGTCCCTTTGGAAGAAGATGTCGTTGATGCAAAGGAAGATGAAGATCTGCCTGTTGAAGAAGAGATTGTCGAGGAAGATATTGCAGTTGGTGATTCGACCTCGATTGCCGGTGAACCAGAGGTGATGGCGGAGGTAAAGACCTGCGAGGTTGTCGCAGAGCCTCCAGCGTCTCAAGCTGTTGAGGCTGAAGATCAAGGAGCTGAGATAGAGAAGGTTGAAGTTGCTGATCAGGAGATGGATGCCGGGATATCACCGGTTGTAGAGCAGCCTGTTCAGACAGCTCCCGAGAGTTTATCAGAGGATATTCAATCTCAATCAGCAGTTGTTGAAGCCCCTAAACCACCTAAGGTTGATAAGAGTCGTAAGGGGTTTGCCCGGGTTATTAAAAAGGCTGCTATTGTTATAGTCCCGGAAGAAGAAGTTCGTCCGAAAGCCAAGAAGATTGTTAGACCAAAGGCCCGGACAGTGGAAAGTCCGGTAGTTGGTGTCGCTGAAGTTATCCCCGACTTGGATGCCAAAGATGCTGCAGCCAAGGGCAAAAAAGGTAAAAGATTTGTTAAGTTTCACACTGAGCCGGTGGCTAAGGAACGTTTACCTAAGCGGACCGCAGGTCGCAGGGATGGATTGCTTGATGTCGAACCGGATGAAGTTGATCTGTTTGATGGGCGGATTCCTGCCGGGATCAGAATTGGTCGCATTAAGCGTGGAGGTGGCAAGAAACATAAGCAGGCTGTGGTGCAGGAGGTTGCTGAGGCCAAGGCCATTAAAAGACGAATCAAGGTCCATGAGATTATTTCTGTAGCTGACTTAGCCCACCGCATGGGAGTTCGTTCCAACGAAGTAATCGCCAAACTCATGAGTCTGGGAGTAATGGCTACCGTCAATCAGGCGTTGGATGTGGAAAGCGCCACCTTGGTGGCCTCGGAATTTGGTTACGAAGTTGAACAGGCCATGACCGGCGAACAGAGTGTAATTGATCTTGAAGAGCAGGCCAGTGGGGGTGAGGAGATTTTGCGGCCGCCAGTAGTTACGGTCATGGGCCATGTTGATCATGGTAAGACATCCATACTTGACGCCATCCGCAAAACTGATGTGGCCGCCGGTGAGGCAGGTGGTATAACCCAGCACATAGGCGCTCATTATGTCCGTTCCGCCAAGGGTGATGTCGTCTTTCTCGATACGCCGGGCCATGCCGCGTTTACCGAAATGCGATCTCGAGGAGCAAAGGTCACTGATGTGGTTGTCTTGGTTGTGGCCGCTGATGACGGGGTAATGGGACAAACCCGGGAGGCGATTAATCACGCCAAGGCAGCGGAGGTGCAGATAGTTGTTGCCATAAACAAAATTGACAAGCCCGAGGCTAATCCTGAACGAGTAAAACGGGAGTTGTCAGAGTTCGGGCTGGTACCTGAGGAGTGGGGCGGTCAGACTATCTATTGTGAGGTCTCCGCCAAGAAAAATATCGGTATTGAAGCATTGCTTGAGCAGATTCTTCTGCAAGCCGAGATTCTTGAATTGAAGGCTGATCCAAAACGACGTGCCCGTGGTCGGGTTATTGAGGCGCAACTCCATAAGGGACGCGGCCCGGTGGCGACTATTCTGGTTCAGCAGGGCACTCTGAGGGTTGGAGACGCCTTCGTGGTTGGTAATTTTTTCGGTAGAGTCCGATCATTAGCCAATGACAAAGGTGAAAATATCAAAGAGGGCGGTCCTTCAATGCCTGTAGAGGTTCAAGGCTTGAGTGGTGTGCCGCAGGCCGGCGATGAATTTGTGGTGGTGCCGGATGAGAAACTTGCCAGAACTGTAAGTGCACAGCGCCATCTTAAGAGCCGGGAAAAGGAGTTGGCGGTTACCTCAAAGATCTCGCTTGATAATCTCTTTGAAAAATTGCAGGAAGGCAAGGTCAAAGAGTTGCGGGTTCTGTTGCGGGCTGATGTCCAGGGGACCCTGGAAGCATTCGGCAAGGCCATGGAGCAACTCAGCACAGAAGAGATTAAAGTTAAAATTCTGCATGACGGTACCGGGACGATTACGGAGTCGGATGTCTTGCTTGCTGCGGCCTCGGAGGCTCTGATCATTGGCTTTAATGTCCGACCCACCGTTAAGATTCAGGATCTGGCAAAGGCCGAAAAGGTTGATATCAGAACCTATGATGTAATATATCATGCCCTGGATGACATCAAGAAAGCCATGGTCGGCATGCTTGATCCGACCTTCAGCGAAAAGGTTATCGGTTCGGTCGAGGTGCGCACTACCTTCCAGGTGCCTAAAGTCGGCACTATTGCCGGTTGTTATGTGTTGAATGGCAAGATCGAACGAAATGCCAAGGTGCGGGTAGTGCGCGATGGTGTAGTGGTTTACACCGGTCGTATCCTCTCCCTCAGGCGGTTCAAGGATGATGCGCGGGAAGTTCTGACCGGCTACGAGTGTGGCGTTGGTATTGAGAATTTTAATGACCTTAAGCTCGGAGATATTTTGGAAATCTTCACAATGGAAGAGGTTGCCAGAGAGCTGTAGTTCTTTGATGTCGTTTCTTGGTACGGTGTTTGTTTCATGCAATAAAATCTGGTGATGTGAATGTTTGGTAAATCGGAAAAGAGCCTCTTTAAGATGCCCGGTGGGGATCGGGGCGGCAAAAGGCGTTCGCAGAGGGTGAGTGATGTCATCCTGAGCGAAGTGGCTATGCTGCTTCTCAAGACCATTACGGATCCCAGGCTTAAACGTTTGACCCTTACCAGTGTTCGTATGACCGAAGATTTAAGGATTGCTCGGGTCTTCTTCGACTGTAATGAAGAGAATGCCGCGCAGGTTCAGGCAGGCCTTGACAGCGCCAAGGGCTTTATCCGTTCGCATCTGGCCAGGGCATTGAAACTGCGTATTGCCCCTGATCTTGAATTCCGGCGCGATTTAAGTATAGTCCGCCAGGAGGAGATGGAGCGGATACTTAAGGAGATCAGGGAGGATAATGACTCGGATTCCGGATGACATTATCAGGGCGCTCCGCGGAGCCAAGCAGGTTTTGATTGCAACTCACGTTTATCCGGATGGAGATGCGTTGGGTTCGCAATTGGCTTTGGGTGAGATACTTGCCGGCCTTGGCAAGCAGGTTTTCCTCTACGGTGAAGAAACTATCCCCTATATGTATGAGTTTCTCCCGAACTGTAAAAAACTGCAGACCCATCTTCCGGAGTTGTCTGAATTTGACTGTGCCGTTGCATTGGATTGCGGAGATAATTTACGGCTCGGTCGGGCCATGAAAGAGTTGCTGCTGGTTCATCCCTTTATTATGATCGATCACCATGCCGGTCATAATTATTTTGGCGATCTGCAGTGGGTTGATTCCAGTCGTGCTTCGACCGGGGAGATGGTCTTTGATCTGGCAGTGGCCTTAGGGGCTCAGATCTCGCTTGAGGCAGCTTATTGTCTTTATACGGCGATTGTTTCGGATACCGGTTCATTTAAATACTCATCAACTACGGCAGAAACCTTCAGAGTGGCAGGTGAGTTGATCGGCATAGGGGTGAAGCCTTCCGAAGTGGCGGGCAATCTCTTTGATAATTTCACCGTGAACCGTCTGAATCTCATGAAAGAGGTGCTGGGAACCCTCTCTTTGCATGTCGATGGTCGGATAGCCGTCATCCATGTTACCCAGGCGATGTTTGCTGATACCGGATCTTGTCCGGCTGATACAGAGACTTTTATCAACTATCCGAGATCCCTTACTTCAGTTAAGGTCGCTGTTTTCATAAAAGAGGGCAAACCTGATGAAATTTCCGTCAGCATGCGCTCCAAGGGAGAATACGACGTGGCAGCCATTGCCGCGGGTTTTGGTGGCGGCGGCCATAGAAATGCCGCAGGGTTCCGGGTAAAGCGGAGCAATATTGAGACAGTCCGGGAGTTGGTGCTGGCTGCTCTTGCATCGGTGGTGGTTTGATGCATTTCGTGATTCAGGCAGGCTGTTTATTTGTGTTTGTTTGATGAGCCTTCCTGTTTTGATATCGGATGCTCTGGCAATTCAGCCACTTGCTGCCGGAATTTTTTTGGTGGACAAGCCGGTAGGGCACTCCTCTTTCTGGGTAGTTAAACAGGTGCGCAAGGCCTTAGGCATAAAAAAAGTCGGACATGCCGGCACCTTGGATCCTTTTGCTTCGGGATTATTGGTGGTCTGTGCCGGACGAGCGGCCACCCGGATTATTTCGCAGTTCATGGCCGGCGAGAAGGAGTACGAGGCTGTTTTAAAGCTCGGGGTAGAAACCGACACCTTTGACACAGAAGGCAAGGTGGTAGCTACTCATCCGGTGCCGGCTTTCGACTTGCAACAGGTAGAAGAGTGTCTGCGCGGGTTCGTTGGTGAGCAACTTCAGACTCCGCCTAGCTTTTCCGCCTTGAAACATAAGGGCAAACCGCTCTATTATTATGCACGGCGCGGTTTGCCGGTAGTGAAAGAGCCCAGGAAAGTAGTAATAAGAGAGCTCTCCTGTCTCGATGTTGTAAAAGATGTCGTAACTATCCGGGTAACGTGCGGTAAGGGAACATATATCCGTTCGTTGGCCGCTGATATCGGGGTGGCTTTAGAGACCGGCGCTTGTCTCATCGGCCTTCGTCGTTTGCGGAGTGGGGTTTTTTCGGTTCGAGATGCCATAGATGGTGCGCTGCTTTCCGACCCGAAAGTCGGTCGACCATTGTTAATGGCCAACTTTATGGATGTAGAAACCGCATTGTTGCGGCTTTAGGTATTTAATAACAGGTGATTTAGAAGATTTTTTAGGACTGCCCTGTCTTTATTAGCAGGAATTAACAGCAAAAAAAGCATTGGAGGAAAACTGTGGCGATTCAATTTGAACAAAAACGTGAAATTATAACCAAATTCAACGTGCATGAGACTGATACCGGCTCTCCTGAAGTACAGGTCGCCCTGTTAAGTGCCAGGATTGACTATCTGACCGAACATTTCAAGTTGCATAAAAAAGATCATGGCTCCCGTCGCGGTCTTCTGAAAATTGTCGGCCAGAGAAGAAGATTGTTGAATTATCTCAAGAACAAGAGCGTGGATCGGTATCGAACCGTTATCCAGGAACTTGGCATTAGAAAATAAGTAGTAACTGGATTTATGTAAATAATCCAGGGGTTACCGGTTCAGCGCATGGCGTTTTGCTTGACTTGGCGCACTTGAGTGGAAGCCGGCGGATATCTCCTGGTATTGTCAGCAGACAACATCAGGAAAGCCGGTGTATTTATCCCAGATCCGGATAGCTGAAGGCGGAGTGGGTGCTTATTGAGAGTGGAACAATCATGTTCCGTCAATGGCAAGTGAAGAAATCAGACGGTATACTGTTTTGTCTTGAAGAGTGCAGGTATTACCGCAGGAGAGTGTATGTTCAAAAAAATGGATTTTATCCTGGGTGGCCGGTTGTTGACGGTCGAGAGCGGCAAACTGGCCAAACAGGCGAACGGATCTGCTCTGGTGACCTATGGTGATACAGTGGTTCTGGTCACTGCCACGGCTGCCAAGACCCCTAATGCGACCGGTGATTTTTTGCCGCTTACCGTTGAGTATCAAGAACGTTTTTATGCGGTGGGCAGGATACCGGGGAGTTTCTTCCGACGGGAGATCGGCAGACCAAGTGAAAATGAGACATTGTCTGCCAGATTTATCGATCGGCCGCTCAGGCCGCTTTTTGCCGAAGGCTATCGGAACGAAACACAGGTAATCGCCACTGTCCTCTCCGCCGATCAGCAGAACGATCCTGATATGCTGGCCATGATTGGCGCTTCCTGTGCGTTGACTGTCTCGGATATCCCCTTTCTGGGACCGATTGCCGGGGTTCGGATCGGCTTGATCAATGGGGAGTATGTTTTAAATCCCACCAAGAGCCAATGGGCTGATTCTCGTCTCAATCTGATTGTCGCCGGTTCGCGAAAAGCCGTGGTAATGGTTGAAGGCGGCGCCGACAGCCTGTCAGAGAGCGAGGTGCTTAATGGAATTTTCTATGGCCATGAGCAGTTGCAGCCGATTCTTGATCTGCAGGAGGAGTTCCGGGCAGCTGTCGGCAGGCCGAAGATGGTAGTCGCGCCACCGGTCTTGAATGCAGAGATCGGCCGGCGCACCATGGAAGTTGCCAAAGAGGGAGTGCATGAAATTATTACCACCGCCGATAAGATCAAGCGTGGCGAACTGAATCATGCTCTTGAGAAGAAGGTTCTGGAGACACTGGACACCGAGTTTGCAGACGGTGCGGCTGAGATCAAAACGCATTACAGCAATCTCAAAAAGACCATGATGCGCGATATGATCGTCCATGATAAGTCCCGCATCGACGGCCGCCGGATCGATCAGATCCGCCCCATCACCTGTGAGGTCTCCTGTCTGCCCCGGGTGCATGGCTCAGCCCTGTTTACCCGAGGGGAGACCCAGGTTATCGTGATCTCAACCCTTGGCAGTACTCAGGACGAACAGAAAATCGAGTCGCTTTATGGGGAATCTACCAAGCCCTTTATGCTGCACTACAATTTTCCGCCATACAGTGTCGGCGAGGTACGGTTCCTGAGGGGGCCGAGTCGACGCGATATAGGGCACGGGGCTCTGGCCGAACGAGCTATTCGCGCCGTCCTGCCGGATAACGATAAATTCCAGTATACGATCCGGGTGGTCTCCGAGGTTTTGGAGTCCAATGGTTCGTCGTCTATGGCCACGGTCTGCGGCGCCAGCCTTGCTTTGATGGACGCCGGTGTGCCGCTCAAGAAACCGGTCTCCGGCATTGCCATGGGTTTGATTAAAGAGAAAGATGACATCGTTATCCTCTCCGATATCCTGGGCGATGAAGACCACCTGGGCGATATGGATTTCAAGGTGGCCGGCACCGAAGAGGGCATCACAGCCCTCCAGATGGATATCAAGATTGAGGGGGTTTCCCGGGACATTATGGCTCGTGCACTTGACCAGGCCAAGGCCGGTCGGCTGCATATTCTGAATGAGATGCAGAAAGGTCTTGTCACCCATCGTGATAAGGTCTCTGAATATGCTCCCAAGATTTTCGCCATCCAGATCAACCCTGAGAAGATTCGTGAGTTGATCGGCCCGGGAGGCAAGGTTATCAAAGGATTGACCCTCGAATTCGGGGTGAAGATCGATGTTGAGGATTCCGGTAAGGTGATGATCTTTGCACCGACCGCCAAGGTGGCCGAGGAAGCGCTTGCCCGGATTAATCAGATTACGGCCGAGGCCGAGATCGGCAGGATTTACACCGGTAAGGTTCAGAAGATCGTCGAGTTCGGCGCCTTTGTCGAGATCCTGCCGGGGGTAGATGGACTTGTACATATCTCTGAACTGGACACGAAGCGGGTGGCTAAGGTTACCGATATTCTCCAGGAAGGTGATGAGGTCAAGGTCAAGGTATTAAGCATCGACCAGCGCGGCAAGATTCGCTTGAGCCGCAAGGCCCTGCTTGAGGAGTCAACCCCGTCCTGATGTTTCAGAAAACTGTTTTAGGCAACGGGGTCCGTATTCTGTCGGAACGGCTGCCGGCCCGCACTGTCTCCCTTGGGGTTTGGGTTGATGTGGGCTCTCGTGACGAAGGTGAGAGTGACAACGGTTGCTCTCATTTTGTCGAGCATATGCTTTATAAGGGTACGCCAACCCGCAATGCCCAGCAGATTGCCAGGGAACTCGACGTGCTGGGCGGCATGTCAAACGGCTTTACCTCCCGGGAATCGACCTGTTACTATGCCACGGTTCTGGACGATAAATTAGCCAGGCTCGTCGAGCTGGTTTCCGATATCTTTTTAAACTCAAGCCTTGCCCAAGAAGAGATTGAGAGGGAGCGCCAGGTAATCCTCCAGGAGATCAGCATGGTGGAGGATATGCCGGATGAGCAGATCCATGATCTTTTCTCCACTATGTTCTGGGGCGAGAAGTCGGTCGGTAACACCGTCCTCGGTCATCGTGAGGTGGTGGCAGCCATGGATACCGGCAAACTCCACGACCACATGGCGCGTTTTTATACGGCTGACCGGGTGATGATCACGGCGGCCGGTAATGTCCGTCATGAGGAGCTGGTCGAG
>Ga0208863_1000255_pt1 | contig 65213 bp, 37 predicted proteins | sample RifOxyD3_FD_184040 | JGI IMG/M metagenome (GOLD analysis project Ga0208863, IMG submission 184040) | Soil microbial communities from Rifle, Colorado - Rifle Oxygen_injection D3 (SPAdes) | ecosystem: Environmental > Terrestrial > Deep subsurface > Rock core/Sediment | place: Rifle, Colorado... | reverse complement strand
CGTCGGCGGTGACGTTGGCGTCTTCGATGAGTGCATGGTTTTGGTGGTTGGAGACATTGACCGCCACGGCGGCGCCCACACTGGTCCCTTCGGAGGTGGTCACCGCGCTGCCGTCAGCCGTGGCCTCCGTGTCGAGATTGGCGCCGCTTGTAACCGCCACGCCGCCCTCCGCTGTCACGGTGATGGGCGCGCCATCCACACCGCCCATGAAGGCGCGGCTGTCGGCAGTGCCGATATTGACGGCAATGGCCGCCGCCACGGAGACCGCGCCATCGGAGGTCGAGCTGTCAGGAGCCTCGGTGGAATCGGTGCCGGTGCCGCCACTGGTTCTCGCTTCAGTCTGGGTATTGGCATTGTCCAACTCGCCCTGGGTGGTGTCGTTGACGCCGTCGGGATTGCTGCCGTCATCTCCCTCGGCGCCTTTGGCGCCGGCTGTAGCCTCGGTCTTGCTTGTCGCCGGCCCCTGGGCCGATACCGTTACGTCGCCGGTGGTTGTCGCGTCACGGCGCAGGGCGGCCGAGACTGTGTCTTCGGCCACGGTGAGGCCAAAGGAGGCGCCCACTGCTGCGTTCTCCCCTTCGGCGTCGCCCTTGGCGATGGTCCGGGTGTCGTTGTCCTGGGCGGCAATCAGCTCGAGGTCTCCAGCCAGATTCATGGTAGCGCCCGCTTCGATCTCGGCGTTCACCACATTTTTGGCCACGGAGATCGCCACCACCGGCGTGACCGCCGTACCGCCCGCGGCGCCGCCTTCGGCCTCGGTCCACATGTGGTGGCTGCCATCGGCCTGCAGCATCAGGCCGGCGGGAGCGGTACTGGAGCTGTCGATGGCGGCCCCGGCCGCCATGAGCGCCATGGTCTCGTGCACGGCAATGTTGAGCCCGACCGAGGCGCCGATGCCGACCCCTTCACCGGTGTCGCCGTCTTGCTTGGCGCCGGCATCGACCCCGGCGAAGGTGCGCGAGTCGGCATGCACCTGGATGCCGCCGGCATCGGTATCCGCATCGGCGCCGTCAATCATCTCGATGGTGGCGCCATCCGCCAGCAGGGCCGTGGTCCGGACTTCCATGACGTTGATGCCCAGCGCGCCCGCCACCCCGACATTGCCGCCCGAGGCGCCAGAAGTAGCGTCGGCCGCGCTGCGGTGTTCCGCCTCGGAGATGGTGTGGTCGGTCCCGGCGCCTGCGGAGGTGATTGTGATCGCCTTGCCCTGCATGGCGTTTTCACGGCTGGAGGCGAGTTGCAGCTTGCCGTCGTCATTGATGGCGAAATAGGTTGTGCCGTTAGTCAGGCCGCCGAAGTCGGTGCCACCGCCATTCGAGTAGACCACCATGTCGCCAGTCCGCAGGGTGTCGGCTTCGTCCGCGGAGAGGGAGAAATGATCCGCGTCGGGATCGAAGGTGATGTTGTCGTGGCCCGTCCGTTCCAGAACGTGCGCGTCTCCGGTGCCTTGGCTGGTGAGGTCGATGGCGGTGCCGGCGGTGGCATCGTCCGCGCTGGTGGCGAGCTTGATTTTGCCGTCATCGTTCTTGATCACGAAATAGTGGGTGTCGTTGGTCAGCCCGCCGATGTCGGTGCCGCCGCCGTTTTTGTAAACTACCTCCTCGCCGGTGGACAGTCCTTCCTGCTCGCCCACGAAAATGGTGTCGTCATCCACCACCACGATGTTCTCCGAGGTGGCGGCGAGATCCATTTCCCGGTTTGCCACGGTCGATGAAACCGTCAGGCCGTCAGCGGTGATGGTCGATGCACCGGTGGTGGCCAGGGCATCGAGATTGGCGACGCTGAGCCCCACCGCCGCGCCGATGGTGGCGGAAGAGCCGTTCGAGGCGCTGCCGTCCGCTGCCGCCCAGGAATCCGCGTTGGAGGTCACGGCCACGCTCACCGCATCGTCCGCGGTCACGGTCACGTCGTCGGCAATGCTGGCAATCACGTCCACGTCTTGGATATTGATGGCAATGGCCGCCGCCACGCTCATGGAGCCGCCGGAGGTGGAGGCGTCAGGGGCGGTGGTGGTGCCCGCGCTGCTGCCTGTCCGGGCCGTGGCCTGGCTGTTGGCGAAATCGGTCTGCTCCTGGCTCTGTTCGTTGACCTGGTCGTCATCGTCCGTCGAGCCCGTATTGTCCTCGGCTGCACCGGCCGCCGCGGCAGTCGCGCTGGTGCGCGACCGGAAGCGCCCTGTGGCCACAAGGCCGACCGCGCCGCCCACTGTCGTCACATCACGCATCAGTTCGGCAGCGGAGGTCTGTTCATCAATGGTCAGGCCCAGCGAAGCGCCGATCGTGGTTGAGCCGCCCTCGGCGTCACCCTCTGCTATGGTCGAGATGTTGGAATCGTGGATTGCATTGATGCCGAGATCCCCGGTTACGGTCAGCAGGCCTCCGGTTTCGATCAGTGCTGTCGTGTCATCGAACACCATCGCCAAGGCCACGACCGGGGTCAGGACGATGGCCGAACTGTCGGTTGCCTCTGCGCCGCCCACGGCCTTGGTCGTCGTCTGGTGGGTCCCCGTCGCTGTCAGGGTGATGTCCGCGCCGTTGTTGACCATGGCCGAGTCTTCGAACACGGCACGGGTCTGGTTGTCGGTGATGGTCAGCGCCACTGAAGCGCCGATCCCGAGGCTCTCGCTGGTATTGCCGTCTTCGTCGGGAATCGCCTTGGTCTCGGTGCTGGTCCGGGAGGTCGCGTTCAGGGTGAGATTGGCGCCGTTAAGATTCACGGTCGAGCCGCTTAAAACCAGGGCCTCGACGGTGGTGGTCACGATATTGATCGCCAGCGATCCGGCCACGCCGGTATCAGAGCTGTCGCCGATGCCGGATATCGCCTCAACTTTGTAGGTGCCATCGGCGTCCAGTGTCGCGTTCAAGACCACGTTGTCAGCCGTCAGGGTGCCGGAACCGCCAAGATAGGTCCGCACCACCGGGTTAATCACGCCAATGCCAACCGCCACGCCGACGCCGGTCCCGCCGCTGCCGGTGTTCGAGGCGTCGGCGGTAGAGGTCACAGTGTCGGTCGCCATCGCTGTCAATGTGATGTCGTTGTCAGAGATGACCGCGCCCGAGGTGTCGATATAGGTTTTTGTTACCGGTCGGTAGTCGGTGACGACCACGGCGCCGGCGAAGCTGATGGAACCCTCAGAGGTCTGCGCCTGATCGGCGGTGTCTCCGTCCTGGTTGGGGTCGGCCAGGCGCTGTTCGGACTGGTTCGTGCCGCCGCCGTCTTCGGCACCGCCGGCCGTCGAGGTGGCGGTGGTGGCGATCGTGCTGGCGAGGGTTGCGCCGAGGGCTACGTTGTCGGGGGTGTCGCCGGCGTTGTCGCCGATGGTCGAGCTGCCGGTGATGAACACGGCGGTGTCCGCCTGGACTTCGGTCACCGCCAGGGTGGCGCCCGCAGTGCCGCCCGATCCGTCGGCGGTGCTGGCGATGTCGAGGGTGGTGGCGGCGCTCAGGGCGACGTCGCCGGAAATGGCGAGAGTGCTCGTGCCCTGCACGGCGGTGGTGGCCTCTGAGACCAGCACAACGACGGTAACCGCCGCGTCGGAGGTGGTTTCGTCGTCGGAACCGTCGGCGTCGTCCTCAAAGGCGACCGTGACCGCCACGCTGGCGCCGGCCGTCAGACTGGCGGCGGTGACCGTCGTGTTTTCGAACAGGATGCGCGCGTTAGGCAGGATGGTGAGCAGGCTCGCATCCAAGATCGAGCCAAGGGTCGAAGGACTGGCCGCAATGTTGGTAGTCGCCGTTGCCGACAGCGTCACGGCGCCGCTCGCCGAGACAGTGGCGCCGCTCAAGTCGATCACCGCCTCGGGGGTGGCGATGTACAAGCCCTGGAAAATTCCGCCGAGGTACTCCCCGTCCTCGTCCACGGCGCCGTTGTCCTCGTCGGCGGCCGTGAGCGTGATGTTGCTGGCGGTAACCGAAGAAGAAACGGAGATTTTCTCCGCATTGATGGTCAGATCGTCCACCGTGATATTGCCTGCAATCGAAACCTCGTCTTTGCCATCCTCGCCATTCACGATCAGATCGACACCGGTCAGATCCACGGACTCGATTGTCAGGGAATCCCGTGAAACAAAGGGGATCGGCTCGTCCGGGTCAGCAATTACGTTGTCGTTGCTGGAGCCCAGGTTGATGGTCAAGCTGTTCGACGGTTTGGCAAAAGTGATGGACTCGAAGGTGAAGATGCCGAACGGGTCGGTGTCGGCCACCGTCAGCCTGCCGTCGTCGGATTCCGAAAGGGTGGCCGTGTCGGAGAGTGCGCTGAGGTAGATCACTCGATTGGTCGTGTTGGTGTCGTCGGTGATTGGTTCCAGGCCGTCGTAGGTCAGCACGGATCCATCCCGGGCTATGGTCCCGGAATGAGGTCCGCTTGCGCTATAAACCACAGCGTTGAAACTGCCGCCATTCAGCATCATCGAGTCATAGCCGCCCGTCCCCCCGTCGATCAGGCCGGAGATGGAGCCGGTGCCGTTGACCACGAAAACGTCTTCGTTATCCGCCGCGCCCGTCAGGTTTTCGATTCCGGAAAAGGAAACACTCTCGACCGAGCCGCTATCCGGGCCGGTGATGTTCCAAGTACTGTTGCCGGAGGGGCCGCGCAGGGTGTCGCCATCACCGGCGGTGATGTCGATGAAGCTGATGGCAATCCCGAGCGCCGCGGGGTCGGCGAGATCGACCGTGAGCGTGTCGCTCTGCGAGGATCCGGATATCTCAACGGTGTCAGCGCCGGTCAGTTCCAGGCGGCCCACGATGTTGCCGGCATCCGTGTTGTCGATCAGTTGCAGGACAGAAGGGTTGTCCTGGTCAAGGCGCAGAACAAGATCCAGCGCATCATCGCCGCCGCCGTAGGACAGGTCGGCCGACAGCAGAATTCGTTGTTCAAGGGGTTCAAAAAGGGTCGGAGGCGATGATGAGGGTGCGGGTACCGGTTTGTCGGCGAACACTGTGCGGCTGATAAAACGGGAGAGGGCGTTTTTGCGGTACAGTTTCATGGCGGGCCTCCTTGTGCATCAGGGAACATATCGATGATTCGAACTCTCATGAAATAATAATATTTTTGTGTCAGGCAACGCCCTGAGAACCAGGGAAAAATCAGCAGCTGTGTTTCAGGTATGTAGAAATAAAAAAAGCCGGACCGCCAGGAAAAAATCCTGGCAGTCCGGCTGTCTCTTGCAAGACCCGTGACTTTCCGCGCTCACCGCGAGGTGAGTTTGGCCTTTACAGGGATGAGGAGGCGGTACTTGTTTTGTCCGTAGCTGCTATCGTATTTTTACCTCGCAGTTGAAGCCCTGCTAACCATAATTGTTTCTATCTGATGCTCTTTGGTTTGCTGCATTGTAACCTGTTGTTATTTTTAGGAATATGACACGATTCAGGTCAGCACAAAAAAGTAATATAAATAACTTAATAGATATGAGAAGCGTGTCAAGGAAAAATTCTCACCCGGGATATTTTTGTGCTGGATGTCTTTTCGGAGGGCAATGAAGAGAACTCTTAGCAACAACAAAAGGCAGCCCCAGAGCGAGGGACCGCCTTTTGTTGTTGTGGTCGTGGGGGGAAAATCAATGAGTCCCTTTTTCAGGCACCGAAGCCGGGGTTGTACCGACACTGAGGTCGAGGGTGCCGTAGCGCCGTTCGTATTCGGCAACGATTTTGTCGATCAGCAAAGCCATGCGTTTGGCCGCATAGGGATTCAGGATGATCCGGTCGCTCAGTTCGACGGTTACCTCTTCCTGGCCGGCATGCCAACTCTGGTTGGTGCCGAAAAAGAGGGTCATCTCCTCCCGGGTGCTGGTGACGTTGCAGACATTGGCATAGCTCGTCTTCATGTTCGAGTCGTTCCAATTTACCTTGGTAATGGCGCCGGTCGCCTTGTCTGCGGTTTCGGTCTTTTCCTTGGCCATCAACTCTCTCCTTAATCAGTGTTCTTTTGGTCGGATTGTCCGGAAAGACACCGGGCCGGCCGTTGCGGCCGACCCGGTGTCTTGTATTCTATTCATCTATTTAATTTTTTTGTTATTTTCGTCAAGCACCCTAGGGAGCGAGGCGCGGATCATCGCTGCGCACCGTGAACCAGTCGAATGAAGCCGTGCCGTCCTTGGCCAGCAGACCGAAGCCGCCGTCCGTCACTACGGCGTTGTAGACATGGCTCAGCGCTGCCGTGCCGTTGACCAGGACGCTGACCGTGGAGCCCTTGAGGGTCAGCGAGAGGGTCACGTCACCGGAGAGAGTCCTGGAGATGGACTTGTCTATCACCCAGCCGGTGCGTTTGGTGTAGTGGCCGAGCAGAATCTGGTTCGTGGCCTTGGAGTAAACCACCCATTTGAAGTCGTTCGTGTTGTATTGATCGAAGACGATCCCGCCGGCGGCCGCGGTGGAGATTTTTGTCTCGAGCTGCAGCAGGTAGGCGGGGCCGACCTTGAGATCCCCGCTGGCCAGGGCCAGGGACTGGCCGGCCGACGGAGTTCCGACATAGTATCCCTTCTTGGCTTCCCAGGTTCCGGTCTTGCCGGCCAGCAGTTCGGGAGTCTTTGAGAAGTCTTCGCTGCGCGTGAGGGTAATGGAAGGCGGGATGACCTGGAGGTTGACGTTGTCGATGGCTGCCTTGGCATTATCCGCCCCGAGCCCGATCATGCCATCGTTGAAGTTGTGGCGCATGCCGTAATTGTCGACGCGCGGTGTGAAGCTGTAGCTGAGCGTCAGCTTGTTATCGACCACGAGGGTCGCGTTGGTGCCGTTCAGAGCCACCAGCAGATTGTAATTGCTCCCCGCCTTGATGATCATGTTGGAGGAGGCCAACACCTGCCAGCCGGCGGCAGTGCGCTGGCCGATCTCGACTTTGTTGTTGGAGGAGTTCAGCCCGGCAAACTTGAAGTCGTCCGGCCCGTAGTAGTCGAACACGATGTAGCCATTGGCCTTGTAGCCGGCGATCGGTTTCACCGGATTGACCGTGGCGGTAATCTCGAAGTAGCTTGGCAGCGCCTGATCGTGGTTCCAGAGACTGACCGCGTCGCTGCCGAGAACGGTCGGTTCGACGTAGTAGACTCCGGACTTCATGGTCCAGGTGCCGCTTTCCTTGGTAAAGCCCTGGGCAGTGCCGTCGTTGAAGTTGGCGCTGCGCAGCACATCGCGCTTGCCGCCCGGGATGTTGCCGGCCTGCGGGTCGGCCGGCGCGCCGGTTTGGGCCTGCCAGGCGAAATCCTTTTGCAGCACCAGGCCGAGCTCGGCATCCGGCTCGCCATTACGCAGCGGGTCGGCACCGGTATCGTTGAACCGGGTCGGATCGGCGCCGTCGCCGGCCGACAGCGAGTAGAGGAATTCGTGCAGGAACGGCATCATGGTGCGACTGACCGAGGCCTGGCCGAACGGGGCATACGGCACCAGGTAGCTGTTGTATTCGCCCACCCAGTCGATGAGCCGATCGCCGCCGGTGTTGCCGATCAGGATGTCGCGGCCGGCACCGCCGTAGGCCCGATCCTCGTAGTACGGATGGGTATCCGGCTGGTCGTTGAGGCCGCCGTTGGTGGTGTGATCGTCATCGGCGTTCAGCAGGTCGTTGCCCCAGCCGCCATAGAGGTTGTCGCGGCCGGTACCGCCCACCAGCCAGTCATTGCCGAGGTCGCCGAAGATGGCGTCCTTGCCGTCATCGTTGACCTGCGGGTAGCTATCGGTCTGCTGGCCAGTGGCTTTTGGCACGGTGCCGGCCGGCCGCACCACCCCTTCGGCCTTGTTGAAGTTGAGCAGGAACTCGTAGGCATCACCCTGGGCAGTGGACTTCCAGAGGTTGCCATCCTTATCCAGCATGATTTTGCGGAGCGGGTCGTATTCGTCGTAGAGCGCGAACTCGCCGGCCCGGAAGCGGTTGTTGAGATGTTGGCCGTCGAGATCCACCGGGTTGAAGGCCAGCACGTTGCCCGGGTTCGTTGTACTCGGGAGGCCCACCGCGTTGTAGCCGAGGTTGAGGATGCCGTTCGGGATGCCTTGGTCGTTGTAGGTCGGCACATAGGCGTCGGGCAGCGCCTCGGCGCCGGAGATGGCGTCGTCGCCGGAACCGCCGTGCAGCCAGTCGCTCCCCAGACCGCCGAAAATGATGTCATCGGCATAGGGGGCGGCGCCCTGGTTGTCCGGGAACTCGTCGTCCATGGCGTTCCAGGCCGGGTCGTAGCTGAGCGGCACCAGGTCGACGGTTTTTTTCAACTGGCCGCTGATATTAATGACTGCGTACTGGAGCTCGCCCGGCGTTTTGATCACCTCGTCGAGCACGTTGCCGTCGGCATATTTGGGCCGCGGGTCGCTGGCCAGCAGGCCGGCGACGTTGTTGAGTGGTTCGCCGGTGGTGCTGTTGCGGCTGGTGTAGATCAGGCCGTCATCACCCAGCACGCCGTCCTGGCCGGTGCCGCCCGAGATCCAGTCGTTGCCATAGCCGCCAACGATGTCGTCGTCCTGCCCTTCGCCGAAGATCACGTCGCTGCCGGTCATGCCGAAGATGAAGTCGTCGCCGGATTCGCCGTGGATCAGGTCGGCGGCGCCGTTGTCGGCAGGTTTGCCGGTCGGCGTGGCCTGACCGTCGGCGTTGTAGCCGTCGCCCGCGTAGTCACCGCCGCCCAAGGTGTAATCGAGCTGCTGCATGGCGCGCGGGATGATTTTCAGGGTCCCGTAGTTGTCGTAGTCGAAGGTGAGGAAGGCGTCGGCTGGGTTGGCCGGGACCGGGTACGATGGGCCGCCGGTGACCAATCGGTAGACGTTGGCGTTGTCGCCCATGATGAAGTCGGCGTCGCGGGCGTGGCCGTCTGCAGAGGTGGTGATGACGTGGGTCGTGGCGTCTTCGCTGGCCAGGCCGAAGGTGGTGGCGCCGATGTCGTTGCGGGCGATGGCGATGCCCGCCCCGCCGAAGATGGTGTCCGAGGTGTCGGGCCGCATTGTCTCGTCAGTGAGCCCGAAGAGCGCCGAGCTGCCGCCGATCATGTCGTCCTGGCCAAGGCCGCCGTACATGAGATCGGAGCCGCCGTTGCCCTCCAGGTAGTCGTCGCCGTCGGTTGTCGCCTCGGGAACCTTGAAGAAGAGGAAACCGGCGGTACTTGGAGCGGCACTATCCGTCACGTCAATACGCTGCGTAGTTGTGGCGCCATCGGTGTTCCCGCCGATCTGGAGGTACCCGTCGCCCTGCATCAGGTCGTTGCCGAGCTGACCGAACATCACGTCGCTGTCGGCGCCGCCGGCCATGACGTCATTGCCGAAGCGGCCGAGCGGGGTGGTCTGCACTGCGTCGGAGTGATCAAGCAGTTGGATGTCGCGTCCGACCGCATCGGCCGGGTCGCTCTGCCAGGTGCCGCCGACATTGGCGGTGATGGTGTTTGCCGTGGTCGTGTAGATGCTGGCTGCGGTCAGCGCCCGGAAGCGCGGGCTGAGATCGTCGCCGCGCCGCCAGATGATGGCGTTATCGCCGGCCATCGAATCGTTGCCGGTGCCGCCGTCCATCAGGTCGTTTACGGTGCTGATGCCAGGAACGGAAATCGCAGGGTTCAGGCTCGCCGCGATGGTCGTGATGCTCAGTTCATCGTAGCCGCCGGCGACGTTGTGGCCGCCGATCATGTCATCATCGCCCGAGCCGCCCCACATGCGGTCATCGCCCTGCTGGCCGAGCATGATGTCGGCGCCCTCTTCACCCCACATGCGGTCGCCTTCACCGCCGGCTGTGTCACCGACATCGATGGCAAAGAAGTTGCGCGCATAGATGTCATTCGAGGTGACGAGAGTGCCGTTGACCATGTAGCGGCTGAACTGCGGATAGAGCCGTCCGTGGTCACCGAACATCAGGTCGTTGCCATTGACGCTTTGCAAGCCGTCGGTTTCGCTGCCGGTATCGCCATACAACGTATCGGCATCGGTGCCGCCAAAGATGACATCGCGGGCATTGTCGCCATAGATGGTGTCGCGGCCGCCGTTGGTCGGCTGCTCGGTGGTGACGAGGTCCAGCGTGTCGAGGTTGGCGTCACGAGTGGCAAATCCATTCACGAGGTCGTCATTCTGCGCAGCGACTTCAATGCCGGTGATCTCGTCCAACCGACCCGTGGACAGCCACTCCAGTGCCCCGTTATCGCCGAGGATGATGTCTCTGCCGTCGAGCGAGTTGGTCGCCGTGGTGACCACCATGCAGTCACCGTACAGGGTGTCGCCCTGTACACCGCCAAGGATGATGTCGCCGCCGGCATTGCCGGAGATGGTGTCAATGCCGCCGGTATCGCTGGAAACGGAAGGATTCGGCCCCTTAGCCGGCTCATCGGTGCTGCGCACCAGCGCCACTGCGCCGCCGAGAACCAGAATGCGGTCGGCGCCGTTGATTGAGCCGTCCAGAACAGGAGATACCAGCCAGACGTAGCCGTTATCACCGAGCAGCAGGTCATTCTTATCCGTTGCACCGCCGTCGGCCGTCGCATTGTCGCCGTAGATCGTGTCGCCTGCCGTGCCGCCCATCGCCGTGTCGGCACCCGCATTACCTGAGATAGTATCGACACCACCCAGACCATCGGTGAACGACTCGATCAGGTCGAGCGTCGTCAGATCGAGCGTGCCGGTCAACCCGAGCAAGAGGTTGCGATCGGCCGCGAAGTCGAGCTTGCCGTTGTCGCCGAGAATCACGTCGTCACCGTCCAGCGAATTAACCGGAGAGGCCGCATCGCCGTACAGCGTGTCGCCCGCCACGCCGCCGAGGATCACGTCAGCGGCGGCGTTGCCGGTTATCGTGTCAATGCCACCGGTGGATTCCGCCGTATCCGTGGTCGTAATCAACGACACACCGGTGCCCAACGCCTTGAGTAGCGCGGCACCACCGTACGCTCCCCTGGTAAACACGTCAGCGTTGTCGCCCAGAAGCATGTCGCCAAGATCAGCACCGGCGGCGCTTGCACTGGCGTCATCACCGTAGATGGTATCGCCGCCGGTGCCACCGATCGCCACATCCTGTCCTTTGTTGCCGGTAATGAAATCGGTGCCACCCAGGCTGTCCCGATAGGAACGGATCAGGTCGAGGGTCATGCGGTCGGTGTCGACCCGGTTGTCGTAGTTGACTCCACCAGGCAGCGTGAAACGCAGTTCGCCGTTGTCACCGAGCAGAATGTCGTTGCCGTCGTGGGCGATCGTTGTCGCGTCGGGCACAGCGCGGTCGCCGTACATCACGTCCTGACCGCCGTTGTTCACACCGCCCAGCATGATGTCGTTACCGGCGTTGCCCGACATAGTGTCGGCGCCGCCAGCTGCTTCGACCTCTGACGCTTCGTCAAAGTCGAGATCTCCGAGGTTAATCGAGTCGGTGGTCTTGATGCGATCGACCGCCGTCCCCGTGGTCATTTCCGCCACCTGCACCTTGAGCCGCCCGACCGTATCGATCAGGAAGATGTCGGCATTATCGCCGAGCATGATGTCCTCACCGTCGGCCGCGCCACTCGAAGCGGTGGCATCGTCGCCGTACATCTCGTCGCCGCCGGTGCCGCCGATCAGCACGTCATTCCCCTGCAAGCCGGAAATGATATCGGTGCCGCCCAGTCCGTCACGATAGGAACGGATCAGGTCGAGGGTGTCGAGGTTGGTGTCGCCGGCGTAGGCGAAGTCGAGTTCACCGTTGTCGCCGAGAATCACATCGTCGCCGGCGTTGCCGTAAAGCACGTCGACGCTGCCGTTCACGCCGCCAAAGATGACATCGCTGCCGAGTTCGCCTTCGGCGTAATCATGGCCGCCGGTACTGTTGGATGTATCGGTGGTACGGATCAGCTCCTTGATGCCGAAGTTGTCGGGATGGAGCGGTGAATACCCGGCGAAAATGATCTCGCCGTTGTCGCCGACGATGATGTCGTTGTCGCTCGCACCATCGTCCGTCGCGCCGCGGAACGCCCCGACCCCGTCGATCCCCTGGCTGATGTCGACCACCTTGCCATGGCCACCGAAGAGGAAGTCATTGCCCCAGCCACCGAAGAGATAGTCGTTGCCGTTGTCCCCATAGAGGGTGTCGTCGAAATTCGTGCCGACGACCGGACCAAGAACCGTTGAGATCGAGCGGAACCTGCGCTGGTCGAAGGTGATCATGCCGCCATCGCCGATCAACACGTCCTCGCTGATATCCGTCGGCCCATTCGCGTTCGCATCCGGCAAGCGCGGGTCAACATCGCCGCCCATCAGGTCGTTGCCGCCGCCACCGAGCATGATATCGTCCGCTGCTTCGCCGGACATGATGTCGTTGCCGTCTTCTGTCGTGACATAGGTGAGGATGAGATCCATCGTACGGATGTCGTCATCACTGAATTCACCCTCTATAGCTTTCGCGGCTGCCAGCAGGCTGTTCCTGATTGCCGGACTGATGAGCAGATCATTGTAGATGACTTTGAGGCCGATGCTGCTGTCATTGGGGTCGAGCTTGGCCACCAGGCCGTCATCGCCAAACATGATGTCGTTGCCGGTGCCGCCGACCACCAGGTCGTCACCGGCGCCACCAAAGAGGATGTCCGGCTCGGTCAGGCCGAAGATCTGGTCGTTGTCCTCGTCGCCGAACATGATGTCGGCGCCACTGTCGCCCTTCATCACGTCGTTGCCGGCATTGCCGTGGATATAGTCGTTGCCGGACCCACCAGAGATCACGTCGGCATCTTCGTTGCCAGAAATGGTGTCGGCCTGGTCGCCGCCGAAGATGGTGTCCTTGTCGGTGACGGTATCGCTGAGGGTGATTGCGCTCCCTTTGGTGCCGCCGTAGATTTCGTCGAAGCCTTTACCGCCCAAGATGATATCGTCGCCGGCATCGCCTTCCATGATATCGTCGCCGCTGCCGCCGAACATCATGTCGTCGTTGTCGCCACCGTGCATCTGGTCATTGCCGCCGAAACTCAGATCGGTGGCGTGGAACGAAGCCATCAGCGCGTCGTAGATTGCATCGATCGCCGCACTAATCTCCGCCGGCGTGTCGGGATCCTCAGTATAAACCTCCGCCGCCACATAGGCGGCCGGGCGCAGACTGGCGACATCGATATGACCGTCCGGACCTGCGGGTGTGTATTCGAAGCGGCCGCCATCGCCGATCAGGATATCGTTGCCGGCATCGCCCCAGAGCTTGTCGTCGCCACCGCCCCCAATGATGATGTCGTCGCCGCCTTCACCGTGAAGCTCGTCGGCGCCGTCCGCCAGGGTGACGCGGCTGGTGATGTACGGCGTGGTCACGTAAGCGGAGACCGGCACGTTGCGCCCCTGGTCGCCAAAAATGATGTCCTGGCCGCCACCACCGCGGATGATGTCATTCCCCTCACCGCCGTAGATGGTGTCATTGCCGTCACCGCCCTGGATGGTATCGTTGCCGACCCCGCCGATGATCGTCCCTTTGCCGGTGCCGCCGATAACTGTGATGATATCGTCACCGACCCCACCTTCCAGTTCGTAGGTGATCCCCGAACTGCCGAGGTTCAGGGTGATGGTATCGTTCCCCTGCCCGCCGATGCCGACGATGTGGGTAATGCCGCCGAATTCCGTTCCGCCCACTTCAACGGTATTGCCGCTGACCCAGTTGACTGTGATCGACTCATGGCCGTCGGAAATGTCGCCGTAGATGCGATCCTTGGCATTCGGCCCCATGTTGAGCTGCAACACCCCGCCGCCGATATCGGTGGCCAGGATCGGATGGTGATTGAAGGTCTCGTTGAAGCTGAGCAGTTCCGTCTCGGGAGTGATGGGGAACTCTTCCTCGATTCCAAGAATGCTGATTTCCAGGAAGGCGAAGAGTTGGAAGGTCAGGGCGCCGCCGATATCGAACACTGCCAGGGGATTGGGTCCCGGATCTGCAGTTTCCACGTTGGCGATCAGTTCGCTGATATGCACGCGACCGTCGGCGATCGGATCGTACCAGTTGAAGGTGATCAGCGCATCGATGCCGCCGCCCACGCCGGCCCTTGCGATCCCCAGATTTAGTTCGGCCGCACCGACCAAGCCGAATTCGAAGATCACTTCAGGATCATCGACCCCGTCGCTGTTGAGGTCGTTGAGATAGAAGCCATCGAAAATCACCGCCGGGTTGCGGAAGCCGCCGTCGGCATAGCGCTCCAGGCCAAAGCTGTCGAAGCCCACGGAGTGCAGATCAACGGTAAACCCGAAGCTGATCTCGATGGAGACCGCCAGCGGTCCCCAGATCGGGAAGACCTGCAGGTATTCGAACTCCACCCCCAGCGGTGGCAGGGCGTAGTCGACCAGTACCGCATTCCGCCCGAAGAGCAGCCCGATACTCTGAAAACCGTCCGTCAGGATCGGCACCATCAAATCCTTGGCAAATTCCTGGGTGGCCAACCCGTTCAGCAGCGGACTCAAGGCAACGGCCGTGTTAAATGACGACAGATCGAGCCCGAGTAACGCCGGATCGATCGTGGACAGGTCGAAATCCGGATCGAATGGATCAAAACCCGCATCTGCCACTGTCGTGCTGTAGAGAATAAGATCACCCAGCGGCATGTCGACCGGCAGAACTCCCGGCGCGGTGAACTTGTCGATCAGGACAAGGATGTCGGCCACCGCCTCGATGAAGTCAGCATCCACCGAACCGAAAATATCGGCGAGATCCAACAGGGTGAACGGTTCGCCGGCCAAGTCCGAAAGGACCGGGATCGGTGCGGTCAGGACATCGACCACCGGCATGAACGGCTGGATGATCTCATGAATCTTGTCGAAGATCGGGGCGAGGAAGTCGGTGACGATCGAACCGCCATCCATGCTCATGCCGGTATAGGCGATCTCTTCCAGTCCGGCCAGGACCGGATTGCTCGTCAAGCCGGACAGGGCTACGCCGTCGCCGCCGCCCGTCTGCAGGGACCAGTCGACTTCGAGATTGGTGCTGACCCGCGGCAGGACGCCGATCCCGGCCATCTCGCCGTTGAGGTGCAGCGACAGGATATTGCTGCCGCCGTCAAGCGCGGTTCCCTTGAGCGTGGTGACCGGGTTGATGCTGCCGAGATCGGAGAAGCCCAGACGGCTGTCCGAAGTCGTGCCCTTCTGCACGTTCACGTCGAAGTTGAGGATGGCCCCGGTGTCGTCACCGGGATCGGTCACATCGAGCTGCAGGAAACCGAGCCAGCCCGTGGCGCTGCCGCCGCCTGCCAGCTGCGGCAAGGTCACGGTGAGGTCGAGGGCAAGATCAGTCCCATCCCCATCGAAGTCGGAAACATCGATGTAGGCGCCTTCGACGAAGTTCACCCCGAAGCCAAGATCGATCTCCCAGTTGAACTCGACTCTGACCGGCGTATCGACATCGAAATCGAGCCCCGGGATGCCGAGGTCGAAATCGGTCAGGGTGATGTAGTCGGTCCCGCCCAGAGTGAAGTTCCACTGGCGGTACCAGTTGGAGATATTCCCCGACGTCAGATCGAAATCGTAGTCAACATCCCCGATGAGGTAGCTGCCCAGTGCCGCCTGGAGCAGGTTCGTGATGAAGTCGTCACCATCGAGGTCGAGGGCATCCGGATCCGGATTGATGGCATTGGCGACTCCGTTCTTGAGGGTACTGTAGAGCGAGTTGCGGAAGTTTTCGAGGAAGAGGATGTCGGCCATCTGGTCGCCGATGAACGGCAGGTCGAGTCCCAGCACGTCGCCGGCCAGGATGTCGCTCAACCCCTCCAGGTAGAAGTTGACCGTATCGATCGCCAGCATGATGTTTTCGAAGGGGTCGAACTCGATGGTACCGGAAAGGATGTCGGCCTCGATGCCCGAAAAGTCCGGGGTGGTGACGGACAGGCTGCTGAGGTTGCCGCTGGCTTTGAAGTCCCCGAGGTAGTCATTCGGCCCCTCGCCGCCGAAGAACATCGGCAGCACGATATCAATCTGGTTTTCCGTAATGACGGCATCCAGGAAATCATCGGGGTCGTCCGTATCGGCCGGGTCGAAATCAACCGCGCTGATAAGTTTCTTGTGGATTCCCGAACCAAAATCCAGCCCCGGCAACGCGAAGGCCACATCGATCAGCGCATCGCCGTCCTGGATGAAGACCGCCAACGGCCCGAGCGAAGCCCGGAAGACCAGCCCCATGCCGTCCTCGCCACCGGCATAGGTCTGCCCTTCCCCTTCGACGTGCAACTCCGCGGCGATATTGCTGGTATCGAACAGGTAGGCATTGTTGGGTGCCGCGAGATCGATGCCGACATTCAGATTCATGTCCAGGGCGCCGTTGACCTTGAGGACCCCGCCACTGGTCAGATTGGGCAATGTTCCAGGCAGATCGATGTCAAGGCCGAGTTTGGTATCGATGCTCTCGTGCAGGTTGAGATCGACCAGCAGCATGTTGTCGGCCTTGTCGAAATCCAGGGTCACAAAGTCGACGGCGTCGGTTGCACCCGGATCGACCCCCACCGGCAGTCCAAAGGCCCCGCGCAGGGCGTTGGGGATGTCTTGCAGGCGCAGGGCAGGCAGATCGACGGCCTCGGGGTCGAGGGCCAGGAGCGCCGCGACAAAGGCCTCGTCGATGTTGGTGACACCGCGCTCGAAACCATCTACCAGGCTCAGCAGGTCGCTGACGCTCTTGGTGATAGCGGGCAGGTCCTGGTTGAACAAGGCGAAGTTGGCGTCGATGTTGCTCAACAGAACTTGTAGGCCATGGAGTGCCGAGCCGATATCGGCGTAGTCGAGATCCTTGAAAGCGTAGAGATCGCCGGTGTCGCCGGCAAGGTCATCGAAGGTCGCCACCGGCGGGGCCGGGTCGAAGGGGTTGCCGAAGCCGGTGATCTTGAAGCCGACGTCGTAGTCCTTGCCATCCAGCAGGCCGAAACCACTGGTCACGCCGTCACCGTCAACGAAACCGATGTCGTCGAAACCGGGCTGGACATCGACGTGCAGGTTGAACTCGCCGAAGCTCTCCATCTGGGCGGCTGCGCCGCCGGTATTGAGGGCGATTTTCGTGCTGTCAAGAAGGTTGGCGGACTTGACGTTGACGATCCCCTCCGCCCCCGCGAAGCTGCCTTTCACACTAGCGACAGTGAGGATTCCCTGCGCGGCGTCGTTGGCGAGGACAAAAGCCGACCCGATGATCGCCGGGCTGTCCACATCATAGGCATAGACCATGGTACCAGGGGCAAAGTCGGTGGGGAAACCCGCCGGCGCATAGCGCAGTTCGTACGTCTCAGTGACCGCCGGTTCGGCTACCGCATTGGTCTTGGCGAACAACTGGGCCAGCGTGACTTCGCTCCCCGGGACCTGGCTCACCGGATTCTGCAAATCGGCGGTGAACTCGGCATACAGCGACCCCTTGAGGTTGGTATCGACGCCGACAATGCCGAACAACGCTGTCCCCGGGATGCCGCCCGCCGAATGTTCCATGCTCACCTCGGGGGTCTGCAGACCGAGGCCGCCCCACAGTTCGGCATCCCGGACAAAGAAACGGTCGTCGAGATGGGTCTGGCCAATGGGGCCGCCCTCGATCAGGGTGGGATCGCCATCGCCAAACTGATTCTGCGTCCCCTCGTTGCCCGCACCGAAGAACCCGAGGGTGATCATCGCGCTGGAGGCGTTGATCGATTCGACCCGGAACTGACCGGAGCCAGCGGTGGTGTCAACCAGTCGCAGCCCGGTATGGGTGGCGTTGAAGTCGGCGACCACGGCCCCGCCGGTGCTCGCATTGATATGATCGATCAGCTCCTGGACGGTATCGCCAACCAGGCTGTCCAGAGCAACGAAATACTCGCCGCCGGCGCTATCATAGATGACAAAGTCATAGAGGTCGGCAGTCGTAGCACCGGCTGGCAAGCCAAATTCGTCCCGGGCCTGGGCATTGGCATTAGCAACTGTGAATTCCACATCGGGATCGAGAGCGCTCAGAACCAGCCGCGTCCCCAGTGTGCCTGATACGTCGTAGCTGGCCTTGATCAGGCCGCCGAGACCGGCGGTGACCAGGGCGTTGTTGACATCGGCAGCCAGGTCAGCGGCCGTCCTGTTGGCGGCGGTATCACTGGCGTTGATGGTCACCGACACGGGGCCGGCCAGATCCGGATCACCGGCCGCATTTGTCAGTATATCAACATCAAAAGTCGCCGTTCCGGTCAACCGGCCGACCATGGGGGTCGGTGCCTTGACCGCCATGACCGTTGTGCCTTCGACGAAATAAGGGGTGAAACCAAGCTCGGTCCAGGCCGGATTGGCAAATTTGTTCGAGGCATCCTTCTCGGAACTGGCATGCACACGCAGTACCGAGGTGCCATCCACAGCGGTCAGCATGAGCCGGCCGGCCTTGACCCCTGCTTCCACGATACCGGCATAAGCGGTTCGGCCTATTGCGAGATTAATATCATCGGCAAAATCCTGAACCGTCTTGTTGTCACCCGTGTCGGACGCCAGGACTTCAATCCAGGCCCCGGTATCGCCATTGACGCTGATATGAATGTCGGCGTTCTTGCTCAGAACCGTGCGGACCCCGGCTTCACCCGTCACCGCTCGTTCGAGCTTGATCTTGATCCCTTCCATGCCGTTCAAGGCGGCAAGCGCGGTGTCCCCGTAAATCACCGCACCCGGCGGCGAGAGGTCGATGCCAAAGGTCATGCTGAGGCCGGTGTAGCCCTGCATGGCAACCTGTTGAGCTTCTGCCGCTGCCGTGGTGTCCAGGGTCAGCTTGGCAAAGGGGTTCAGGTCGACGTCGTACTCGAACGGCGCATCGAAGGCCACCGTGGTGCGCCCGCCGCCGATCAGTTCGACCTCGTAGGTCAGCTTGTTGCTGACCTTGTCGTAGGTGGCATTGATGCCGCCAGCCCCCTCAAGCGGCACGCCGAGCAGCGCATTCAGGCGGCTGGCCAGTGTCTGCGCCGTGGTGAATGCCGGGATCAGATAGGAGGTGCCCCCGGCATCCACGATCTTCTTGACCAGGCGGTCGGTGTCCGCTACGCCGTCGATACCGTCACCGCCCGTGTCAAAGATGAGCAGGTCGATCAGTCCGGAGAACGCGGCCTTGTCCGCATCGGTGTAGTTGAGCAGATCGGCCAGCGCGGCATCGGCGAAGGGGATATCGTAACCGGCAAACAGCCCGGTGTTGGCGATCTGCTGCAGAGCCGTGCCGAGGCCCATGAGCAGACCGACCATGCTTTCCGGCGTCACCAGGTTGAAGTTGAGCGGTTCGGCCATGTTGACCAGCCGGATTTCATCCGTCAGGGCAGAAATGGCAGGAACTGCCGCGGAACTGTCCTGCGCCGGAACAGAAGTTTCGGGATCGAAGGTGAAATTCAGGTCGAAACGCTTTTCGACGGCGTTGTACTCGGCGATCGTCGAATCGGCATCGAATGGGCTGAAGTTGCCGACAATGGCGACGTTGGCCGGTTGCCAGTCGTCGTCGGCAGGTGTCGTCGCATCTTCGAGGCCGGGGAGAACCTGCACGGGGAGCATCAGTTCGACATGCGAGGCGTCGCCTTTGGTGGCATCGAACAGGTTTTCCGTAGCGGTCGCGACGAGTTCGGCGTAAGTCACACCGGCATCGAAGGTCAGGGTCCTGCTGATCTCCAGGGACTGGCCGCCGGAGGATGTCAGAATGAGGAGGGTGCCATCGGTACTCGCCGTAACGACACCACCGAGGCCGGCCTGGTCGAGAGCCCGGTTGACGTCGGCAATCAGGTCGTTGATATCCTGGTTGATCGTCTTGACGCTGAAACTGCGCACGTTCGTATCGTTCCCCGCAAGCAGTATCTTACCGCTAATGACAACGACGTTGATGCGGTCCGCTCCGACCGCGGCATCGATGGCAGCGTTGATATCGGCGGCAAGTGCCCCCAGCGTGCCTCTGTCGTTGTCGGGCACAGTAATCGCGTAGGTGGAGATCGTGCCGGCATCATTAAGCGTGAGTTTGAAGTTGGCCTCATCAGACAGGTCGGCTACAGCATCGTTTGCCGCGAGGAGTTGAAGACCAAGGATTGTATCGCTGGCGAAACCAATTTCTGAAGTTGCAGTGCCAGACGCCTCAACCCGGATCGCAATGACTTCTGAGGTGACACTGAAGCGGATACGGTCACTGATGATGCTGGCAGTGACCTCCACAAGGGTGTCGATCGGCGAACCATTGAGCTTGGTGTTGATGTCCGATGCCAGAGATCCAGCGCTGAAGTTGCCATCGGTATCAGTGTCGGTCAGCGTAAAGCTGTAAACGATGGGAGCTGATCCGTCGGCCTTCCAGACAGTGACGGTGAAATCCGCATCGCCGCTGATGTCATACACGGTTGGCGCGCTCAGTGCCTCAAGCCGCGGGACCGATGCCTCTTGGTCGTCGTTGAGGCCGATGTCGGTATGGGACGGATCGGCAAACTTCACCGTCACCAGCTGCGGAATCGCACCACCGACCGACAGCAGGAAAGTCTCATCATCGGTGTATTCGTAGATGTTGGGGCCGTCGCCATCCGGCGTGGCACTGATGACACCGGCGAGACCAAGAGACTCATTGGCGAAACCGAGGGGTGTGTCGCTGGTGGACACTAGCGAGAACTGCACACTGTCGGCAACCGTGTCGCTGTCGGTATCGACAAGGGACACATTGATCAGGCCGTCAAGGCCAGCGGCAGACAAAGCGGTTTCGATGTTGCCCTTGAGGACGGTCCAGTCGGCGGCCTCGGTATCGGCTACTGTCACGGTCTTATTGATGCCGACATTGCCGATGCGCAGGAAGAAGCCGGCCTCATGCGCCAGATTCGGATCGGCAAGCGGATTGGCCGCCGTCACGACGCCGCCGGTCTGCTCGGCACCATGCTGGCTGTCAACAAAACCGAGGACGTCAGGATCGTTCGGATCGAGGAGGGTCGTGACAATATCGGCCTGCAGGTCGAGCGAGCCGTTGACCACCTGGGCTCCAAGGAAGCCGATGTTGAAGTTGAAGTCGAGGTCCGCATCATGGGCGGTGACGCTCAGCACCAGCGGGTCGGCCGAGCGGATGAAGAAATCGTTCTGGTCGACGGTTGCCTCTCCACCGGTGAACACGCCGAAGTCGAAGCCGAAACTCAGGGTCGAGGTGACCGGGACGGTCGGCATCTGGGGGTTGTCAGCCGAACCGGTGAAGGCCAGCAACTTGAGCGCATCGGCCTCGAGCCCGAGGTCGATGGGGAGTGTCTGCGTTATGGAGAGCTCGAAGCCCACCGAGAAGCTGATCTGGGCATCGGGGTCCTGGGTGAAATTGGCCACCTGGGCATCGATAATCTCGAAATTGACCAGATAGACATTGGAAAGGTGGTCAAGGTAGTGATCAAGGTCAGGGGTAAATAATAAATCGCCTTTGAGAAAATCCGTAAAGGTTTCAGTTGATGCGCCGGGATTCGCACGCAACCAGTCGCTGACCGGCTTGAAGAACCAGGCTTCGAGGAATTCGTTGACATCAACTTGCCCGTCATTGCTGGTATCGAGGTCGTCGAGTACTGCTTCGTCGTCATCACCAGTGTTAAAAGGATTAGGCCCATTGACATATCCGTTTCCGTCGGCATCGACCGGCACGGTGAACAGACAGTCGATCGTCGGCGCCTCGTAGACCGGGTTGCCATCGCCATCTATTCCAGCGGTGAGCAGCATCGGAATGCGCTCCCCGAGCAGCGCTTCATCCCCCAGAAAAGTGTCGAGGTGATTGTCGAACAGGTCGAGCCCATCCGCCAGGGCACCGGCGGCTCCCGCGACAAAATCAGCCGACAGCAGGATCCTCGGTTCCAGAACCTCGAAGTGCGTGCGCCGTTGAGGCGGGTGATTGACTCTGTGCGACTGGGGATTGCGATCGAAAAGACGGGACAGGATGTTCTTCCGATACAGTTTCATGGCGGGCCTCCTTAGGCAACAGGTCACATAATCAATAGATTCGAACTCTCATGAAATAATAATATTTTTGTGTCAGGCAACTCCCTGAGAAGCAGAGAAAAATAAGCGCCTGTTTTTTTCAGATGCACCGAAATAAAAAAAGCCGGTCTCCCAAGAAATTAGATTTCCTTGGCAGTCCGGCTGTCTTTTGCTTGCGAAGACCCGTGACTTTCCGTGCCCTGGTCAAGAATGGGCGTGGCTTTTCAAGGTGTTTTGTTTAAATCAAATTTTGTGACGCCATTGGGCTGATTGTTGGCTTGTCTGTTTTGTCGAGGAGCCCCATTTTTATGATTTTCTTAAACAAAATTATCATGGTTCTGTCAAGCAATATTCTATAAAATATATTATCATGTGGTTTCTGGTGGTTGCCCTGACTAAACATAAAAAAAATCAAACAATATTGTTTTGTTAGAAGTGATGCGCTGATTTGGCAACTTGTTTTTTTGTGTGCCACAATGTGGCATGTGGTGTCGACTATAAGGAGTCTCATGTATGTCGACCATAAGGAGTCTCATGTATAAACCGATCATCGGCACCCTCGGCTATGTGCTCTCACCCGACCGCCGGCAGACCCTGCTGGTGCATCGCATCAACCGGGCCGCGGATCAGCATCTGAATAAATATAACGGGTTGGGCGGCAAGATGCTGCCGGATGAGGATGTGTTTACCTGCCTGGTCCGGGAGATTCGCGAGGAGGCGGGCATCGAATGCCTCGATGTCGTGCTGCGCGGCACGATCAACTGGACAGGCTTCGGGCCGCAGGGCGAGGACTGGCTTGGTTTTATTTTCAGGATAGAGCGGTTTTCCGGCACACCGTATCATGAGAACGAAGACGGTCCCCTGGTCTGGGTGGCGATCGACCAGCTGGCGGAGTTGCCCATGTGGGAGGGCGACCGCTTTTTTCTGCCGATGGTATTTGATTCGGAAAATCGGTTGTTTCATGGGCATATGCCTTATTGTGACGGCCGGCCCCTTGGCTGGAGTTATGTGCGGTCCTGACAGTGGTTCGGCGGAATTTTGTGGCCTTTTAGGAAGAGATAAACAGCTTGCTTTGTGGTCAGTGCCCGATTATATTTTTTTCTAACTAGTCAGGTGGATAATCTATTAGGTTTTTTAATCTGTAGGGGTTTAGGGGTTTGGCATATAAGTGATTGGAAGTTATAAGATAAAGTTTGCCATGGTCCCGCGGAGTTAACCATTTTTCACTAACAGTCTACAGGCGAACAGTCTATAGACTAATAAGGAGATATTCGAATCATGGAGCACGCAGAAGAACTCGGCAAACTTGAACAGTTTGTGGAAAGAATGCTGGCCGGGTATAATGAGTTGAGGTCCGACTATGAAGGGTTGCAGTCTCGACTGCAACAGATGGAAGAAACCAACAAGGAACTTCAGGGGCTGGTCGACGGTCTTAAGGAAGATCGGAATGTGATGTACGGCCGGGTGAATGGGCTTATCGAAAAGATTGAGGAGTGGGAGGTGACCAGCGGCCGTTCTGTTTCGGCGGCTGCGGGCAGCGGCCAGAAGGGCAAGGCGGTGGATCGCACCATGCCGATTTTTTCCCTCGCTGCCTCGCCGAAGGGGGAATCTGCCGCGGGCTGATCGCGCCGGTAATCGGCGCGCAGCTGCAGGGGTAAGGGAGGCAGGTGTCGCCGGCCTCGGATGACAGGGTTGTTTTTCATGATCGATAGGGTGGTTGCTTGGAACGATTGGTCAAATTTGAGGTGTTCGGCCATGAATATCCGGTATACACCGACGTGCCGGAGGAGGATGTCGAAGAGATTCTGCGGCTGGTTAAGAAGCAGATAGAGGGATACTCGCAGAACGCGCCGGGCATAGTTCCCAACAGCAAGATTGCGGTGCTGGCCAGTCTTAATATGGCTGGCAAATATGTCAGCTTGAAAAGGGAATTTGAGCAGTACAAACAGTCGATGGAACAGTATGCCGGGCGGTTGAATCAGATGATTGAACGCTCTTTTGCCCAGGGAGAGCAAAGCAAACGCGAGGATGGAGGTGTGTAGGTTTTTTCTCTTGGCGGTATGCGCAGCAGTTGGGGCGAAGCCGGGAGATGACATTGAAGTAAATTGGAACTTCAGGTTCCCCTGCGCTGTTGGTGATCGGCGGAACATTTTGAGCCAACTCTAATGATAAGGGCGGCTCCGCTGTCTCCGGAAAGGAATGCGGCCAAGGCCATATTCCTTGAAAGGGATATGAGATCTGCCCACCTAACGCAGTTAGGTTCTATCATTTCTGCTGACACGGCAGGGCGGGGGATCTTTATTTGTGTTTATAATGCATCGTTTCGCTTTCGTTGGGCGGAAGGTGTTTCATATATAATTCGGGGAGTACCGAAGATTAGGATTAGGCGGGGAGGACAACCAGATGGCTTATGTTCCTGAGAGATTCAGGTTTATATATAGCAGATTGTATAATCCGGGTCCGCATCAGGATTAGCCTATTTGGTGTAGTGGTTGTTCTTCTGTTTTGGAGAAATTCGGGTTCGGCAAGTGAATTGGTGCGGTTCTGGAAGGTGCTGTCGACATTGGTGAAGATCCATGTCGCGTTGTTGTGCCCGGCTAAGCCCGGGCCTGGTATTTTCAGGGAATTCGTCTTCGGTTGACCTGCCGTTTCCGTCCCTCGCGGATCTGCTTTGATCCGTCCGTCTTGATTCTTTTTTTCATCGCGTTTTCCCCTCGTAAGTTCAATCGGTCGCGACGTGCGTCGCCCCTGTCCTGAAAGGCTTGCCGTATCAGCCCGACTTGCAGCGCGGGCATTCATATAAACCTTTTGCTTTCTTCAGCCCGTCGGGAAGGAGGTGGCAAAAACCCAACAAGGAGGGGTACTCCGTGAATATATTTCATATTTCTGCTCAGGTCGCACTGGTTGTTTTGCTAGGTATTCTGGCTGGAGTGGCGGTGGGATACTACCTTCGGAAGCGACTGGCCGAAGGGCATCGGAAAAATATTGAGGCCCAGGGTCGGCAGTTGATCGAGAGTGCCATTCTGGAGGCGGAGCGGATCAAAAAGGAGGCCGCCCTGCACACCAAGGACGAGGCCTTTCAGCTAAAACAGGCTCTGGAAAAAGACATTCAGGAGCGGCGGGCCGAGGTTCTCCAGGAAGAGAAGCGGCTCAGTAAGAAACTCGACCAGATCGAAACCAAGATCGATCTACTGGATAAGCGGGAGACGGATTTTTTGCGGCGTGAACAGGATTTTATCCGCCGGGAAAAGGCCCTTGAACAAAATGTCCGGCAGATAGACGCGCTCGTGATGGAACAGCGCGAGAAGCTTGAGAAGATTGCCGGCATCTCACAGGAAGAGGCCAGGAAACAGCTTATCGAAAGCATTGAGAGCGAGGCGCGGATGGAGGCGGGTAAGCAACTGGTCCGCATTGAGAATGAAATGAGGATGCAGGCGGATAGGAAGGCCAAGAATATCCTGGCGTTGGCCATATCGCGCTATGCCGGTGATTATGTTGCCGAGCGGACCGTTTCGGTTGTCCCCTTGCCCAGTGAGGACATGAAGGGGCGGATAATCGGCCGGGAGGGCCGGAATATCAGGGCACTGGAGGCAGCGACCGGCATCGATATCATCATCGACGACACACCCGAGGCGGTGATTCTCTCCGGGTTCAATCCGGTGCGGCGGGAGGTGGCGCGTCTTTCTCTCGAACAGTTGATCACGGATGGCCGCATCCACCCGGCCCGGATCGAGGAGATCGTTGCCAAGGTCGCCAAGGAGTTGGAGGTGACCATGCGGGAGGCCGGCGAACAGGTTACCTTTGACGTCGGGGTGCACGGGGTGCATGTGGAACTGATCAAGCTGCTCGGCCGTCTGAAATATCGGACCAGCTACGGCCAGAATGTCTTGCAGCATTCCGTGGAAGTCGCCTTCCTCTGCGGGATCATGGCGGCCGAACTGGGGCTTGACGAGAAACAGGCCAGGCGGGCCGGCCTGCTGCATGACATCGGCAAGGCGGTCGATCATGAGATCGAAGGGTCGCATGCCACCATCGGCGCCGACATCGCCAAGAAATACGGCGAGCCCGCCGAGGTGGTGCGGGCCATTGCCGCGCACCATGAGGACATTCCGCCGGAATCGGTTCTCGATGTCCTGGTGCAGTCCGCGGATGCCTTGTCCGGCGCCCGGCCCGGCGCCCGCAAGGAGATGCTGGAGACCTATGTCAAGCGCCTGGAAGACTTGGAGCAGATCGCCAATGCCCATAAGGGCGTTGAGAAATCCTACGCCATCCAGGCTGGCCGCGACCTCAGGATCATCGTTGACAGCGGCGTTGTGTCCGATCAGGACTCCATGCTGATGAGCCGCGAGATTGCCAAGGAGATCGAACAGCAGCTGACCTATCCCGGTCAGATCCGAGTGACCGTCATCCGCGAGACCAGAGCGGTTGAATATGCCCGTTGAGCGGCAATGCTTAGGGGAGTCCCATACAGACAGGAAATTGTTCGATGATGCTTACGATTGATGCACAGATAGAACTCATCGTCCGGGGAGCGGTCGATGTTATTTCAAGAGAGGATCTGCGGAAGAAACTGCTCAGATCCATGGAATCAGCCGTGCCGCTGCGGATCAAGGCCGGTTTTGACCCGACCGCCCCGGACCTTCATCTCGGCCATACGGTATTGATTCAGAAGATGAAGCATTTCCAGGAGCTCGGGCACGAAATTTTATTTCTGATCGGCGACTTCACCGGGATGATCGGTGATCCGACCGGCAAGTCCGAGACCAGAAAACCGCTCACCCGCGAGGCGGTCCGTCAGAATGCCGAGACGTACAAGGAGCAGATTTTTAAAATTCTCGATCCGGCGAAAACCTCGGTGGTGTTCAACAGTGAGTGGCTCGGCAGTCTCACCTCTCATGACTTCATCCGGCTGGCTTCGCAACTTACCGTTGCCCGGATGCTGGAGCGGGAGGATTTCAAGGTGCGGTTCGAAAACGAACGGCCGATCAGTATTCACGAGTTTCTCTACCCGTTGATCCAGGGGTACGACTCGGTGGCGATCAAGGCCGATGTCGAGCTGGGGGGGACGGATCAGCTCTTCAATCTGCTGATGGGCCGCGACCTGCAGCGGGCCTGGGGCCAGGAGCCGCAGGTGGTCATCACCATGCCGCTGCTGGAAGGGCTGGACGGGGTCGAGAAAATGAGCAAATCACTCGGCAACTATATCGGCATCAACGAGGCGGCCGATGCCATTTATGGCAAGGTGCTGTCCGTCTCGGACACTCTCATGTTTCGCTACTATGATCTGCTCAGCGATCTGGCCTCGGACGAGATAGCCGCTCTGGCCCGGGAGGTGGAGAAGGGCAGCCTGCACCCCAAGGCCGTCAAGCAGAGGCTAGCCCGCGAACTGGTTGCCAGATTCCATGGGGTGGTGGCCGCTGAAAAGGCGGAGGCAAATTTCGAAAAGGTCTTCAGGCATCACGGCCTGCCCGACGAAATTCCCGAGCAGGTGTTGCCGGCGGGCGGCGAGGATGTCTGGCTGCCTCGCCTTCTGGTTGATGCGGGCGTCGCCGCCTCGACATCAGAGGCGCGGCGGTTGATCGACCAGCAGGCGGTGTCGGTGGATGGGGTAAAGGTCACCCATGTCGATCAACGCATACCAGCTACCGGCGAAATTTTGCTGAAGGTCGGTAAGAGACGATTCTGCAAGGTGATTTTCCGGTAAAACCTTACTTCTACTGTCACATTCCAAAAGAATCCAGGAGTCAGGATTCAGAATTCAGGAGATAAAGAGAAACATTCTTTTGGCCAACTGGTTCAATTTATTCTGTCTCCTGAATTCTGTATTCTGAATTCTGCAATGTGACAAAGTAAAATTACTCAACTGGTAGTTTTGCAGGCGGCGCAACGACCCTCGAATTCCACATGATGCCCAAGGATTTCGTAGCCGCTGCACGTCGCGACTTTCTGTTCCAGATCAAGCAGTGGATTAATCTCTACATCGTCAACCCTCCCGCACTGCACACAGCGCACATGGTAGTGCGGGGCGGCATTGCCGTCGAATCTTTTCTGTTCCCCCCCCACCTTCAGTTTCCTGATCAGCTCATGTTCCGTCAGTAATTCCAGGTTGCGGTAAACCGTGCCCAGTCCGATGCGTGGCAACCGCTTTCGGACCATGTCGTAAACCTCGCTGGCTGTCGGGTGTGATGTTACCTTTCGGAGTTCATCTAGAATTACCTGCCGTTGGCTGGTAATCCGCATTGTGTTTGGCAGATTTTCCATTGTATCCTCCCCAGGATAAAGAATAATTTTATTGTTTGGGAATTATTCTTTTCTGAGACTTTAAGGGCAATTTATAAAAAGGGCAAATGTTCTTTGGCGGCAAGACGAAAAATTATCGAATCGGCGGGTTGAAATAGCCGAATTTTAAGCCCGGGAATAATTTCTTCAGGCGACGCAGCCACTGCCGCATGCCAATCGGCGGCGATTGGGGGGAATGTTCAACCACCTCAAGATACCAGTCCGGGTCCATGTTCAGGTTGCGCAACTGGATTAGATCAGGTTGCTGTGCGTCAAGCAGGGTGCAGAGAGCGGTGAATTCATCCGGGTCATCGGTGAAACCGGGGAGGATGAAATAATTAAGGGATACGAACCTGTTTTTTGCCTTCATGATGCGAATTGACTCGCAGACATCGGTGAATGCGAAGCCGAGGGGCCTATAATAACGATTGTGGCAGGCAGGGCGGGCACTGTTCATGCTGACCCGGATGCTGTCAAGCCCGGCCGCGGCCAGGCGGTCAACGGCCGCGGGCAGGCTGGCATTGCTGTTCAGATTGATCGTGCCGCGGTCCGTCTGGGTCCGGATGAGGCGGATGCCCTGTTCGATGGTCCTGGCCTGCAGGAGAGGTTCCCCTTCGCAGCCCTGGCCGAAGCTGGCTATCGGCCGTGGTGCCTTGCGCAGATGGGGGACGGCAACTTCGGCGATTTCCGCGGGCGTCGGCACGAAACGGATGCGTTCCTGGGTGGACGGACAGCAGCCGGCGGGCTGCAGGGAGATGCAGCCCACACAGTTGGCGTTGCAGGCCGGTGAGGTCGGCAGCGGTGCCTCCCAGCGTCCCAGGAAATAGTTTCTGGCTGCCGGGCAGCCGTAGGTGAGGCAGCAGTTGCCTAAGTGCTGGATGAGCCGGTTGCGGGGATGGGCCTTCAGGGCGCGGTTCGTGCGGGTGGCAATCTTGGCGGGAACAAACTGGTCTGCATCCTGGCGGCGATCCGGGTCGCTACGAAAGGCTGTCACCCAGAACCGTCCTTTGTGCCAGCCGACCGCGGTATAGGCGAACAGCGGCAGCGGCGTCAGATCTGGCCGGCTTTTCTGAAAGGCCGCCGTATGGATGGCGGTATGGGCCGGGGCCATGAATGCGGCCACCGCCTGGATGCCCTCCTGCGGTCGGTCAGGGCTCTCGGTAAGAACGATCGGTTTGCCGGTATGTGGCTCGATCCCGATGGGAAATCGGTCCGGCAGGGTGAAGAGTTCGCTGCCCGGGGGGAGGGGGATGAGATCCTCAGGAGACGGTTTGGCTAGATGCGGCCCGCTGCGGCCCGCCATGAGCAGGTTCGGGGCGTCCTTTATTTCTCCGGCCCGGTTGGCATACAGCAGTGCGGGAATGGTTTCCGGATGGTTTTTTGCCATGTCGCGGCTCTATGCGTGGCAGCGGCGAGTAAACCGCCCGCGAAGCGAAGTCGGTGTCTGATTCCGGCAACACCAGGGGGAGGCTATTTCGGTCTGATCCGGTCGAAGACCGAGTCGATCACCTTGTAGACTTCTAGGTCATCGCCGAAGACATCCTGAACTTTCGGGTGTTCCATCAGATCCTCGATGGTGTACTGGGTAAGATAAAGGCTGATGAAGTTCGGGTCGTTGGTCAGGTTCCGCAGCGGGGCGATTTTGTACTGGATGTCAAAATCCTCCATGTTGGAAAGAGCACGAAGAACATCGACATAGGTCTCTCTGAGGGCGCGGTCGGAGGTGGTTTCGATGATGTGTTCATCCATTAACCGTTGCACCAGCCTCATGGCCAGTTCTTCTGCGTTCTTGAATAACAAGGACAGCATTTGGCGTCGTTCCTGCTCACGCTTGCGGTCTATTGCCTGTATGGTTTTATTGGTGGCGTTGCTTGCGCCAGTGAATACTTTGGCCATGATAATTCCTGATTGTTTGGTAGGAGTAAGGCGCCGACGAGGCCGGCAACGAAAACAATACACCCCTTCTACGACATACTGACCAAACTTTCAAGGAGAAAGGGGGGCTGGTCTTTATCTTTATGGCCAGGCACTCCTTGCCAAGCGGTCGTGCTTCGGCCTGAATCATGCAATTGAGGGGGAGGTGGGAAGAGAGCGGGGATGCGTTACGGCAGTTCCAGAAGTTCGGCGGCAACCGGTATTTTCTGGTAAATGTGGAAGCCACTGGCAGTCTTGAATGGCTGGCTGTGTGTCAGAATCGGCAGTTCTATCAGACCGGCAGGCAACTCTTGTTCGGTGGAAAGCGGGCCGATATAACCACCGTTTACGCCGTTCGCCTCAAGGGAGTAACCGGCGGCCAGCTTGCCGAAATTTTCGCCACGCCGCAGATGTTTGAGAATATCTTCAGCCTGCTCTTCGGTGGGAACCACGATCTGGCGGAGGTGCGGGTTGTCGGACGGCGGTTGCCAGTTCCCTTCGGCCTCCGGCGCTATTTTGCGCAATTCGGTGAGGGCACTTTCCTCGGGATGGCCCAGGACTTTGGCGAGCTTCGCGCATTTCCAGGCCTTTTCAAATTTATTCTGCTGGATGTAGATCACCGCCATGTTGTAATAGAGCCACTCCAGGCCCGGATTGAGGCGGGCCGCATAAATATACTGCACAATTGCCTTGTCTGACTCGTTGTTGGCATGGAAGATTATTCCCAGGGTCGAATATTTTGTGGCATCGTTGGGCCGTAGCTGGACAGCAATGCGCATCGTCTTGGCGGCCTGGGCATTGTCGCCGGTCTTGGCATAGGAAATGGCGAGATTTTCGTATGTATTGGCATTGTTCGGATCAAGGGCAATCGCCTTTTTAAATTCGGCAATGGCCTGTTCGTATCTCCCTTCCTGGGCATGCACGTTGCCGAAGTGGAAATATTCCGCCGCCGACTTTGTCTCCGGGGTAGTGCCAGACGGCGGTCGGGGTTCGGCTGCCTCCTGGAGCGGCCTGGCCGGTTCGCCGATACTGCTTCCGGAGGCTTCGTCCGGCGGCGCAGGGTCTGGTGCCGCTGCCAACTCCTGACGGACTATTTCGAGGTTTTCCCTGGCCTTCTCATAACCTTGAAAAATTGCTTTTTCAAACCAGTTGATCGCCTCCTGCAGATTTTTTTCCACGCCTTGGCCGTTGGCATACATGATTGCCAGGTTGTTCTGGGCGGCCGGATGTCCGCCTTCGGCGGCTTTTTTTAGCCATGAGGCGGCCTTGGTTAAATCCAGTTCAACGCCGCGTCCTTCGTTGTACATCAGGCCCAGGTTGTTCTGGGCGGCGACATTTCCCTGTTCGGCGGCCTTCGTAAACCAGACAGCGGCCTTTTCAGGGCTCTGCTCCACGCCATGACCCTCGGTGTACATCAGGCCCAGGTTGTTCTGGGCGGCAACGTTTCCTCGCGCCGCCGCCTTTTCGAAGAGCAGCGCGGCCGTACCGTAATCTTGGCTGATTCCCTGGCCGGCAACATACAGCAGGCCCAGATTGTTTAAGGCGTCACCGTTTTCCTGGTTTGCGGCCTTTTGCAGCCAGTAGAACGCCTTGACCGGATCCGACACCCCGGCCCGGCCCTGCAGGTAATGCATGCCAACGATGTTTTGGGCCTCGGCGTTGCCGTTTTTTGCTTCCTGCAGATGTCGGTCAAAAGTTCCGGCCTCTGTGCCAGGGACCGGAGGAGCAGGCACAGGCATGGAAGCTTTCCCGGCCGGTGGCATCTTTTGCCTTTCGTCGTCTGCGACCTCGTCCTCCCTGCCGGTCAGAGGAGCAGGTGGGGGGGCAGCACCTGAGCCCAGCAGTCTCTGGTAGAGCCCTATCGCCTTGGGATATCCCTGGTCGGCCGCTTTCTTGTAGCAGGCGCGCGCCTTGTCGAGATCGACCTTGACTCCCAAACCTCTTTCATGCAGCATGCCCAGACGGACTAAGGCCCTGCTGTAGTTGGCCCCGGCTGCTTGCTCATAAAGCGAACGGGCTCGCGGCAAGTCTGGTTCGCCGCCCGCCCCTTTTTCAAGGAGTATGCCCAGGTAGGTCTGCCCACGCGGGTAGCCTTGGGCCGCCGCCTTTTCGTACCAGGACAAGGCCTGCTGGATATCCTGTTCGACTCCGGTGCCGGTCTCATAGAGGATGCCGAGGTTTACCTGCGCCCGTGCCATACCGAGCTCAGCCGCTTGCCGATATAATTCGGCAGCCCTGGCCGGGTTTTTTTCGACGCCCCTGCCAATTTCGTACAAAACGCCAAGAGCTCGCAGGCCGTCGGCATGGCCCTGATCAGCCGCCTTTGTGTACCAGTACGCCGCCCGGCTGTTATTTTGCAGCACACCGCGGCCGTTTTCATATATCTGGCCAAGTTTGGCCTGGGCCGCAGGGTTGCCCGCCTCGGCATTTGCAGCCAGGTCCTCCACCGAGGCGCCTGCGACCGGAACGGCGAAGAGGAGCAGGGTGGCGAGAAATCCTGTCAGTATTTTTTTGTCTGTCATACGCCTGCCCGGAACGTCGGGGAATAGCCGGTCATTTCAAATCGAGAAATTTGGTCAACGCAGGGGCGCGTCAGGGTGTGTCAATCTCCACCCAGAATTCGCCGATGGTTTTGTTTTGATGGCTTACCACGATCGGGTACAGCCTGCCCTGCTTATTTTTGGAGTATCGTGTCCAGAGATCCTGGTCGGTGTAAATGGGAAGATGCAGGTCATTGCCCTTGTTGGTTTTTTTAGGCGGGGCGAATCCTTTGAAATTGACGATCACCTTTTCATCCATCTCCGGGATATTTGTTCTGACGCCCTGCAGGATCAAACGTTTGCCTTTGGCAATTTTGATGGTTTGGCCGGCTGCCAAGGCGACTATCTGGTCGTCAACATTGATCAGCAACTGTTCGGCCCGGAGCTTCTCGATTGGTACCGCAGCCTCCTGAAGGCGAGTGGCGCCATCCTGCGGTTGTGGCACCAGAACTATCTGGCCGCATTCCTCCGCATCCTTGCGCACGATAATCCGCGTGGTCCTGGTAACCCGGAAGGGAATGTTTGTGTCATTTTTGGTCCCGAAATTTTCGATATCAGCGATGAGTCCGCGGGGGTAGTTGGCAATGATATCGGTCACCGTGATCTCGTCTCCCGGCGTGACATTGAGCGTTGCGCCGTTGGGCAAGGCAACCGGGTTGTTGCTGTTGACTTTCAAGAGCAGATAATTTAGCTGGGGTTTCTCGAGGCTGACACCGGGGGCGTCGAGGACAATTCCCAGTTCGGCCATGAATGTATTGATTACCAGTTTGTGCAGGCGGATCTTGGTTTCCAGGGAGTCGATTTCTTTGGAGGTTTCCACGCCGAAGGCAGGGATATGCTCTCTGGTCAGGGCATAGAATGTGGCGGATTTCCGTTGTTCTTTGTGGGATGATTCATCGGATATGGTGTTATGGTTGTTCGCACGGAACTGGTAGCGCGGTTCGGGAATCGACTGGTTGACCTGTTCCACAACCCGTTGGGCCAACTGGCCCAGGTGGATGGGCTGTTTTTTTCCTGGAATTTCATAGTTCTCGGCATCGTAGATGATGGACTGTCCGAATTTGTCGGGATTTTCCTGGTCGCTTATCCAGGTCGGGGCATAGAATCCGGAACCCTCATGCAGGTTGAGCAGGCAGTCGCTTTCGGCGATCAGGTGCTTGAGGATGGAGACTATTTCTTCCTCCAGATGGGTCGACTTGGTTGATTCGTTGTCGAATTTTCGATTCATGTCGCCGGTGGCGCCGTTCCGGCTGTTAAGGAGTATCGAGTAGAGGTTGGCGCGCGGCACGACAATCAGGTTTCCTTTTCGCAGGTGGATGTCGGCGTAGAGATCGGCGGTCAGGTAGCTGCCCGGTTCATCGCCCTGGATGCCACCGATGATCATAATGGTCTTGCCGGGTTCCGCTCCGGAGACGCGGTAGACATTCAACTCATGCTCGGTTTTGGGCAGAAAGACCTCGTGGCGGACCTGGGCCGCTGCCGAGGCGGGCAGGGCCGCGATCAGCAGCAGGCTGGAGAGGAGAACCGCCAGCACGGTTAGTCCCTTATGCGCTGATTGTTGACGGTTTGCGATCAAAAACGCCGCAAACCTGAAGCCCGCGGCACATGCGGGTGTTCGTGCCGTTAAGGGACTTATCCAGCTCTGCTGGGTTGGGGTGCAACGAGTTGTCTTACTCAACTCATTCACCCTTGCCGCTCTTGTTTTTTGCCCACAATTCACGCTGGATTGCCCATCCCTTGTCTGTGAAGTTGAGGTGCAGGGTCTTTATGCCGTTCGCTGTATAGTAGTCAGAGCGATACGATTGCCTGAATGAAACGATGGCGCCGGATTTTGTCCAGTTGATCTTTATGTCGGAGATCTCAATGTTGATGAATGAATAGGTCTTGTTCAGGTTTGTCTTGTGCGTCCGCCAGGCATCCAGATTCATGCCGCCCTGGCGGAAGGACGGCTCGTAGCTCCCGATGTAGACGTCGATATCCTTGGACTCCCATGCCTGCCGCCATTTTTCGAGAAAATCGAGAACGAGCTGAGAGTTTTGCGGAAAAAGAGCAGCCGGTTGCATGGCGGCCACTGGTTGCGGTTTTTCAGCAGGAGGGGGCAACGGTTGCTCGACCTGTTTCGCGGCAGGCCTTGCTGGCAAGGATTTCGTGGTTGCCGGCTCTGCGACCGGGGGCAGGGCAGAAGTTGGCTTGGCCTGCGTCGCGGCGACAGGTGTCGTCTCCTTGGGAGGAGCAACACGGACAGCCGGTTTGTCAGCAGGCAGGGGGGGCGGCAGGGCAACAGGGGCGGCTTGACGCTGGGCAGCTGCGGCCACCTGGGTCTTTGCAGGAGTCTCTGTCACGAAATCCCTGGTTTCCGCTACAAGGAATTTGGCCGAATTGGGGAGGGCGGCTATTTTGATGGGATATTGTGGGTATATTTGGATAGGGGTGGTCTGGGTCAACCGCTCCTTGATGTTCCAGCCACTGCCGGCGCCTGTTTCAAGGTAGCTCCTGCTGTAGCTGCGGATTCTGGTCGAGTCGTCCAGTCGTTGACTGTACTCACCGACCGCTACGGATTGATTGCCGGCATAATTCAGCAGGTAGAGATAGTCGAACTCAAGTTTGCCCGGATCGTGCACATCAGGGATTAATACCTTTTCAAGGGCTGTCTTGTTTTCGGTGTGGGGCGCGAGTTGTTGGGCCGCGAGTTGATCGATGTTCTCGACGATTACTACTGGAGTCACTGCCATGTCCATATATTGGAACAGATTCTCCAGGTCGTTATTCGATAAGGTGACGCAGCCGTTTGAGCTGTACGGGACCAGCTTCTTGTTTGTTCCGTGGATATAAATGCCATCGCCGTTTCTGCCGGCCATTTTGTCGAAAATATTTGGATAATCGAGATGTAATGCCCGGTTGCCAAAGATGGTGGTTTTGTTGTCCGTAAAGATTTTGGTGATGAAATAAATCCCCTCCGGCGTTCGCGAATCACCGCTTTCTTTTTTTGTCCCGGAATTTTCGCCGGTAGCGCAGGGATATTCGGCTACGACCCGAAGGGTGCCGTCATGTCGCAAAACCAACAAGCGTTGTCTGCTTTTTTCGACAAGCACCAGGTGGATTGGTTCCTTGACGCTGAAGAGTTGAAAAAGATGGTTGAATGCATGGTCCGGCGGCGGGGAGAAAGGCAGGGCCGGAAAATTAAGATCAGCGCATTGCGGCATGGGGGAGGAGCCCAATAGAATAAATGCAGCGCTCAAAAATAAAAGGCGAAAGTAGGTGATCATTGTGATATTCGGATGGTTGCTATGTTGACTGACGGGCTGCTCGGGTTGGCCAGAGGGTTGGTCGTTGCCTTGCGAGAAGAAATAGTAAGACATAAAATGCGCGTTTATGTTGCACTGGGTAAATACAATGTGTTCTCCAGCATTGTCAAGCGGAAAAGGGCGAAGTACGGGGCCGGTTCATTGTTTTCCGGTGTTGCCCGCAACCAGCGGAGATATCATGGATTGTCTCCGCAATCGGAAGAAAAGGAGCGTGGGGAGTCTGTCGGCATCCCGTGGGGAGTCTGTCGGCATCCATGGTGCATCACAACGATTCCCTGTTTTTTTCCTTGACAACCATGGTGTCCTTATTTATAAATCACAGGTCGGAAATGAATAGCGGTTCACCCTCTATCATATAACGCTAATACAAAAAAGGAGATGGAAAACATGTCGAAACTGGTTGCTCCGCACGGTGGTAAGGGATTGGTCTGTTGCCTGCTGCATGGCTCTGAACTGGAAGCTGAAAAAACAAAGGCCGCTGGTATGAAGAAGGTTGAGATCAGCGCTCGGGTTAAAGGCGATCTGATCATGATGGGGATCGGCGGCTTCAGCCCCCTGAACGGTTTCATGACCAAGGCGGACTGGAAGAGCGTCTGCGAGAATTTCACCCTGGCCGATGGCACCTTCTGGCCGGTGCCGGTTTGTCTGGACGCCGCCAAGGCCGATGCCGACGGCATCAAGGTGGGCGATGAGGTCGCCCTGGTCCGCAACGGCGAGCTCATGGCCACCATGAAGGTGACCGAGAAGTATGAGCTGAGCGAGGTCGAGAAGAAATGGGAATGTGAGAAGGTCTTCAAAGGCGAAGGCGCCGACAGTGCCGACGACAAGTTCATGAAGGTGGCCTTGGAAGATCATCCCGGCGTACAGATGGTCATGAACCAGAAGGAAATCATCCTGGCTGGCCCGGTAAAGGTTCTGTCCCAGGGTGAGTATCCCGCCAAATACAAGGGCGTTTATCTGACCCCGGCCGAGACCCGCGCCATGTTCGAAGAGCGGGGTTGGGCCAATGTCGCCGCTCTGCAGCTGCGCAACCCCATGCACCGCTCCCACGAGTACCTGTGCAAGATCGCGGTCGAGGTGTGTGACGGTGTTATCATCCACTCCCTGATCGGCAACCTGAAGCCCGGCGATATTCCAGCTGAAGTCCGGGTCAAGGCCATTGACTGCCTGGTTGAGAAATATTTTGTGAAAGACAACGTCATTCAGGCCGGCTATCCGCTGGATATGCGTTACGCCGGTCCCCGCGAGGCCCTGCTCCACGCCACCTTCCGCCAGAACTACGGCGTCAACCGCATGATCATCGGTCGCGACCACGCCGGTGTTGGTGACTTCTACGGCCTGTTCGAGGCCCAGACCATCTTTGACAAGATTCCGAAGCCCGCCGCTGCCGGTAAGGCCCTGCTCTGCGAGCCTCTGAAGATCGACTGGACCTTCTACTGCTTCAAGTGCGACGGTATGGCCTCTCTGCGTACCTGCCCGCACAGCAAGGAAGACCGGGTCGTCCTTTCCGGCACCAAACTGCGGAAGATGCTCTCCGACGGCAGCGCCATTCCGGATCACTTCGGCCGCGAAGAGGTTCTGGTTATCCTGCGCGAGTACTACCAGGGTTTGACCGAAAAGGTCGAGGTCAAGATGCAGAGTTTTGCTTCTGGTGAAAAGATGAAGTAAAGCCGATGTTCTTGCGGCAGTACTGAACTGTTTTACTCGAAGGGGGGATGCCTTTTATGGCATCCCCCCTTTTTTTGTTGATTAACCGCGGCAGGGCAGGTAACAATTTCAAGGAAGGAAACGATTTTTCGGTATTGATCCGCAACAAAGGAGAAGGATATGCATCTGGTAAATCCCCACGGCACTGACAAGGTCCTGACACCGCGGCTGCTGGCTGGCGAGGCCTGCGAGGAAGCAAGAAAGAAGGCCGTGGAGCTGCCCAAGATTCAGGTGCGCGCCCGGGAGGCCGGCGATATCCTCATGCTGGGCATGGGCGCCTTTACTCCGCTTGTCGGCTTTATGGGCCGGGCCGATTACGACGGGGTGGTGGCGGATATGAAGCTGCGCCAAGCCGATGCCGGTGTTCTCTGGCCCCTGCCGGTGACCCTGGCGGTCGACAAGCCTGAGTTTCGGGAGGGTCAGGAGATTGCTCTCTACGAAGGCGATGACCTGCTGGCCATCATGCTGGTGGAGGAACTGTATCAGCCGGACCGGAAAAGAGAGTGCCAGGCCGTGTTCATGGGCCAGGGAACCAAGAGCGTCGATGAGTTCTGGCGCCTGGCCATGGAAGAGCATCCCGGCGTCCAGCAGGTCATGGCGGGCGGTCGCTCCTATGTGGGCGGGCCAGTAACCGTCCTGGGCGAGAAGAACTTCAGACAGACCTATGGTGACGCCTACATGCACCCGGCGGCAGCCCGGGCCATCTTTGAGGAACGGGGCTGGTCAACGGTGGGCGCTTTTCAGACCAGGGCGCCGATCCATCGTTCCCAGGAGTATATCTGTAAACTGGCTCAGGAGATCCTTGACGGCCTGTTCATCCATGCCGTGGTGGGCAACCTTATGCCGGAGGAAGTGCCTGGGCCGGTGCGTTTCGCCTGTTACCAGACCCTCATCGACAACTATTTCAACCAGGAGCGTACCCTGCTGGCCGCTTATCCCATGGGCATGCGGTATGCCGGCCCCAGGGAGGCGCTACTGCATGCCATCATCCGCCAGAATTTCGGCTGCTCGCATCTGCTGGTGGGCCGCGACCATGCCGGGGTTGGCGACTTCTACGGCCTGTTCGAGGCCCAGACCATCTTTGACAGCCTGGAGAGTGGTGCCCTGGAGATCCAGCCCCTGAAAGTGGACTGGACCTTCTGGTCCCATCGCAACAACGGCATGGCCTCCCTCAAAACCTGCCCGGTTGACGATCCCGAGGACCGGGTGATCATCTCGGGCAGCAAGCTGCGCTGGCTTCTCAGGAACCGGCGGGGCCACGAGGTGCCGGCAGAGTTCAGCCGGCCGGAGGTCATGACCATACTGGAGGAGTACTATTCCTCCCTGGATCCCAAAAGTTTTCGCTAGCCAGGCTCCTGGACAGGCAGTCATACCGCCCCGGCCGTCTGCCCGGCTGGTTTCTGGCTCCTGGGGCGGGTGACTGCTCGACGGACGAGATCATGCATGAGAATTCGGACCATCTTCCAGAACATATCACCACGCGCCTGGCAACGCATCCGGTTGTCCGCAGTATCCGGCGCAAGCCCAGGGTCTTTGCCGATACCAAGGATTTTACCAGTATCGACTACGGGGATATCATCCTGGTGGATAACCGTTATTTTCTGGTGACCGGTTACACCCGGGAGGGCCGATTCGGGGTCGACGATCAGCCCAAACAGTGGGTACCCAGGGTAGAGGACCTGGAATCAGGAAAGGATCATATCCTCAAGCTGGTTTTTCATGAGACATTCACCATCACCGTTGGCAGGTTTACCATTCCCTGTTTCCGTAATCCTGAAAAGGAAGCCGGCATTCTGGCGCTGGTTCAGGGGCATGACCACTTCATGCAGGGCTACGCTGCCAAAGATGCGGGCGGCAATCTGGTCCGCATTCTGGATATCATCAGCGGCCGCCGGCTGGACAAGCATATTTTTCGCAGCAACAGTCCGCACCAACAGTACTTCGAGACGGAGTTGCCCGCCTTTCTGCGGCAGTTCCTGGCCTGCACCGAGGCCATTGCCCTGCTGCACGCCAATGGTATCCGGCATGGCGACATCCGTCGGGATCATATATTTGTGGAGTATGACACCGGCACCTTCAAGTGGATTGATTTCGATTACGATTTCTACCTGCCCGAGCGGCCCTTTGGCCTCGATATCCTCGAACTCGGCAACCTGCTGATGTTTCTGGTGGGGCGGGGCAATTTCTACCCGCGTGAGGTGCTGGCGCATCCAGACATGGGCGAGAAAATCCTGGCAACCATAACGAGTGATGATTTCTCGCTGCTCTCCAAGAATAAGATCGTTAATTTCAAAAAGCTCTTTCCTTACATCCCCTGGAAATTGAACGATATCTTCATGCATTTCTCCGTGGGCACGCCGGTGTTCTACGATTCCGCTGCCGAGTTTCATGAGGATCTGAGCCGGGCTGTTGAATCATTTGCCTGATTCCTGACCAGCCTGGCTTTCCGGGTGCTGCGGCGATTGGTCTCTTGTCGTCATGGCGCGGCCTTCCTGTTGCCTGGTTACTTCTTTCTGCTGCCACGGAACCTTTGAATACTTTGACGGTATTGCCCCGCTCTGGTATTATTTGTTCTTGGTAGAAAGTCCTTGATGGCCACTCCAGACGCAGGGGAGGCACGCTATGCAAAAAAGGCCGAAAAAAAAGGTGGCGTGCCACGGGTTGCGTCGCCTGCCGACCCTGTTCTGTCTCCTGCTGTCTCTGCTTCTTCTTTCTGATGCCGCTGCTGCTCCGCCTGCCACTCCCCGCGTCCTTATTCTCAATTCCTACCACCAGGTCTACTTCTGGACCGACGGTATCATGCAAGGCATCAAGGATATCTTTGCCGCACAGGATCTGCGGGTTGATTTCTTTGTGGAAAATATGGACAGCAAACGGTTTTACGACGGACTGGAAGGCGAGTATCTTTCCCGCCTGAAAGAAGTCTACCGTGAAAAGTATGAACATATCCGTTTCGATGTCATTATTTCCTCTGATGATAATGCCCTTCTCTTTCTGCTGGCCAACCGCGAGGAACTTTTTCCCGGCACTCCCATTGTCTTCTGCGGGGTGAATAATTTCCAGGATGCCCTGCTTGCAGGGCACCAGGGGATCACCGGCGTCGTCGAGACTCTGGATCGGGAGGAAACGCTCGATGCCGCCCTCAAGCTTCATCCCGGCATCAAAAGGATAGCCCTGGTCACGGATACGGCCACCACCGGCAGAGCCAACCGTGAACAACTCAAGGAACTGGCCGCCAGATATGCACCGGCCGTGGAATTCGTCTTTTTTGATGAAAGTGGTTCCGGGCTGACTTATGCGGAACTACTGGCTAAGGCAGCTAAACTTCCACCAGATACCATCATTTATTATTCGGATTTTCATATCGACCGGGACGGGGTCAATTTCGACGACCAGCGGTTGGTGGCGGAAAAACTGAGCCAGGTTTCCGGGCTGCCGATCTATACCAATTATGCCAGCGTTTTCGGCCTGGGCACGGTGGGCGGCAAGCTGAACAACCCGGTATTTCAGGGCCGGACCGCGGCGGAGATGGCGGTCAGTATTCTCAAGGGCGATCCGGTGGCCAATATGCCGGTGCAAAAGCAAAGCCCCAACAAATTCATGTTTCATTACAGTCAGCTGCAAAAATTTCACCTGCTTGACAGTAAGCTTCCCGAAGGCAGTATCATCGTTGACAAACCAATCACCTTTTATGAGCAGCATCGGGCCAAGGTCTGGATTATTACGATTCTCCTTGCCCTGCAGTCCGTGGTCATTTTTTTTCTGGTGCATACTGTCCAGCAGCGTAAACGCGACGCCAGGGAACTGGTGCGCTGGGGGCAAATTTTTGAAAACGCCCAATGGGGGCTGGCAATGGGTGATGTCAGAACGGAAAAGCTGATCTCAGTCAACCAGGCCTTTGCCCGGATGCACGGTTGTGAAGTGAAAGATCTTATCAATACCCCAGAGCAAGACGTTTATGCCCCGGAAGCACGACCGGCCCTGGCGGAACATATTCGCGAAGTCCACGCCAGAAAACAGTACCGGTTTGAATCAATTCATCTTCGGAAAGACGGCTCGTTTTTTCCTGTTGCCGTTAATGTGGCCACGATCAGGGATGAGCGGGGGGCCCCTCTGTACCGGGTCGTGAACGTGGAGGACATCACCGCCAGGAAAGCAACGGCCGATAAGTTGCAGGAAACCATGACCCGGCTTGCCGCCCTGAACAGTCTTGCTTCCAAGGTTGTTGCCAGTCTGTCGCTCGAAGAGGTGGCGCGGGCCGCTCTGCACGAACTCGTTGTGGTTACAGGGGTTGATTTTGCCATATTGTATGTTCTGGAAGACGGGGGCCTCGTCACAGTTGATACCTACAGCAGGCCGCCGTTTTCGAGGAAATCGGACACGGAACCGCACCAGGCCGGCGTCTGCCTCTGCGGCCTTGCCGCCGTGGGGAGGCCGGTCTATTCAGATGATATCCATGCCGACGCCCGGTGCTCGCTCATGGAATGCAAGGAGGCCGGACTGCGATCGTTTGCCGCCTTGCCGCTCCTGGAAGGATCGAAAGTCATCGGTGTTTTGGGGCTCGCCAGCCTGAAAGAGCGACGGTTCAGCGAGGAAGCCGATTTTCTTGAGACCCTGGCCGGCCAGACGGCCTTGGGAATCCAGAATGCTATCTTGTATGATCAGCTGAAGCAGCATGCTGAAAACCAGGAAGAGATGGTCAAGGAACGCACTGGGGAGCTTGAAAAGCGGAACAGTGAACTCGAAAGATTGAACAAACTCTTTGTGGACCGGGAGTTCCGGATCAAGGAACTGCGGGATGAGGTGGCAAAGTTGCAGCGTAGCAGAGTGACAGAGAAAAGGCACAGAGACACAAAGGAAGAAGGCACAAAGAGAATATCGGAATGATGAAGAGGGAAAATTTCGGGAGCAGAAGTAATCCAGCTGTTTACCAGGCAGAATTTACATGGGGATATTCGATAATTTTTTTGTCGGCTGTAAGGATGGTATAGTTTTTCAATCTTGCCGTGGCAATAATCATGCGGTCAGCCGGATCCGCATGAAAAGGACCGGGCAGAGAATAGGCCTCTTCAATGACGTTTAAGCTGATATCCTCTATCTGCCATTGATTCAGGCTGATGTAATGTCTGAACCATGTTTTCCAGTGTTGGTTCAATTCCAGACGGCCTCGCTCTGCGGCACAGGCGATCTCCGCGGCGCTGATGGGGGAAACGTAGATCTCGGAATCCTCCGCGGCAAGCAAAGAGGTGGAAGTTTTTGACAGACTTTCAGGAGCGGATATCGCCCAGATAATACAACAGGTATCAAGGAGAATCCTCATTTCCCCAACATTTCCCAGCTATCTTGCGGAATGAGAGGTTCGGTAAGATCAACCTTTACCTGCACACTGCCGTGGCCGCAGCCAAGTACAGTGCGATTGGTTTTTTTTCTGGGGCCTGACGAAACTAGCCTGGCGACAGGGATGTTGCGTTTACATATTTCTATCTCTTCTCCCTGTTCCACGAGTGCCAGGTATTTGCTGAGATTGTTTTTAAATTCCGCTATGTTTGCTATTTTCATGGCCACATTGTAGGCTATTAAGTTGGATATGTCAATAAAACGTGGCGGAGTTACTTGAAAATAGTGACAGAGTGGCACAGTGGCAGAGTGACAAAGTAGTTGAAGGAAAAGAGAAGGCACAGGTGGAATATTGTGTCAATCGTCGTGTCGATATGTTGACCTACAATATCGAAGCATACGCTTATCTCAGCGGTTCGTTTTTCTTTGCCCCTTTGTTACTCTGCTACTTTACCACTGGGAAAAAATGAAAATCCTGATCGTAGACGACAATGCGGATGCGCGGATCATTCTGGCGGCCACCCTGAAATCGGACGGCTATACGGTCGTGACCGCCTCGGACGGCGTGGAGGCATTGAAACTGGCCCGCGAAGCTCCTCCGGACATGATCATCTCGGACATCCTTATGCCGGTCATGGACGGCTTTCAGTTTTGCCGGCTGTGCCGGGAAGACGAGCGGCTCGCGCGCATCCCGTTTGTGTTTTACTCTGCCTCGTATACGGAAAAAAAGGACAAGGAATTCGGTCTCAGCATGGGAGCGGTCAGATTTATTGTCAAGCCGATGGACCACGATGAATTTTTGAAGACGGTCAAAGAGATATTAAGCGATTATGAAAAAGGCTTGTTAGGGCCGCCCGTTGTGCCGGAGAAAAAGGATGAAGGTACTTTTTTGCAAGGCTACAGCGCCCGGCTGATCAGGCAGCTTGAAAAAAAGGTCACGGACCTGGAGGAGTCCAACCGGGCGCTGCGCAGGTCCGAGGCAGACCTGAAAGACCTTTTCGAGTCTTTTGTACGGGCCTTAGTGAGCACCCTGGAGGCAAAAAGCAGATGGACCACGGGACACTCCAGACGGGTCGCGGACTACGCCGAACAGATCGCACGGGAAATGGCTCTTGGTGCTGTCGAAGTGGCGGAGGTAAAGATGGCGGCGCTGCTCCATGACATCGGCAAGATCGGGCTGAAGGACGACATCCTCGACAAGCCCTCGGAACTGACGGCAGAAGAGTTCGAGGCAATGAAAAAACACGCGGCACTGGGGGCGGAAATCCTTCAAGATATAAAGCAGCTCCGGCACATAACCCCTGCTATCAGGGACCATCATGAAAAGCTGGATGGCAGCGGCTATCCCAACGGCCTTAAAGGTGAAGAGATCGGTCTGCGCGCCAGGATACTCCAGATTGCCGACGCCTATGATTCCATGATCGCTGACCGTCCATATCGAGATGCGGTTGATGAGGAGCATGCGCTCTCTGAGATCAAGAATCGTTCGGGCACGCAGTTCGACCCTGAACTGGCGGCGGCGTTTCTGAGGGTGCTGGCGAGAAAGAGCGGAAAAGAGATGCGCAAAGAGGATTGAGGCAAGGGGCTATTTCAACAAAGATGCGGTTGCGCTGAGAAAAAGGATGCGAAGCCGTGCAGGCCGTTCGGGGCAACGGGAATGACCGGGCTTGATCTTGGAGAAACCAATGTTACGGATAAAGTCATGAGTGTCAGATCAAACAGCCCCGGCGTAAGGACACCATTCAGAATTGCGGCGCTTTACGCGCTTATCGGCGTTCTGTGGATACTTTTTTCCGATAGACTCCTGTTCGCCCTGTTCACGGACCCGGATATTTTGACAAGTCTGCAGACCGTCAAGGGCTGGTTTTATGTTTTGTTAACAGCGGTCCTTCTCTATCTGCTGATTGCCGGAATGTCTTCCAGACTGAAAAGCACGTATACGGAATTAGCCGCGGAAAAGGATTACAACAATACTCTGATACGACGGCTACCTCTTGGCCTTGCCCTCTGCAGTATGGACGGGCAACTTGTCGATGCAAACCCGGCCTATGCCGCGATCATCGGCCGGACCGTTGAGGAGACGATGACTCTTTCGTACTGGGACATCACGCCCAGGAATTACGCGGAGCAGGAACAGGCCCAGTTGGACAGCCTCAAGGCGACAGGCCGGTATGGGCCCTATGAAAAAGAGTATATCCATAAGGACGGGCATCTGGTGCCGGTCCGGCTTACGGGGCTGATCGTGCGGCGAGACAACGAGGATTTCATCTGGTCCACGGTCGAGGATATTACGGAACAGCAAAAGGCTTCAAAAGCTTTGCAACAGTCTGAAGAAAAATTCATGAAGGCCTTCCATGCCACTCCCGATGCAATCATCATCAGTCGAGAAAACGACGGGATGTTGGTTGATATCAATGAGGTTTTTATTCAACAATCAGAATATACCCGTGATGAGGCACTGGGTCGGACCATTCTGGAACTGAACCTGTGGGCCGATCCTCTTGATCGCGAAAGGTACGTGGCGGTCCTGAAGGAACAGGAAAAAGTCCGGGAGATGGAGGCACGTTTCCGGACAAAGTCCGGCAGGTTTATTGACTGTCTGGTGTCCGGTGAATTCTTTCCCCTGGACAATGAGTTCTATCTGTTGACAATTGTCCGCGACATTACCGAGCGCAAGGCGGCCGAGGCGGAGCTTGAGAAATACCACCTGCATCTCGAGGAAATTGTCAAGGAGCGCACCTCGGATCTCCTTCACACCCAGGAGGCCCTGCAGTACCTTCTCGAAGACGTAAATGAGGCCAAGAAGGAGTTGGAAACAAAACTGGCCGAAATCGAACGGATGAACAGGATTTTCGTGGACCGGGAACTGCGCATGGTGGAGTTGAAAGAGAAGATCATGGAACTGGAGCGAAAATTGAAAGGGGCTGGGAGATCGGCATGAAAAAAGGCCTTTTTCTTCTTCTCATAATCAGCTTCATCGCTTTGTGCGTCTATCTTTTCATGGTCTTTTATGACACGGCCGAGAAGACCGCGATCAGGCAATTGAATGCGGAGCAGCAGATCCACGCGCAACAGGCGTCCCACGGTATTGAGGATTTTTTCAAAACGTGGACGGGCATCCTGAGTTCGTTCTCGAAAATGGACGAGATAATCAGCGTTGACGAGGACGGCAAACGCTATATGGCCTTGTTTTATGAGGCGCATCAGGAGCAGATCAGATCGATTACCCGGGTCGATGAAAAGGGCCGGATACTGCATACGGTGCCGCACAGCGATTCTATAGGAAGCGACATCTCGGGCCAGAAACATGTACGGGATATCCTGCGGGATCACAAGCCCGTGGTGAGCGATGTGTTCTGGGCAGTGCAGGGATTTGAAGGAATTGCGCTTCATGTGCCAGTGTTCAAGGGGACGACCTTCAAGGGAACCATCGCCATTGTCATTGATTTTGAAAACCTGGCAAGGCGTTATCTGGAAGTAATCAAGATCGGCCAGACAGGCTATGCATGGGTGGTAAGTCGCGACGGCACAACGCTGTACAGTCCGGTTCCCGGCTTTACCGGTAAAGCCATTTTTGATAACTTTAAGGATTACCCTGCGATACTATCCATGACAAAGGAGATGCTGCAGGGCCATCAGGGGACCACCACCTATACCATCGACAGGATCGGGGACAAGACTGTGGCGCCGGTGAAGAAGTATGCCGTTTATCTGCCGATCAACATTGCCAACACGTTCTGGTCCATTGTCGTGGCGTCTTCCGAGGACGAGATTCTTTCTTCCCTTGCTTCTTTCAGAAACAGGCTGCTGTTGGTGATCGGCATGATCCTGTTCGGTGGCATCCTCTTTACGATAATCAGCGCTAAGGCCTGGCTGATCGTCGCGGAGGAGGAAAAACGTAAAAAGGCAGAGGAGGAACTGCGGGAAAGCGAACAATACAACCGCCTCCTGTTCGAATTATCTCCCGTCGGCCTTGCCCTCTGCCGGCTGGATGGCAGTCTGGTGGATGTGAATTCCGCATACGCCAACATCATCGGTCGGTCGGTTGAAGAGACGCTCGCGCTTACATACTGGAACATAACTCCCCCCCAATACACGGCCCAGGAACAGGCCCAACTGGACAGCCTCAGGGCAACAGGCCGCTACGGGCCCTATGAGAAAGAGTATACTCATAAGGATGGCCACCTTGTGCCGGTTCGCCTTTCGGGCCTGATTTTCGAGCGCGGCGGAGAAAAACTGATCTGGTCCAGCGTCGAAGACATCACCGACCGCAAGGCGGCTGAAGCTGAGCTGCAAAAAACTACCCGGAAACGGGAAGAACTGGAATCTATTATTAATAGGAGCCAGGCTGTAGTCTTTCTCTGGCGCGCGGCTGCCGGTTGGCCGGTTGAATACGTCTCCGAAAACGTCAGGCAATGGGGCTACACACCGGAAGATTTCATTGACGGCCAGGTTTCGTATGCCGGGGTGATCCATAAAGATGATTTGGAACGGGTGGGCGCTGAAGTCTTGAGCTGCTCCGAGTCAGGCGTTACCGAATTCAGGCAGGAATACCGCGTGATCACCAAAACCGGCGATATCCTCTGGACTGATGATACCACCTGGATCCGGCGGGATCAAATGGGCGCGATAACCCATTACCAGGGGATTGTCCTGGATGTCAGCGAACGCAAGCGGGCGGAGGCGGTGCTGCAGAGAAACGAGAAGTTGCTCCGGCTTTTTGTGGAACATTCTCCGGCAGCCATCGCCATGTTCGATCGCGATATGAAGTATATCGTGGCCAGCAACCGCTTCCGCCTGGATTATGACTTGGGCGACCAGAATATCATCGGTCGCTCGCATTATGAGGTGTTTCCGGATATCCCCGAGCACTGGCGAGAAATCCACCGGCGTTGTCTGGCCGGCGCGGTTGAGAAATCTGAAAATGATCCCTTCCCACGGGCGGGCGGAAAAACGGATTGGGTGCGCTGGGAGATTCACCCCTGGTATGAAGCTGAGGGTGAACTCGGTGGCATCATTCTGTTTTCGGAAGTAATAACCGAGCAGAAACAGATTGAGTCGGACCTGATGCAACATCGCGACCATCTCGAAGAATTGGTCGAAGACCGCACGACAGCCCTTAAAGACAGTCAGAGCGCTCTCGTCAATCTCCTTGAAGATATGAACGAGGCGAAAATGGAACTTGAAGCCGCCAATGAAAAGCTCAAGGAACTCGATCGGCTGAAATCCATGTTCATTGCCTCCATGAGCCACGAACTACGCACGCCACTCAACTCTATCATCGGCTTCACCGGCATCATGCTCCAGGGCATGACCGGCGAGATCACCACCGAGCAGCGCGATCACATCCAGCGGGTCTTTCGGGCCGGCAAGCATCTGCTGTCTCTTATCACTGACGTGATCGACATCGCCAAGATCGAATCTGGCAAGATAACTCCCTATGCCGAGGAATTTCTCCTTAAAGATGTGATTGACGAGGCATGCGCCAGCCTGCAGGTCCAGATGTCTGATAAGGGGCTTGGGTTGGTAAAGAAAGTTCCGGAAACGCCCATCAATATGAACACCGACCGGCGGCGGCTGTTGCAGTGTCTGCTCAATTATTTGAGCAATGCGGTGAAGTTTTCGGAGAAAGGGAAGGTGGTTATAGAAGTGACAGAGTGGCAGAGTGGCAAAGTGACAGAGAAAGGCACAGAGGTTCTGTTTAATACCCCCTTGAGGGGTACACAGAGACAGAAGGCATTTATGCCCTATAGGGTACAGAGGGAAAGAGAAGGGAATGTGCCGGAGGGGTGGGTGGAGATCAGCGTCACAGACACGGGGATCGGCATTCGGGCTGAGGACATGGAACTGCTTTTCGGTTCCTTCGTCCGGCTGGAGAGCCATCTGAAGACCACCACACCCGGTACCGGTTTGGGGCTTTACCTTACGAAGAAGCTCGCCACCGAGGTGTTGGGCGGCGAGGTGGGCGCGGAAAGCGAGGCAGGAAGAGGAAGCAGGTTTTGGCTACGGGTGCCGGTTTGTTTGAGTGACAGGGGGAAAGTGGCAGAGTGACAGAGTGGCAGAGTGGCAGAGTGACAGAGTGGCAGAGTGACAAAGTGGCAGAGTGACAAAGTGACAGAGTGACAGAGTGGCAGAAGGTGATTTTATGGACAAGCTGAATGATGAGCGGCATAAGCTGGAGATGGCAAGAGCAGAGGCAGTCAGGGAACGGGATATCCTCGATAATATCGTCTCCGCCATTGACGCTGATTTGCTGCTTCTGGACCAGGATCTACGTATTCTATGGGTGAATCGCCGATTGAGGGAAAGGGCACAGTATGGTGCGGGGGACCTCATCGGCAAGCTCTGCAACTTGAGCTACTGCAACATTGAAAAGGCACCGGATGACTGTCCGGCCCTGATCGCGTTCCGCATCGGGAAACCGGTGCGCCAGGAACACCCCATAACCCATCCGGACGGCAGCACCCGCCATTATTATTTTACCTGCTCGCCGATTAAGGATATGGAAGGCAAGGTGGTGAATGTTCTCGAACTGGTGCAGGACGTGACCGAGCGTCATGCCATGGAGGAGAGCCTGAAAAAGAAGAACGAGGAGCTTGAGCGGTTCAACAAACTGTTTGTGGATAGGGAGTTCCGGATCAAGGAGTTGCGGGATCAAGTTGCAAAGTTGCAGAGTGACAAAGGGGCAAAGTGACAGAGTGGCGACTTTGTGACTTTGCAACTTTGCCACTCTGTCACTGCCTTTAACCCACTCTGCCACGTGAAAAAGGAGAAAATTATGCCCAAAGCGCTCATCATCGAAGATACGCCCGACAACATGGCGCTGATAACCTTCATTTTTAACAAGAACGGCATTGAGACCATGGAGGCGGAAACCGGCCGCAAGGGGATCGATATGGCATTAGCAGCGCCCCGGCCTGATTTTATCATCCTTGACATCCAGTTGCCGGACATGAGCGGCAACGAGGTGCTGAAGGCGATCCGGAGTTCGGAAACGGACGACAGCATCCCGATCATCGCCATGACCTCATACGCCATGAGCGGCGACCGCGAAGAGTTGCTGGCAGCTGGCTGTACCGGGTATATTGAAAAACCCATTGACCCCATGACCGTGATGGAGGAGATTGGGGAGATTTTGAGAGGCAAAGTGGCAGAGTGACAGAGTGGCAGAGTGACAGAGAGATAGAGAGATAGAGGAACAGAATGGGAGTGAAAACTTACCGGGATCTGCTTGTCTGGCAGAAAGCCATGAATCTGGTAACACAGATTTATCAGGTAAGCAGATTGTTCCCGAGTGATGAAATATATGGTTTGACGTCTCAGCTACGGCGCTGTGCTGTTTCGATCCCGAGTAATATTGCTGAAGGCCAGGGGCGGAATTCCTCAGGAGAATTTCTGCGTTTCCTTGGGATTGCTCAAGGGTCTTTATGCGAACTGCAAACTCAGATAGAAATTGCTTGTAATCTTGGATACATAGAAAAAGAAACTTTCGATAACCTTTATGATGCAAGTCGTGAAATTGAAAGAATGCAGAGCAGCCTGATGAAGAGAGGGTGTAAAATAATTTGTGTAAATGGCCATTCCGGGGTACGTCAAGCCCCCACCCTCTAAAAGGAGCTCACATGGCCATTGAAAAAGAACTGCTGGATCGTGATGAAGACATTAAAAAGCAAGAAAAGACCATAGCAACTTTGTCACTCTGCCACTTTGCACTTTGTCACTCTGCAGCTGGAGAAAAAAATGAAAATCCTCATCGTTGAAGACAACCTGGATTCAAGAGTCCTGCTCAGAAAAATGCTTGAAGGAACTGGCCATGAGGTAAGCGAAGCCGTACACGGCCAAGATGCCCTGGCAAGAGCGAAAGAAACCACCCCTGAGCTGATCATCTCGGATATTCTCATGCCGGTCATGGATGGCTTCAAACTCTGTTATGAAGTCAAACACGATGAAAAGCTGCGCTCGGTACCGTTCATCTTTTACACTGCCACCTATGTTGATCTTGAAGATGAACGGCTGGCCATGGGCCTTGGCGCTTCGCGTTACATTATCAAGCCCATGGACCCCCAGGAATTCCTGAAAGTCATCGAGGACGTCGTTGCCGAGGCGGCAGGCAACGAACTCTCCGTGCCGGAAGAACTCGTGGAAGACCCTTTGAATCTTTTTAGGAAATATGACACGAGCGTATCTCGCAAGCTCGAGAAAAAGGTGCGGGAGCTTGACCTCTACCAGAAGGTGTTTGCCAATGCCCTGGACGGGGTACTCATCACTGATAACGACGGCAAGATCCTGGAGCAGAATCCGGCCCTTACCGCCCTGTTTGGCTATGATCATGCAGATTTGGCCGGCCGGTCGGCTGCCTTGATTTTGGGTGAGGAGGTTTTCCGCAACGTCATGGCCGAGGCGTTGCGGGGCGAGCCCTTCAAAAGGACGTGCGAAGCGGCCAGGCAGGATGGCACACAACTCATCGTGGATATTTCCGTGACCGCGTTGCGGAACGAACGCGGCAGGAAAACAGCCCTGGTGTGGACGATCATGGACATCACCAGGCGCTGCGCGGCCGAGGCCGGCCAGCAGCTCTTCCGCCGGCTTGTAGATGCCTCCAACGACGCCATTTTTGTCATCGACGCGCCGACCAGCTGTTTGCTCGATGTCAACGCTCGGGCCTGCGTTCGGCTCGGCTACGACCGCGAGCAACTGCTCGCCTTGCGGCTTATCGACATCGATGCCAACCTCACCGATATGGATATGTGGGAAAGGCACCTGGCTGAGCTGGCCGACCAGGCGGGAATGATCGTCGAGTCGCAGCACCGCGGTCGGGACGGCTCGGTTTTCCCGGTGGAGGTGAGCATCGTCCGCACCAGCGAGGCGGGCCGCGATCTGATCATGGCCGTGGCCCGCGACATTACCGAGCGTCGGCAGGCCGAGGCCCGGGAGCGCCAGGCCAAACAGGAGTGGGACAAGACCTTTGACGCAGTGCAGGATATCATCACCCTGCAGGACAGCGACATGCGGTTGATCCGGGTGAACAGGGCTGCACACGAGGCATTTCGGGCTGGAGTTGGTGATCTGCTCGGCAAGTTCTGTTATCAGGTGTTCCGTGGTACGGCAGAACCTTGCCAGGGGTGTCCCGTGCCCGATACTCTGGAAAATTTTGTATCCTATTCAGCCGAGATCGAACACCCCAACCTGAACAAGATCTTCTGGGTAACAGCCTCGCCGATTCTTGATGAAAACGGCGGGATTTCCAGCATTGCCCATTTTGCCCGGGACATTACCAAGCAGAAGCGGATGGAGATCCAGATTCGGCAATCCCAGAAGATGGAAGCCATCGGCACCCTGGCCGGCGGCATTGCCCATGACTTCAACAATATCCTCACCGCCATTTTGGGCTATGCAGAGCTGGCCCTTGGCGAAGTGGAGAAAGACAGCGACGCGGCCGTTGATATCCGCGAAATAGCCCAGGCCGGCCGCCGGGCCGGCGAGCTGGTCCGGCAGATCCTTACCTTCAGCCGTCAGACCGAGCATGAAAAAAAACCGGTTCGCATCCAGTACATTGTCAAGGAGGCCCTCCAACTGCTGCGCGCCTCCATTCCGACCCGCATCGCACTCCGGCAGGATATCGATGCGGCCGGCGGCACGGTTCTGGCCGATCCCACCCAGATTCATCAGGTGGTCATGAATCTCAGCACCAATGCCTATCATGCCATGCGGGAGAGTGGCGGCGTTCTTGGCGTTACCTTGAAGGCCGTGCAGATCGGCCCGGCCAAGGACGACCGGCTACTGGGTCTGTTGCCCGGCCCCTACCTGGATCTGACGGTGAGCGACACGGGCTGCGGCATGGACAAGGCCACCATGGAGAAGATTTTCGAGCCCTATTTCACCACCAAGAAAAAAGGGGAGGGCACCGGGCTCGGCCTGGCCGTGGCGCACGGCATTGTCACCCAGCATGGCGGGCGGATTACGGTGTACAGCGAGCCGGGCCGGGGCAGCACCTTTCATGTTTACCTGCCCGAGTTGGCAACCATGGCCCCGGAACTGAATAATGAAGAGTTCGAGGTGGCTCCCAGGGGAACGGAACGGGTGCTGGTGGTGGATGACGAGTCCATAATCGTCATCCTTGAGCAGCGGATCCTGACGGATCTCGGCTACCGGGTCACCGCCCTTACCAGCAGCGTTGCGGCCCAGCAGCTGTTCGCCGCGAAGCCGGCTGAGTTCGATCTGGTGATCACGGACATGGCCATGCCGGAAATGACCGGCATGGAACTGGCCGCCAGCTTGCTTGCCGTCCGGCCCGACATCCCCATTATCCTCTGTACCGGCTTCAGCGAGATCATTAACGAGGACACAGCCAAGGCCCTGGGTATCAGGGAATATGTGATGAAACCGGTGCTCAGGGGAAAGTTGGCCACCGTGGTTCGCAAGGTCTTGGATGAAAAGTGATGGTTATCGAGTTGAAAAAGTTTGTTTTTTTAGAATTTTGAAGTAGATAGCTTTTTGGGGAACCGCAGAATATCGAACAAGGAACCGCAGAATTTCGAAGGATAAAACTTCATCATTCGATATTCTTTGACGCCCAGGGATGGGCTAATACCGCGGGAGCCAGGGATGGCGGAAGCGGTGTTCGATATTCGATATTCGCTTTTTTTAAAGGAAACACCTAATGAAAGAACTGCATGTTGGCCTGGGAGACCGGGCCTATCCTATTTTGATCGAGGCCGGGCTTCTGGACCGGGTCGGCGCTGATCTCAAGGCGCGGGCCGTGGCCAAGCGTTATGCCGTGATTGCCGACGACCATGTGGCCGGGCTTTATGCCGGGCTACTCATGAATTCTCTGACTGCGGCTGGCATCGCGGCAGAGCTTGTCACTTTTCCGCGCGGCGAGGCAAGCAAGCATCTGGCCACCGTTGCAGCGTTAGCCAGTGAACTGGCCCAGCGCGGCTTTGACCGGCGGGATGGTTTGATCGCGCTTGGCGGCGGCGTGACCGGCGATATCACCGGTTTTCTGGCCGCGGTCTATATGCGCGGCATCCGTTTTGTTCAGGTGCCCACCACCCTGCTCGCCCAAGTGGACAGTTCGGTCGGCGGCAAGACCGGTGTCGATATCCCCGAGGGTAAGAATCTGGTGGGGGTTTTTTATCAGCCGCGCTGCGTGTACATCGACAGCCAGGCCCTCTTGACCCTGCCCGAGGCGGAGTTGCTGAACGGCCTGGCCGAGGTTATCAAATACGGGGTGATTGCCGATCGGGATTTTTTCGACTTTCTGGAGGAAAAGCGGTTGGCGATTCTGGCCAGGGAACTGCCGGTGCTGGAGGAGGTGATCAAAATCTGCTGCACCATCAAGGCCAGGGTGGTGGAGGCTGACGAGCGGGAGGCAGATCTGCGGCGCATCCTGAATTTTGGTCACACCATCGGCCACGCGGTGGAGGCGGCCTCGCAATATGCCTTGGCGCACGGTTCGGCCGTGGCCATGGGGATGGCTGCCGTTGTCGAGCTTGCCCGCTTACAGGGCCTGCTGGTGGCGGACGAGGCGGCCCGCATCCGGCAGCTGATCAGCGATTTCGGGTTGCCGGTTGCCATTCCGCCGGCGTATGACCGGCAGACGATCATCGGCTATCTGAAAACAGATAAGAAGACCGTGGCTGGCCGGCCGTTTTTCGTCCTGCCCACCGCCATCGGCAAGGTGGTGATTACTGACGACGTAGCCGAGGATCTTATCCGAGCGGTGCTCTAAGATGAAGGTATTGTTGATTGCCGCCTGCACCCTTTGCGGCAGGATCAGTCCGGCCGGAATGGGCAGTATGCTGGACCGGCAGCGGTTGGAGTCGTTCAGGGCCAGTACCGATGCCTCGCTGATCGGCGCTGGCACCCTGCGGCACGACGACCCGGAGATGCGGGGGCCAGCGGGCCGGCTTGACCCGAAACGCCTTCGGGCCGTGCTGACCGGTTCCGGCGATATCCCTGTTGTCGGCAAGAAGCTGTTCAGCCATGAGCCGCCGCCGCTGGTTTTTACGGCGACTACGCATGCCAAAGAACTTACGGCCCGGCTCGGTTGCCGCGGCCGGGTTGTCGGCTTGCCCGCCGGGCCGGCGGGCCTGTCGATCGCGGCCGCCATCGCCGAACTTGCCAGCCTTGGCGCTCGCTCGGTTCTTCTGGAAGGTGGCGGCCGGCTCAACTATGCGGCGCTGAAAGAAAAGGTGGTGGACGAGTTGTTGATCACCCTTGTCCCCTCTCTATCCGGCGATACCGACGCCACTTCTCTGGTCGCGGGCAACGGTCCTCTCGGTTCGCCGTTTTTGCCCCTGACACTGGTTTCCGCCGAACCCGTTTCCACGGGTGAGATATTTCTGCACTATCGAAGAGGAGATGGCCATGGATAAGCAGGATCTGGCGATTATGTACTCGGGAGGCAGCGACTCTTTAGCCCTTTATGCCTTGGCTGCCCTGGGCCATCATCCGCATCTGCCGCGGCCGCGCACCATTCATCTCCTCCATATGTTAAACGGCTTCAGCCGGTTTCACGATTTCCCCCGCAATCGGTTCTTGACAGCCAAAGAGATTCTTGAGAAGCAGAAGGCCACCGTTGGTGACTCGACGGTCAACGGTGCTGCCCCCCTGCCCGAGACGGTGTTAGTCGAACTGGACATGGGACGGCTGTTTCAGGGTCTCTGGCTGGATCGCTACGAGGAACTCATGCCCCGCTACGGCGGCAAGAATCTGGTCTGCGTCGCCTGTAAGGTCGGGATGCATGCCCGGGCCGTGCTGTATTGCATTGAAGCCTTTATCCCGACCCTGGTTACGGGGTATGCCCGGCGGCAGGGTTTTTATCCGGAACAGACCCCGGTGTTTATGGAGAAACTGGCGGCGTTTTCCCGGCACTTCGGGGTGATCACGCACTTCCCGGTCTATGAGGAGTTTGATGACCAGCTTGTTACCCGGCATGTGCTGGAAGATTTCGGGCTGCCATCCACCGGCGGCGGTGAACGGAAATGCCTTTTTTGCCAGACCCTGACCACGGCCACTGAAAAGGAGATCGGCGACTATCTGAATGATGTGCTGCCCCGGGTGATTGACTATGTCGAACATCGATTGGCCGGCCGGGTCGGTGCGGCGGCCCGCTGTTTTCCTCCCGGCCGGTAGCGGTTAGAGGTTGTTTTCTGGTCGAGGTGGCTGCCGGCGTGAACCTTTTATCATGAAAGGCAGTTGCGGATGTCGGCCAGAGTGGTTGCCAGCCGGCAGCGGACATCATGGATATGAATGCTTTCCAGGCTCAGGCTTTCCACCACGATGCCGCTGGTCGGCAATAGTTTCTGGCCAAGGCGTTCGGCCACGGCCCGCGCCGTATCCCGTACCGCATCTTCGGCAAACTGCGGACGGAGGTGGGCGGCGAGAACCAGTTCCGCCTCGTCCGGTCGTTTAAGCAAATCCTGCGCGATATGCAGCGCCGAGCTCAGGCAATCGATCAGTTCGTCCGGGGAAGGGGCGGGCGCGTCGTCTTCGGTGGTCACCGCCAGGGTAGTGAATGACCGCTGGGAATGGGTGGCGAGCGGCGGGCTAGAGGTGTTCATCGTCTCATAAAGGCACTGATTATAGACCTGGGTACAGGGACAGGCAGTGAGGTGATTGAGGCCGACGGCTGTCGTTGCTTGGCTGTGGAGTCTGTCTCCTGCCCGCTGCATTGACACTGAGCAGGAGAGCCGGACGGTATCCACGGAGAGTCGGCCGCTGATTGCAGTCTGCCGGAGCAGTGGCAGGGAGCCGGTCAACTCCACCGAGGCGGTGGTCGCTGGCTGGCTGTCAAGCACCAGGCGGCAGAGGGTCTGTCCGTAGTCGGTCACTCTGGCGAATTTCCGGAAATGGAGTTCGCTAATCACCTGTTCGATTCTCGACATGTGGATGCCGCGGCGCTCGCCCGTGAGATTGACCATGATCGCCGCGGTAAAAGGCAGCCGCGCGGGTTGGTCGATGTCCATGTCGATCCAGACCGTTTTTCCGGAAATGCCGACCTCGTTGAGCGGGATGGGAAAGGCTGGCCGTTCTTCCGGGACGTCGGTCACCGAGGCAATCACGCGCTGGTGTTCTGCTGTGGGGATCAGGGTTTTTTTCAAAGGAGGCCTTCCTTTTCCATGGCCACGTACCATTCCTGGACCGTCTGCCAGTGTTTGTTGTGATCAGTCATCCATGCCGCTATCTGTCGTAATCGGCCGGTGTTCTCCGGCGCCTGCCGGTCCATCTCGGCCACGATATCGAGCAGTCGATTAACAATGGCCAGCAGTTGGCGCCGGTTGGGATTGGCGCAAAGACTGCCTTGATGCAGGCGGCGCAGGGTTATCGGCCCGGCATCCCGGGCAAAGCCGAATGAAAAACGGCTGGCCAGGCGCAGAAAGAAAGCCCAGTCTTCTCCGAATTCTTCCGATCCGAAGCCGCCGGTTTCATAAAAGGCGTGACGGCTGACCGCCATTGCGGAAGGGACGGTAAAGCACCAGCGGGCCATGGCGTTATAACAGTCGCCTTCAGGCCCAGGCGGCTGGTCGGGAATATTGAAAAATCCACCCTGGATTTCATCGATGGTGCGGGTGGTGCCATAGGCCACATGAAAACCGTCGTTTAGGACTTTGGCCAGGGCGTGAACGTGATGGGGCAGCCAGCGATCATCCGAATCGAGGAACATGAAGGCATCACCCGTGGCCTCGGCGGCGCCGGCATTCCGGGCTTGCCCCGGTCCGAGTCCGGGAAGTTCGACAAGGTGCACCTCGGGGAACCTGGCAGCTATTTGTTCCGAGGTGTCGTCTTTTGAGCCGTCGTTAACAACCACAATTTCTTGAACCGCCTGGCGCTGGTTGCAAACGCTGGCCAGGGCATCCAGGACCATGGCGCATCGGTCCCGTGTCGGTATAATACAGGTTACCTGCATGGCTGATGAGGGCTTCCCGAGCGCGTTTCACATTGTTCGACCGAGTTTGCCAATCTCTCAATGCATCGCCGTCATTAGTCAGATTCGCCTTGCCCGGATTTTTTGTCTTGTGGCCTATCATGCCTCTGCCCGACTGCTCCGCCGGCTTTTCGCGCGGTTTTCGGTTGAGCTGGGCTGTCTTGAAGAACTCGTGTCGCTATGTCATGGATCGTTCTTGTTGGTCGGCGGCAGGATCAGGTTGTGGCGGTGTCAATGGCGGTTACGCGATTTCTGCCGTTACGTTTCGAGTCATACAGGGCTTTGTCCGCCGAATCGATCATGGCCGCCTTCTTGTTCGGGCTTTTTTTCGGCACGAAGTTCGACACCCCGATGCTGACCGTTGCCTTGATGGTCAGCCCGTCGGCAACCATCTCCAGGGCTTCAATGCTTTTCCTCACCCGGTCCGCCAGGATTGTCGCTCCCACCAATTCGGTCTCCGGCAAGATTATGGCAAATTCCTCGCCGCCGTAGCGGGCCACGATGTCGCAGTTTCTGACCATTTCCATGATGGTCTGGCTTATGGCTTTGATGACAATATCGCCGCGGGGATGTCCGTAATTGTCGTTGATTTTTTTAAAGTGGTCGATGTCAAACATGATTAAGGCGAATGATCGGCCGTAGCGTACCGCCTCGCTCAACTCCCGGGCCATCGCCTCCTGGAAATAACGGTGGTTGTATAAACCGGTCAAACCATCCCGGGAGGCCAGTTCACGTAATCGGGCATTGGCCAGCTTGAGATCCTGGGCAAGGCTTTCAGCCTCTTCCTTTGCCTGCTTGAGTTCAAGGACAAGCTGTTCATAAGAGAAGTTCAGTTTGCCCAGTTCCTCGTTGGCCTCCAGGAGGATCTGGGAATAGGGCTTCATGTCGCCCGGATCGATCTCAAAGGAGGAGAGAATCTCGACGCTTTTTTCGGCCACGGAGTCGATGTAGTTCGCGATGTCGGCATCGCTGATCCCGAATTTTTCCCCGAGTATTTTTTTGATTTCCAGAATTTTGGAAGTGCTTCGCGTTCCATGATACGCGGAAGAGACATCGTCTGAGAGAAGAAGAATGTCGGTCTGGAGTGCGTAGTCGTCGGGAACCGGGCTGTCATGATGGTGGTGCCGGATTGGCATGTAGATGCTTTCGGGTAGCCCCCAGCGTTTTAGAACCTCGGCGCCCAGTTCCTGGTGGTCGAAGCCGAAAAGCTGTTTTTCCGCGGCGCAGACCTGCAGACCGGCCGCTTTTTTTTCATCGAGGACCTTGGAGTAATCTTCTGGACGGCAGAAGAACATGATTACGATGCCGATATCCTGTAACAGGGCGGTGACAAAGGTGTCATCACTGCGGTGCTTCACCATGGGGGCAAGCAGTTCGGCGCCGACCGCGGCGGTTATCGCCCTCTTCCAGAAGAAATCGAAATTAAAACCGCCCTCAGGCGTGCCTTTCATCTTGCCGGCGATGACAAACGAGAGCGCTATGTTCTTTAAGGCATCGACGCCGATAATCGATAGGGCGCGTTGGATGTTGTCCACCTTGGAGTTTAGCGAGTAAAAGGAGGAGTTGGCCACCATAAGAATTTTGGCAGTCAGGGCTGGATCGGCGGAGATGATTCCGGCAAGCTCGCCGAAAGACGCGTTGTTTTTTTTGACAACATCAAGGATGCGAACCGCTATGGCAGGAGGAGAAGGAATCTTGATTTCGGTTTTCAGGAATTTCTCAACGGGGTCCAAAGGAGATGTCTCCAGAATTTTTTCTAAACGTTCAGATAGACAACACGTCAACTGCTTCCGTTATGTTGGTTGTTCACTGTCAAATGTACCGCGCATCGACATGGAATGGAAGAGGGCGTTGACCAAATTTTCAATTTTGTAACATTGCTCAGCTTGGCCATTCAGGGGTGAATGCTGTCTGGCGCCTCGGGTGCCGTTTGGGCGGCTAAAGTCTCTCGGTCAGTTCGTGCAGAAGAGAAAAGACAAGAGAGTCATGGTCGCCGCGTATCCTCCACGATAAATGGTGTGCATCGGACAGCCGCACTTGATTTTTTTACCCAGATTCGGACCATGGTAATGGTTTGGCCTTCCGGGTCGACAATGTTGGGAAGTTCTTCAATGTGCGAGATATCTGATGTGTTAAATTCGAAGTATGAGGTGTTGCTGCTGTAAGGGTCCGCGACCAGAAGGATTATCTGGGGATTATAAGGGTGTTTTTGCGGCGAGCCTGAAAACGGGACATGATTTTTCCATAACCCGGCGTTGTCGCAAGGTTGCTTGTAACCCTGGATTTCGAGTTTTTGGGATGCCTGGGGAAAGGTTGAGATAGTCATTCGGCATTCTCCAGCAGGACGATTGGTTCTGACAGCGCTGTTTTCTGTTTCTATAGTTATGCCATGGGCGATTGCTGTCGTCAACAGTTCCTTGTTTCGGTCATGAATAAGTAGTGTTTTTTGGCAACCATATCAGGCGGCGGGTGGCAAAGTCTGCGGTCCGGTGACTCGTTAGCCTTGCCACCCGTCGGACATTCGGGAGTTCATGGTGTTAAGGGGCTTATGCCCATGAGAGGTGCTGCAAAGAATCCATCTCTGCGGGGGGAGCAGAGTGCGGCCAGAGGAGAATTGACATTGTGTTTTTTCGGATGACAGCCTCTTAAGGTGGTGCCGCGGAAATTTGTCATCCTTTCAGCCACAGCGCCATTTCATGGTCCAATTCCCCTGCGTCCCCGATGTTCAGTTCAAGGAGTCGGCGAAGATGGGTTATTGTGTCAATGTCCTGCCGGAGAAATTTACAGCCGCACTTGTTGTCGTGGACATGGACAAGTTTGACTTCAAACGTCATGGCAATGCTGGATGACGGCAGGGTGATATTCAACTGACAGGTATCACCTATTCGTACGGGGCAATTAGTCTCCATCTGCAGCAGGGCCCCTTTTAACGAAATATCGAGAAGACTGGCGGGGTAGGGCGTATTGTCGATCTCCAGTTCAGATTTCGTCTCGAATTTGACCCGCTGAAAATTTCGTCTGTTGTCCATTGGTCCCTCAATTGGTCTTGGCATCTGGTGGGCATTCGGGGTCAGCCGGATTGACGCTCTGACGCAGCATTAAACTTTATGAGGAAAATACTCTGAAAAATAAATTGCTACCACAATATTTTGTTATCTGAACCCATTAGCATGGATAGGGCTGCAGCAAATTTAACACGGTAAAGCGCCATTGTCGGAAGCAATTATCAATTAACTGGACATATTGAATTATTGCGGGTCGCACGAAAAAAAACAGCCCACTCTGGCAGAAAAAAAAATTACTCATTGACAAGGTGAAATATTTATTATATTTCCTCGTAAATGAAGCTTCATTCATTTGGACAGTTGACACCTCGGGAGTGGCACATTGTAGGTGTTAACGATTCGGCGGATGGGGTAAATTAATTATCGGTAACACGGAAAACATTCCAAGATTAGGTCCGCCATGAGATTGCCGTTGTCGCTCGCACGATCCAATCAGATGCTGGTAGCCGCCATTGCTATCGCTCTCGCCTCATTAGTCGCCCCGCAGATTGTCCATGCTTCAGAAGGTTCCGCCGAGTTTTATGTATCGGCATGGCTGGTTCGGGTGTGGCTGGGGCTTGTCTGCGGGAGTACCATTGTGGTCGGGGTAATGTTGGCTCTTGACAGCTATTCTTCGAAGCCAACCATTGAGCCTGTCTTGACAGCGGATTCGAAGGTGGAATTGGTCAAGAAATACCAGTTGAGTTATCTGAAGATCGGGGGCGGTCTTCTTTGCGTCACTGTTGGCTGCGCATTATTCGTGGTCGCGGTTTTTTTGCTGCCTGATAAACGTACCGGCCACTCCGGAATCGGGAAGGTGTTGCAGCGTTTCAATATCGGACAGATTATCGTTGAGCAAAACACACACGAACAGGGCGATCATGCTGGTGGCGCCGCAACTCCAAGCCCTCCGCACGATTGAGGCAGAAACTGCATTAGTTGAAGAAAAACAATAATTACTGTTGTCTTAAACATGAGGGAGGTCTGTAAATGAAGATTACGTTGACTGGTTGGTTTGGCTACATTTTTTTGGTCGCCTCGCTGCTTGCCACCTTTTCGCTTCTATTTAAATCGATGAAGGACGATTGGACTGCGAAAGACAAGGTGAATCAGACTGTTGTGTTAATCGTGCTTGCGGTTCTCGGCGCGATGATAGGCGGTGCGCTGCTTATCGGAGGCTAGCAGGTTCAATTAGCGGGCCGCTGGCAATGCGTTCCCGTGAGCATTCTCATGTCGTCAATGCGGGTCAGAACATTGGTAAGCAAATATATCTGCGGGCAGTGGTTCTTCAAATGAAAAGCCCGCTGGGAATTGCATATGGTGGTGTTGCATTTTCCGCAGGAAATCAGGCTTCGGCTTACAGTGCTTGGCTCTGCGAAGGAAAGCACCTCAGGTAACGAAGATCTCTTTTGGAATCATATGTCGCCAAAATTTATCAATATAATGCATTCGATCAACGATACCATCTCCATGCAACATGCATGGAGTACACTCTATGAGTACGGGGCATTGTGAGAATTGTGACACGAGTGAAGATGACAACAGTACGCATCATCATAATGATCATGGCCCTGGGGCTGGGGGCAGTGTTGCCTCTGATCCCCTTGACCGTGGCGAGCGTATCTGCCATGGAGAATTCCGACTGTTTGGGATGTCATGGCGAAGAGGGTTTCTCTGCAACCAGAGACGGCCATGAAGTCTCACTCTTTGTGAGTGAAGAAGGGTTTGCCGGTTCAATTCATGGCGTCAATGGGGTCGGTTGCACGGAATGCCATGTGGACGCTACAGATTCCCATCCAGATGTATTGCCGGATCTGCAACCGGTTGACTGCAGCGGTTGCCACGACGAAGCTGCAGCGGCATTAGTCGGCAGCGTTCACGCCAGTCGCGATTTGACAGGAGGGAAAGGGGCTCGGTGTCAAGAATGCCATGGATCGCACGACATTCTATCCAAGACGGACCCCAAATCCCGTGTTTATCCGCTCAATATTCCAGATACTTGCGGGTCTTGTCATGCCCATGCTGATATCGTTGGGCAAGCGAAAGCGGTAAATGCCCTTTATGAACAGGGGCAGCACGGCATCTCAACCCGTAAGGGTATGCTCGGGGCCGCAATCTGCACCGATTGCCATGGCGGTCATCATGTTGTTGCTGTTTCTGATTCCGCCTCGCCCGCCAATCCGAAGAATATCGTGGCGACTTGCGGCAAGTGCCACGCCGGCACGGTTGCGGTTTACAAGCAAAGTGTTCATGGCATGGCCAGAGGTGCCGGTTCTGAATTGGCTCCTACTTGCGGCGACTGTCATAACCCGCACGCGACTGATCGGGTCGACCGTGAAGAATTTCTCCTGAATAGCATGGAGACCTGTGGCGGATGCCACCATGAGGCGATGGTAACCTATCGAGCTTCATACCACGGGCAGATTACCGGACTCGGTTTTACCCGCAATGCCAAATGTGTTAATTGCCATGGGGCGCACGCTATTCAGCCTTCTGGTAATCCCGCGTCGTTAACCAGCGTCGAAAAACGCCTGGGGACATGCCAGCAATGTCATACAACTGCGCAGAAGAATTTTATCGGTTTTTCTCCGCATCTTGATCACTCCAATAAAGAGAAATTCCCTGTCGAATCGGCTATTTTTGGGGTGATGGGCGCCCTATTGATCAATGTCTTCCTGTTGTTCAGTGTCCATACCCTTCTCTGGTTCATCAGGGCGATGTTTGAGAAACTTAAGAAGGAGGCACCGCCGCATCTCGGTAATCCGTCGGGGCGTTACTTCCTGAGATTTAACTTCTATCAACGTATCACCCATTTTCTCATATTCACAAGTTTTGTAACTCTGTCGGTCACCGGGCTGCCGCTGAAGTTCCATGATTATGCATGGGCCAAGATGCTGGCGCATCTTTTAGGCGGCTTTGAGGTCGCGGGTGTCTTGCACAGGATGATGGGTGCGGTGACCTTTGGTTATTTTGCAATGCATCTGGCCTATATCGCCTATCTGGCGATCAGTGGACGCATGCGTATTCGTGATATCCTCTGGGGACCGCGCTCGATAGTCCCGCAGCCCAACGATGCAGTCGAGATTGCTACAAATTTCAAGTGGTTCCTCGGGCTGGGGCCACGGCCGAAATTCGGCCGTTTCACATACTGGGAAAAGTTTGACTACCTTGCAGTCTTCTGGGGCGTTGCGATTATCGGACTGAGCGGACTGGTTCTCTGGTTCCCGGAGTTAACCACCCGGTTACTTCCTGGTATGGTAGTAAACATAGCATGGATTATCCATGCCGACGAAGCGCTTCTGGCTACCGGTTTTATTTTTCTGATTCATTTTTACAACACCCATTTGCGTGTTGAGAAGTTTCCATTGGATCCTGTCATCCTTACAGGCAGGATCGATGAAGAGGAAATGCGACATGAACGGCCGAATGAGTTTGCGTTGCGTCGACAGGATGGTTCACTGCGTGAGATCCAAACCACCGAAGCACCACTGTGGATGAAAAATTTCTCAAAAGCGGTGGGCTGGACATTCGTGGTGATCGGGTTTGCGCTGCTGATCGCCATGATGTCAGCTTTTTTTGTATAGTTGTACGCAAAAGGCGCCGAGGACATTTCGGTTCCAGGATTTGTGAAAGATAAGTGTTGCGTGAAACGCAATAGTAGAAATCTGTAGAAATCTCATGTTTTTAATTTATTGAAAGATGAAGGCAGGTTTGATTCTTTACGGGGGCATCAAAGATGGATGAATCCTTGATATTAGCAAGGCTGGATAAACTCTCTGAGGAAATACAGTCCTTGAAATCCGGAGTTCTGGATGAATTAAAAGAGGACCTGCAGCCGATCATCAAGCAGGCCACTCCGCACGTCATGAATTTTCTCTCAGATGTGAATGGGCAATACAGCAATGAGGACCTTGCTCAGTTGGCCAAAAATATCATGTTGAACCTACAGAACTTAAACGGCATGATAAATATGATACATGCCGGCATGGAACTGAAGGACGATATGAACCCGATTATCCAGCAGGTTCTGCCCAAGGCCACCGAGTTCCTGGGCGAGGTTGACGGCAAGTTCAAGGCCGAAGAACTCGTTGCCCTGATACGCAAGCTGCTTTCCAACCTTGAGAATTTCAATTCCGCCCTTGAGATGCTGAAGGCAGGCATGGAACTGAAGGACGATGCAATGCCGATCATCCAGCAGGCCCTGCCCAAGGTCACCAGTTTTCTGGGTGAGGTTGACGGTCAGTTCAAGGCCGAAGAACTCGTTGCCCTGACACGCAAGCTGCTTTCCAACCTTGAGAATTTCAATTCCGCCCTTGAGATGCTGAAGGCAGGCATGGAACTGAAGGACGATGCAATGCCGATCATCCAGCAGATTCTGC
>Ga0208863_1000254_pt1 | contig 65459 bp, 48 predicted proteins | sample RifOxyD3_FD_184040 | JGI IMG/M metagenome (GOLD analysis project Ga0208863, IMG submission 184040) | Soil microbial communities from Rifle, Colorado - Rifle Oxygen_injection D3 (SPAdes) | ecosystem: Environmental > Terrestrial > Deep subsurface > Rock core/Sediment | place: Rifle, Colorado... | reverse complement strand
GGGATACACCCTGATGCGATATTCAAGATTCCCGCATTGTTCGGGTTGCAGCTCGGTGACAAACAGGTACTCGCCCGTTTCACCAGGCTCACCGACCGCCTCAAACCGGTAATGCCGCGCCGAGGCCAGCGGCTCTTTGCGGGCATTATAGCCAATCAGTATTTCCACCACCACATCCTCTGGCGTCAACCCGTTCAGCTTCACCGCCACTTCAAATTTCAGACTATCACCATAATTGATACGCAGACTCGCCTGATCGGTGCGACGCAAAGTAACCCCCGCCCAGGCGCTTTGCACCCTCGCCTTCCACAATGCTACCAGACGGGAATTTTCCGACTCATCCTGCGTGTACAAAGTATGCTGACGACTGGCCGGCAGATAACACTTAGCCAGATATTCACCGACCATGCGCTTGGAGTTAAAGCGCGGAATGATGCTGGCCATCGAACGCTTGGCCATCTTCACCCAACTGGCCGAAAAGCCCATCTTGCCGTAATCATAATAAGAAGGGACGACCTGATCCTGCAGCAATTCGTACAGGGTGCGGGTTTCTTCGCGGGTGCGAATCTCTTCACTCAGCAACTCGGAGACCGGCTTGATCGCCCAGCCGTTCTTGCCGTCGTAGCTCTCCCCCCACCAACCGTCCAGCACGGACAGATTGATGCTGCCGTTCATCCCCGCCTTCATCCCGGACGTGCCTGAAGCCTCCAGCGGGTACAGCGGATTGTTCAGCCAGACATCCACACCGGACACCAGTTTGCGCGACAGTGCCAGATCGTAACCTTCCACTACCAGCACCTTGCCGGTAAATTCGGGCATCTTGGAAATTTGCGTGATGCGGCGTATCAAGTCCTGCCCCGGCACGTCGGCAGGATGCGCCTTGCCGGCAAAGATGAATACCACCGGACGATCAGGGTTGTGCAGTATTTCACGCAGCCATTCCAGATCGCCGAACAACATGGTAGCGCGCTTGTAGGTGGCAAAACGGCGCGCGAAACCCACGGTGAGTATATTCGGGTTTTCCGGGTTCACGTACTTGAGCAAACGTTCCAGATGCGCCTCGGAACCGTGATTGCGAAAATGCTGAGCGCGAATGCGATCGCACACCGTATTGAGCATCTTCACCTTCAAGGTCTGATGCACGCTCCAGAATACATGATCCGGCACATTGTCTACGCCATCCCATAACTTTAGGTCGTTCATCCGCGAATTCCACTCGGAACCCAGATAACGGTCCAGCAACTCTATCCATTCGGTCGCCAGAAAAGTCGGTGCATGCACCCCGTTGGTGACATAAGTCATCGGATTTTCTTTGTCTTCAATCTCCGGCCACATGTCGCCGCAAATTTTGGACGATACATCGCCGTGGATGCGCGACACCCCGTTGTGAAAACGCGAGCCGCGCAAGGCCAGCGCGGTCATGTTGAAGTCTTGACCCCCTGCCGTCTTGCCCAGCGCTATGAACTGGTCGTAACTTAAATTGAGCTGCGGATAATAATGTTCAAAGTAGTGCTGCATCATGCCGACGTGAAAGTGATCGTGGCCTGCAGGCACCGGCGTATGGGTGGTAAACACCGTGTTCGCCGCAACCGACTCCAGAGAGGTGGCAAAATCGAAAGCCTCTCCGGCCATATTCTGCCGGATGCGTTCCAACATCATAAAGGCGGCATGCCCCTCGTTGATATGCCAGACGGTAGGACGTATGCCCAGCACCTGCAAGGCGCGCGCGCCTCCGATGCCCAGCACGATCTCCTGCTGGATACGCATCTCCGTGTCGCCGCCATACAGCCTGTGGGTGATGTCTCTGTCGTGCGCGCTGTTGCTCTCCAGATCGGTGTCCATCAGATACAGCAGGATATGCCCGACCCGCGCCTGCCAGATTTTGATATGCACCTTGCGGCCGGGCAAGTCCACCGAGGTATACGCCTCCAGGCCATCGGGAGTGATAGACGGCGTAACGGGTAATTCATCGAAACTGGAATCGGTGTTGCTGGCGATCTGATTGCCTTCACCGTCTATGGTCTGGTGAAAATAGCCCTGACGATAAAGCAAGCCGACACCGACAAACGGCAGACGCAGATCGCTGGCCGCCTTGCAGTGATCCCCTGCCAGGATGCCCAAACCGCCGGAATAAATGGGGAAGCTTTCATGGAAGCCGAATTCGGCGCAGAAATAGGCGATTAAATCGTCTTCGCCTAACCAGTCGAAGCCTGCCGCAGGTTGCCGGTAATCGTGATAGGTATCGTAATCGGCCAGCACGCGGTTGAAATTTCCGAGAAATACCTGATCTTCTGCGGCATCGAGCAGCAATTGCTCATCGACGCGCTTCAAAAATGCTTTGGGATTGTGGCCGGTGGCTTTCCATAAGCCCGGATGTAGCCGCGCAAACAAACGGCGGGTCGGGCGATCCCAGCTGTACCAGAGATTGTTAGCCAACTCTTCGAGACGCGCTAAGCGTTCAGGAACTTTAGGGCGGACTTGCAGAAAGTAAGCGGTACTTTTATTCACATTCGATTCCTCACAGAAAGCTGCCTGTCAGATTATAGCGCAGCTATACGAGCCGCATCGCGCTTGATTGAAAAGCAATGGTTGTCGGGTTAAAACGTCCGGCTTAGGTTAAAAAAATAGCCACCTTAGTTGAAGGTGGCTATTTTTTTTAAATCAGAAAGTTAAACCTGATGACCTCAAGGTTTTACGGCTTTCACATTCCAGACCTTTTCCGCATATTCCAAAATCGTGCGGTCGCTGGAGAATTTACCCATATTCGCTACGTTCAGAATCGCGCGACGCGTCCACTCATCCTTTTCCTGATAGAGCTGACTGACTCTGTCCTGAGTCGCGATATAACTGGCGTAATCGGCCAGCAACAGATAATGGTCGCCGTGATGGGTCAGATTGTTGAAAATCGGACTGTAGCGATCGGCCTCTTCCACCGAGAAGAAACCGTTGCCTATCATATCCAGACACTGTTTCAACTCGTCATTGCCGTGGTAGTAATCCCACGGATTGTAACCGCGCACACGCATCTCAGCGACTTGCGGCGTGGTCAGACCGAAGATGAAGATATTGTTGTCGCCCACTTCTTCGAGAATTTCAACGTTAGCCCCGTCCAGCGTACCGATGGTCAGCGCGCCGTTCAGCGCCATCTTCATGTTGCCGGTACCTGAGGCTTCCGTCCCTGCCGTAGAAATCTGCTCGGACAGATCGCTGGCCGGGAATAATTTTTCCGCAGAAGACACATCGTAGCTCGGCAGGAACACCACTTTGAGCAGACCGTGCACCGCAGGATCGTTATTGACGATGCTGGCCACATCGTTGATAAGACGGATGATCAGCTTGGCCATCTTGTAGCCGGGTGCGGCCTTGCCGCCGAAGATCACCGTGCGCGGTGTAACGTTATGCAAATTGCCGGAACGGATGCGGTTGTACAGCGTGATCACATGCAGCACATTGAGCAACTGGCGCTTGTACTCATGGATACGCTTGATCTGTACGTCGAACATCGAATCCGTATCGATCTTAATCCCGACCTTGCGCTCGATATAGTTAGCCAGCCTGACCTTGTTGGCGTGTTTGACTTCACGGAAACACTTCTGGAATTCGGCGTCATCGGCATGATTGACCAGTTGCTTCAATTGCGACAGATCGCGCACAAAACCGGAACCGATGCGGGAGGTGATCAGTTCGGTCAGTTCAGGATTGCACTGATTCAACCAGCGACGCGGCGTAATCCCGTTGGTCACATTGATAAACTTACCGGGGAAAATACGGTGAAAGTCGGCAAATAAGGTGGTTTTCAGCAGCTCGCTGTGGATCGCGGCCACGCCGTTCACCGTATGACTACCGACTACAGCCAGATGCGCCATGCGCACGCGACGACCGTTGTTTTCATCGATGATGGATACGCGCTTTAGCAATTCGGTATCGCCGGGGAACAGATGATTGACCTGAGCGATGAAACGATGATTGATCTCGTAGATAATTTCCAGATGACGCGGCAACACGCGTTCAAACTTGCTCACCGCCCAAGTCTCCAGCGCTTCAGGCATCAGGGTGTGATTGGTGTAGGCGAAGACCTTGGTGACCAGTTCCCACGCGTGATCCCATTTGAGCTTATACACGTCGACCAATTGATACATCAATTCGGAAACGGCAATCGCAGGATGGGTGTCATTGAGCTGGATCGCGACTTTCTCAGGCAACTGATTCCAGTCGCTGTGTTCGGCCAGGAAGTGATGCAAAATATCTTGTATCGAAGCTGAAACGAAGAAATACTCCTGTTTCAGACGCAATTCCTTACCGACGGCCGAACTGTCGTTAGGATAGAGCACCTTGGAGAGGCTTTCGGAGACATTTTTATCCTGAACCGCACTGATGTAGTCACCCGCGTTGAATGATTCCAGATTGAATTCACGCGTGGCCTTAGCGGCCCACAGACGCAGGTTATTTACGGTGTCGGTGTTGTAACCGGGAATAGGCACATCATAGGCCATCGCCATCACGGTTTCGCCGTCTACCCAATGATGTTCGGTGTTGCCGTGGCCGTCCGGGAAATGCACCACATGACCGAAGAACTTGACCGGATACAGACGCTCGGGGCGCTGAAACTCCCAGGGATTGCCAAAACGCAGCCAGTTATCCGGGCTTTCGACCTGCTGGCCGTTTTCGATATGCTGATTGAACATACCGTATTCGTAACGGATACCGTAACCTTGACCCGGCACATCCAGTGTCGCCATGGAGTCGAGGAAACAAGCCGCCAATCGACCCAAACCGCCGTTACCTAAAGCCGCATCGATTTCAGTTTCTTCAACTTCTTCCAGATCCTGACCCAAAGCCTTCAAACCCGCGCGCAAGGGCGATGCAACACCCAGATTGAGCGCAGCATTAGACAGGGTGCGACCGATCAAAAATTCCAGTGATAAATAATACAGACGCTTAGGATCCTGACCCGCGCTCGCTTCGTCGGTTTTCAGCTGTTTTTCGATAAGCTGATCGCGCACGGTATACGCGGCAGCTTCGTACCAGTCGTGACGGGTAGCGGTCTTGGCGGATTTGCCTTCGGTGTAAATCAGATGATCGGTCAGCGACTGTTCAAATGTATCTGTATTGGGAGCAACCTTGTTTTTAACACTCGTTTTTTTTGAAGAACTCATCGTAATAGCCTGTATTTAAATAATATTATTTTTGCGCACAATTTTTCACCTGACCAAGTTTAACAACTTAGCGCCCCGCTGTCACATGAAAATGGGCAATGGCTAATGATTCCACCCTGTAGTGGCGGTGCTTTTGTGCAAATTTCCAGGGGGAAGAACCGCTTTTAACGCATCAATCTCCCGCCTGAAATACCCGCAAAGCGGGACCGTAGAGTGCAGCCCTGTCATTCAAGATCACCTTGACCGGCATCGCTTCGAGCAACGGTTTCATGCGGCCTTTATTCAGAAAAGCCGCCAAAAATTCACCGCTTTGCAGCATGGGCAGGATTTTCGGTGCAATGCCGCCGCCCAGATAGAGGCCGCCACGGCTCATGGTCTTGAGCGCGAGATTACCCGCCTCAGCACCATAGAGCTGTACAAACAACTGCATGGTCTGCGCACAGATCTCATCGCGGCCTGCTAAGGCTGCGGCAGAAATCGCGGCGGCCGCATCCCCCGACTGCATTTCGCTGATCAACCATTCAGGCGCCGCCTTGCCGCGATACAGACAGAGAAATTCGCGCAGACTGACGATACCCATGCCCGAGACCACGCGCTCCCAGCTGACATGGCCAAATTGCTGCTGCAAATGGCGCAGCAGGGAAAACTCCAGCGTATTGGAAGGCGCAAAACTGGCGTGGCCGCCTTCGGTGGCAAAAGGTTGATAGCTATTGCCATCCCAATACAAGCCCGCCTCGCCCAAGCCAGTGCCCGCTGCGATCACCGCCGCATTCCCGGTCGCATCGGCTTCCCCTGCCTGCAAGGTCAGCAAATCCTCATCGCCTAACGCGGGCAAGCCGCATGCTGTCGCTTCCAGATCGTTGAGCAGCAAACAGCGTTCGAAGCCGAATTGCCGCTGCAACGCATCCGCATCGATCCGCCAGGGGAGATTAGTCGTCTGCACCACGCGCCCCTGTACCGGCCCAGCCACCCCAAAAGCGGCACGGCGAGGGGTATCTATGCCGGCCAGAAATTCAGCCAGCAGCGTTTCAAACTTTTCATAATTCCCGCTGGCGAAACTCACCTCGTGCTCAATATACACCCGAGTCCCTGCCACGGTCACGATGGCTAAACGGGTCTTAGTCCCACCGATGTCTCCTGCGAGAACACAGCTCATGACAAATTCTCCAGGCGACTAGCCACAAGCTCAAAAAAACGATTCACTACACACCTCATTTCAGCTCCCCACTATTGTCTTTACTAACGTCCTGCGCCGCATCCAGCATCTTCTGCGGCAATTGTTTGGTGGGTTTAACACCCAATACTTTGAGCATTTCCGCCTGACGGATCACATTGCCACGGCCGCCGGTAAATTTATTGTAAGCGCCGTCATAGGCCCTCTGCGCCTGTTGCAGCTTGATGCCCAGACCGTCCAGATCCTCCACGAATCCGGCCAGTTTGTCGTAGAGTTCTGCACCGCGACTGGCGATTTCCTGCGCGTTGCGGTTCTGCTGCTCCTGCCGCCACAAATGCGCCACGGTGCGCACCACAAACAACAAAGTGCTAGGACTGACCAACAACACGTTCTTCTGCCATGCCTCCTGCCACAGTTCGCTGTCATGCGAGATCGCCAGCATAAAGGCGGGTTCTACCGGGATGAACATCAGCACAAAATCGAGCGATTTTAGTCCGTACAACAACTGGTAGTTTTTTCCGGATAACTCCTTGATGTGCGCCCTCACAGACTCCATGTGGCGCTTGATGGCCGCATCGCGCTGCGCGTCCGTCTCGCTGTTGGCGTACTCTTCGTAGCCGTTGAGCGACATTTTCGCATCGATCACCAGATGTTTGTCATCGGGCAGATGAACCACCACATCGGGTTGCGCACGCGATCCGTCGGCACGGTTATGACTCTCCTGCACATCGTATTCATGCTCACGGCGCAAACCGGACGCCTCCAGCACCCGCTCCAGTATCAGCTCTCCCCAATTCCCCTGCGTCTTGCTCTGGCCTTTTAACGCGGAAGTCAGGTTATGCGCATCACGGGAGAGCTGATTATTGAGCAGCATCAGCTGTTTGACCTGCTCGCTCAGCGCCGACCTGTCCTTGCCTTCCTTAACATAGACTTCCTGCACCTGTCCCTGAAACTCGGCAATCTTGATTTTCAAGGGTTCCAGCAACTGGGTGATGTTGGTCTGATTCTGCTCGGTAAAACGGCGAGTTTTATCCTCCAATATCTCGTTTGCCAACACTTTGAATTGATTGGACAATTCGTCACGCGCGCCATTGAGCACGGCTAGATTCTCGATCGTTTTAGTGCGCTCGGCCTCAAGACTGGTAGATAGTTCTGTCACCTGATTGCTCAGGCGCTGCTGCTCGACCGTCAACTGCTCGCGCTGCGCGGACAGTACATCTTTATCGCGTTGCAGACGCCTGGTGTCCTCCTGAACCGCGTTTAAGCGCTCATTAAGACGCGCCGTCTCGATCTGTGCATCGCTCTTTGAGCGCGAAATTTTCTCGCGATAAATCAGCCAGGTGATCAATACCCCGGCCAGTGAGCCTGATAAAAATACAACGAAAAGTGGCTGTTCCATAACTTTGTGTTTGATCCATTCTGCCTCAGTATAAACCATGACTCCGGCTGAAACCGACAAGTTGCGCATGCAACATCAACTTGAAATGAGTATTGGCAGATGCAATCAGACGATCTCCACACAACTTTTTCCGCCTGTCTGGCGCTTGACCAAAATTTTGGTGGCGATGCGTTCAGTCATTTCCTGCACATGCGAGATCACGCCCACCTTGCGCCCCAGCGCCTGCAAGCCATCCAACGCATCCATCGCTACAGACAGCGTTTGCGGATCCAGACTGCCGAAGCCCTCGTCGATGAACAGCGATTCGACGCGCACCCTGTTTGATGAAAGAGAAGCCAAGCCCAACGCCAGTGCCAGCGAAACTAAAAATGATTCGCCGCCTGAGAGCGTATGCACCGAGCGCAACTCATCGCCCATGTCCTGATCGACCACCATCAAGGCCAGCGTATCGGCCACGCGCGTCAGTCGATAACGACGCGAGAGCGCCTCAAGATGCCTGTTGGCATAGCCGGTCAGTACATCCAGCGTAAATTGCTGCGCGTAATTGCGAAATTTTTTGCCATCCGCAGAGCCTATCATCTCGGAGAGCTGTGCCCAAAGACGCCAGTTTTCCTCCTGCATCTCCCATTCATGCAGCATGGTCGCCGACTGCTCCCGACGCGCTATGTCCTGTGCGATAGACAATTGCAGTGAACTCGCCGCCGATTGCGCCGACTGCCGTTCAATTTCTATCTGGTTTAAAGCCTGCCGTACAACCTCCGCATCGCCCTGAGCCGGGCAGCTCTTCATCAGAATATCGCACTGCGCCTGTCGCTCACGCAGCAATACATTTGAATTATTTATTGACAATTCAATTAGTTGAAGGCTTTTCCTCTCGTGAATTATCCACTCTGGCGTCAGGCTTAGCAAGGCGCGCAAAGCGACTGTATCGAGCGGATTATCCGGATTGCTAAGATTGAATTTCCTTAGCCAATCTGACAAACCGGCATCGGCACTTTGTACCTCAGCAGCCAGTTTTTCAAGTCGATTCCCGGCTTGAGCCAGCGCCTCCTGGCTGCGTGTTATAGCCTGAACACGCTGCTGCCTCTGCTCAGTTGATGCAGCCAACATCTCTCTGGCGGACGTGATTGCACCATTATGTTCAGCCTCGATTTCCCTGACGCGGCGGCCGCCAAACAAGGCGCTACGCCTGGCCTGACGTGTTTCAATTTCCGCCAAACTCAAGCGGTGGGCAGCAGCTGCACGCTCTACCTCTGCGTTGCTGTGCTTTAATGCCGCTTGCAGCGCAGTCTGCCCGGCCTCAGCTTTGCTCATTTGCAATTGCAGATCTTCCCGCGCCCGGCTGCTGGCATTCCACAATGCGACCTTATTACGGTATAGGCTGTGAAACTCATCCGGATGATTGCGCCATTCATCGCGCCAGTCCTGCCGATCGAATCCGTCAGCCAGCCGGGTTAACGTGTCATCCAGCCGCTCTGCCGTATCGGTGCACTTATCCCGCAGCGAAGCTAATTCAGCACCCGCCCTGATCAGGGCCGCCTGAGCCGCCGTAGCCGTGCTCTGACTCAACGTGTGCTGCCTGAGCGCAGTGTCATAAGCCGTCTGCCCCTGATCTTTAGCCAGCAGCGCCTTGCGTTCTTGGCTTTCCTCTTCATTGATCGCTTTGAGTTGAACGCGCAATTGTTGCTGCTGTTCGGCAAACCAGGCGGCTCTGTCATCCGGCAAAACCTCGCTCAACTCCTCAGCCAGTATCGTCGCCCCCATATCCGGAATCGCCTCTTCCAGAGTGAGAATTTTCCCCGCGATGATTTCCATCCGGCGTAAACCTTCCGCCCGCTGAGTCTGGTGCATCGTTTGCTGCTGACGATAGCGCTCAACTTGGTCGCGACACAACTTAAGTTCTGATTGCAGCCTGTGCAATACGGCATGTAATTGAGAATTTTCACTGCGATACGGGTGCTCGGTCGCACCGCATACGGAACAAGGCGCACCTTCGACGAGCGCATCCCGCAAACGTTCGACACTCTCACCGCAAGCGGCCTCAGCAACTTTGAGCGAACGCTCCGCCTGCAGCAGCGTTGCAGCGGCAAGCGGGAGCTCCTGACTGACGATGGCCAGCGCCGATTCAGACTGGCGAATTTCCTCTCTCATGCGCTGAGCCTCAATATTCAGACTCTGCTGCAAGGACACTTTTGCCAGCAGCTCGCGCCACTGCTGTTCGGCCGCACTGATCACTTCGCGCCTTGCCTCGGCCAACTGCCTGAGCGCCTGTCTTTCCGGCACATCGAAAGCGGCCAGATTTTGTTGCGCGACTTGCAATGCTGCTTGCGTTAACGCCACCGCCTCTGAGCAGATCTGCAACTCGGCCTGTGCCACATGAGATTCACCGTCCAGCTTCGCCCAGATTTGCTGTGCTGCGCTCAGTTCAGACGCCCGACTCGCCTGCTCTTGCACCAGCATCGCGGCCAAAGACAGCAGCGTATCCCAGCGAGGCCAGTTGATCGCCAGCTTTTCCAGTGCACCGTGTGCTGTCAGCCATTGCAATGTTTTTAACTGCTCATCTGCCAGCGACTTTATAACATATTGATTAATTTCTATATTTTTAATACCCTCGTCGACCTGATGACGAAATTCACTCAACTTCGCCTCAGTCTGACGGTGTATAGGCATGAGTGTCTCGAGTTGCGTGTCAAGCGCCTGCGCTTCGTTAAGGTCAGGCGTGACGGCGGCACGGTGTTGCTCGGCAGCGAGCAATGCCTGAACGGCGTCCTGCTCCGCCGCTACTGCCGATTGCAAATCCAGTTGCGCGTCCTGACGCGCGTTATCCGCCTCGATAATTTGCTGTCTTGTATTAGCGATATCACCTGCCAGCCGATCGCCCTCGATCAGCAGTGTGCGCGCCGACTGCACCGCCTCAATGCGTTCGAACGCAGCTCTGCGTGGCTCGGCAAGCAGTTGTTCATCGGTGCATCGATCGAGATCGAGTTGAGCCTGTTGCGCGCCAAGACGCGCCTTATCCATACTTTCATGCCAGCGTAAATGAGCGGCAAATTCGCACTTCTTCTGCTCCCATTGCGTCAATACCTCGTTCGCACGGCGGCTTTGCTCGTCGAGCGTCTGTCGCTCTTCTGCACTCAACGGCTTCTGATCGGCAAGGCGGTCATTCAAGCGACTTAACACCGCCAGCTCCAGCTTGGCTCTTTCATATGCACGTCTGGAAAGTTCAGTGTAGATGGTGATGCCGGTCAGGGTTTCGAGCAATTCGCCGCGCTCGTTGTCGTCCGCCTTCAAAAAGGCCGAGAATTCATTCTGCGCCAGCAGCACAGAACGAGTGAACTGCTCGAACGACAGCCCGATGCGCTGCACGATCTCAGCCTTAACCTCTTTGTTCGTGCCACCTATCGACTGCAATTCAGGCAGTCGTTTCAGTGTCATCTCAAGCGCCTGAAGTTTTCCGTCCGCTTTGGCACGAGAACGCCGCACGCTCCAGCGGGCGCGGTAGGCATTGCCATCGTTGCCGACAAAATCAACTTCCGAGTATCCGTCGCTCGAACCGCGCCTGAGCAAGGTTCGTGTGTCTCCCGGGGTGACGGTCTCCCCCGTCACATCCGGCAACTTACTGCTTCCCGCTTTTAACAGGCGCGGCGTATCGTCATACAGTGCAAGACACAAGGCGTCGAGCAAGGTACTTTTTCCGGCACCGGTCGGGCCGCTGATGGCAAACAGACCGGCTGATGCCAGCGGGTCCTTCATAAACGGAATATCGAATTCACCCGCCAGAGAAGCTAGATTTTTACCTCGAATAGCCAGTATTTTCATGATGTTAAGCTGCCGCACGCGCAGTGAGTCGTTAGTTCTTTCGGGGAGAAGGTAGAGCCGGAGGAGAAGAAACGGCGTATTTCATTATCAAGGCTGACCTTTTGCCATGCCCGTAAAGGCTGACTCTAAAAGCAGTTCATCAAAAGCGGCCAGCTGCGCTGCTGGTGCTTCCACGCCATAACGGCTCTCATACAGGCGTTTAAAAATATCGTCGGGACGCAAACGATTCAGATCCTCAAGCGACATGGCTGCGGCATTTTCAGCCTTAGTTTCGCACAATCTGGTTTCAATTCTGGCCAAACGCAACGATTTCCCCTCCAGCGCCGCTTCGACACGTGCGCGCAAGCCGGGCTCGGGTCTATCCAGCCGCACGCGCACCTCAAGATACGGATGAGTCTGCACATCGCTCGATGGCGGATAATCAAGGTTTTCCAGCAGTTTCAGAACTTCTTCGACGGGCGCGGCCTGTTTCGGAACACGCAACAAATCAACCGCTCGCGGCACCGTTATTTCAACCACTGTTTGCAGTAACTCGCCCTCCAACTCGACGCACAAAACCTGATGACGATAATCAATTTCGGCAAAGGATAGCGGCACAGGGCTGCCGCTGTAGCGCAGATGCGCTTGTTTTCCTACCCTCTGTGCCAGATGCAGATGACCTAGCGCGGCATAAGCGATGGCAGGGTCAAACAGGCTGGCGGAAAGCGCTTCGGCACCACCGATCACGATGCGCCGTTCGGACTCAGCCGACACGACCCCGCCTACCATATGGCAGTGTCCCATCGCGACGATCGCCTGACCGGGCTGACGACGCGCCTTAGCCCAATCGGCGGCCTGCCGGTAGAGCAGCGCAATGCCTTCCGCATAGGCGTCCCCGTCTGTTTCAACGCCAGGTACATCACCCGGACGCAAAAATGGGATTGCGAGTATCCAGACCGCAATTTCGCCTTGCCGGTTTTTCATCGGCACGACCAGCTTTTCCAGATCGACATCACCGCAATCTTTGCGCACGATGTGGCCTGACACCGTGGTTTCCATGGCCGCCAATAGCGGTGCCACGGCCTCCAGACGACCTGCAGAATCGTGATTGCCCGCGATAACCACGATATTCAGATGAGGCACACGTGTCCTGGCCTGTTGCAAGAAGCGGTAGAACTGCTTCTGCGAAGCGGCGGATGGATTAGCGTTATCGAAAATATCGCCTGCGATCAGCAAGCCTTCGATCTCCTGTTCGAGCAGCGTATCGAGCAGCCAGTCCAGGAAGCACTGATGCTCATAGCTACGCTCAAAACTGTGCAGTGTCTGGCCTAGGTGCCAGTCAGACGTATGCAATAGACGCATATAACTCCGTTCGAGACTACTGCTCAACTTTAGGATTCGACTCTCATCCTTGCGTCACCGGTAGGGAGACACAAGAGGTTAAAAAGGCTGAAATGCAAGTACAGTAAACGCCATGCACCAGCATTGCGCAACCCAACAGATGAAACTTAAAAGAGCCATTCTTCGCATCGATGGTGAGAATCCCCGTCATTTTTCTGCTGAATGTCTAACGCGCCTGAGTTCTATGTGATTTATAGTGGGCGCACAAATCGATATCCTCCCCTCACTATTCAAAGGCATGAACTGCTTCGCCCGCTTGACACCGCCCTAAAGGGCAATGTTTGCCGCGCTACAGATCAATTCAACACTAGCAGATAGATATTTTCCTGCAAACGGGTCACACCGCGCGCCTGAAAGCGGGGATTGTCGGGCAACACATCGAGGCTGGCTAACAGGCGGATCTGGGCATGCGGCGCAAAGAGCCTCGTTATGTCTTCCGCTGACACCGCAAACGGCGGGCCTGACATCTGTTCTTGCGGATAATCGAAGGTGACCAGCAAAATTTCCGTAGCAGACGGCAATATGTGAATCAGATGCTGCACATATTGATCGCGCATAACAGGCGGCAAAGCGACCAGCGAAGCCCTATCGTACACCGCCTTCACCTGTTTCAAATCGTCCTGTGTCAAGTCGAAAAAATCACCGCAGCGGATGCGAATATCGTCTGCGCTAAAGTGTGATTCCTCCTTGAGTAGCCGGTCCGCGTAACCGTTTTCATGGAAAAATTCCCGCACAGCGATATCGCTCAACTCCACGCCGAAGACCGGATGACCCAATTCGCGCAGCCAGATCATATCCAGCGTCTTGCCGCACAGCGGGACAAACACCTCGCCCTGTGTACTGATTTCCTGCCAGTATTGCAGCAGATGCGGATTCACCTCGTTCTGATGAAAACCGATCTCCTTCTTTTCCCAACGCTCCAGCCAAAAATCCTTTTTCATGACACACTCACCCGATTCGACCCATTAACAGTTCGCTAACTTAGCAGAAATAAGGCTGCGCGTCATTTGAGTTTGCGATACAAGGTTTGCAGGCTCACGCCCAGTTGCCTCGCTGCGGCTGAAACATTGCCCTGATTGTCTTTCAGCGCCGCTTGTATCGCCAGCATCGACATATCTTCCAATTTTTGTTGATGCACAGTGCTGCTCGATGCAGGTTTCATGGGTGTCTAGCATGGCCACCGCCGTGCGCAATACGCTCATATACTGGCGCAGATTGCCGGGCCAGCTGTGCCGGCTCATTTTTTCCAGCAGCTCTGGTGCCAGCCGGATGTCAGCACCGGGACACAGCTCAGCCAGCAGCCGGTACGTTTTGATTTACATGCTGGATAGCAATATCTGCATTGACGTCATCAATTCACGACCCGCAATAGTACTGGAACGTTTCCGGCTTGAACGCTTAGGTGACATCGTCATCTCCAGCGTAACCGCCGCTGAGTTGGCGTTAGGTGTTGTGAAAAGTGGCTCCGCACGAAATCGCCTGGCGCTGGAAATGTTTTTATCAACGATTGCAGCACATGCATTGACGAGCAATACGATTTTGGTTACCAATAACACCCGTGAATTCGAACGCGTCCCCGGATTACGTTTGGAAAATTGGGCAATATAGCAAGCAACAACATCGCGTTTTGCTACGGCAAAGAAATAATCCCGATCCCGCATGCGATTGATGAAGTACAGGCAGTATATCCATCCCCTGATTAGCGACTGTATGCTTCCGTGGCATAGCGGCGCATCATGCGATGACTGTTGAAATAGGACGCATTCTTGCTGATCGCGCCCTTCATCAGTTTGACCCAGCGCCCGTCGCTACGCGCGAAATACAAGGGGAGAACCACGTCTTCAAGTTTGTCATAAAACGCCACTATATCGTCATTCGGCACGCCCGTTGCATCACCGATCGCCCAACCGGTCAAGCCCTCAATGCACCCTTCTATCCACCAGCCGTCCAGCACGGACAGACTAGGCACACCGTTCATCGCCGCCTTCATGCCGCTGGTGCCGGATGCCTCCATAGGCGGCAGTGGCGTATTGAGCCAGACATCGGAACCTGCGGTAAGAATTTGCGCAAGCGCCATATCGTAGTCGGGCAGATAGACCACCGTGATACGACCTGCCAGTGCGCGCGCATGCACATGCAATTCTGCGATCAGTTGGCGACCGATTTCATCGTGAGGATGCGCCTTACCCGCCAGCACGATCTGAAACGGCTGATTATGTGCAATCGCCTGCAAACGCGGCAAATCGCTAAAGATCAAATCGGGTCGTTTATAAGCTGTCATGCGCCGGGCAAACCCCAGAATCGGAATATCCGCCTGCAAAGCCACCTCGGTCAATTCTTCCACCTTATCGATCAGCGTTTGTTTAGCCTGCTGGTGCGCCTGCCAGATCGCCTCATCCGGTATGCAGCAATCGGCGCGGATCAGCAACTGCGGCTCATGACACCAGCCGGGCAGATATTGATCGTAAAGCTGGCGAAAACCGCTTGCGGCCCAGGTAAACGGATGTACGCCGTTGGTGATCGCATGGACGCGATAACCGGGAAACATCGCATTCGACACTTCTGCGTGTTTTTTGGCGACACCGTTGACGTATTCGCTGAGATTGAGCGCCAGCCGCGTCATATTAAGGTTCTCCTCACCCGCCAGACGCTTTAAGGTAGCAAGATCAATAATAGAATCAAGCAAGCGATAAACCAGATCGTAGGAGAAACGATCGTGTCCGGCTTCGATCGGTGTATGCGTGGTAAAACTGCACATATCGCGCACGCGCGGCAGGTCATAAGGCGACTCACCCGGTCTTAAGTCATCGGACGCGTAAGTGTAACGGCGCATCAACTCAAGTCCGAGCAGCGCGGAGTGTCCCTCGTTCATGTGGTAATGGCGGATAGTAAAACCTAACGCCTGCAATAATCGCGCCCCGCCCATACCGAGGACAATTTCCTGTTTCAGGCGATAAGCGTTATCACCGCCATACAGATAATGAGTAATTTTACGATCATACGCGTCATTTTCCGCCAGATCAGTGTCGAGCAGCAGCACCGGCTGACGCCCGCCCATGTGCCCCTCATGCACATATAACCAAGCGCAGATCCAGACCGTGCGCCCCTCAATCTGCACCGCAATCTTAGCGTCCAGCGGCTGAGTCCAGCGCTCTGGCTCCCAGTTGGCCTCATGCTCCAACTGTTGCCCGAGCGAGTCGATCTGCTGCCGGAAAAAACCGGCACGGCTGATCAGACTGACCGCCACCATCGCAAGATCGAGATCGGTAGACGAGCGCAGCGTGTCGCCCGCCAGCACCCCAAGCCCCCCTGCATAAGTCGGAATTTCATTGCGCAAGGCGATTTCCATCGAGAAATACGCGATGCGCGATTGATGAATAAATTCTTCGAGCATGGAACCTCCTACAAGCTACAAGCTACAAGCTACAAGCTACAAGCTGTTATTTTATTTCACGCCTTTTCACCAGTGCAAACAGTACCGGGATCACCAGCAGCGTCAGTATCGCCGAAGAAATCATCCCGCCGACCATGGGCGCTGCGATGCGGCGCATTACCTCAGAACCGGTGCCGCTGCTCCACAGTATCGGCAGAAGCCCCGCCATGATAGCCACCACCGTCATCATCTTGGGCCGCACCCGCTCCACCGCGCCGTGCATGATGGCTGAGTGTAAATCATCTGAGTCCGGACTGCGCCCTTCCGCTTTGCAGCGCAATTGCACCGCCTGCCAGGCCTGTTCCAGATAGATCAGCATCACCACGCCGGTCTCGGCAGCCACGCCCGCCAGCGCAATGAACCCCACGGCGGCGGCAACAGATAAGTTGTAATCCAGCAACCACAGCAACCACAAGCCACCGACCAGCGCAAACGGCACAGACAGCATCACAATCAGCGATTCGGTGATACGGCGGAAATTCAGATACAGCAGCAAAAAGATAATCAGCAAGGTGATAGGAATCACGACCTTCATCCTCGCGGTCGCGCGCTCCATGTATTCAAACTGGCCGCTCCAGGTTGCGTAATAACCAGCAGGAAATTTCACCTGTTCTGCCACCGCGCGGCGGGCATCGACCACGTAAGAACCGATGTCCCGATCACGGATATCGACGAAGATATAGGCGGAGAGCCGTGCGTTCTCGGTGCGAATAGAGGGCGCACCGCGACTGATGCCGACATGCGCCAACTGCCCTAACGGAATCATCGCACCATTCGGTGTGGCAACCAGCACTTCACGGGAAATCTGCTCAGGGGTGCTGCGCAAGTCGCGCGGATAACGTACCGAGACACCAAAGCGCTCCAGTCCTTCCACCGTGGTAGTGACACTCTCCCCGCCCAATGCGGTTGAGATGACATCCTGCACTTCGCCCACTGTCAAACCGTAACGCGCCAGCGCCGCGCGATCCGGCTCAATATCGAGATAAGACCCCCCGGTGAGCCGCTCGGCAAACACGCTGCTGGTGCCGGGCACCTTTTTAACCACCTCCTCGATGGCTTTGGCCAGCACGTCCATTTCATCCAGATTTTTGCCGAACACCTTAATGCCGATAGGCGTTCTGATGCCGGTAGAGAGCATATCGATGCGCGCCTTGATCGGCATGGTCCAGGAATTCGCCACCCCAGGAAATTGCAACGCTTTATCCATTTCGGCGATCAGCTTATCGGTGGTCATGCCGGGCCGCCAGGTTTCTTGCGGTTTCAAGTTGATCACCGTCTCAAACATTTCCATCGGTGCGGGATCCGTCGCGGTCTGTGCCCGTCCCGCCTTGCCGTAGACCGACTCGACCTCGGGGAAGGACTTGATGATCTTGTCCTGAGTTTGCAGCAATTCGGCCGCCTTGGTGATCGACATTCCCGGCAGGGAAGCCGGCATATAGAACAGAGTGCCCTCGTTGAGCGTCGGCATAAATTCGCTGCCTAAACGCAGCGCAGGATAGGCGGTCAAGCCCATCAACAACAGCGCCGCAACGATAGTTGATTTCTTGCGGCGCAGCACGCCGGTGATGAGCGGGCGATAGGCGGCGATCAACCAGCGGTTGAGCGGATTTTTTGCCTCCGGCATGATTTTTCCGCGTATAAACAACAACATCAAAACAGGCACTAAAGTGATCGACAACAGCGCCGCTCCCGCCATCGAGAAGGTCTTGGTGTAGGCCAAGGGCGAAAACAAACGCCCTTCCTGCGCTTCGAGCGTGAATACCGGCAAAAAAGAGACGGTGATGATCAACAGCGAGAAAAACAGCGCCGGACCAACCTCCTTGCATGCGGTTATCATCGCCTCTATACGCGCCGAATTCGGAACGACTGCGGCGTGAGCTCCATACCTACCTGCTAAGTAAGTCTCGTTACCGTCTCTTTGCCTCCTTGCATTAAGCCCGTCCGTTGATGCATATTGGCTTTCCAGTCTTTCCAGATGTTTATGCGCGTTCTCTATCATCACGATCGCCGCATCCACCATCGCACCGATCGCAATAGCAATCCCGCCCAGACTCATGATATTAGAATTCATCCCCAACAGATGCATGGCGATAAAGGCGATCAGCACGCCGACCGGCAGCATCACGATCGCCACCAGCGCACTCTGCGCATGCATCAGAAACACCATACACACTAGGGCGACGATCAGACCTTCTTCCAGCAGCGTGTGTTTAAGGGTATTGATGGCGCGCTGTATCAACTCGGAGCGGTCATACACCGCCCGTATACTGACCCCGTCAGGCAGACCTGAAGCAACCTCGGCAATTTTTTGCTTGACGTTGCCGATGACTTCCAGCGCATTCTGACCGTAACGCGCCATCGCGATGCCCGACACCACCTCGCCCTCCCCGTTTAACTCGGTAAGCCCGCGCCGCTCATCCGGTCCCAGTTCGACCCGCGCGATATCGCGCACCAGCACAGGCGTACCCTTGTCCGCCTTCACCACCAGATTTTCGATGTCAGACTTGCCGCGCAGGTAGCCGTGCCCGCGCACCATGTATTCGGTCTCGGCCATCTCCAGCACGCGCCCGCCCACGTCGCGGTTAGATTCACGGATCACCTGAGTGACGCGGGACAGAGGGACATCGTAGGCGCGCAGCTTGAGCGGATCGACCGTCACCTGATACTGCTGCACAAAGCCGCCGATACTGGCTACTTCTGCCACGCCGTGCGCCGAAGTCAACTGATAGCGCAAAAACCAGTCCTGTATGGTGCGCAGTTCGGCCAGATTGTGCTTCTCACTCTGCAACGCATACTGATACACCCAGCCCACGCCGCTCGCATCGGGCCCCAGTTGCGGCGTAACATTTTTGGGTAAACGCCCCGCGATGCTGTTCAAATATTCAAGGACGCGGGATCGCGCCCAGTAGATATCGGTGCCATCCTCGAAAATCACATAGACGAAGGACGCACCGAAGAAGGAGAAGCCGCGCACTACACGGGATTTGGGCACCGCCAGCATCGCCGTGGTGAGCGGATAGGTAACCTGATCCTCGATGACCTGCGGCGCCTGACCTGAATATTCTGTATAAACAATTACTTGAACATCAGACAGATCGGGAATAGCATCCAACGGCGTCTTGATAACGCTGTATATGCCCGCTAATACGATGAACAGGCTGGCGAGCAACACCAAAAAACGGTTGCGTGCCGACCAGTCTATGATTTTATTTAACATGAGGCAGACTCCAGAAGAGCGTCAGGCAGATTGAAGTCGACACGACCCCGCTGCAATACAGATTTATTCACCCAAACTGTCGAGCGAAGCGCGGCAATCTGGCGCGATGAAACAACTCAATTCATGCCAAATGCTTTGCGCTTGCACTCGAGGACAACCGTTTTTCAAGGATGATGCATGTGATGCATCTGTTCACTCTGTTTGGGAGCCGCCTTAGTCAGCGGTTTAACTTCAGCCACCACCTCCACGTTGACAGTGGCCTCGCTGCCCGACTTGATATTCAATGTCAGAGGCAAACGATCTCCCTCCTTGAGGGGAGCCTGTAGACCGATCAGCATCAGGTGATAACCCTGCTCGCCCAAATTTACACGCTTGCCGGCCGGTAACGCCACCGACTTCACCTCGCGCATTTTCATCATGCCATTCTCATGGGTCATGCTATGCAGCTCTGCCGATTTGCAACTGCTGCTGGAAAAGCCAATCAGTTTCGCTTCCTTGTCGCTGGTAATAGTCATGTCCACCATCGCCGCATCCTGTCCGGGAGCGGTAGCGCGTGACCAGGCACCGTCCACCTGAATTCCTCCCGCAAAAACACTGCTGCTCAGCAACATGGCACCAAACAGCGCGCCCCACTTATTGAGTTGATTCATGGTAAATTCCCGCCAGTGATTAAAGTCGCCGATTATACCCGCGCTCAGACCAAAAGAAATTCATATAGCCCGTGCATCCGGCCGCACCGCGACTTTACCGCACGTTAGCGATACAACTGCGACAATATGTCGCACCAATAGAACCTGCACAGCGTTTACAATCCCGATATGACTCTATTCTCTTCCTTGCCCGGCCATGTCCAGTTAAGACGTCTGGTCAATTTGCGCAGTTTCGCGGTTGCGGCACAACTGATTACTCTGGCCGCTGTCTGGACAATTCTAGAACTGTCACTCGAATGGCTGCCGATGCTGGCCGTCATCGCGACGCTGGCCGGCATCAATCTGGTGACTTTTTTTAGACTGGGCAACAGCAAACCTGTCGGCAGTCTGGAAATTTTTATACAACTGAGCGTAGACGTATTCGGCCTGAGCGTGCTGCTGTATTTTGCTGGCGGTTCCACCAACCCCTTTGTTTCCCTGTATCTGTTGCCGCTGGTCATCGCCGCAGCCACGCTGCCCTCGCATTTTACCTGGGGCATGGCCGCACTCACCACCGCCTGCTACAGCTGGTTGATGGTCTATTACATCCCGCTGCCGCACAATCATCACGACATGGACAGCGCCTTTAATACTCATGTGATGGGCATGTGGCTGGGTTTTGTCATCAGCGCCGTGGTAGTGGCTTATTTTGTCGTCAAGATGGCTGAAGCCGTGCGTAGCCGTGACAAATTGCTGATCAAGGTGCGCGAAGAAATACTGCGCAATGAACGTATCGTGGCGCTGGGTACTCAAGCGGCCGGAGCCGCGCATGAACTGGGCACACCGCTCTCCACGATGGCCGTGATCATAGGCGAATTGCAGCATGATGAGCGGCTGCCGGAATTGCAGGAGAGCCTGACCATGCTCGACGATCAGGTACGAGGCTGCCGTCGAATTCTCGACAAAATGATGCTGAATGCGCAGGAACATGGCACCACAACACTGCAAACAGCCGATGCATTGATGGCTGAAGTGCTCGATGAATGGCAATTGTTGCGACCTGCCGCTCAGTATCGTTATGACAACAGTGCAGCGCAGCCCTCTCCGCTGATCCAAACCGACCTCACCTTGCGTGCTGCGCTGATGAATCTGTTAAACAATGCAGCCGATGCAAGCCCTGCGAGTATAGAAATTATCACCAGTCAGAACAGCCATCATTTCATACTGGAAATTCGCGACTGGGGTGCGGGACTGAGCGAAGAAGTTGCGCTCAAGGTCGGCTCCGCCTTTTTTACCACCAAAACGGATGGTCGCGGTTTGGGATTATTTTTGGCTAATGCCACCATCGAACGTTTAGGTGGTCTGGTACGTCTGTATAACCGCGAAGGGGGTGGAGCCACCACCAAACTCACGATCCCTCTCGCTCACCCACACCACATTGAAAGTACACATGAAGCAACCGGACAACACATGCCAGGTTAACGAAGAGTCCGCCTCCCTTTTGCTGGTGGACGATGACAAAACCTTCTGCAAGGTACTGAGTGCGGCACTGGTCAGGCGCGGCTATTCGGTCTGCATTGCGCACAGCGTAGAACAAGCCATACCGATGGCGCAGTCGAACCCGCCTGAATATGCCGTTGTCGATCTGAAAATGGGTGGAGCACCGGGGCTGGCGCTGGTGAAGGTATTGCACGAACTCGATCCCAATACCCGCATCATTGTCTTAACCGGCTATGCCAGTATCAGCACCGCTGTCGAAGCGATCAAACTGGGCGCTACGCAGTACTTATCCAAGCCGGCCAATGCCGATGAAATCGTCGCGGCTTTTGACCATACACCGGATGGCGATGCCCCGCTCGAACTACACCACACGCAAATCGAACATCTGGAGTGGGAGCATATTCAGCGGGTGCTGCGCGAACAGGACAACAACATCTCCGCGACCGCTCGCGCACTTAATATGCACCGCCGCACCTTGCAACGCAAACTGAACAAACCGCCGCTACGTTTAGATTAAACCACAGACTAAGAATTGCTGCGACCGCACTCTTGGTACGTAATTACCCGTATCATATCGCATAATTTTTTCCCTCCGGATTGGGTTCTGTAGCCCTCAGCAGATATTCATAAGCCAGCAAAACAACCTGCGCTTCCGGCACGCCCAATCGCTCCGCGAGGAGTTCGCGCTTCGAACCTACCTCACTGTTGACTCGAAAAATCTCGACAATTTCCGCCAACCGCTCCTAGCCCTCTATTAGCCTTTTTAATTGATACGACTGAAGAATTATTTCTACTTTACTGCTGTGCTTAAACTTCACGCATTCAAGTTTGAAGTCCGACTTGCGCGGCGCGACACAGAACTACCTCTGTTGTAGCGCGCAAACCAAGACGAGCGAAGAAGATGAAACGGTAGCAGTGCTCATGGAGAGGGGTCAATTTTTAATTTGATTTTGCAATGTAAGTTCAAACGACTAACGGTTGTCCATTTGTAAGCGTTGATATCGCAACAGAAGCAACAGGCGGTCATCATCCCCTCAACATCAAACAGTCGAAACAATATTTCCCCCCCGAAATGCAAAACGCCGCGCGACTCGAAGCCGCGCGGCGTTTTGCTGGTACTACAGACGAATTACAGGCCGCGTACGTTGCGCTTGCGTTCGTTTTCTGTCAGGAAACGCTTACGAACGCGAATCGAAACAGGGGTGATTTCAACCAATTCATCATCGTCGATAAACTCAACCGCTGATTCCAGCGTCAGGCGTACAGGTGGTGTCAGACGAACCGCTTCATCGGTACCTGATGAACGCACGTTGGTCAGTTGCTTGCCCTTGATCGGATTGACGATCAGATCGTTATCGCGACTGTGAATACCGATAATCATACCTTCGTACAATTTGTCGCCTGGAACCACGATCATGCGACCGCGATCTTCCAGCTTCCACAACGCGTAAGCAACTGCATCGCCCTGCTCGGAAGAAATCAACACGCCGTTGCGACGACCTGGCATATCGGCCTTGACCGGTGCGTAATCATCAAACACGTGCGCCATGATGCCGGTACCGCGTGTCAGCGTCATAAATTCAGACTGGAAGCCAATCAGACCACGCGCAGGAACACGGTACTCCAGACGCACACGACCGTGACCATCCGGTTGCATATCTTGCAGATCGCCACGACGACGACCCAATTCTTCCATGACTGCGCCCTGGTTGGTGTCTTCCACGTCCACGGTCAGCATTTCGAAAGGCTCGCATTTTTCGCCGTTGATTTCACGGTACACGACACGCGGCTTGCCCACGCCCATTTCGAAACCTTCACGACGCATGTTTTCCAGCAAAATCGTCAGATGCAACTCACCGCGACCGGACAACAGGAATACGTCGGTATTGTCTGTTTCTTCTACGCGCAAAGCCACGTTGACCAGCAATTCCTTGTTCAGGCGATCGCGAATCTGACGGCTCGTGATCATCTTGCCTTCCTGGCCGCACAGTGGTGAAGTGTTCACCATCAGGTTCATGCTCAGGGTAGGTTCATCGATCTTAGGCAAAGGCAGCGCTTCAGGCTTACTCGCATCAGCAATAGTCACACCGATACCAATCTCGTCGATCCCGTTGATCAACACGATATCGCCCGCCATCGCTTCTTCCAGCAATACGCGTTCGATACCACGGAAACCCAGCACCTGATTGATACGGGCTTTTTTGGATGACTTGTCGCCATTCATGACCATGACTTCCTGGCCTGGACGAATCTTGCCGCGAGTCACACGACCCACGCCGATACGACCAACGAAACTGGAGTAGTCCAGCGCAGAAATTTGCAACTGCAACGGCTCTTCGGTAGCAGCAACGCTAGGAGCAGGAACATTTTCCAGCACAACGTCCAGCAACGCGAACATGTTATCGGTAACTGTTTCAAGTTCGGTCTTAGCGTAGCCGTTCAATGCAGAGGCGTAAACAACCGGGAAGTCCAACTGTTCATCGGTCGCGCCCAGCTTGTCGAACAAGTCGAAAGTCTGATCCACAACCCAATCCGGACGCGCGCCCGGACGGTCAACCTTGTTGATCACAACGATAGGACGCAAGCCCAGCGCCAATGCTTTCTTTGTGACGAAACGGGTTTGCGGCATAGGACCGTCAACCGCATCGACCAGCAGCAAAACGCCGTCTACCATACCCAGAACGCGCTCGACTTCGCCGCCGAAGTCCGCGTGACCCGGTGTGTCGACGATATTGATGTGCACGCCCTTGAACTCAACAGCGCAATTCTTCGCCAGAATGGTAATGCCGCGTTCCTTTTCCAGGTCATTGTTATCCATGACGCGTTCAGCGACTTGTTGGTGTGCCGAGAAGGAGCCTGCCTGTGACAGCAGCTTATCGACCAGGGTAGTTTTACCATGGTCGACGTGAGCGATAATGGCGATATTGCGAAGTTGGCGTGACATGTAAACAGCCTTGCTAGATGTATGGGGGGCGCATTCTACCACATGCGGCAGAACATATTTCGCTAACATCGAAGCGACACCTACGGCAATCTTTTAACTTGAGGCAAAGCAAGCACCCCCGGATGGCAAAAAACTTACCATTAGTGCCCGGCTCACTTTATCAGGCGCAAGGCAATCACGCGGCATCGGGCAATTCGAACACCACCATGACCCCGCCACCGCTCAGGTTTTCTATCCAGATTCTGCCGTGACGGCTTTCGACGATGCGGCGCGCAATGGATAAACCGATACCGCTCCCCCCTTCCCGTCCGGACGGACTCAAACGCTCGAATATCTCAAAAACGCGTTCCAGATACGCTTGAGGAATGCCGGGTCCGTTATCGCAGACGCGAAAGCGGCTCAGCTCGCCGTCACGCTCACCACTGACCCGGATGCGCGGTGTGACATTCGGATCAAAGGGTAGACCGTGTCGCAGCGCATTATCCAGCAGCAGAGAAAACAGATCCACCAACCTTGGCCGATCCAGCATCACCGGCGGCACAGAGGCAACCTCCAGTACAGCACCTAGCGCCGATAATTGCGCACCGAGGCGCAATTGCAAATCGGCCAGCAAAACGGCGCTATCCTGCATAAGCACATCACCGCGCGGCGCACTGGCGGCAAGATATAGCTGCACATCCCGTATCATGGTGCGCAAACGCGCCGCATCGCGCTCTATATATTCCAGCGAGGTGTGCAACTCCCCAGCCTCGTCCGGCAGATCAACAAGCAAAGTGCGCAATTGCTGAGAATAACTGGTCAGACGCCGCGCAGGCTCCATCAAATGATGCGCGGAGACATCCGCAAAACGGGTCAGATCGGCATTGGCGCGCAGCAGCGCGTCCAGCATGTGATCGAGATGGCGAGCCAGCACACCGATCTCATCCAGACGCCCGGTATCTGAACGCGAATCGCGATCTCCTGAAGCCACCCGCGCGGCCACGCCCGTTAAGTGAGCGAGTCCCCGCGTCAAACTGCGCGCGAGCAACTGCGCAATCAGCGCCACCACCAGCACGGCAAACAGCACAAAACCGATCCACGCGTTGTAGAGCGCATCCAGATTGGCATTCATCGAGTCACGACGCATTTCCACACGCACCCAGCCTAGCCGCTGATTCCCGTTCAGTACCGGATGGGCTACCGCAATCAGCGACTGCCCGCTGGTCAAAACCTGAGCGTCTGTCGCCGTCGAGGCCAGCATCGTGCGACTCAAGCGATCAGCGGCATACAAGCCGACCTCAGCCTCATTGGTCGACGCGAGCACTTCACCTCGGGTGTTAAGAAAATAGGCGCGTTGCAAATCCGGCGTCTTGGCAAAACCCTGCACCACCTCCTGTAAACCGGCCAGATCGTTGGCCAAAGCCCAGGAGGTACTGCTGATGGCTAGCGCATGCACCAGGGAAGTCGCATTATCATCGGAAGTGCGCAACATAAAATCGCGCTGCTGGGCCAGCAGCATGTAACCGAAGCCGAGCAACAACACCAGCGAAGTTAGTCCGAATCCGACGATGAGCTGCCAGCGTATCGAGATACGCCACAAACCGGATAGTCGCTGAAAAATTCGCATTTACTCTTCCAGCGGTCGCACGGTGGCGGAAAAAATCTGCAGATAATCGCGAACCGGCTGGTAAGTCTCATCGGTCGCCGATTCAAACCGAGAAACCGGCAAACGTGCCAGCATCAACCTCCCCGCCTCACTATCGCTCATACTGGTCAACAGCCTGGCAAAGTGTACGGCCAGTTCGGGCGGTACATCACGCCGCACCACCCAACCGTTATTAGGCAGCGTGCCGGTCTGCCACTTAACCTCCAGTTGGCCTGCCCAGTCAGGATGCTCCTGAGTGAATGTCATCCACGGCACAGGCCAGGTCGCGGCGGCGGCGACATGACCGCGCAATACATTCATGATGGAGGATTCCTGAGAGCCGACATACAGATTTTCGACATCGCGATTGATATCGATGCCGTGCGTATGCAGATAGTATTGCGGCATGATGGCGGCTGCTAGCGCTGTTGCAGCGGGGTAAGCGACCTTGCGCCCCTTAAGGTCGTGCACCGAGCGGATACCACTGTCTTTACGCACGAGGATGATGCCGCGAAAATTCTCATCGTCGCCCATCTTGCCGAACACCCGATAACCATGCTTGAGCGATCTGACCGTCTGATAAGGGTTGGGCATGGCAAAATCAAAGTGCCCGCCATACAGTTTTTTATCAAACTCTTCGTAATTGCGCGATGCTTCAAGCTTGAAGCGCACGCCGGGAATATTTTCCTGAAGATAAGCGATAATCGGCCCGTACACCTCGGCCAGTCGTTTTGGATTGTGCAGCGGATGAATGCCGACTACATATTCCCTGACACCCTCCGGTGCCTGTTTTGCAAATGCCGGCTGATACGCCTCTTCCTGCCGGCTGCACGCTGCAAACAAAAACACGACGATTATCAGCATCCAGCGTTGCATTCGCGCTCCTCCTGATTGCATCCTTTATCGATGCGGCCTGCTAATCTTTCCTGGGCAATCTTGCCAGCACAAACCAGTAGTTATCGAGCTGTCGTATCGCCTCAATAAACTGCTCCATATCTACCGGCTTGGTGATATAACCCGCAGCGCCCAGCTTATAGGACGCGACGACATCGCGCTCAACATCCGAGGTGGTCAGCACAACTACCGGAATCGCACTCAGTTCCGGATCACGCTTGATTTCAGCCAAAAACTCACGACCATTCATACGCGGCATATTCAGATCGAGCAGGATCAGATCCGGTTTAGGTGCCGCTTTGTTGCGCTCCCCCTGCCTGCGTAAAAACGCCATGGCGTCTACGCCATCGAGTTCATGGTGCAGAGTGCAAAACACCTTATTGGTTTTTAACGCAGAGCGCACCAGATTGGCATCCGCCGGCTCATCTTCCACCAGCAGAATATCGAAGGCAATCGCATTTTCTGTCAACATTCTCTCCATTCCCCCAGATCCAAAAAATCATCAACAATCAATTCATTGCAAATACATACCAGCGCCTGCATCTCATCGTACGGATATTAGCACGCCTGCGGTGTAGCACAAGACGGATCGGCCCCCAGCGGCAGCTCGAAAACAAATTTACTGCCACAGCCTTCACCGGCAGACTCGGCCCAGATGCGACCGTGGTGATGATCGGCGATACGACGACACAGCGCCAGCCCCATGCCGGTTCCCTCAAAGCGTGCTCTGGACTGAAGACGACTGAAGAACTGAAACAGGCGATCCATCTGTTGCGGATCTATCCCCACCCCTTCATCCTGCACGCTCACCCGCCAGAAGTTTTCCTCGACGACCGAGATCACCTCTACCCTGGGCCTCTTGCCCGACTCATGAAACTTGATCGCATTGCCGATGAGATTCTGAAACAAGCGAGTCAATTCATCACGACTGGCAAACACCTGCGGCCACACACCGAGGCAACGGACATCGGCACTGAGCTCTTCGATCAAAGGGGAGAGAAAGCCCAGCGCCTCGTCCAGCGAAACGCGACTGTTCATCCATTGCATGGCGGCAGTTTTTCTGCCCACGCGCGAATAGTCCAGCAAAGATACGATCATAGAATCCATGCGTTTCGCGCCCTCGAGCGCGAAATCCATGTTGATCCGGTCATCCTCATCCAAACGGTCTTTCAAGCTGCGTTGCAGCAGTTGCAAGTGCCCGCTGATCGCACGCAGGGGCTGACGCATATCGTGTGAAATACTGTAGGCGAAACGTTCCAGATCCGCATTGGAACGCTGCAAGGCATCTTCCGTCTTCTGTCGCTCGGTCACATCGCGCGCCACCGACAGTTGCACCCACTGGCCGTGTTCCTGCATGGGAACCGCATGCGTCTCCAACAGGCGTCGCCCACCCTTGAGACCTATCACTTCAAACTTCAATCGCATCGCCTCGCCGGCAAGTACACGCTGATGCATCTGAGCAAACGCCTCGCGGTACTCCGGGACTATCAGCTCCAGCACGGGATGACCGGCCACTTGCTCCAGCTTCTCCGCCTCTATCATCGCCAGACCGGCCGGATTCATCTGTATCAGCAGCCCCTGCGCATCGACGATCTTGATACAGTCCGGCTCATTATCGATGATGGTGCGCAGATGCGTTTCACTCTCCTGCAATCTGGCCTCAGCCCGCTTGCGCCGGGTAATATCCACCACGGAACTGATGAAACACTCGGCCACACCCCCGGCATCCCGCAGCAACGCCACCGACAAATAAACCCAGACCGGCGTGCCGCTCTTGTGCAGATAGCGCTTTTCCATCTCATAATGCTCACGCTCACCACTGAGCAGCGCTTGTACGTTGGCGATATCGGCCGGCAGATCTTCAGGCGCGCTGATTTGCTGAAAAGAAAAATGCTGCGCCAACACCTCGTCCTGCGTGTAGCCGATGATATTGCAAAATACCTTGTTGATTTCCAGAAACACCCCTTCGATGGAAACCCGCGCGATACCTACCGCCGCATGATCAAAGGTGGCTCGATAGCGCGCTTCACTCAAGCGCAATGACAGTTCGGCGCGCTGGTATTCACTCACATCGCGACTGATGCCGAAAATCCCCACCACGGTTTTACCATCCTCTGCAAACACCGGCCATTTATTCGTGCTCACCCAACCTTGCTTGCCTTGCGCATCGTAATACGGATCGATGCGGTTAAGTATCGGCCTGCCCTCGTGAAACACCGGCAGCTCCTCCTCGGAATAGATACGCGCGGTATCCTCAGGGAAAATTTCCGTATCGTGTCGACCGATCATCTCGCGCCAGCTCTGATAGCCGGTGATGGCAGCGAGCGTCTGGCTGCAAAACCGTATCCGACTGTGCTGATCCTTGAAATAGATGAAATCGGTCGTATTCTCCAGCAGGATGACAAAATCGCGGTTTAACAATTGCAGCGCCTGTACCGCTTCATGGCGACGCCTTTCCCCCCGCCAGATCAACCATGCCGAACCGACCGTCAGCAGCATAAAAATCCCGAGCAGTGCCGCCAGCTTCTTTGAAAAATCGTCCCATTCAGCCAGATAATCGACACTGGCAAAACCTACTGTCACATACAACGGATGGCCGGAGATTTTCCGGAAGGAAAAAGTCCTCTCGACATTATCCAGCACCCCCGGCACGCGGTATGTGCCCGACTGCAAACCGGCAGCCAGCAACGCGATCAACGGCAGACTCAGTGTGTTCTTCCCGATCGCCTCCTGCATCGTCGAGGGCTCGGGATAGCGCACGATGATATTCATGTCGCTGTCCCGCAGATTGACGACACCGTGTTGACCCGCATCCAAATGCGAGAACATCTCACTGATTTTTTCTAGGGAAATCAAAGCATAAACTACCCCTGCGAAGGAGCCGTCAGGATGGCTGAGCCGGCGAGAAACAGGTAGCACCCAATTTTTATTGATGCGCGTAAATATCGGACCGGAAACAAATAACTTCCCGTCGTTATGTGATTGAAAATAAGTAAAATGCTTACGATCGTTGATATCCACCCGGGAACCCGCAGGAATGCCGTGACCGTATTTGATGATACCGTATTCATCCGCCACGCGCAGGCTGTCGATTTCCGGCAGGCGCGCCTGATGACGGTTGATAAAGGTATTGAGCGACTCTGCATGGAGTGCGCCGCCTGCGTATTGGCGGTTGACTTCATCGCTCACTGCCAGCAAAGACATATCGATTTTTTCGATCATTCCGGCGAGCGATTCTTCCAGAATATGCGCAAAAACTTGCGTCATTTTCTCGGCGTCCGACTGATATTGCTGATAGCTCTGATACAGTATCAGTCCCATCAGCGCGGTCATAAACAGATTGATCAGCAACGCGCCCAGAATGATGCGCAACGGATGCCATGAATGTGATTCGGTCAACATCGCTACAGCACCGGCAGACGCGCCAGCCAGACATCAACGGGTTCAGGACGTCCATACAAATAGCCTTGATGAATGACCGAGCCGCGCGCATTGAGAAAAGCGGCCTGTTCAGCCATTTCCACCCCTTCGGCCACCACCTGGAAATGCAGATGCAAGGCGATAGACAAGATCGTTTCGACCAGCGCCGCATCATTGGGATCGGTAGTGCAATCCTGTATGAAACTCTTGTCTATCTTAAGTTCTTGGATAGGCAGGCGCTTGATATAGGCCAGACTGGAATAGCCCGTGCCAAAATCATCGATAGAGAAATGGATGCCTAGCGTCGACAGCAAGGTCATCTTGGCGATGATATCGCCGATATCGCCAATCACAATACCCTCGGTCAACTCCAGCACCAGGTGACTCGGATCTGCTCCGCTCACCCGCAATTGCCGTTTAATTTCTTCAACAAAATCAATCTGTTGAAAATGTCGCGGACTGATATTGACCGACAGGCGCAATGAACGTCCCTGTGCATCCAACTGTGCCAGCAGCTTGCAAACAGCGGACAGCATCCAGCGATCGAGCGCCACAATTAAATCGGAGGTCTCTGCCATCGGAATAAACAAACCAGGCGGCGTGAGGCCGCGCACCGGATGCTGCCAGCGCACCAGCGCTTCCGCGCCGACCTGAACACCGGCGGCATTGACCTGAGGCTGCAAATAAAGGCGCAACTGATTATCCGCTATAGCCAGACGCAATTCCGCTTCCAGTTGAAAGCGCTCCCTCACCGTCTCACCCATCGCCAGCTCAAAGAACGTAGTGCGTGAGCGTCCGTCCGACTTGGCCTTGGCCATCGCCATATCGGCCTGCCGCAACACTTCGCCTGCTTCCTCATGAGGGGTATCGGGCAACAAAGCGATGCCGATACTGGCATCGACATGTATCAATTCACCTTCGAGTTCGATCGCATCGCGCAGTGCCGCCCGCAGTTTTTCCGCCACAGCCAGCGCTTCGCGACCGGCCTTTTCTCGCGGAATATGCAATCTGGGCAAGAGCACGCCAAACTCGTCCGAATCCATGCGCGCCAGCAAATCATCGGCATGCAGGGTCTGTCCCAGGCGTTCGGCAACGGCACGAAGCAGCGCATCCCCCGTTGCCAGACCACGGGCTTCGTTGATTTCCTTGAAACGATCCAGATCAAGCAGCAGGACAGCGGCAAAGCAACCATCCCGCCGCGCCCCGGCCAGCGCCTGCTCCACCTGACGCAGAAACAGGGCGCGATTGGCAAGGCCCGTGAGCGGATCACGCCATGACAGTTGCTCAACCTTGTCCTGGGAACGTTTGATCTGGCTCATATCGGAAAAAACCGCCACATAACGCGTGGTGTTTCCCCGCGTATCTTTGATGGTGCTGACAGATTGCCACTGAGCATACACTTCACCATTCTTGCGGCGATTCCAGATTTCACCGGACCACATGCCGGAGCCGGTGAGTTCAGCCCAAAAATCGTGATAAAAGGCCGGTGCGTGCACCCCTGATTTGTAGAGACGTGGATTCTTCCCCAGCGCCTCCGCTTCGCTGTAGCCGGTGATTTGACTAAATGCCGGATTGACCGCGACGATATTCCCGTCCAGATCGGTCACCACGATCGCCTCACTGGTGGTATCAAATACGCGCGAGGCCAACTCCAAGCGCTCCTCTATCAGCTTGCGCTCGGTAATATCGGTAATAAATCCATGCCAGAGTATGCTGCCATCATTCTGCTTCTCGGGTCTGGCATCACCGCGACGCCAACTGATCCCCTGTTCGGGCAGCACGATGCGATATTCATGATGCCAGGGCGTGAGCGTGAGCGCAGATTCCCGTATCGAGGCGGCAATGCCCTCCGCATCATCCGGGTACTGATAGGCGAATATCGCCGAGGCATCCTCGCGCACCTGCTCCGGCGTCACGCCATATAGATCAAACAAACCGCGACTGGCAAAAGGAAAACTCATCTGACCGTCAGGATTGAGCCTGAACTGAAAAATCAATCCGGGAACCTGATCGGAGAGTTTCAGCAGCAGGTCGTGACTTTGCTGTAAATTAGCCGACAACAGAGTACGCTCTATCGAATAACGGATGGCACGAACCAGCGCATCCGTGTCGAAACAACCCTTGATCAGATAATCCTGAGCGCCCGCCTCCAGCGTTTGCAAGGCAAAACTGGTGTCGTCGTGACCGGTCAGCACCACCAGCGGCAGGGACGGCGCGACCCGGCGGATGGCCTGCACCGTTTGCAGGCCGGTAGAATCCGGTAGCGACAAATCCAGCAACATGACATCGAATGCCTGTTGTTGCAGTGACTGCAAGGTCTGAGCCAGCGTAGTCACCCAGACCACCGTGAACAGCGGCCCGCTGCTGGCGCGCAACGCCTGTCGTGCAAGACTGGCATCGGAGGGATCATCCTCCACCAGCAAAACCGAATAAGTGACCGTTGAATTGAGAGTAGGCATCGTTTTTACATGAACTCTGCTTGAATTATTAACGGGTTGACCCGCAAATTAAATCGCATGATAGCAGGCGCAAACCGCTTGCAGACGCCCCCGTCCAACAATTATTTGCACGCCACCTAATTTTCACTATTCAGCGCGTGGATTTGCTGTTAAATTTCCCAGCAGGTTAGCTCCGTTGCGCGGAGCTTGTGTAGAATTACTGTCATCCCGGAGAGCATGTCGTGCAAACTGATCAACGTAAGGAAAAAAGGTCCGCTTTTACGCGCCAGCCCAAGGGAAAGTTGCAAATATTGCAAGCCGATCGCTGCCTCAAGGTCACCTCGGTCAAAGATGTGTCACCCAAGGGAATAAGACTGGAACTGGGCACCCAACTAAATATTGGTGAAAACATCCGCGTCTGGTATCTGACCGGTGCCGTCGACCTGAAATTAAACGGCACCGTCGTATGGAACTCAGGCCAAAAGGCGGAGGAACAAGACGAGCTCTACATCGTCGGCATCGAACTGGCGAACCCGTCGCTGTTACAGGCTTTCTGGTAAGCCGCGCCTATTTCCATTCGATCAGACCTCCGTTGACATATCCCTGATAGCCTTCCACGCCCAGGCTTTGCAGCAGAGGAAGAATAGCCTCATCCTCGACGCCCAGGGCAAACACCCGGATATCCAGCGAACGGGTAATATTCACTACCGAGGAAATGAAGAACTGATTCTCCAGATTAGCGTTCAGCTCGCGAATATAGGCCGGACTGAGTTTGACGTACAGCGGCTTTAGGCTTTGCAGGTACTCGAAAGCCGAGTGATGGAGGCCGAAATTATCGACCGCAAACTGACCGCCCAGTTTACGGATATCATCGACGAAATGTGCGATACCCACCCTATCCTGCACCAGACCAAACTCGGTAAATTCAAAAACCAGCCTTTGCGCCACCTCCGGATGGTCATGCATCGCCTCGCCCAGCCAGGACAGCAGCATGGTGTCGTGTATCGAGTGTATGGATAGATTGATCGCCACCGATTCCTTGCCGCCGTCCACCACCATACGTGAGACCAGACGCTTCAACACCGACAAATCGAAAGAGGGCGTGAGCTGAAAACGATTCGCCATCGGTATAAAGTGCTCGGCCGGCACCATCTCACCGGCGGTATTAACCAGTCGACCGACCACTTCTGATTGCAAAAAGGGATTCCCGCCAAAATTCATCACCGGCTGAGCCAGCAGCATCACGCGCTTATCGAGTATGGCATCCTGGATAAACTGCTTCCAGTCCTGCGACCCCCGACTGCCATTTTCCTCCTTAACATCCTCCAGCAGACTGATCCCCGTCCCGTTGGACATAGCCTGCTGCATCACTCTGTCGCACTGGGCGAGCAAAACATTGAGCTTCGCCTTATGCCCTGAAAAATGCACGCCGCCGCAGCCATACACCAATCCGGATTCGGCGCGCCCCGCCTGCACGGGTAAGCCAAAAGCTGCGCACAGCGCATCACCCAGCAGGACCGCTTCTTCCCGGCTGAGATTAAAAGCCATCACGGCGAAGGTGGCACCGTTGATGCGGCAGCGCAGCAGATCCCGCCCCGGCCTGACCCCCAGCATGCCATGTGCCACCTCTTTGAGCAGCGCATCGCCTTCACGATATCCTAATTTTAAATTGTACTCATTAAAATCAGATAGTTGCATCATATAAAAAGCACCGGACAAGACATCGCTGCCGTTGTCGAGCAAAGCGTGCACATGTTGCTCGAAACCGCGCCGGTTATCCAGTCCGGTCAGCGCATCCAGCCTGGCCTCATCGCGAAAACGGGTCGCCTGCCGCACTTCGTGGGCGATGATGTCGCACAACTTGGCGGACATGGAATTGATCGCCTTCACCACACTGAGCAGCTCGCGGGCGCGGGGCAGTATGCCAACCTGCTGAAAATCGCGCTCGCTGATGGCATGAGCCACCCGTTCGATTTCCTCCAGCGGCCGCAAGATCCGTTTGAGGAAGGCATGCGCCGCATAAAGCGACAGCGCATACAACAGGATCATGCCTATGGTCGCCTCCAACGTGGTACGCCAGAGCTGCTTATAGGCGAAATTGGGATGACTGGTCACCACCACTCGCCCCAGTTGCTGCCATCCACGGGTGATCAGCGATTCAGCAGAAGGTTCGCTCATGGGGAACGCGCGGGTAAACCACGCCGGCACACCGGGCGGTACGGGCGCCAGAGTCTTCTCGATCAAGCGCTCCCCCCTGGTATTGAGCACCACCACCGAGCGGTAAAAGCCCCGGTCGAACACGGCATTGACGGTGATCTCGGCAAGCAGCACATCCTGATTAGCCAGAGGGCCTGGCAGCACCAGCCCCAGCGAGGTCGCCACATCTTGCGCATGAGAGGTGAGTTGCTCCTGCATGTAGACTCGGGCATTGGAGATATAAATACTCTCGACCAGCGCCAGCAACAGCAGGAAAGCGATGGAAGTACCGATAAATAATTGTCTGAACAAGGTCATACTATTCTCCTCTAGGGTCGCACGCGGCTACATCGCGCGTTCTTTATCCATTTTTTCACGCAACACCTGCCACAGGCGGATCTGAGTCGATTTACCGCCGGCCACTGAGGCTCCCGGCAACCAGACATCTTCGTCATTGAAACTGTAAACCGGCACCAGGTCCGTGCGTTCTGACGCCAGCGAAACACGTTTATTGAGATTGTCCAAAATATAAGGATCTGCATCCGGCGTCGGATAATAGGCCAGCACCATGTGAGCCTCGTTCCAGCGCAGTGCACGCACATAGGTGATTCTTAGATTCTGAGTCGGCACGCCCAGAGATTTGAGGCTGAAATACTTGGCTATCGCATAATCCTCGCAATCGGCGCCTTCCGAGGCGAGCGACTCGATAGGCGTTGCCCAGTAATCGACTACCCCCCAGTGTTTGATATCGGTGTAATAGCGGATATTGTTCCAGTACCAGTTGAAATCCTCAAGATAACTCATGGTGTCCGCGCTGCTGGGCGTTGCGCTGCGCTGACGTGAGATTGATTTTCGCAGCTCATCCCGCCAGTCGGCCAGGCGCTCGGGCGCATCGCTGCCCCATCGGTTTGCAACAAAGCGCAACAGAACGGGTGAAAAATCGACCACCTCGGCCGCCACAACCGTGGAACACAGCATCAGCATCGCGGCGATACGTAGAGTTTTACGGCGCATTTATAAAGCGAGACTATCCGCAAAGACGTAAGGATGGCAATCATAACTGAATACGGGCGAAAAGGAGAAAGGGCAGGAATAATTTCCTCACCCTCCCCCCTTTAGCAATTTTGGATACAGATTCAAATCGCAAAGAATCAGGCTCACACCTATAAGCCTGATAGCGTTATGGTTTTTAGCCGCAGGCTTATGATTTTCCAGCGATAAAGCGCTGCCCGTTTTCGTTCAGAAATCTGAGAATTTTTATCCGCTCTGGCGTATCATCGTGCCATGTTTAATTTACGCTGCCGCCTGTTATTGGCACTACTTTTTGCCAGCCTGCTCACCCCCGCACAGGCTGAAGAAACAGCTCATGTTTTGCTGTTAAATTCCTACCACAACGGACTGGACTGGACCGACAACGAAATCAGCGGCATCCGGGAAGTGCTCGCCCGCAGCCCGCAGCCTATCGAACTGCATTACGAGTACATGGATACCAAACGGATTGCCGATGCGACCCACTTTGCCAATTTCCGTGAACTGCTCGCCTACAAATATCGCACGACACGTTTCGCGGCCATACTGACGACCGACAACGATGCGTTCAACTTTCTGAAGATCTATCGCAATGATCCGGCCTTTAACCGGGTTCCGGTCATCTTCACCGGCGTGAATTATTTCCAACCGGCAATGCTCGACGGCCTGCGCGGCTTTACCGGTGTCGCCGAAACGCAGGAAGGCGGGCAGACTGTCGCAGCGATGCTCCGGTTACACCCTGAGACTAAGCGCATCGTGATCATTCTCGATGCAACGACCACAGACAGCGCAATACGCCGCGATCTTGAGCCCATGCTCACGCCTTATGCCGCACGGGTTCAGTTTGAGTTCTGGGATCAATACAGCCTGAAACAACTGCCAGACCAACTGGCGGCGCTGGATACGGCCACGCTGGTACTGCTCATGCCGTTTGCCCGGGACAGCAGCAATACCTTCATCACCTATGCCGACATGGCAGGTCTGGTCACCCGCAGCTCGCCCTCTCCCGTCTACGGCACTTATGATTTCTACATGGGACACGGCATCACGGGAGGACGGTTGACCAGCGGCGTTGCTCAAGGACGCGCCGCAGCAGAGCTACTCTTGCAGGTACTCTCGGGCACAAGGCCTGAGCAGATTCCGGTCATGATGGTCACGCCCAGCGAATTTCAGTTTGACACACGCGAACTGGCACGCCGCCACATCGCCACCTCGGCACTCCCGCCCGGCAGCCAGCTGTTATTTCAACCCTGGTATCGCACTTATCAGACCCGACTCTGGCTGGGCGGAGCGCTATTGCTGCTCACCCAGATTATGCTCTGGGGCTGGTGGCGCACTTATCGCGTCAAACGAAAAAACGAACTGCAACTTGAGCGTAACAGGGAGCAACTCGCCGCGATCCTGAATGCCACCACCGAGAGTGTATTTCATGTGGATGAAAACGGCGTGATTCTGGCGCTCAATGATATCGCGGCGCATCGCCTGAACCGTAGTCCGCAAGAGATGCGGGGACAATACGTATTCGATTTCTTTCCGCCCGATGTAGCCAGGAAACGGTGCGACAGCCTAGCCCGTGTATTTCACACCGGACAGGGTATTTATACGGAGGACACCCGCGAGCAACGCCACTATTCGCTCAATTACTATCCTATCGTCGATAAAGACGGACGGGTAGGTTCGGTGGTGGTCTATGCCGCCGACATCACCGAGCGCAAGCTGGCTGAAATCGCGCTGCATGAATCCCATCAACAGATACACCTGTTGCTCAATTCCATGGCTGAAGGTGCTTATGGTGTGGATATTGATGGCCGCTGCAAATTTGTCAATCAGTCATTTTTACGGATTCTGGGTTATGAACGGGAGGGTGAGATCATAGGCCAGTCTATCCACGAACTGATACACCACACCCACGCCGACGGCCGCCCCTACCTGGCGACCGACTGCAAAATGTATCAGGCCTACCGGAACAACCAGCCGGTCCACGTTGACGATGAGGTGTTCTGGAGTAAAAACGGCATAGCCATTCCGGTCGAATACTGGTCGCAACCCATCCTCGTGGATGGCGTCGTGCAAGGGGCGATCGCCACCTTTATCGACATCACGGAACGCCGTCAGGCCGAAGCGCAGATCAGTCATCTGGCTTTTTATGACACCCTGACGCAACTGCCCAATCGTCGCCTGCTTAATGACAGATTGGGTCAGGCCATCGCCGCCTGCCAGCGCAACGGGCTGTATGCGGCCCTGCTGTTTCTGGATCTGGATAATTTCAAACCGCTCAACGACCTGCACGGCCATGCGACCGGCGATCTGCTGCTGATCGAAGCGGCGCACCGCCTGGGCGATTGCATACGCGAGACAGATACGGCGGCACGCTTCGGCGGAGATGAGTTTGTCGTAGTACTGGGGGAGCTGCATCAAGATCGGGAAGAAGCTACCCGGCAGGCTCGCCTCGTGGCGGAAAAAATCCTGGCCGCTTTGTCTGAGCCCTATTTCTTAAACTCAGCACAGGATGAGGGCGGGCCGGAATATCGCATAGAGCACCACTGCACGACCAGCATAGGCATGGCGGTATTCAATCACCCGGCCAACCGGGATGACATACTTAAATGGGCAGACATGGCGATGTACACGGCCAAACAAGGCGGACGCAATCATGTGGTGGTTTATCAACCGGCACCAGCCTTACGCACAAATTAACCAGCCTGAATACAGACGTTAAATTTAATTTTCAATCAAGGGGTTAGCATGAAATCATGGTGGAAAGCGCTGTCGATCCGTAGCAAGCTACAGTTTCCGATCCAATTTTTATTATTAATTGTGATGTTTCTGGTGCAAAACTTCGCCCTTGATAAATTTGAGCAACATGTTCTGGCGGAAGCCAAACACAATGCGCTGATTTCTGCCGACGGTGTGCTCAACGGATTGAACATGCTGATGCTCAACGGCATCATCAGCGATGTCGACCAGCGCGCGCTGTATATCGAGAAAATGGGCGCATCGGAAAAATTGACCGAGTTGCGCATCATACGCAGCCAGTCTATCAACGAGCAATATGGCCCGGGACCTGCTTCAGAGCAGGCGACAGACGCACTGGACAATGAAGCCCTGCGTACCGGCAAGGTACAACTGCAACAATCAGAACATAACAACCTGCACAAGCTGCGCGTGGTCGTTCCTTTTATCGCGCAGGCCAATTTTCGCGGCACCAATTGCCTGACCTGCCATAACGTCCCTGAGGGCACAGTGAACGGCGCGACCAGCGTAACCCTGGATTTGACCGAACAGTTTGATTTGATCGCGCGGGTGAATTACTGGGTATGGGGCTTACAACTGGTATTGCAGATCCTGCTCTACTTCCTGATCGGCAAGTTAATTTTCCGGGTCACCGCACCGATATTGCATTCTGCCGAGATTGCCAACCGCATCGCAGGGGGAGACCTCAGCTCTGTCATCATGACAGGAGGCAGCGATGAAGTGGGTCAGCAACTTCAAGCGATGCAGAAGATGCAAGACGTTTTGCATGAACTGGTCAGCGAAATCAAATCCATCGTACAGGCGGCCGCCCACGGCGATTTCCGCATTAAGATGGAAATGAACGGCAAGTCTGGCTACACGCGCGAACTGTCTGAGTTACTCAACCTGCTGACCGGCACCGTCGACACCGCTTTTAAAGATACCATACGCGTCACTCAGGCACTGTCCTGCGGCGATTTAAGCCAGAAAATCACCAAGGAGTATTCCGGTGTCTACGGAGAAGTCAAAACCAGCGTCAACACCACCGCAGAATCGCTATCCGCGCTGGTGGCGGAAATCAAATGTATCGTCGAAGCCGCAGCACTACACGGCAATTTCACCGTAAGAATGAGCATGGAGGGAAAAACAGGATACGCGGCGGAGTTGTCTGAACTGCTCAATCAGCTCTCCCGTGTCACCGAAGCCGGGCTGGGTGATATCTTGCGCGTGGCCAATGTGCTGGCGCAAGGTGATCTGACACAGATTATCGACAAGGAATATCCCGGCACCTTCGGCAAAGTGCGAGCCGGCGTCAATGGCACGGTGACGCATCTGCAAGAACTCGTGGTGCAAATCAAAAACACCTCGGACATCATCGATACCGCCTCCAAGGAAATCGCGGCAGGCAACGCGGATCTCTCTCAGCGTACCGAGCAGCAGGCATACAGTCTGGAACAAACCGCCACCAGCATGGCGACGCTCACAACGACCGTCAGACAGAATGCAACTAGCGCGCAGCAGGCCAATCAACTGGCGGCGGGGGCCTCATCGATCGCCGTCAAGGGGGGAGTCATGGTCAATCAGGTGGTGGAGACGATGTCCTCCATCAGTCAGAGCACGAGCAAAATTGCCGACATCATTAGCATGATAGACAGCATCGCTTTTCAAACGAATATTCTGGCGCTCAATGCCGCCGTGGAGGCTGCGCATGCCGGCGAACAGGGGCGCGGCTTTGCCGTGGTGGCCACCGAAGTGCGCAATCTGGCCGAACGCAGCGCCCATGCCGCGCACGAGATTAAGGCACTGATCAGCGATTCTGTGGATAAGGTGGCGGCGGGAACCTGCCTGGTCAATCAGGCGGGACAAACCATGGATGAAGTGGTCAGCGCAGTCAAACGCGTCACCGACATCATGGGTGAAATTACCGCAGCGTCTACCGAGCAAAGCCACGGAATCGAGCAGGTCAACAAGGCTATCGCGCAGATAGACGATGTCACGCAACAGAATGCCGCGCTGGTTGAACAGGCCGCCGCAGCGGCAGAATCGATGGAAGAACAGGCACAGCAACTGGCCGCTGCCGTCTCGGCCTTCAAACTCAAGGTCTAGACGGCACTGCGTGTGCCCCGCGCAGCAATTTATTGCTCAATGGCGCGATTTGGCCATCAGCTTGAGTATCTTCAGATTGATCACGACAAAACGCACCCCCTGCCAGAGGAGACAAGTTCTCATGAAGCGGGTAAATCCGGTGGGGGCCGGCGGATAATAAGCTTGCTGGTAAGGCTCTTTGTTGGCTGCTTTGCTGGACATATTTGTCTCCTGAATGATTTTATTGCTGTTTAATGTGAAGCGCGTATTTGTACGCCCCGTCTCCCGCAGCTTGAGCGGAAAGAACGGGCGTGACGCGATTCACGATGAGTCCATGCACCTTAGTCGGGGATCAATGACCAGCCCGGCTTCATTTTTGCCTGATAAATAAAGGCGTGGTGCAACAGATACTTCATCCAGTGCCCGGCCAGTCCAATTTCACCGAAAGTCAGGTCAATGTCGCGACCATAATCGGGGTATTTCTCGAAGTCCGGCACCACCGGAAATACCGTCATCGTCGCTGCTGTGCCCTTGAAAAAACCGGCTCCGGTAGAGGCGACACAAGCAGCGCCCATTTCAGCCATCGAGGCTGTATGGGTAGGTTGCTTAGCGCCGTTCAACATATCGCTGATACTTTGCGCAACCGCCATCGCCATCGCGGCCGAAGGCATACCGGTTCTGGGGGCGGTCGGATTGATCGGCGTACCGTTCGGACTCTGCATAGGCTTACTGATCATATGAGGTGGCGCAAAGGCGATGCCCACCGCAAAGACATTGCCATAGGCCGGCGTCTGATAGGTCTTGGGCCAGTCCTTCGCACTCCATTCCGCATAGGGGCGCGCGGTATAATCCGCATCCACCTTCATAAAGCCATTGGGTGCGAACACCCGGGCGGTGATATCCTCACCGGCTTTATCGTAAGCCTTCAGACCGACACCGGCGAAAGGCGGAATCAGCATGGAGAAATCGAACTCCAACTCGTGAAAAGTGCCGTCTATGGTCTCGTAATGAATTTTACCGGCTTCGACTTTCTTGACGTGGGCACGGGTAATCCATTCGATGCCGCGTTCCACCATCAAGGACTCGGCAAAAGTCTTACCGTTGGTGATGTAACCGCCTCGCTTGATATGAACGCCCCCCATACCGAAATCGCCCAGTTCATACTCATTGCTAAGCCAGACGATACGCGCCTTATCGCGAACGCCCGCTTCACGCAGCGCATGATCCACGTTATAGATATACTCGAAAGCTGCGCCCTGACAGGTGCACATACCGTGCCCCGTGCCGATAACAATGGTACGGCGCTGGCCGCTGCGCATCGCCGCGATGGTGACCTGCAGCTTATGGTTAGCTTCCAGTGCATGACTGGCGGTGCAGACCGAGACGGTATGACCGTGCTCGGGCCCCAGCCCTTCTGTAGCGCCGAAATTAAGCTTGGGGCCGGTGGCATTGATCAGATAGTCATAGCTAATTTCTTCCTGCACACCCAGTTTACCGGGCAGTGTGTACTCGATGCTGACAAAGGGTAGCGCGCTGCCGGGCTTGCCTTCAGGATTGATCGACAACGCACGCGCCTGACGGAAACTAACCCGCGTCTTGGCATAAACCTCAGCCAGATCGAAAGTCACTTCCTCTTCTTTCATCTGCCCGACACCCACCCAGATATTTGAAGGAATCCAGTTCCATTTTGCGTTAGGCGAAACCACCACTATCTCGTGTTGTTTCCCCAACAGCTTATTCAAATGCCGGGCCGCGGTGTGCCCCGCAATACCCGCGCCTAAAATCACGATTCGTGCCATTTTTACCCCCTGAGACTGTTATATTTATATTTAAAATCAAAAAATTACAAAATCAACCGCCAAAATCGGTCTGATCCTTGGCCACCGACTGATGGTGTGCTACCCAGCCGTCAAAGCCGCCCGTCATCGATAACACATTGAGATAGCCCATTCTTTGCAAATTGTACGCGGCCAGCACCGAACGTCCGCCGGTTTTACAGTACAGCAAAATCTCTGCATTTTTATCCGCCAGTGCAGGATGATCAATACTCTTAAACTCGATCACACCCCGGGGAATATTGAACGCCTCCGCCAAATGAGCGGCCTCAAATTCAGCCGGCTCACGCACGTCTATCACTATGCTGCCGGCCTTGATATGCGCAGCGGCAGCGGCAAAATCGATTTCCTTAATCTGCGCCTTCGCTTCGGCGACCAGTTGTTGCGGTGTCAGATACATGAATTACTCCTGATTAATCTATAAACCTTAAAAAACTGTTGTCCGCAGATTGTATGGATTTACGCTGATTAAACAAACAGATACCTATCAACATTGCTTCACGGTATAGCTGAAGCATCGCGGCTTAGTAACTGATGGTTAATCTGTGTGAATCTGCGGATTGAACTACCGCTTTTTGGATAAATGTGTCAAATGAATGCAAAAGCTATAGCACAAACAGCCTACCCTATAAGTATAGTCAAGCTTGGGCGCAGCGTATGTGATGTTAGTCACACAGCTGCCTCAGCGGCAAATACACCCTGAACACCGAGCCACGACCTAGTACACTTTTCACGTCGATACGCCCGTGATGCTTCTGCACGATACCGTAGGAGAGTGACAAGCCCAAACCGGTACCACTCCCTATCGGCTTGGTGGTGAAAAAGGGGTCAAAAATTCGCGTCAGATGCTCAGGGGAAATTCCCTTGCCGGTATCTTCCACTTCCACCCAGACTTCATCGCCCGAAATGCCTGTGCGCACGGTAATCTCGCCTTGCGTCTCGATCGCCTGCGCCGCATTAAGCAACATATTCATAAAGACCTGATTGAGCTGCGATGGCAGACACTCCACCTCCGGCAGTCCGGCGTACTCTCGGTGTACGACCGCCTTGTACTTGATTTCATTCGCGACGACGTTGAGGGTGCTCTCCAGCCCCTGCTCTATGCTCGCATACTGCCAACTGGAGTCATCCACATGGGAGAAATCCTTTAAATCCTGAACGATGCGTTTGACCCGTGTAAGTCCCTCCCGCGACTCTTGCAACAAATTGGGTATGTCTTCCAGCAGATAGGGATAATCAATGGACTTCTTGAACGCGGCGACTGGTATAAAGGCGTCCGGCCCGGCCTCGGCCTCCACCGCTTCATAAGCCGAGATCACGCCAAACAGGCTAGTCAGATAAGTCGACAGTGTGCCCAGATTTGAATTTACAAAACCGACCGGATTATTGATCTCGTGAGCCACGCCGGCGGCCAATTGACCGATGGAAGCCATTTTTTCAGATTGCAACAATTGCAATTGAGCGGATTCGAGTTTTTCATTCGCTTTAAGCAACTCGACATTATTGCTGAGCAATTTCTGCATCAGTTTTTCTGTATCCGCAGTACGTTGTGCGACACGCTCTTCCAGCTCCTCGTTCAACACCCGCAGCGCTTCGTGCTCCGCCACCAGCTCCTGATTCTTTTGCATCACCTCCAGGGTCTTATCCCCCAGCCGTCCATACATTTCATTGAGTGCTTCGAGCAACACATTCGCGGACTGAGACATCACCTGACTGGCATGACGAACGGCCTGATCAGGCGTCGCGCCCGCCTCCAAGGCACGAATTTCCTGCGCCATACGCATATCCAGCCCCAGAATATGCTGAACCAGCCAGTTGGTCAGATATTTGAGCAGGGGCGACACCATTTGACTTGAAGCATCCCGATTGCCCAACAACAGTTTTGCGGCCACGTTCACTTGAGCGGTGAAATGCGCATGCGCCTTAACGTGCGCCTCCTGATGGGCGGGATCTACCCGAAACTGCTGCATCAAGGATTTTTCGGTATCGAAATGATAGATGGTGTAACGCGCCAGTTCACTGAGTATATCGCCCAGCGCCGCAGAATCGGCAAGATGCGTACTGATCGCCCCCAACTGGTTGATCAGATCCACCAGTTTATGGTGCTGCTCATCCACCTTATCTACGCCGGTATTGTATTTCTTGTCCCAGCTGAAAGCCTCAAATTTATCATCGCTCATCGTGTTTACTCTCCTCGCCTGAAGTTCATAAGTGACCAATCGCTACGCCGGCTGTTTTAGCGGCAACCAAATCCTGAAAGTCGTCCCCTTGCCCACTTCGCTATCTACCTCCATACGCCCGTGATGTTTCTGCACGATGCCATAGGACAGCGATAAGCCTAGTCCCGTCCCTTTTCCTACGGGTTTAGTCGTAAAAAATGGCTCGAATATTTTTTGTATCTGGGCGGCCGGTATGCCACTTCCCGTATCGCTAATATCCACCCAAACCTCATCCCCGGCACGGCCGGTACGAATGGTGATGACCCCGCGCTCACTGATGGCGTAAGCCGCATTGACCAGCAGATTCAAAAACACCTGATTCAACTGTGAAGAGATGCATTCAATCTCGGGAATATCCCCATACTCTTTCACCACGTCGGCTTTGTACTTGATTTCGTTGTTGACGATATTCAGGGTGCTGTCCAGCCCCCGGTGCAGATCGAAAAAACCCCATTCATCAGAGGCCCCCACATGTGAAAAGTCCTTGAGGTTCTGCACGATCACTTTGACCCTGACGATGCCTTCCTTGGACTCTTGCATCAGGGCGGGCAAGTCTGTTTTCAGATAGGAGATATCCAGATTTTTTCGGGCCGCCTTAAGCGCTTCGAGCAACTCACGGTTATTGATCTCACCTTCAGCCTGCTCGTACAGGGCGAGCATAGTAAAAATATCCTGAACGTATTTCTCCAGCGTCCCCAGATTGGAGTAGACAAATCCGATCGGATTATTGATCTCATGCGCCACTCCGGCAGCCAATTGCCCTATCGACGCCATTTTTTCGGATTGCAGCAGTTGATTATGGACGTCTTCGAGATTTTTGATCAACAGCCGCTGCTCGTCCTTTTCCTTTTGCAACGCCAGTTCTGTACGTTGACGTCCCACCAGTTCATTGCGCAAACCGGTATTCGCTTCGGTCAATTCCTTCGACATCAGCTCAAGAGAACGCTCTATCATCAGCCGGTCTGCGTCCGCGCTGGTATAAGCGGCATCAACCGCCGCAATAAAACCGGACAGTGCAACCGGCAAACTCTCACCTATATAACGACGTACCTGCCGTTCAAGCAATCTGTGCACTTCTCACACTCCGCAGATACAAAATCGCAACATATTGATTTTATTTATCGTAAACATATATCGTCAGCTTGCCACCGAGTTGTTCAAAAGTCTTGATATCGTCGATAAACGAATTATCAAGCATATGATCCTTAGACAACAACAGCTCCCCGTGCACGCTGATCAGGTCGCGGGATAACACCATGCCGAATTTAAGTTGCCCGGAATGCAAGGCAATTTCACGTACCGGCGGTTGAACATGGCTGTCGGATACCAGCACACTGAAAAAAGCGTCCACCACGTTCGGGTCGTAACGCTTACCTTTGCCGCTTTGAATCAGCTTCTCAGCCTCGGCAGCACCCAGTCGACGACTCATCAAGGTGCCCAATTGCAAGCTATCATATTCATTAGCCAGCGCGATGATGCGCGCGCCCAGCGGAATTTCCAGCCCGGCCAAGCCATCGGGATAGCCCATTCCGTCGAAATGCTCGTGATGACTGCGTATCAGTTTCGCAGCCTGCCGCAACTGCTCCAGCGCCATCAGCGCTGCCTGCCCCTTGGCAGGATGCTTGATCACCAGCCCGCGCTCATCCATCGTCAAACTGGCATAAGGCTTTTCCAGCAGATAGTCCGGCAGGCCTATCTTACCGATATCGTGCAACAGGGCGGCAAAGAACACATCCTGCACCTCAGCCTCATTCATCCCCATCTGACGCGCTATCTGCCGCGACAACTCGGCCACACGCTGCGAGTGTCCGGCCAGCGTGCTGTGCCGCATATCGATCAGACTGGAAAAGACCCGTATCGAAGTTATAAAGCTCTTCTTGAGTGTCTCATTTGCAATTTCAAGGAAACCCATAGTCTGGCGCACTTCTTCGGTTCGCGACTTAACCTTCTGCTCCAGGCTGGCATTCAGTTCTTTCAACTCCTGATTCTGCCTGCTGGTGAGCGCCTCCAGCCCCTGATTTTTCCGTTCCAGATTTTTATGATGCAATGCCTGTTTGACCGACAACACCAGATCGTTATCTTCCCAGGGTTTGGTGATATAGCGGTAAATATGGCCATGATTAATCGCGTCTATGGTTGCGCCGATTTCAGCGTGGCCGGTCAGCAGGATACGCACCGTCTGCGGCCAACGCTCATTCACCTGAGCCAGGAACTGTGCCCCGTTCATTTCCGGCATACGCATATCGGAAATCACCAGATCAACCGGCTCGCGGGCCAATATCTCCAGGCCTTCAGCCCCGCTCTCCGCCGTGAAGATGCGATATCCGCACGGTCGGAACAGACGCTTGAGCGAGGACAAAATATTAACCTCATCATCCACGAACAGCACCGTCTCAATCTCTGGGCTTGCTGTTAACGGTAATTCTGTGTTTTCACTCATCTGCATATCCACTCCTGCCCACCCTACGCCGCCAGCATCAGTTTGGCTACCGCATCCAACTGATCCGCTTGCGGCAAGCAGGCGTTCACGCCTTCCGCACTGATGTTTAAACGGCTAAGCAAACGTTCAGGCAAACTGCTGATCAGCGCGTCGTCACGCAGACCGCTCTCCAGCATAGCCGCAACATGCACCAATCCTGTGACCGTACCGAACGGTTCATGTAGCGGATCGCGCCAGTAATGTATGGCCAGCTCTATTTCCGGGGGAAAGTTCCAGCGTCTGGCCATTTCGGCACCTATCCCGGCATGGTCAAATCCCAGCGCAGTCCGCTCAATTTGAATCAACTCACCGCCACTCGCCTTGTGTTGCGCCAGCACCGCTGCGTACATTTCCGGTATGCAGATACTCAACACCAGTTGTCCTACCTCGTGAAACATGCCGGCGGTAAACGCCAGCTCTCGCCCACCGCTGAGACACTTGGCCAGCGACTCTGTGTAGGTCGCAACACGAAAACTGCGCAACCAGTAGGCCTGACGATCAAAATTCCCATCCTGACCGCTCGGAAAAATACCCATAAAACCGGCCGACACCACCAGCGAGCGCACGCTGTCAAAACCCAGCACCGTGATCGCATCCTGTATCGAACCGATTTCACGCGGCAAACCATAGAACGAGGAATTCGCTACTCGTAACACTCTGGCGCTCAAACCCTGATCCTGAGCGATCTGCCTTGCCAGCACGGCACTGCCGGCACGGGCATTTCTGAAACTGGCCAGCACTTCCTGAACCACCTGCGGCATTGCCGGCAATTGATGCAGTTTATCCAATATCGCACGGTCACTGATCATGGTTAAATACTCCTAAACAATCAAAACATTAAGCTAAAAACGCTAGTTCTATCCGCAGATTTGCACAAAAACAAGTTACCCATTATCAACACATCAGCAGAGTGGCAAACCAGTCAGCACATGCAACTATATGTTTAATCTGTAAAAATTCATAAAACATGCAGGCAAGCGCATGTTTCCGGATTAAACATCATTCCGCATCGACGACCAGAACGATACCCCGGGACGCGGAACGCTCACCCATCGGGCTGATCCAGCACTTCACCTCTCGTCCGTCAGTTAACTGACAGGTAAGTTGCCGCGCCGTTTTACAGTGCATCTCATTTAAAACTGAACTTAACAACGGGGCAGGAATGACATCCTCGGCGGCTTCACCCAGCAAAGGCCGATGCCCGCCAGCCGAATACAAACGATGCGCACTCCGGTTGGCGATTGCAATCACGCCGTCATCCCCGATACCGATCACCGCCACCGGCAGTCGCTCCAGCACTTCCTGAGAGACCTGGAGCACGTTGAGATTCCGCAGCACTTCACGGGTTTTATCCTCGACGCGCTGCGCCAGTTCGCGGTTGACCAGTTGCAATGCTTCGTTGGCAGCCTGCAATTCCCGGGACAAACGATCATTCTCCCGCTTCATTTCGTATCGCTCAAACGCCTCACGCACATGGGCGCGCAACAGATCATCCTCCCACGGTTTGGTGAGAAACTTATAGATAGCCCCCTGATTGATCGCATCGGTGACGGAGGTCAGTTCGGTATAACCGCTCAATACGATGCGTACCGTATCCGGATAGAGGATTTTGACCTGACTCAAAAACTCCACACCGGTCATTCCCGCCATGCGCTGATCGGAAATAATCACCCCGACCTCGTGCACCGCCAGCAACGCAAGCCCGGCTTCTCCGCTGGTTGCATGCAGAATATGGTAACCATCGCGTCGCAACAGACGCACCAGCGAAGAAACCACACTTTCTTCATCATCAACCAGTAATAAAGTACGCTCCATCATGCCTCCGCCGATAAATCCAAATTATTTTGAGTATGCAGCAAGGCGGACATCTCAGCCACCGGCACCGGACGGCTATACAAATAGCCCTGAATTTCATCACAACCCATCTTGCGTAAATGCGCCTGTTGCGCGGCCGTCTCGACGCCCTCCGCAATCACATTCAGTCCCAGGCTGTGACCTAAGGCAATGATCGCAGCCACGATGGCCTCATCATTGTGATCGGTGGTCAGATCACTGACAAACGACTGATCTATCTTAAGGCGATTGATGGGAAACTGTTTCAAATAACTCAGGCTGGAATAGCCGGTGCCGAAATCGTCGATCGAAAACTGCATTCCTGCCGCATGCAATTTATTGAGTGTGTCTATCGTCGCCGCCACATTATTCATCAGCAAACTTTCCGTGAGCTCCAGTTCGATTTGATTCATCGCAGGATCCAGTTCGTATGCGCCGAGTATCGCCAGCACCACACTGGCGAAGTCAGGCTGTTTGAACTGCAGGGTCGACAAATTTACTGCAATGTGCACATCCGCCAACCCGGACTCCTGCCATAAACGCGCCTGTTTACAGGCTGAACGCAGCACCCACTCGCCCACCGCTAAAATCAACCCGGTTTCTTCGAGCAGGGGGATAAATTCACCCGGCGCAACCAGTCCGCGCGACGGGCTCTGCCAGCGCAGCAGTGCCTCCATACCGACGATGCGACCTCGCAACAAATCGACCTGCGGCTGGTAGTAAAGCACAAACTCATCGCGTTCTAGCGCATGGCGCAGCTCGGTTTCCAGTTTCAAATGCTGCAGTGCCGCCGCATTCATCGCCCCCGCGTAATACTGAAAACTGTTGCACCCTTCCAGCTTGGAATGAAACAGCGCGGAATCCGCATTTTTCAGCAGCGTCGTGGTATCTACGCCATCGAGCGGATAAATACTGATCCCCATGCTTAGTGTGACAAAAATTTCATGTTCTCCGATGGGAATAGGCTCAGCCGCGAAGGATTCCAGAATTTTATGCGCCACCTCACCTGCATCGTGCGCAGACTTCATATCGGCCAGCACCAGACCGAACTCATCTCCCGCGATGCGCGCCACCGTATCACAGGTACGCAAATGACGGATCAATCGCTCCGCCACCCGTTTGAGCATCTGATCTCCGACCGCATGACCAAAGGAATCGTTGATTTGTTTAAACCGGTCCAGATCAACCGATAAGACGGCCACCATACGCTTGTCCCGATGCGCGCGCACCAACTCCTGCTCAACACGGTCGATAAACAACAATCGATTGGGCAAATCGGTCAGCGCATCATAGTGTGATATGCGCTCAATCTGACTATCCTTGTCTAAAATTGCCGCCGCCAGTTCCTGATTGACCCGGGCTAGCGTTGCGTTGGCCTCCTTGATCTCCTGCATCAAGCGGGCTTTCTCTCGCTGCAATTCGTACCGGGCAAAGGCTTCCAGCACATCGGCACGCAAGGTTGCGTTATCCCAAGGCTTGTTAAAAAACTTATAGATAGCACCTTGATTGATGGCTGCGGTTACCGATTCGATATCGGCATAACCGCTGAGCACGATGCGCACAGTCTGCGGATAGCGCGCTTTGACCCGTGTCAAAAAATCGACGCCGGACATGCCGGGCATGTGCTGATCCGAGATCACCACACCAACTTCGTGTTGCGCGAGCACGTCCAGCCCCTGCTGGCCGCTGGCCGCTCGCAGGATAGTATAACCGTCGCGTCTTAGCAGTCGCTCCAGCGCCGCACCGATCGCCTCCTCATCATCCACCAGCAACAAAGTCCGTTCCACAGCAGCCCCCTTTCATTTGTGACATCCGGGCAATGGAGCGCCGGCAACTACGCGATAAACTGAATCAGATTTTCCAGATGGGTACGTCCTTCCGGCGTGGTCATCACCATCAGCACATCGCGCTGATTGAGAATATAGCTGGCAGGCGGATTGAAAAACCACGAATTATCCCGCTGCACGGCCAGCACCAGACAATCATGGTTACCGTGATAGAGCTGATTCAACGGTTTACTGACCAGATTATCCGGAATAATGATTTCCTCCATGCGCAGCGTGCTGTCGGATTTGAGCATCTCATCGAGAAAACTCATCACATTAGGCCTTAACATCGCGGAGATGATGCGCTGCCCGCCGCTGAAATCCGGTGAAATCACTTCATCCGCCCCGACACGGCGCGTTTTTTCCGCATTCTTCATATCGTGACAACGCGCCACTACGCGCAACCGGGGATTGAGCTGTTTGGCACTCAAACTAATCACCAGATTCGCACTGTCATCGTGCGCCACGGCAAACACCCCTTTTGCCCTTAGCACACCTGCCCGCAGCAGCACATCGTTATCGGTGGCATCACCGTGCACGAAGAGCTGCTGGGGATGGGTATCGAAGTAGCGCTGGATATTATTCAAGTCGTTTTCAACAATCACGAACGGGCGGTGCGTCATCGCCAGATCATTGGCCACATTGCTGCCGACCAAACCGACGCCGCACACAATATAATGTCCTTCCAGCCTGTCGATTCTTTTCTGCATTTTCCTAATTCTCCAGGATACGTTAAGGTCTTTTTCCAGAATAAACGCGGTCACGGTAGATAAAACATAACCCAGCACACCAATACCGGCCATGCCGATAAACACCGTGAACAAACGCCCGTACTCGTAATGGGTGACATCGACAATTTCACCATAACCTATCGTGGTGATGGTGATAAATGTCATATAGAAACAGTCTTCCCAAGAGTAGCGAGGGCCGCCCAAAAATTGAAATCCCATTGTGCCGATGACAAAAATTGCGATCAGCAAAATAAATGAAATCAATAAGTTACGAACAACCTTGGATTCCTGAAGTTCTGAAAATTGCACTTATTCCTCGTCAGGCAAATTATGATCGGGGAACAGCATCTCGGAAAAACCAAACCGGCTCATGTCCGGCATGCGCATCGGATACAGAATGCCGTCCAGATGATCGCATTCATGCTGCACGACGCGAGCATGAAATCCGCTCACGGTGCGGTCTATCAGCGCACCGAATTCATCGCACCCCTGATAGCGCAGGCTGTCGTAGCGCGGCACAAGTCCGCGCATGCCGGGCAGACTCAGACAGCCTTCCCAGCCGTCGACCATACGCATGTCCAGCGGCGTGATAAATGGGTTGACCAGCACCGTTTCCGGGACAGACTCCACCTCGGGATAACGGGCGCTGGCCTCTACGGCAAAGATCACCACCCGCAGGGCTACGCCGATCTGCGGTGCGGCCAGACCGACACCGCCCAGCGCCTGCATGGTGTCGCGCATGTCAGCCAGTAAGGACGGCAAGCTGGCAAAATCGCTGACAGGCCCGGCGCGTTGCAACAGACGCGCATCGCCCATGCGCAGAACCGGCCTAATCGCCATTTTCTTCAGTGCATTTCACCACGCACTCCAGAATCTTGAGCACACGCGCCATGGAACTGGTCGCCGTCGCATTCACACCGTCAAGTTTCACAGCAAGCTGACATTCGCCTCGTCCAGCCGCACAATTGACCACTGCAGCAATAGTGGCATAGTCGATATCCAGTTCTCTGGCCAGTGCAGTTTCCGGCATCCCGGTCATACCGACCATATCCGCCCCGTCACGCTGATAACGGTTGATTTCGGCGATACTATCCAGTCGCGGGCCTTGCGTTGCCGCATACACACCGCCATCGATACAAGACTGCCCTACCTGCAACGCGCTGCGTAAAATACGGCTGCGCAAGGCCAGATTATAAGGCAGGGTGAAGTCGACATTGCTGTAACTCATGTTGCGGGTATCGAAAAAAGTCGAATCACGGCCATGCGTGTAGTCGATAATCTGATCCGGCACCACCAGCTTGCCGGGCGTCAGGTCCGCGCGTATACCGCCTACCGTGGCAACCGACACGATCTGGTTGACGCCCTGCTCACGCAAAGCCCATAAGTTGGCACGGTAGTTCACCAAATGCGGCGGGATGGTGTAGCCATAACCGTGACGCGCCAGAAAGATCACGTCATGTTCATTGAGCGTACCGAAGATGAAGGCGCCGGAGGGCTCGCCATAAGGGGTACGCATCACCTGCCGGTGAGTGATTTTGAGATTCGCCAGTTGCGTCAAACCCCGACCGCCTATGATTGCTAACATATAAACACACCCCTTTCAGGATTCAGGAACGCCTCAATCCGGTTCCACTACCGCATAAATCGCCGGCAGATTACGCCAGGCACCCTCGATGTCCATGCCGTAACCAAACACAAAACGATCAGGCAGCTGCACTCCTACAAAATCCGCCCTGACCGGTTTCGCTGTACCATGCATCTTATCGGCAAACACCGCGATATAACAACTGGCCGCGCCCAGTTCCATCACACGCCTGCGCAATGCATCCAGCGTATGACCTTCATCCAGAATATCATCGACCAGCAGCACCACGCGCTGGCGGACTGATTCATGTGGCGCAACTTTCCAGTGCATCGCACCTCCAGCACGTGCATCGCCGTAACGCGACACATGCACATAATCAAAATCCAGCGGAAAGTTAAGCAAAGGCAGCAATTGACCTGAAAACACCACCGCCCCACCCATCACCGACAAGACCAAGGGATGCCGCTCCTGCAGCACATCGTTGATTTCGTCAGCGACGCGGTGCAAAGCGGACTGCACCTGCTCTGCAGAACACAGCACCTCGGCCTGTTGCAAAATCTCGCGTGCGCGCTGAATATTCACGTCAGCCTTAAACCTTCAGGTTTCGCAAATAGGCTGCAAACTCATCTTTCACCTCGGGATGTTCCAGACCCAGCGCGACTGTTGCTTGCAAATAACCCAGTTTCGAACCGCAATCATAACGCTCGCCCCGGTAACGATAGCCCAGCACCCGCTCTTCCTCGATCAGGGCAGAAATCGCATCGGTTAGCTGTATCTCACCGCCCGCGCCGGGCTTGACGTTCTGCAAGTGATGAAAGATGCGCGGCGTCAGGATATAACGGCCAACCACCGCCATCGTCGATGGTGCTTCTTCAGGATCGGGTTTCTCGACGATCCCGGTTACCTGCTCCAGTTCCGCATTGACCCTGACACTGCTGACGATACCGTACTGGCGGGTCTGCTCGCGCGGCACTTCCTGCACGGCCAGCACCGAATTATGGTGGCGCTCATACACTTCGGCCATTTGCCGGGTAACCGAGACTTCGCCTACCATCATGTCGTCGGCCAGTATCACCGCAAACGGTTCGTCTTTGACTACAGGCAGTGCGCACAGCACGGCATGCCCCAGCCCCAGCGGCTCTGACTGACGCATGTAAATGCAGTTGATCCCGTCGGGTATCACTTCACGCGTGATGCGCAGCAATTCCATTTTACCGCGACGCTCCAGCTCGGCTTCTAGCTCATAAGCCTTGTCAAAATGATCCTCAATGGAACGCTTGCTGCGTCCGGTGATGAAGATCAGATCGGTAATCCCAGCCGCAACAGCCTCCTCGACCGCATATTGAATCAGCGGCTTATCTACAATGGCCATCATCTCCTTGGGACTGGCCTTGGTGGCCGGCAAAAAGCGACTGCCCATCCCCGCCACCGGAAACACCGCCTTACGAATCACCTTGATTTTTCTCATCTCTATAACTCCTTGATTAACGTCATCAAATCTTCTTCATTCAAAACAGGAACAGCGAGTTCTCTGGCCTTATCCAGCTTGCTGCCGCTCTCGCTGCCGGCCACCACATAATCCGTCTTTTTCGATACGCTGCCGCTCACCTTCGCGCCCAATGCTTCCAGCTTTTCTTTGGCATCCTGCCGCGATAAAGTCGGCAGCGTGCCGGTCAGTACAAATATTTTCCCGGTAAGCGGCAGCACACGGTTGAGTTCAGGTTCAAATTCCTCCCAGCATATGCCTGCCGATCGCAGTTGCGCGATCACCTGCAGATTATGCGCTTCGGCAAAGAAATCTGTCATGCTTTGTGCCACCACCGGCCCCACATCGACCACCTGCTGCAGGCAGGCTGCGTCAGCTTTCATCACATGATCCAGCGAACCGAAGTGTTTTGCCAGATCCCTGGCGGTGGTTTCACCGACATTTCTAATTCCCAGCGAAAAAATAAAGCGCGCCAGCGTAGTGTGACGACTATCAAGGATGGCCTTGAGCAGATTTTGCGCTGATTTTTCACCCATGCGCGGCAGCGCAGAAAGCGCCGCTAAATCCAACCGGTAGAGATCGGCCGGGGTACGGACCAGATTCGCATCCACCAATTGCTCGACCAGTTTATCACCCAGACCATCGATATTCATCGCGCGCCGGCCGGCAAAATGCAACAGGGCCTGTTTACGCTGAGCAGCACAGAACAGTCCCCCCGTACACCGCCATGCAGAGGCTTCCTCCTCGCGCGCGATATGCGATGCACACACCGGGCAAACAGCGGGCATCACGAATTCACGCACACCGGGCAGGCGATGTGCCAAAACCACACGCGCCACTTCGGGTATCACATCCCCCGCGCGGCGGACTACCACCGTATCACCGATGCGCACATCTTTGCGTCGTATCTCGTCCTCGTTGTGCAACGTGGCATTAGTCACAGTCACCCCCCCGACAAACACCGGGGCCAGACGCGCGACCGGTGTCAGTGTACCGGTACGACCAACCTGAACATCGATATCCAGCACTGTGGTCATCGCCTCCTCGGCGGGAAATTTGTGTGCGATTGCAAAACGCGGCGCGCGGGAGACGAAGCCTAGCTGCTCTTGCAGCGCGGTTTTATTAACTTTATACACCACACCGTCGATCGCAAAGGGCAGCGTGGCACGCAGCTCGCCGATGTCGCGATAAAAGCTCAGCAAACCCTCGACGCCTTGTACCACCCGACGTTGTGCGGCAACCGGAATCCCCCACCGTGAGAGCAGTGCCATCTGGCGCTCATGCTCACCGGGCAGCTCAAACCCCTCGCACAAGCCCAAACCATAGGCGAAGAAGCTCAGGCGGCGTGTCGCGGTAATTTTTGAATCGAGCTGGCGCAAGGAACCGGCTGCCGCATTGCGCGGATTGACAAATTCCTTCTCGCCTGAGGCGCGCTGCTGTAGATTGAGTCGCTCAAAATCACGGCTGAACATCAGCACTTCACCACGCACCTCGACATCAATGGCCAGCGCCTGCCCCGCCTGATCATACAATTGCAACGGAATCGCGCGCACCGTGCGCAAATTTTCCGTGACGTCCTCGCCGGTTTGACCGTCACCCCGTGTCGCCCCCTGAACAAACTGACCGTTACGGTAACTTAAGGTAATCGCCAGTCCGTCGAACTTGAGCTCGGCCGCATACTCGACCAGGTCCACCTCTAACGCCTCGCGGATACGCGCATCGAAGGCGCGCACCTCGTCCTCGCAAAAAGCATTGTTTAACGACAACATCGGAGTACGGTGATGAACTTCAGCGAAACACTTTAACGGCGCACTGCCCACCCGCCGGGTCGGAGAATCCGCCGTCAGCCATTCGGGATGCGCCGCTTCCAGCCCCTGCAACTCACGGAACAAGTCATCATATTCCGCATCGGAGATGACAGGTTCATCCCGCTGATAATAAAGCACATTGTGTTGCGTCAACGCAGCGCGCAACTGGACAATGCGCTGTTGCACAGAGAACAGCGACATCAGGAGAACAATCGACGCGCCTGTTCACTGCCCGGCACAAGATGGTTGTCACACATCTTGCTCTCAACAGCGGCGATCTGGGTGCGAGTATGCGCCAGTGCCGCCTCGGTTAACTGAACACGATGATCGTCCAGCAGATGGGCTGGCAGCGTTCTGGCCAGAGACTGCGCCATTTGCACCAGCAGATCGAAGCTTGCTGCCGGATGCGCTACCCGTGGCACATCCAGCAGCAGCGTGAGGCCAGCCGTAGCAAAATGCGCCAGAGTTTGCGGCTGAAACAGCCGTCCGTCCTGGTTGACCAGCGTAATCACGCTGTGCCCTGCCTCATCGCGCAGATGGAATACGCCATCCGCCTCCAGCTTCATCCCCAGCAACGCCACGGCCTGCGCTATTTTTCCGGCATTAAACGGGCGCTCGCCCTCCGGCAGCAGGTTCACACCGACCATTTGATCGACTTCGGCACAGAAAGCATCCAGCACCTGCGCATTGCCGTGTGTGACCGCAAGGTCAGGAATGTGTATATCAGCCTGTAGATGCCGTGAAATCTCCTGCACCATCTCACGAAAATCACCCAACGCACTCGCACTGATGACGCCGCCCCGGTCTACCAGTTGCAGCGCAACCTGAAACTTCGAATAATACGATGTACTGTCAACGTCCACCTTTTCCCACTGAACCGAGTTTAATGTCAGACCGCACACGTGCACCGGCTTGCGCAAGCCCCCCCGGCGTTGCCATAACCCGTCCAGAGCCGCAGCCGGACAGGGCATATCCGGGTGAATTTCGATGATAAAATCGCACCGACTATCCAGCAGGGTGCAGGGTATTGCGAGTTCGGATGACTCAGTCTCTCCGCTCATATCTGCCGGCCTCTCAACAGGCATCAATGGCGCAACAGTCGCATCAATAGCCGGCAATTCGATCTCAGCATCAACAGGCATCGCATCCCAATTCACCATCGCCGCTTCTTCCGTCAGGGTTAGCTCAGGCGCAACCGGCTGTGCCACTGCAACCGTCGCACCCCTGAGCGGTTCGGTTTTGAGCGGCTCGGCCTTGACCTGATACAAGGCGTCATCGTGACTCTGCCTGAAAGCCTCTCCGAATTTGCGGCTGTACTGACGCTGCTTCCACCAGCCAAAAACATACACCGCTAGGACGACACCCAAACCTATTGCCAACAATGCTGCTTGTAACTCACTCATGTTCTATATACCAGGGCGCAAATGCGCAGATTATCTCAAGCGACGTGAAAAATGGCAAAGCTAAACCAGCGGTAATTCGGGAGAACTGACCCCGATCACGGCTATTTCCCGCAATGCCTTGAGAAATTCGGGATCCTCATGGAGTTTTGCCATCGACACGGCATGTGCCGCTCCACGCATCTGGACGATACGAGCACGACTGGTCACCGGCATTTCCCAGTGCAGACCAGCCAGCAACATATCGGCGGAAACCTCATTATTGCAGACCAACACCATGTCACAGCCGGCGTTCAGGGCGGCGGAGGCGCGTTGCACAATACCGCCGGCGACGGTTGCACCTTCCATGGATAGATCATCGCTGAAAATACACCCCTCAAAACCCAGTTTTCCTCGCAGCACCTCTTTGAGCCACACGGGTGAAAATCCGGCCGGACGGCTGTCGACTTTAGGATAAATCACATGTGCCGGCATCACAGCCGTCAAACCGAAATTAATCATCTGCCGGAATGGAATCAAATCGCAGAACTCGATATCGACAAATTCGCGTTCATCGACCGGAATGGCCAGATGAGAATCCGCCGCGACAAAACCGTGTCCGGGAAAATGCTTACCGACCGAGTGCATTCCACCCTGTTTGAGTCCCAGCAACAAGGCATGCGCGAGCTCGGCGATGGCCTGCGGGTTACTGTGAAACGCGCGGTCGCCGATTACCCCGCTATTTTCATGATCGACATCCAGCACAGGGGTAAAACTAAAATCGACTCCACAGCCGCGCAATTCAGCGGCCAGCACATAGCCCGTTTGTTGAGCAAGATGACGGGCGCGCTGCGCGCTGACATCCCATATCCGCCCCAATTCACGCATCGCAGGAAGCTTAGTAAATCCATCCCGAAAGCGCTGTACCCGCCCGCCCTCATGATCCACGCCTATCAATAATGGGGAAGTGCGCAATGCGTGTATCGATGCGGTGAGCTCAGCCAGTTGAGACGGTGACTCATAATTGCGTTTAAATAAAATCACCCCGCCAACCAGGGGATGTTTCAGGCGAACTTCATCCTCAGCGGTCAGCTTCGTTCCTGCCACATCCAGCATTACCGGACCTAACCCCATACCCGCCTCCATTCATTACGCCAAAAATGGCGCGAATTATAAGGCTTTAACGGGGTCACTGCGCGCTGAAGAACACGACTGGGGTGCTAAAAAAAGCAACAGGCCATAGTATCGTTAAATTTGCGCTTTTTAAACAGTTACATATAGAGGTCGGGCAGCGTTTTGACTATATGTTTCTATTGGCCAGGCCGGGTGAATCCGCCAAATATGCCTGTCTTTCGTCAGGATTGAACTGCCGCTTTTAGTAACAGAAAAAAACTACTGCGCGTTCAACAATACCAGCCACCAGATGACGACTGCATTAATCAGACTGACCAACACGGCTGCGCTGCCGATATCCTTGGCACGCCCAGCCAGATCATGCTGTTCCAGCGAGATACGATCGACCGTCGCTTCCACCGCAGAATTGATCAATTCAACGATGATAACCAGCAGCACGCTGCCTATCATCAACGCTTTGCCAGTTAAGCCGACCGGCAACCAGAACGCCAACGGGATAAGAATCGCAGCAAGTCTCACCTCCTGACGAAACGCATCCTCGTGCCGGTAGGCTGCACGAAAACCCGCCATCGAATAACCAAAGGCATTGAACAAACGCCGCAATCCCGTTTTACCTTTATAGGGGCTTTGCATGGCGGCTACGCTTCAACCTGCAGATCCGGGTATGTTTTGCAATTTCAAGTGATGCAGAGGATGCCATGTTTTTCCTTGAGTTAAGATAAACGCCGTTAATATTTCGCCGGTAGAATCACGTGCAACCGCGATGACACTGCACCCTGTGGGGATACCGTCGAAAACTGGTCGACCAGTGCACCCGCCCCCCAGGACAGCAGAGAGGCGATAGTAATAACCAGTATATTGCGTGTCATTCCCCGGGGAAGTTCATACCGGTCGAACTGCTGGTGCGTATACCAGGCCGAAAGGAAGAACACCAGAGTGGAAATCATCAGACTCCACAGGAGTGCGAACATCGTTTTACCCCGATTGAGAAACCCGCACATGATGTTTTTTTCATGAGCGCATTGTCTATGCAAAGTCGACATTGTACAGCCAGCTGAACTCACTATTGTTCCTGCTGTTGGTTGAATTTAAGCGAAGATTCACTCTTCAACTCGAATTTCAACGTTGCAGCTGTGATATATTAGCGCATCCTAATCTCGCGCATCAATCCCATGCTACAGCCATTTAGTGCAGAATCCATCACCGCGCTCAAAGAAAAACTGAACAATCACCCGCTGTATTCTGCCATACAGACTCTGGAAGATTTACAGCTGTTTATGGCCCATCATATCTATCCGGTGTGGGACTTTATGTCGCTGCTCAAATTCCTGCAATATCGCATTGCACCCGCAACGTACCCCTGGAAGCCGCACGCCAATTCGTCCACTCGCTTCTTCATCAATCAAATTGTCTTAGGCGAGGAGTCGGACGAAGGGCTGCCCGATGAAAAAGGCAATCCGACTTATGTGAGCCACTTCGAACTTTACTGCGTCGCGATGACTGAAATCGGCGCAAAGCCTGCCGATGCAATACATTTTTGCAACATGGCCTTTGCACAAGGGATAGACAGCGCGCTGGCGCTCGAAACGGTGCCAGAACCGGCACGCGAATTCATGCGAACCACCTTCGATTTCATCGATACAGGAAAAACCCATGTAGTCGGTGCCGCCTTCGCGCTCGGTCGAGAGCATATCATTCCAGAAATGTTCCGTTCATTTCTGGCCAGAATGAACATCACAAAGCAGGATGCGCCTGTATTTCACTATTACCTCGAACGTCACATTCATCTTGACGAGGACTTTCATGCACCTTTAGCCCTAAAGATGATGAATGAATTGATAGGCTGCGATGAGCAGAAACGGGTTGAAGCTGAACAAGCCGCATATGCAGCTGTTCAAGCCAGAATCAAACTATGGGACGGCGTACTCGCTGCGATCGAAGCGCAGCGTATTGCTATAGCTCAGGATCAGACAGATTGTTCAAGACTTTAGCAACTATTCCCTGCATACCGAAGACCTATGATAACCATAGTGGTTCACAGGCTTTAGCAGAACAAATCAGCGGTTATTTAAAACTACTGGCATGCAGCTTCATCGCGCTGCTGTACAGCGCGGTCACGCTGGCTGAAACCCATATTTCATTGCGTCCCGATTCTTATCTGTTAAATACGGACACCACACTCTCTACAGGCCAGGTGCTGGCGGCTGGAACCCGCTGGTATCAACCTCCTGATATTAGACGCCTCAAACGCGAAATCACGGCAGCCACCTTTCAAGGTGACGCCCAATGGGCTCGCCGCGTAATTTTCGGCTATGACCTGATCACCAACACCTATTTCACCATAGGCGAAGGGCGCAAAGACGGACAACTGCCGATAGCACAAGGCAAAATCATGAACTGTTCGAGCTGCCATGCCCAAGGTGGAACCGTGCCTTATGCCTACGCCTTTTTTCGCACCCTGACCTTTTACGGCCTGCGCGAAGAAGGCGACAAAGGCATTTACTTCGACGGACTCTCCTACCACCGCGATGCCAGAACACGCGCACGTGACTGCGGCCGTGAGTGCGGAGGACCCGTCATGCTAGCTGAACAATCCTATGAAATGAATGCGCTGATGGCCTGGCTAAAGGCGGTGCGCGATGGAATTTATCCCGGCGAAGGCCTGCTGATTCCCGCATTTAAACAACGCAACGATATCGACAAGATTCCAGGTGCGCAGATCCCGCTATTCCCCGATGTGCTGGATATGAAATCGGATCCGCTAGCCGGTAAGAAAATTTACGATGAGCAGTGCTCAAGCTGTCACTTGGCGAATGGGGCCGGGCAATGGAATGATGCACAAGGATATGTGATTCCCCCGCTGGCAGGTAAAGGCTCATTTTCTCAGGCTGCCGGCCCGGTGATGCTACCTGTCGGTGCCGCCTTTATTCATACCAATATGCCGCCAAACCGCCCCGGTTCCCTGTCCCGGCAGGAAGCCCTCGATGCGATGGCTTACGTAGCCAGTTTGCCGCGCCCGGCTGTATGGTGGCAAGACTATTATTACCGTCACGATCCTTGCAGTCGTCCCGCTTACCTCCCTCTGCATGTAGGGGTCATCCCTGCACTCTTTCCCTTTAGCAAGCAACAGACACAATTCGGCCCGTGGCGCGCCATCTCGGAATGGCTGTCCAGCGATGCCTGCAAAGCCGCCAATCCTGTCACACCGGGCAGCCTGAAGAATGACTTTATCACTCTGAATCCGATATAGCGTTGAACATCCACTATTGCAAAGACGGTAAAAAATAGCCCCTTTAAATCGACCGGATAGTTCCAGCAACGGCTATAGGCTTAACTCCATGACTTCAGTGGCGTAGATACTGAAAACCATCCACAAAGAGTCGTGACAGGACAGTCCGGCGCGCAACAATGTGCAATGACTCCACCGGCCTTGTTTCCCGACCACTCATCCGCCTTCCATCGCATTCACTCTGCGTTTTCTGCATTTCATCGCATCGCACTACCCGTTCCTGCGGCGCCAGCTTATAGTTTAGCCATTGCTTGGGAGACAACATGAAACACTTTGCCATTTTGACCGCCCTGCTGATTTCAATGGGATGCACGGCGGGCGAGCTTAAACTCGAATTACACGGATCGGGACTGACCGGCATTCCGTTGATGATCAGAATCTATGACGCTGACATCTCGTTCCCTAAGGGAAAATATATTCGAGAAATCAATCTATTAGCCGGATCAGATCACACAGCGACAACAGTCTCCGACCTGCCGGTTGGAAAATATGCCATCGCCGCCTTTGCCGACATCAATCAGAACGGTAAACTAGACCGCAGCTTCATCGGCAAGCCTGGCGAGCCATACGGCTTTTCCAACGACGCACGCCATCTGTTCGGCCCGCCCGACTTTAACGAGGCCAGCTTTGAGCTGAAAGATGCCACCGTTTCGCTATCCATACAATTGAGATGAAGATGAACACAATACCGCTGATTCAACTGCGCAACATCCGCCGCCGCTTCCAGTTAGGGGAGACCTCCATCAACGCGCTGGACGATATTTCACTGGATATCCGCGAGGGCGAATTTCTGGCCGCATGGGGCCCCTCCGGCAGCGGCAAATCCACTTTGATGAACATCATCGGGCTGATCGATGCACCGACTTCGGGCGAAATCAGCTTTGCAGGTAAAAACACACGAAACCTGAGTGACGATGACCTAACCGACTTTCGCGGTGAAAATATCGGCTTTGTATTCCAGAATTTCAATCTGGTACCGGTGCTCTCCGCACTGGAAAACGTGATGTTACCGCTGCAAATTCAGGGCGTCGCGGCACATACAGCACAGGAGCGCGCCACCGCCGTCCTGCAGGATGTCGGACTGGAACGCTTTATCCATTCGCTACCCGATAAATTGTCGGGTGGACAGCGCCAGCGTGTGGCGATCGCCCGTGCACTGGTGGTCAAACCGAAGCTGGTGATCGCAGACGAACCGACCGCTAATCTGGATTCCGAAAACAGCCGTATGGTGGTGGAATTGATGCGCAAGATGAACCGGACACACAAAGTGACCTTCGTATTCACCACCCACGATCCGCGCCTGTTAGAACATGTAGACCGCAAGATCCTGTTGCGCGACGGTAAAATTGAAAACGATGAGGTGTCCGCATGAAAAATCTAAGCCCCAAAAACACCCTCACACTGGCGCTGAGAGGATTGGCGCGCAACCGCCGCCGCTCTGCTGTGACACTGCTGGCGATCGCCTTCGGCTTCGCGGCCATCACCCTGTTTGCCGGTTACACGCACAATGTCTACGGGGGGCTGGCGCGCCTGTCTATCCACGGCGAGATGTTGGGTCATCTGACTTTGAGTAAACACGGCATGCGTCAGGAAGGCAAACTGAATCCGGAACAGTATCTGCTCACCACCAGCGATGTCGATGCCATCAGCAAATTACTCAAAGACGAACCGCATATCGAGATGGTCGCGCCACGACTTGCACTGTCCGGCCTGATCAGTAACGGACGTGCCAGCACCATCTTCATCGCCGAGGGCATAGAACCTGCTGCCGTGCTGCGTTTGCGACAAGGCGCCCTGACAGAGTCGGAAAAACGTAGCGGCATGTTCGAAACCATGAAGGCGCGACTCGATCCTTATCATCCTGAAGTGGTGAATTTAAGCGCAGGCTTAGTCGATTTACTGCATCTGAAAATTGGCGGACAGGCCGTTGTGCTCTGCAATACACTGAGCGGGCAGGCCAATGCGTTGGATGTCACCTTGGGTCGCACCTTCAACACCGGCAATGCGGGCAGCAATGATAAATTCGCCTTCGTGTCGCTGGCACTGGCGCGCTCATTGCTGGATGCGGAGGGACGCGCCGACCGCCTGACCGTGTTGCTGGACGATGTCAACCAGACAGAAGCGATGCGCATCCGAATAGGCGAAAAACTGCGCGCTGCCGGTTACGACATCGACATCCAAACCTGGCAGGAACTCTCCGATTTCTACAATCAGGTGCACGATATGTTCGACATGATTTTCGGCTTCATCTTTTCCATCGTGCTGACGGTGGTGGTGATGAGCGTCGCTAATTCGATGGGCATGACCGTGATTGAGCGCACCCGCGAAATCGGCACCCTGCGCGCCATCGGTTTAAAGCGCAGCGGCGTGGTCAGGCTGTTCACCGCAGAGTCCATGCTGCTATCCTTGTTCGGTTGCATCACCGGTCTGTTGCTGGCACTGGCGGTGCGCTACGGCATCAACGTTGCACAGATTTCCTACACGCCGCCCAATAGCGCCAGCGCCGTGCCCTTGCTGGTGGATATGGACAGCGGGCGGGTCATCTTCACTTTCCTGCTGATGTGCATCGTAGGCACACTGGCAGCATATTTCCCGGCCCGCCGGGCCGCAAAACAGGACATCATCGATGCACTTGGGCATGTTTGAAGCAAAGATAAGTGGAAAGTGGAAAGTGGAAAATTAAACCTGAAGGAACGCCATGAAATTTACAAGCCAGATTATTCCCCTGCTGCTCTGGTGCAGCAGCACACTCGCCGCCCCCGATGCGCAATCCTTGTTACAACAC